>Ga0116231_10000047_pt1 | contig 121478 bp, 79 predicted proteins | sample S1TSphgellanicum_2_FD_89695 | JGI IMG/M metagenome (GOLD analysis project Ga0116231, IMG submission 89695) | Host-associated microbial communities from peat moss isolated from Minnesota, USA - S1T2_Fd - Sphagnum magellanicum MG | ecosystem: Host-associated > Plants > Peat moss > Unclassified...
AAAATAGGCATTTGGATGTAGCCTCCGTGGAGAGCTGCAGAGTATACTATAAGGGGGAAGGTGGTGGCTTCCCCCAAGTCCGGGCCGTGGTGAGTCTTGTGTGTCCGTGTTGCCCGTGGCTCGTCGTAGCACTAAGGGTGCTCCAACTTTGCACTAACCACTTTGTGTGGGTTGTGTGCAGGCCCGTGTGAATGACTAAAGTTTGTCAACTCTTCCTAATCCCATCCCGGAGCTCCAACCCGCCCCTCTACCCCTCAAAGGGTTGTGAGCTAGGGAGCGTGCTCCGACTCCTCCTTTTCCGCTGCTTTCTACTTGGGCTCAAATTTGAGCCCTTTAAGGAGTTAAGAGTGCGTCATTTAATTAGCATTAAAAATTTATTGAATAGTTGAGTAAGTTGTTCATGTGGTAGGTGGTTGATTTTCCACTGATTTATCTCGTCATATTTATTAGCTAAATTGTATACAACTTGCCACACTTATGTTTAATACATCCAGAATCTCATTTTCAAATGGTCCAATGCCGAATAGAACACAAGTTTGTGCTATCTTAATTTACATGTATAGCATTAGAAGTGATTAGTAAGGTTTGATCAACTTGTTCCCTCTTGTTTTCGGTCAAGTTTTATTGTTGCATACTAGATGGATCCTTTAATAAGTCAACAATAACACTCTGCATAAGTTGAATATGTTTCTTTTAAATTGACCCAACACATACCATAACTTTGAACAATATAAGAAGCTCAAGGTGTTAAATCTTTTTGTAAATATCTAACACATTGTGTTAAATATGTTTTGAAGGGAGAATATTATAAGCCAAAAGTGTTGGAAATTGATAGTAGATCAATGAGAAAATAGAGATGATAAAAAATTCATTTATAATGAACTCTCCACCCAACCTTACAATTACATATATGTTGCTATAAACTTGTGATCCATCCTCAAGCTCTATCCTTCTAACAAGAATTGAACACCTCATGTAAATTTTACCTATCCTAGAAATGCATGCACAAGAACATGCACAAGGCCATCATCACAAGCATTGAAATATTTCACATTATACTTAATTAGAGATATTTAAGTAAGCTTACCTAACATCTTTCATAGTTCCAAAAATAAATGGATGTAACACAAATATCTCAAATAAATTTAACTAGGCCCATTTCACATTTGGAATCAAGGCTAAGGTTGAATTCAAATCAAACAAGTGTATTGGTGTAATCATTGGAATTAAGCCCAAGGGCTTCACATTAGGAATCAAGGCTCAACAAGAACACAATTTTTTAATCTACCACTTTATGACCCTAACTTGGCCCCAAGGAAGAAAAATGATACCTATCAACTTGGAAGGCCAATTGTAACCCTTGGGGCCAATGTTGCTCAAATAAAATATTGTTGTTTTGATGAAATCCACATTGTAGGATCGAAGTAAACCCTAAATCAAACCTTATATTTTCTATGTCTTCTTCATTTCATTTTTTTTCATTTTTCTCTCCTTTTGTTGAGCTTTTGTGTTGGTTTGTGAATACGGGAGGAAGTTTCTAATTTTTTCTACTTGGTATATGGCCATGAAAAACACAAGAATTAGAAGAATCTTATGTTTATATGTTCATCCATTGTGGTTTGATTTTTGGGGTTTAGTTTGAGAAAGGAAGCAAAGATGAAAAAAAGAATGATAACAAGAAAATAAAAATTAAAGCACACAAGGGGTTGAAACCTTGGTCCCTACTTTTTGGTCTTAATAGTTTTACACATTACCTGATAGGCGCCAAACAAATAATATTTTATTCTCAAATAAATAATATTTCATTAATAACTTTGGTTTGTACAATGAACCAAGAAGTGCTTGAATTTCCCAATATTGGTCTTAAGATTTTTTGACCTTGACTCGTAGTCTAAAGCAAACATTAGTAAAAATAACTTCAGTAACTTGGTAGGAAGTTGATATCCAACAAGAAGAAGCCTTAATAAATATCCATTTTATAGTCCAACTATAAAATAATAAACTATAAACTACAGCCTTTGGCACGCAAACTTCCACTCCTTTCGGCCTCTCTTGTTTGTCAAGGATCAAAACAAAATCACATGCATCAAATCAATTAATCCACAAAAAAAAAAAAATCCCCTCAACAAATCATGAAAGCACAAGGACGTTTTGCTTGCCAGATTGCAAATCCCATAACAAACACAAAGCAAAGACACTGCCTCACAACCAAGATAAAGGTAGTTCAAGACCCTTCTCCTTGGCAAACACTGCAGTCAATCCAAACTCTTGCATGTAAGGAAGGCATTACAATCTTATTGGATCCCCATTTCTCAAAGTGACCCATCTAAACAAACTTAAGTACCTTAACAAATACCTTCAGTTCTAAATTGTCTAATCTGCATTGTCAGATGATATGGTTGCAGAACCACTCAATGGGTCCTCGTTGATGCATGCCATCCCTTTTTTGTCCCTTTCCTGCTCTACCTCTTCTTGGAGCACAGCCAGCTCTGGCCTGCTAACTCTAGAAGCTCTTGGAATGTATTCAGTGGCACTCCAAGAGCCTATGGCTACAATGAGTCACCCTTCAACATCTAAACATAAATAAATATATAGCAACTTTTATATTGGCAGTAAGGTGGTGGACCCAAAAGAAAAAGAGTTTCAGTACTGGTCACAGTGTTTTTGCAGCTCCGATCTTATGACATAGGTTGAGAAGGCTTACCCTAATTTACAGATCTAGACAATGGACATAGTCGATTGCCTTGTTGAGCATTGTCACCGTATCCACGAGTCATTTGCAATCAAATAACATGGCTGAGATCAGCCTACAATGAAGAAACAGAAATCATCAATGAAATTTTTTCCAAATCCCACATGCCTAAACAAATGTGTTGTAGTGTCTGGGGGTTGATTCACAGGGTTTAGGCCTAAACCCTAAACCCATCTAGATTTGATTCATAGTTAGTACATCCAGGTACCATCTTGGCTTAAGGTTAGGCCTGTGGGCGATGGTTTGAATTGGGTACAAAGTACAAACTGAAACTATACTACTACACCCACCATAATTGAATTCATATTTGGTTTGTAATTTTCTAAATATGTAAAGAACCAGTATAAATTTTCTAGTGTATGTGGAGGGCACCTTACTCTCAGTAAAATTTCTGCCTCAAATGAAATTTCACAGCTGTCTGTTTCTAAAAGCAAAATTCTACTGGTTCTTGAACACTGGGTAAGGAGCTCGAATGGGCTATTCTGGAAATTTGGGTCCAGCTCCTGCCTTGCCTGAGGCTCTCATTCCCAGAACAGCCCTGTTCTCGGTCCTTACACTACACTTTTGAGGTCCACAAATTGGATATGTTTCACAAGTTGCTTATAACCCATCCTCCAAACAGCATTAAAAGGCTAACAGACCTTATCTCCATTTGGGAGGAGAAGCTGCAGAACTTGCAGGCACTCACTGATCCTTTCCCTACCAACTTGCACAAGTTGCAGCATCTAAAAAATTGTCAAATGGAGGGATGCAAATACTGAAGATCACTTGTAGTGTTGGAAAATATTGTACTACCTATATGCCAAAATGCATTGCAATGAATAAAATTATTTGACACTCCATTTATTTATAAAAAAATATCACACCAAAAAAAGAAAAATCTCCAGGAACTATTTGGAACTCCATGAAAATTCTAGAGAATCCTAAACCAAACTGTTTTTTTCAAATAAACACTACAAGATAATAATATGGGTTTTTCTCACACAAAAGGCCACAGCTCATGTGTGAGGTGAACTTTGTGGTTTTTATGAAAATTGCAACTTCACAAGCAAGCAGATGCACAAGTTATAAACTGGGTATGAAAAATGCAAAATTTGGAATAATAAACCAACACATGAATGCCACATGTCAAATGCAGTCCTTGGAAAAGGACTTCCAACTGCGGCATCACTGGCTTATTATACAATTTACTCACTCACTTGGTTCAGGACCTTCATAGCACAATGTACTTCAGAATGTTCTAAAAGTCTTGAGACTGAGTACACAAGAGATAACTCAGAAGAGATAAAAGTGCTCACCCAAAGATGCCACTTTCTCATGTCATTTGAAGCAACATGGCCACTGTAATTGCTGATCTTGGGCAATTATGCACACATGGCAACAGTTAGTGGCCCACGAGGCAAACTTGCTGGAAACTTATTAGACTCCTGCAGAGGTAACTGTTGCACTGCAACAATCGTTGGCCTGGGCTGCTTGGTGATAGGTTCCACATGAGTTACAGCTGCTGGACCCAACTGTGTTATTTGAAAATTGGTACTACTGTTTTGCTGTTCTCCAGAACATTGTAGGTTCCACTTTTGAGTTCAAGTTTGCTGCATGACTCTTGCTTGAGATTTGTGAGTCAGATGAAGAATCAGTGAAGTTCCATGTAAATTGGTACCCTGCAATTAGTTCCAGAGTATGTGGATCACGACTCTCACCATGGCATGTCACTGCACAGCAAATGCTTCCTGGAGACTATCAAAATTTTCTACATTGTTGAATCCTAAGTTCTGCTTAAATTGCACACTTGCAACAGTGGTGTTCATGTTCTTAAGCTTTGCTGCTGTTGATGCAGCAGGACTAGTGACATGATTCTTCATCAGCAATGGAGATGGCAGAAGAGTCACATCAAGCACTGACAAACTTGCCCCTTTTATCTGATTCTGAAGATTCGCCTCCTGGGCACTACTGGCTGCAGGACTCTTATATCAGCAACCTGAGTCAGTGGTGCCTGCAGAAACCTGAGTAGCCAGCTGACGTAGCTTCATAGCTGGGACCATGGTGGCACTCATGCAGGTTTGAGCTTCTTCTTCATATTTGTAGTTCTGCAGGTACACCAGACTTGCTGTGCAGCTGATGGAATGACACATTGATCCTGGCATGGGACAATCGGTCATGAGCCGCATAGCATCTTCAGATATTAGTGTCACACGATGAAATTCATGATCAACAGCTGCTATCAGGCTGCTACACCAAACTTCCTTGTCAAACAAGGATCCCCAATAGGTTCTCTCCATCAGTGTTACCAAAATCAGAGAACGATGTTTTTTTTAAATTGTAAAAATACGAAAAAAATATGTCGTTTTTTTAAGGCAGAACAGAAATACGTCATGGTGTATGATATAAACGAATGTTCTCTTAAAATTTTAAAAATACAAGATCTCAAACTGAGGTCATCGTATCTTGCTCTACATTTATTCATCTTCATCTATCCATTCTGGCTCTGAATACGCGTACTTAGAACCTTCTAAAACGTTTTTGGTAACACTGCTTTTCATTTCTGGATCCGCAACACCAACTGCACATTGTACCCAAACAGTTTCTAATCTGCCTGAATCTCCTTGCAGAAGACCTTGATCTAGAGGTGAATCTCTTAGTGCAAGCTCAAATATTGCCCTAGTATGATCAACCTGCAAGCTTGAAGGCAAGAAGCTGCAGGAGGTACCCATATCCTGAAAACTCTCATCAACTCTTGCTTGAGGTGGTGACATACAACAAGAGTTGATGATTTCGTGCAATCCCCAGTACTAATAAGTATGCAACAACCCACAATCTTCTTCCATGCCGCAACTTCTGATCCACAAGGAGCTCTTGGGAGTAATAATAATTCATCTATAACTATTAATTATTTAATTTAATAATTTAATAATTAAATTAATTAATCACTGTTAATTAGTTATCAATATTACTTAACTAATTGTTTGTGAGTATTAGTAGTTATTACATATAAATATAATACTTGTGGTTAGGAGGTAGCACTATTACCTATTCATGTACCTATCAATTTATTTACTTATCTACTTACTTAACTTATTTAACCAACCCACAATATATATAAAACATATATTTAACATGCCTTAAAGACAACAAAGATACACAAGGCTATAACTATATCCTTAATATATTCGAAAAACAATCTTACTCTACTTGAAAACTATAGGTGCACCAAAAAGAGATAACCAATTTGCAACTACTTTTACAATTAATTTGATATAGAAGGCTCTTTTTGAATGAAAAGCTCGACATGTTAATTAACATGAATGGATGAAAAAATTAATAGTTGCAAATTAGTCAAACCATAGTCACACAAAAAAATAATAGATCAAAAAGGATGATGACTAACTATAAAAATGATAAAACATAGTGTCAAATGATAATTAATTGTATATAATTGAAAATTGAACATTTGCATAATACAAGATTTCTTTTAGTGTTTGCCAATCAAGAAAGTGACTTTCACCATTAATCCTTCTATTAGGTTTTCCAAATCATCATTTCAATTATCAAAGAAGGTTATTTGATCATCACATCCAACAATGGATGCAATTCCTCACTCCAAAAAACACAAGAGTCGTGACAAGGGGTCACCACTTATGATTTGATTTTTAGGCACTTTCTTCATTTCTCCTTCATTCTTAACACAAATATTCATAGAGGTTTTCATTAAAAAGGTGGTCATCTAATTCTCACTTTTCATGAATGTTGAGGGATTGCAATGTGTGTTATGATTGTGCATATCTTTGTGTGCATTCATGCACTATGTAGTGTGTATCATGGGTTGTTGTTGAAGCTTCAATGTTCATCTTGACTATTTGCACAATGTAAAGTTACAGGCCTTAGAATTTAGAGTGAGATTTGTAATCCAATTCAATTTGGTCAAACTTGCAAGTTGTAGCATGTTGTAATGGCGAGTGGTGGTGCTTAGGAGATGTTATAACCAAAACAAACAATGTTGGGTAAGTCTCCAAAATTTTATGCGATAGAGTTTGTGGTTTTTTTGTGTGTTGATGATTCATGAATAAGGGCAAACATTGATTGCATGAGTTGGGGTTTTTTGTTCTTTTCAAGTGATTTTTTATGTGTTGAACCACAATTCTTGATTGTCCTTTATGATTTTGAGTATTCTAACATTTTCAAGTTAGTTAAAAGCTTGTATCCTTCATCATTCTATTAGAACTTGGTTGTAAGTACATTTTACACACTACCAATGAAACTATGATTGGGTGGTACCAAAAGGATCATACTTTCATTTTATTAGATCCATCAAATTTTTTTAAAAAATAACAAACATTAAAAAAAGGTTTTCATTTAGAATAATTTAGTGAATACATTAAGTAGGTTGTATACAATTTGAAGCTTTAATCAAATAAAAAACATTGTGAATTTTGATGTTCTTAACCATTTTTTAACCAAAACTTTCAAGGAAATTTTTTTATACATATTGTGCGCAATATATATATATATATATATATATATATATATATATATATATATATATATATATATATAATTTTCAAAGGTACTTAGATGTTATTCTACATGGTTAATTAATTAATTGAATAAGTATAATTTAGTGATGAATTTTTTAAGTTCATGATTTTTGAAAAGGTCATGAAAATTAGGAACACAATTAATAGTAATTCTCACCTTTTTTCCTCAATGAAAACTTAAAGCCATATATTTGGTGATGTAATGGATAAACATGACAAAAAAAAATCTATAACATTAAAAAGATTTAAAGGAAAGAGCCAAAAAATATTATTTGGTCAATTTCAATTTCTAAACCAATCTTTGAGTTGGTTCTTTCAGTATCACCCAATCATATTTTCATCCATCATCCATGGCTCCATTGTGACCCCTACCTCCCTCCCCCCCCCAAATTTTAAATAAGCTTTTTTTTGGGGAAATTCAATCGCTAGAAACTTTAATCTTGCATCTTTTTCTTTTAGCAATATCATGTTTGTCAATGTTCAACTTGTTAAAGCACCTCATGTAGAAATGTTTGAACGAGAAAAATAAAAAATATGATACTCATTGAGCCTTTTAGGACATTCAGTTTGTTAAGGTTTTGTGGGATAAATCAGTTGCAAGAAATGATGGTAACAACTAAGCACAGTGCAAAGTGTGCACATCCATTGAAAGCAAGGAGAAATTGTTGGTAGCAAAGCTAGATTTTTGTACAAGCATGTTGGTAATAAGAAGGCCAAAACAACACACCCAGGATGGCAGAGAGCACAATTTACTATTGTAAGAATGATGTGCATTAAAAAAATGAATCAATTGTATGTTGCCAATATGATGGATTATGAGAAACATGGATTATGAGTCTCTCAAGGATATGTTTTGCTTTCCCAAAGTCAAGAACATGCCCATGAAGCATTGGTTTGATAACTTGGGTTGGGACATGGTAGAAGGTATGCATGAGGTGGTATTGCAACCCACCGAAAAGCAGTGATCAAAGAGTCTCCTTTCCTTTGTTATTTTTATAAATGAAGTCACTACTTTTGACAAGGAGTTAGGACGAGATTTTCATCCACATGTATGTTCTTGAAAATTGATGACAAAATATTCTTGTTTTGTTGAACTTGGAGAAGGTCACTATAAATGTTAGTACTGAAAACATATATAGTGTGATGCTAAAAACTTCATTGGTTTACAAGGGGGTTACAAAAGCTAAAATTGGAAAGAAACTAGTTTCTATTGGAGCAAATGGTGGATTTGTATTTGCTAGGTGCAAATCTGGCATTGTGATGCAACTGAAGGAGAACTTGGCTCCTTATTTGGTGGCAATGGTTGTGCACATCACACCACGTCCTTTGGCCATTTAGACCCTTTCTTCTCTATCCATAGTGTAGCATCTAGAAGACTTGTTGAAGTCTCTCCACACCTATTTTGAGAGAAATCCCAAGAGAGTGCCTGATTTGCAGAAGCTTGCAACTTTCTTGGGAACCAAAGGTAACAGAATTTTACAAAATGTTAAAATCCACATGATTTGTGGACTTGTGGAGAGCTACATGGAAATTTAGCTTGATCACCACAGGAAATACTTGCCTTTGGTGTGCACTTGTAGCATGATTGGTCCAGGCACAAGAAAGGTTTGCTGCTGTCACTTTGACCCCCCCAAACTCTTTTAACTCCACTTCATAAAGAGATTGTGAGCTGCTGTTTTGCTCAGCAAGAAGAGAATTGCTTTTGCATTCCAGTTTCTCTTTGTTCCAGCTCCCATCTCCTTGACTTCCTGTAGTGTGTGACATCAGTGGGTCCAAATGTACTGATTGATCCAAAACTTCAAAGCTGACTCCTTGATTGTCACACTGCAGTTGATGAGATCAGGTGGAAACTTCAAGAGCATGTTATGCATTCTTCATCAGCCTGGTACATACTCGGATTTTCCATATTGCTGCAACAAGCTGTTGCCTCACCGGAACGAGGAGTTGTCCAGCACCACAGTTCCTTAAAAGGGAACTGATCTGCTATCACCTTTGGACTTGTTTCATGGTTTATATTTTGTTGGTAAGAATGAGTGCACACTCCACTGGGAAAGGTGAACTCAGATGTGACCCTGCTCAAATCACAAGCCAAAAAAGCTGGAAGTTCACCTTCCTTTCTGACAATCGGAAATAGCACAGAATTGTGAGCAAAAATGGCAACTTGTATTGCAAATCCTGGTCCAGTAGTATCATCATTGATAATGTCCTCATATTCCTTATTGCCACCAACACCTGCAAATCGGACCTTATAGTCAAACCTTGCAGCAATCTTGGAAGCCCATTCTCAAAACTCAGCCCGTGTGCGCTCAAATCTGTGCTCATTAGCTCTGGATTTTGAAGGATCTGGAACCTGTTGTTTTGCTGGATTGTCCTTGTCTTGGGGCATGCGGGCTTCTGAATCTCTTGAAGGAACACCCATACGACTTGAACTGCTGATTGCAGGGTCCCATTGTAAGCCTCTCAAAATGCGGTTATACTCCATATTGGGAGTTGTGACTATCCATATTTGTGGAAACAAGACAGCCCAACACTCTCTCCCTACTTTTTCCACTTACTCTCAGTCTAAATGCTCCATCACCAGCCACATTGAGCCCACCATAGAAATTGAGGCTAAACAGATTTCTGCTTTTGAAGTTTAGAGAGAGAGAGATCAATGCTGCAGGGCACTGATCCTTGAGCTTTTGTTATGACCACTTGCAGTAGGGAGAGTTTCAAAATTACACCCTTCAATCCTGCAACACTCTGAAACCTGCATTTGTCACAAAGTGCTGTAAAACTAAAGCATCAGCTTCAGTAACCTCCAGATGGGAGTACAAAATACCAATGCAATGAATTGAAACAGACATACCTCAATGCAGGTGGCCATATCAGGAGCATGCAGCTGTAGGTCCATATCTGTTATAGAACCTTCATAAAGATAGAGTCTTTGCAAGCTTGCTGATGGACAACTGTGACCAGGCTTCTGTTTTGTCAGGGTCCTCTGCAGTGTCTGTACTTTTTGTGAATGCCACAAGTTAGCTAGTCACTTGATTCTACCCTTACAAATGGAATTGCTTTGTCCTTACCTTATGGGAGTGCCATTTGTGAAGAATCAACAATGCAACATATGTGTCTGCAAAATCAGATGGGCATAAGAACACTGCTGGAAAAGAATTGGACACTGCTTCAATTGCAAGGTGTGCAAAAACAAATAAATTGATTTATGATCCCTTGGCAATGAACAGCAACTGCAGAGATTAAATCTGTGTTCTGTATTCATTCTCGCACCTTTGCAGCCCAAATGAGGGTCTTCTGTGATATATCAACACCCATAATCTGTCTCAAACTGCTCGGTTCCTTCAGAAGAGAGTTAAACAAGCCCCTGACCCCACATCCCAAGTCCACCTGCCATTGTTGGACATGAGGTTTGAACAAGTGAATCCCTCCTAGCTGAGCTTCTGCTTGGATTGGCTTGCCTATAATATAACAAAGTCACCTCTATGGAGTCCTGCACATGTTTATTCAAACTATAGCCACTATAAGAATTGAATAAATGCCTAAAAGCATTAGATGAACTGGCATTCAAATGTGAATCTTGGATATTGACCAAAGATTTTGCATCAACAGCATTGACCACAAGGCAAGCATAGTCAATGCACTGCTTTGAAAGAGAAAATCTAAATTGTGATGCCCGCATCCTCTCCTCAAATGACCGAACACACTTGATTGGCTTCACCATATATTCAAGCATGAATCTGCCATCTGCATCACAGCAAATATGAACTTCTGACTAAATGACTAGAAATGTCCAGGGGAGATGGTCATGCATAGGAATCTCCTTGTGTCAACCAAATTTTATATTCCTGTGAATCAATCATTGCAGAAATCACCAGGTACTACAGTGACCAGAGAAAAGTTTCAGAGCCTAACACTGTGTTGGGTACTTGGTAGTTTCATTAGAGGCAAGTAGCAAGTCAACAGGCTGGGCAGGCACTTGGAAGCAGAATGTTTGACCCACATGTGCACGCCTCACACACTCCTCAAAGGGAGCAATAACAGCGCCTGCACCAAGCTCAAACTCAAATTCATGGTGCCCCTCCAACAGATTCTCAAGCTCTGTTTTCTCCAGACCATTGGTAGAAGCAAAAACTGTTGCATCGCCTACTACAGTCACTCAGTAGCTCACTGTCACCATTGATCTACAAGGTGGATTCTCACGAACATTATCCTACTAAGGGCAATGACATGGAAACTGCCCTTATCTGCTGGTGCATTCACGCCTATATCATCACCTGCCATGTCCTTGTTGCATTTGCACTTACACAAGCTGCCAACAGCTCAGAGAAATTGGATAGGTCATGCCTACTCATATTATGAGTGGGAGGGTGTGGGCCTGATTCGCACCAGGTGTTGTAGTGATGCACAGCTTTTAGAGCAGCGCTCTGAATGGCATCGTATCTGGTTCTGAAGAAGCCCTCTGACTCAAACTCAATCTTGTCAGATTTCCCCTTATCTCCTTCAGGTTGCTGCACCAATACAGTGTATTGAAAGGGTCCTTCTATGGCTTATGCTCCAGGAGCACGAAACTCCTTACCTTTGATCACTCTTATCCTCATCAGTACAATCAATGCTGGTTTCTTCCTGTAAAGCAGCATTTTCCACAATAGCATCTGATCTCCCATCTCCAGGATTCCAGCTTGCCTGCCTTGGAGGAAAACTTCAGGCAAATTGGAGCCCAAGCAGACAGAGATGTTGGCAAAATTCAGTTAAGAGAGCCCTGGGGTTATTACCTCACCACTGTGATCGATAAGAATAAGTGGAGGGGAGATCTGCAACAGCAACTGCTTGCCTGCTCAGCTTGTAAGCTCCTTGGGGGGTCCTGCCCAGCATCAGCCTACACACTCCCTCAAGCCAATTTCAGTGGAAGTTTTTCATGCTTTGATCTGCTCCTCAAATTGCACAACAAAAATATTGGCAGGAGATACAGACCTGTGATAGTTATTCAAGGTCACATCACCATAGACACATTTGCCTTCAGAGTGCCAGGTGGATGCAATGTTGGCTGAAATGGCATCCCCATAAACAGCATAGCCCACCGGGAATCTAGCTCTCTCGTTCTTCACATCAAGACCTTCAGGATAATGCAAGGTCTCCATTGTTGCATCCTTGTGGGGAGCACTCAAATGGGTTCCAAGATTCAACAGGAGGTTGTATGCCACAATCTCAATTTTGACAGTAGGATTTGCAAAGACAGTGTGCAATGTCTTCTTTAACTTCCAAAACATGCAGATGCCAGATGGGGATGTTTTGGCAATTGATCTGCAAATCTCCACAAACCATCATGCATGACAATGAAAAATAGTCGGGAAGTAATTACATTTGCAGCTCCAGAGATTGTTCAGTCACCAATGAGGCTGTTGAAGAACATCAAGGAGAGGGAACGGGAGGAAGACCTTGAGGGAATGATATGGCCCGCATCTGGCACACCCAGCTCATGTGCTAAAACCTCTTGATAGCATTCATTGCCTACAACATTCAAAAGAATGGATACCACATCTTCCTCCATACATGTTGGAGTCCACACTATATCAATCTAGTGTAGGGAACTTGTTTTTGGAGCAAGATTCTCTAGTTGTAGGCTAGGGTTGGTTGATTTTTGGCTAGGCTAGCTACCTAGGTTAGGCTAAATTGACTATCGTTCATGTGTGATGACTCATTATTGAACATGTGTTTATAAATTTTTGACACGTGTTATTCATTTATCAAAAAGTCTTTTGTAACTCTTAATTGAGTAAAACAACTAGGTTGGCATGGCATGCACTTGACATGTCAAACCAAGGTCAATGATGATATGAAATTTTAATATTATAAGTAAATACAAAATCCTAAATTAATAAGACAATTGGGCTTTGCAACTATGTCTTTTGCAACTAAATGGGTGAAACGACATAAATTTAACAACTCAATAGTTAATAGTTGCAAATGTCCTTTCTAATTAATACATTGTGATTAAGGTAAGTCACAAAACCCAAAATGTGTTTTTGTGAAAAAAAATTCCATATCAAAGTGCATTCTATTAAAAGAAACACACTTCTAAATACATCAAATTTCTCCTAGGCAATAAACAATGGGTTCACATGTAATTCCAAAGCGGTTTAATATGTTATTACTCAATCTATTGAAAAATTGTATGACATTTATACTAATGTTTATAGAATTTCTTCACAAAATTTCCTACATGTTGCACAAAAGTCTTCTAAGAAATCTAGTTCTATAATTTTTCAGCTATCAAATTTATCACAAAACTTGAAAAAGATCATGGTGAAACTTTCTCCTTTGGTATTTTGCAACTTTAGTTTCAAGTTACACATTGCATCATTGAAACAAAGATGCGCAAAGCTTGTCAATACCTATCAACAATGTGAAATTGTGAACCAAATAATAGAACAAAAACTGCATTTTGGAATTCAAATGGTGCATGGATGACCCACAAGCAATTCAAACTTGAGCATTAAAGTTCTCATCACAACTCCAACTTGGGAAGTGGCATCACCTTTTTCTTTGTAATGTGTTTTGTAAATCCTCATCAAAATTACATCCAAATGGTTTCTTCTTGAAATTCCCAAAATGGGAATCCTTAAAACTATTAAGTTGTGTCTTGCATAATTTTGAGAGTTCATAATTTTCTCATTTCATCTCAAAATTGAAGTCTCTAGGAAAATAAACACTTGTAACCTTAAAATGAGTTTTGAAATAACATACCAAATTGTTCCTTGATCACACTTGATTTGATTTGTCAAATTGTCATTGAATAGGTTGGGAGTCATTTTGACAATTTAAGTCTCTCCTCCTTCAAATAAATTGCCATTTAATGGTGTAGTCACAACATAATAACCAACACTTAATTCTTACTATAGATCAATGGTTATAAACTAAAGTAGTTCATTTTCAATGAATACATCACTCCTTAAAAGTTCATATGATAATTTTTAAATGATTAAATACTATGATATCATTGGTTAAATGTGGAATTACATAATAGGTAATGAAAATTTGAAAATCCAAATCAAAAGAAGCCATTTTAAACAATTTCTTATAACATTCATGTTTTTTTTTAAAATGAAACTTATTAAAAAATAATTATGATATGGAGTTATTAAAATATGGTCCGTTTTAGGACATTCAAAAATTCAATTATTTTAAGAACGTTTTTCTAGTAAAATTTTCACATTTATCTTCCTATTGGTTTAATATTGGATCCTCATAAGATATCTCAAATAAGAACCATACAAAAAAATGCATTTACAAAAAAACATAGACAAAAAACCAATTCATATTTTTCAACTTCAAAAGTGTACTATTATATATTTGGATTATATATGTTATAATTTCTTTATATAGAAATTGACAATGTACATTTAATCACAAATTTGATTTATTATTGATTTTATTGCATGTAAATGCATGACATTTTATTAAAAAATCATTTTGAAAAATCATGTTCATAATAACTAAATTGCCTTACAACTAAACCTTTAAACAATTAATACACAATTAGACTACAATAGTCCCATGGAAATAAATAAAATTAATAAATAAAATGTCATGTTAGGAAATCAAGGAGTTGTATTATAATTGGAAATCTGTTGCAAGATAGACATCTATAACTAAAATGTACACATTATAAATACAATTGTAGTCGACCATGTTTAATTTTGTTGGCAAGTTGCACTTTAGTAACATGTGACAATTACATTACAATTAAGGTAAATGTAGCACCCAATCAATGATATTTTGTAACTATTGTATGACCTTAACACACATGCTCATGCCACATGTATGCATTTTCATTGCCCATTAAATATGACATTTTCAATTTTATTATCTATGTTTCCGATTAATACAACTAGTTGTCACTAAATTATCATTATAAAAGTATTATTTTTCCATTTTTTAATTATTAATTATTATTTATTACTATTTTTTCACTACATTGCATATCATCCTACACACTCATCAAACCATAAGATTCATTAAAGGTGAAAGTATGCCTTTTAATTGAAAATTTTTTTAATGTGTATATTGTATTACAAATTCAATTACGATGTACATATGGATTTACTTTTATATACTTGGATGTTTTATATCTTAAACATTTAATTATTTCCTTGATAAGGTCCAATTTGTTCAAGCTAATCATGTGTTTATCCTTACTGTAAAAAAATTCAAAATGAATTACAAAGGATAATTTTTTTCTTTTCAACAATTAACATCTAATAAACATACATGTAATCCAAAGTAACCAAATTAGCCAAACCAACATGTGCACACATTAGTAAATCAACCACATGATCATTGTTAACAACTAGTATGCAACTAATGTTTCAACTTGGAATTCGAAAATATGAAATTTGGGCAAGAAGCCCCCAAGCAAATGATTGTTGACACATGGTAATAAATTAGCAAATCTCCTTTTTTGCATCAATGACCATCATGCACTTATGCCTATTGTTAAGAAACTCAAGATGAATTAGAAAGGTCTTTTTTTTTCAGCATTTTGTGCATTTTGACTTAGTGTTCTAGTGATGCAATTATCATATCATGTGTTACATGACTAAGGTTTTATTTTTTTTTTCTAGTTTATAAGCATAGTTAAAAGATTGTTACAAATTTTATTGTTTATTTTAAAAACTTGGAAGTTAAAAGCTCTTGTTCTTGGAGGTTGAAAGTTCATGATTCATGTTTTTTGAAATGTTTATTTGCATATATTCAAAAAATGGTGTGAAAAAACCTTCCATTTTTTTAATTGATGACTTTTGTTTTTCTTGTGTTATAAAGCTAAACTTTGATAATTATGAATTCATCAAAATTGAAGTTTTGCATACATTATAAGGTTTTTCAAAAATATAATCATGGTTTTGTTTGAAAAATATAGTCTTGAATAAAAAACAATGCACATGTGATGTTGTATAATTTGATTAAATTGTTAATAATTTTGTCATTAAATGCGTTGTTGTTTGTTGTGTAGTAATCCAAACCAATACATGCAAAAATATAAATTCAAAAACAATAGAGGTGGAATAATAGACCAAATATGGTGAATTTTAACCTCAAACTCCAAATATGTGATGCATTTTATTTAAGAAACAATCATTGTATGAAAGTAAACCAATATTGGATTATCCAAATTTAATTTATTATAATATATACCAAAATGTGTTTAAATGACACATGTCACCAATTTATTAACATTGAAAATGAACACATGTCATAAAATTAAATATTCCCATTTAGTTGCAGACATAGTTGCATATGCAATTTGATGTAAGAATACATATTGATGAAAATATATATACATACCATATATACATGTCAAATACCGTATGTCACATGCATTTATAAGTTGTATTCGATACAACTTGTCTTATGTAATTGTACCAAATGTAGTTGCATATGGTGTGTGCAACTAGAATTTAGTTACAAATACCAATTGCAAAACTGAGATTTTCTTCTAGTGTAATCATTTAATTGCCATTTACAAATTGGATACATTAATTACACATAAGTATTACCTTGTGCCTACATGAGTTGTCACATAATTGCCAATTAGTTGTTGCCATTACTATGTTTCCATTGCACTTGCAATTGCAAAAGAGTTGCAACAAAAACCAACAAAACTCATCATTGATGGATGGATGAAAAACAACATTAACATGACATTACAACAATAGTTGCAAACTAATTCTATTGGAATTACATAATAGTTGTTCTTACACAATTGCAATTGAGTGACACAAGTTGCAAATGTATATGATTTCACATACAATGAGTTACATCTATTGCAATCATGCAATTTGTTTGATAATATTCAGCCTATAAACATATGATGAATGATCATTGCAACTCAAAAACCCAATTCCAAAACTAGTTGCAAATCAACCTCTTTGTAATAATGATTGCATTGTGACACAAAAAGTAAACCACCCTACTTTGCAAACACCCAAGTTATTCAAGATGACACGACATAATTAAATTGGTTGCCTATTTAGGAAATATATTATTAAATTCATGATTTAACAAATAGTTCATATGGTTCCCAAAATTGGATTATATTTTTATGGAAAGGTATATTTAAGGGATTTTTCATAAATATGTCATTTTACAAATAATTTGAAATGTTTTTAATTATTCATTAATCAATGAAAAAAATATTTACCATGTTTTTAAAAATGATCTTGAATGTTTAATATTCATTAGATTAATGATTAAAAACTTATTCAAATGTTCATATAATATATTTAAAATATTTTTGTATCAATACGCAAAACAATTTCAACATTGACTTGATATAATGATCAATTTAAAACATGTAATAGTTACACTTTCCTTGAATCCTAACAACACAATTAGACCCATAACAATTATTGCATATATTTGTTTTTAAAATGTAACCCCACTTAATTGTATTATTTTTCAATACCTCCCAATGGTCTAAAGAAAGCCCAAGATCCACCCAAAGTCTTTCCTTTTTATGACCTATAGGTAAATTGGATCCATAAATTCAAGTTGAGAACCTCATAGGTGATTTTTAATGTCTTAATCTAGTCATGTAGTCATATGTCCTTAGTCATATACTTTTATTCAAATTTGTGACTACATTGCAACTACATGACTAAATACATACATTAATAACCTACCTATGTTAGTAGTTTAACTAGGTGCTAGCTACCAATTAAGTAGTTAGTACCTATGGGCTAGTACTACCTATTATCTACCTACCTACCATGTAATACATACATACATATGTACCTATTATATATAGGTAGCACATACCTACCTAATTACTTATTACTTACTACTAGGTACCTATTTACCTATCTAATATTACTTCTAAGTACTATTTATTTATTACCTACCAAGTTAGGTACCTATTAGGTTACTAAGTAGGTTCTAAATTGTTAGGAAAGTACCTAGGTACCGAACTAAGGTAACTAGGTTAGGCTATTTATAAAGTATGTTAAAAAAAAATGTTTAAAAGAATATGATGCCAATCTTTGTCATGTAAAAATCATGAGGTGGAATGGTTAAGTGGGAGTTAAGGAATTCTTCCTTCAATGCAGAGGTGAAGGGTTCAAGTCCTTGCACTTGCAACTTAATGAATTAACTTAACTAACTTAATTTGTTAGCTAAGTTAATTTACATTCCTAGGTAGGTTAGGGCCTACATTCCTTATATATAGGTTGGGTTTTTAGCTTTTATACCATGTAGCAACCTAGCCATGTGTCTACATGGCATAGGTGAAGAACATATTTATTTCATATTCAATGAATCATATCCAACGGCCATAATTTATGGATCTTATCAAGCATTGATGACCTCCATGACTATATAGTCGCAAAAGTCATAGTTCAATATTGTCTTGCAATTGAGCCACAATAGCGACTAGGTGTTTTAAACGATGTGTCCCATTCAACTACATAGTCATGTAGTCATGGATGATTTCCATGACTAATAACTTAGCCATAAATCAAGTTGCAAAAGACAACTTTTAACATAGTGGAGTGAGTACCAACAAGGCAACAAATTTATGAACAATGGAAAACATGGTTCAAATTAGCAAACATTAAGTTGGAAGCAATTAATGAAATAAATCACAAAACAACAATAGCAAAGTGATGCAAACAAAACAATATGAACACTTGTGAGGCCCAACATTATAGTTATTGACATTTTATTCAATGAAATGCCCACCTTCAACAAATCACATTCCTTGCCCTCATTTTGTAGGTGTCCAGACCATTAACCCTAAAACGCTAACTTTGAACCATAAACCTACATAATTAAAACCCTAACCTATGTTTTGCTATCACTAATGCCCAAAAACCTTAACCTTAATCTAAAATGTTAACCCTACTTAGGGTAGAGTCTAAAACCTATCTTAAACCATAACCCTACTTAATTAAAACCCTAACTTATGTTTTTTCCTTGTTTGTGGGGGCCCAAAAACTTAACCCTAATCTAAAACCCTAATGCTATTTGGCTTAGAGTTGAGATTCTAACCCTAAACCATAACCATATTTAGCTTAGAGCCTAGACCCTAACCTTAAATCATAACCCTGCTTAGCTTAGAGCCATAACCCTAACCTTGAAAACTGAAACCGAAGGTTAAAATTTTAAACTTCACTGATGTTTTGTACAGGGGCAGGGATTAAGTGACCCAGTTTTCAATTTTAGAATTTCATTCAGGGTTGGGTTGGGTTTTAATATCCATCCAATACTGGTGAGAACAACCATTTTCTAGCTACATTTGAACCCTCTCATTATAAAAGTTTGATAGCTCTTGAGAGATCCAAGCCCACTGTTATTTCAATGGTCTAAAGCTTTTGACATTTTCCACAAAATCTTTAAATCCTAATGGGAAAGGCATGGTGCAGTGGTGTGCATGCTATATTGCTCACAGTTATCATCACAGAAACTGCACCTTTGCATCAAGTGAGATCATATATACATAGCTTTTCCTATCAAATATTGCTTTCATCTTGTCCTATTTTGGCAGCAAGCAAACAATCCTTCACTGGATCATGTTATCCACTCAACGCAACCCAACCACCAAGTATGATATCAAGCTGTGCAAAATCATTACAAGTAGCAACGGCGGCATGCCAGTGAGGTTTCACCAGCACACTCTCGATTGTATACAGTATATACACCAGTTGTCATTCATCATTCATTCATTTGGGAACTTGTTGTCTTGGGTATCTAAATGGGTGGTGCTCTTGTGATTTAGGTTGATGAGAGGCTCAACTCCCATAATTTTTTTTAGGGTTTATTATATTTTGTTTACTATTGCAAGAGGTGAAACCACTATTTTAGGGCCAATACTTCCAAGATGATCTCTATTGAGGTATTGTTTTGTACGAGTGGGAAAATTTAATAATTTGGCCACTATCTCAACCACTTCATATTTTGCCATATCACCAACAGACAAGATAGCTCTGGTCGAATTGCTTTTCCTCTTTCACATTCTCCTAACCAGAGTTTTTTTTTTCCCTTCATTGAATTATTAAAAAATTGGAGATTTTTTTTTGAAAAAATTGAAAAATTAGTTAATTGTAATCTAGAAAACCAAATACATCCAAAATAATTCCCAATTTCTTTTTGGAAATAATGAACCATTTACATGATCAATATTTACATATACATTATAGCTTCATATTTGTGATATACCCTTAGAATAGGTTATATAACTTGTGAGGTTTTATTTAGCCATATGGTAAGGGTATTACCATTCAATTGTTTTCATTAGGGTAGGATGTAAGGATTACAAAAAAAAAGTTTCAGGATTAGGGTAGGGTCCAGTCCCCCCCCAATGATATACCCTTTGTTTGGGTGGAAAAGAGTATATATGTTCTTTTTCTTCTGGTTAAATATTGAAAAAAAATACCTACAGTAAAAAAATTGTTTGTATAACACCAGAAATCCAATGGGATTTTTTACACAATTTATTGTACCCAGTTTAAACGAGTATGAATAGGCTATAAAAATCCTTGTATGTGAAAAAAGGGTATGCAAAAGTTTAGTGTATTAACAATTTCAAGAAAATAAATCAAGTTATATCATGTACCCTCCTCTATATGTATATATCCGGGAGGTATGTCAGGGTAAAAATATACTGCCATAATACTGGGTTTAACTAATAACATTTGCAGATGAGTTGTACTTTTATCAAATTGCCAATTAACTTTAATTTAATCACTGGACACACGATCTTTCAATCTTGGGCTTTGTTGTAAGTAAGTGGAATCCAAAGCACTTTCCCAACTGGATCTGAATTGGAAAACCAAATAAGGGGATTTAAGATTATAAGTCTAGGTTGAGAACCTCCTTCAAAAGCTGGAACTAGACAACACCCAAGAAACCATCTGAAAAGCTCAAATCATAATGTTACTCTATCGGATGCAACACAATGAAAAGGCCCTAGCAAACTGTTTTGCTATTTTGATGCCAAAGTCTTGCAAATTTGCTGATTTTTGTGTGTACATTGTTGGATACTTTTAAAGCATGTTTCTAGCCTTGTTATTTTGCACACAAAGTCACAAAAATCAATCATAGAGTTGTTGGGTTCACTTGAGATCTTCATTGTTGCTGGTCATGGCTACCAACCAACCCTTCAACCGCAAGTTGCTAAAAAATCATCCCTAGCATAGTACCCATAAACGAGACACATGATATGGTGCCAAACTCATTGTCTATTAAATACCCTATTTCATATACAGCTCAAAAGAGCAAACAAACTTGTTATTCTGAAAATAATAATTTGCCAATAATCCTGCTGATGAGAAAACCCATTTTTTGTTCTCTAAAGATTTTGGCTTGTATAAGTAAAGTACAAGTTAGAATGTTAGAATCCAAAACATTTTGTGGGAGAGAGAGTCGGGAAGGGGCTTGCCCATAACCCACAAACAAATGCTTCAAAAATTTAGCAACATGGGTCAGCTTCAACACATGTCTATTGAATAATTAATTCATTTTGGAGATTCTATCTCAAAAAATATATATATCTTTAAATATTTCAAAATATTCTCTATTTTTCTCCAGAATTTGTTTGTTCTTTGAAAATTGAAAATTTCAATATTCCTACAAATAATATAATTATTAGTATGAAAGCAGCCAAGGTACTACACACTCTGGTATACATATAAAATTGGGCAGAATAAAACAACCCCAGCATTGTCAATAGACTTCGGATTGCAAGTTCTGACCAACATGGTCTTATGGTGGTAATGGTGTTGCTTTCTTGCAGGGGTTGCAACCCAAGTAAGCTACAAATAAGAGGCATTTGGCTGTCCTCTCATTCCCGAAGAAAGAACCAGTGGGTATATGAAACCTTGAACAGCGACTCTCAGAAAATCAAAGACCTGGTATTGATTCATAACCACAGTTCTAGAAAAACCAAAGGGATCAATAAAAGAAACTTAGACCCTGAGTCACCATTTCTTGAAAAAAAAACACACACACACTGAATTGGATGTTATTTCTTAATTCTGAAAATTTTCAAGGAACTGGAGGTTCTTTGATTTGGAATTTTTTTTTAAAAACTCTAAAATGAAGGTTATAAACAACAAAATCAAAGAACCACCCAACACTGCAAATAATGAGAGAAACTTCATCATGACGCAATGCAAAGCTGCTATACAATGAAATCCATCAAGCATATGTATGGATTGAAATTTTTTTTACTTGGCCTTCAAATTCAATGAGTTGTGAAGTGCACCCTCAAAGGTGACTGAATACACACTCTTGCTAGAAGAAAATGATTCAACACGTGCAAAACAGACATGAACTTTGTGTGATTGAGCCATCATCGGACACTAGCATGAGATTCAATGAGAGCATGCAAAATATATTTGCATAATCTCCTAGCCCATGCAAAATGTGCTGCATAATCTCCTCACCCAAACTACAAAAAATTCCAAGTGGAAGAGCTACACATTTTGCTTGTGGGCTATAATGACTACAGATCATAATCACTGAAAACTTCAGAGTTGGTTTTGATTCATGAATGCTGATCCAGTGTTTCGCTTATTGGCAAATTTTCGCCAAATTTCAACCTGAAAAATATGATTTCAAAGGATTTTTCATCGAAAAAATGGTCCAAAATTACCAGATTTCAAAGGAAAAAAATTGAAATCATCATATTTTTATGATAAGTAATAGGTAGCCAAGAATAAACAACGATTCTGTTTTTTTTTCTTGTTTTGCTAGTTTCATATCTTGTATGTAGCAGACTTTTGCTAAATTATTTTGTGGATGATTGCCACTTCAACACGACATCACAAAATCCTTAAGACAAACCCTGTATGAATCTCTGAATGGAGTCAGGATTTTGACACAAACCACAAAATCCATCTCATATACTCATCAGTCTGCCTCTGACTTCTTTGGTGTCCAACCCACCCTTACAAGTGTACTTCAAAAACAACTCTGTTGGACACCATGGATCCCATAAATTTCACCTTTTCATCATCAATACATTTCCATAATGCAGATATGAACAAGCAAGTGCCCAAAAAATGACATCAATCATTAAATTACATAATCACACACACTCAGCCTCATCCATCATAATGCCCCTTACCGTTGCTTAATTATCACTATGCGTCATTCTCACTTAAAAGAGAAAAGGTATGGCATCTGGTGATGTTTATCGGATTCTCACTCTACACTCTTGAAGGACTAATAACATTTGAGAGCATACAAGTTATTGTGAATAGTTGAGGCACATGAGTGTGTGCGACTATTCACAGTAACCAGTACGCTCGAGCTGGTTACCAGACTTAACCTACAGTGCACATGTTTGAGAGCCACTCCATAACCCTCTTGTGCATGGATGAAAAGTCTTGTGACTATCTTGTAAATGGATGAAAAACACGTAACCTTACTTTTAGTGGATGAAAACTCATTACCTGTATCCGTCATGTGAATTAGCCTTTTTTTTTGTTCTTTTTCTTTTTCCTTTTTTCACTCCTCTAGCAAAAAGAAAAAAATTTAATGTAAGTTTTGAAAATGAAGTTATTTTGGGGGTTTCAACTTTCATTCAGGGATTTTAATTTTTTTCAATTTTGTGAGATTGAATAAGTGGTGACAGATGTTTAAAAAAAACACCAAATTAAGTCAAAACTGCACAAGAAAATCAGAAACCTCTTAAAAAAATTCCAAAAAAAAAAGTTGTCACCACAGTGTAAAAATTCGCCCCAAAAAAGAAACGCTGGTTCCAATCGCCAAAAGTCAGAGTCAAAGGGAGAAATTATCAGATTACAATATTTGCTTCCAGTAAGTAGCCAGAAATATACAAAGGATCATTAAAAGTTGTGCGTGATAGATCTAATTTATAGCCAGATTTGGCTAAACCTTCGTAGGGATGAATTGCCACTTTTTCTACATCTTCCTATGGATGATGGCTACCTAGACTGCATTAGAAAAAAAAAACTAACAAGGGGTGTGTCACACTGTGGCCTTGCCATTTACATTAAAAAAATGTCTTAAGGAAAAAGAAGAATTATGGAAAAACTCAAATATTTCACCAAGAAAAAGTATATAATCTTCAAAAAATCCTCTAAAAGAAAACAAAATCTTTCAAGAAATTATAACTCTAAAACTAATCTCAAGTTTCAAGACAAGCCAAAATATCAGATTCTTTCAAAAATCCTCATATAATAAAAAAATAGACCTATTATTACCTAGGAGCCAAAATCCCTTAAGCTACTATACTCTAGAATGAATCTAAACACAATAACCTTGCCTTGGTAGGCAAGGCCAACAAAGGTACATCTAGACTGGGAGTGGGTGGATCTGCTCCAAAATCTTTTTTGTGTAAGGTGTGTGTACTTATTATACAAACAAAATTTGCTCATTCTTCAAGGGCTCTATCATAGTTTGACTGACAAAGAAGATGGCTGAAGGAACAGTTTTGCCTTGTGTGCTTGCTGACTTATTGAAACCTTGCACTTGTCGAACCAATCAGTCAGTTCTTGTCACTTTCTTCACCAATTTGAGTCAATCTTCATGGTGAATTATTCCCAAAACATTGTGTATTGATTGAAGTTGAAATGCGCCAAGAGACACAAGACTCCTGACTTCTCTTAGTGTTTGTGCAATTCTTTTGAATAGTGTGTATAATTTTCTACGCTAGAGTTTGTGCGTTTTCCTTACATCATTCATATTGCCTCCTCTCAAGGTTGAACTCCATACGAGAGCAAAACAAGGGGTGTGTCACACTGTGGCCTTGCCATTCACATTGAATGGTATCTTCATGCAAAAGAAAGAATTAGTGAAACTCAAATACTTCACCAAGCAAAAATATAATCTTCAAAAAAATCTCTACAAGAAAATCAAAATCCTGCAAGATATTATAACTCTATAACTAATCTCAAGGTTCAACACAAGCCAAAATATCGGATTCTTTCAAAAATCCTCATATAAAAACAGACCTATTATTATTACCTAGGGACCAAAATCCTCTAAGCTACTATACTCTACTATACTTTAAACACAATATATTCTTGCCTAGCAATGCAAGGCCAACAAATCACTAACTTCAATCTAGCTGAATATATGTAAGGGGGTTATGTCTAATGACATCCCCCTACACACAATTTCAGTGTCGATTACCGTAGTGACTCTTTGAACCCTGCACTTTCTGAAGCTTTTGCATTTCTCACAGAAAAAGGAAGAATGGAAACTTCGCAAAACAAGAATGGAAATTTAGCAAATATATAATCCATGGGAAAATGCTCCACTGGAAACTTTCTCACACAACTGTGATATAATTTGTTATTTTCCCACAAAAGGACTTACATCGCAGAGGATTCAAACAATTAAAAATTTTCTCGCAACCCTAAAAATAATTAATATCGTGAGGGTTGCAACATGTCACTACAGTGATATTCTTGTGTTCAACAAACAAGAGGTCTAGTACCATATGTTGGGGTGGGAGGGGAGCAAGGCGGGGAGAGACTCAAACTTCAATCCCCAAAATATAACCGCCAAAACTCTAACCAAAATTTCACCAATCTTCAAACGGGAAATTTTCATTTTGGAAAAGAATGAAAATCACATTCTTCATAAGCACCTGGTACAACAAAATAAGGTAATATAGCATTCAATTAGAGTTAATCCCAATAAAGAAACTTGCCACCCAGATGTCTTTCTAACCAAACACCAATTGTAATGGGCTACACTAGTAGATGATAGAATAGAGTCACAAATGTCTTTCCACAATTGATAAATTAGGCCCATAGTGCTTGCTTACGATTCACCAAAGAGCAAAAAGCTGTCAAAGTGACACAAGATGTGAAACTGGTTGAAAACACCAAATACTTCTGCAATGTGATATTTGGGAAGGTGTTTCTTTCCCCCAAGCAAATGGTGTTGGGAAAGTAACCTTGAGATGAATGAGCTGTGAGGAATGGGTTTGCATGGGGTTCTGCCACTGATGTCAGAAAAAACCCACAGACTTGTGTAGGGTATTAGACCCTGTGAACCATGGTTTGTGAACCGAGGTTAAGGGGGGGGTGTAATCTCCAGTGTTGTGTTGTTATCTGATTTTTAAAATATAACTCGCGGTTTCAGTTCTTAAAATAACTCAGAATCCAAGAACCGCAGGTTTCAATTTTTTCTTTTTGACAAAAAATCCAGAATCCAAGAATTGTGGTTTGCTATTAGTTGAGAAACATCAAAGAACCAACGGTTATCAAGATGGGGGTTTTTTTTTTTCTTTCAAACAAAATTGAAAACCAAGGTTCTATACCAGAACCGATTTGTTGATTTTTTTCACCATGACTAGTTAAGTGAGCATATACCTAGGTTGATCACATGCAGCTATCTGTAGCATATTCTAATACCTGCACGAGCTTTATGTAATTTGTTTGCATTTTGCACCTTTTACGACTTACAGAATATATATATACTTTGGGTGTTTGGACCAATGTTGTGAGAGTATCTGGTTTGCAAGGTAAAAATTGGGGGTTTGAGTTCTTGTGACCTAAACCTAAGTTGACAACTTTTTGTTGAAATGGGTACAAGAATTGGACTAAGGAACAAATCTTTTGATAGATTTTGTATCAAAATTGAAATCATGAAAAATAAATAAAATTTTGAGTCAAAGTTGATGTCTTGAGATATGTAGGTAGATTGTTTTTTGAAAAGTCCATAAGTAGATTGAACTTTATAATTAAATATTAATTTTAATTGGTTGTTGAACTCTACACCTACATACAGCCTATTGAATTTTTAAAGTTAATTTTCACCTTTTTGTGAAAAATAGCTTGAAAAAACAAACTTTGATCACAGACTCCCAATTTTTTAAAGAAAGGTCTACTAGAAAACAATTTTTTTTCATAAAAAAATTGTCACAATTGCCTACAATCAATGTTTTTTGGGTCATTTTTCCAAGGTAAGTTGAATGGCCACCATGCAAGTTGATGGTTGCAAAGATGGCTTTTTTTTGGGGCGGTGCTGGTTAGTTCAATTGATTACACAAGAAATATTAAGCTTCAGAAGTGGTTATGCTAAATATTACATGTTCAAAATTGTGCAACAAGAACCCATAATATGCTTGAGCTGATGTGCCTACATTTTTTTCATGCTTGTGCTAATGTCGCTATTATATGCTCCACAATGTATATAACATGTGACAAGAAGTGTCTCCATATGATGATTTTTGGGCCTATTCATGGATGAATCCACTTTCATATGCAAAATGTGAATCCTATAAAACCATGGAAATAATTAGAACACATGCCAATTTAAAGCAAGGCTTAAGAAATATTGAACTCTCTAGAGCTATGCAACATTGACAAAGTTGGATATCTACATTTTACAACTATGGATTAACAGTTACCACTAAGGTTGGTAGCTCTCAATCCATAGTTGCAACTAAATACCTAAATTCAAGTTGCACATTGAATGAATTCAATATGGAAAGAGATACTTGATGAGTTGCAATTGAATATATATGTTACAAGACAGTACAAGTTCCACGTTGTTCATACTCAAAACAAAATTTGGTGAAATAACTACAACACCAAAGTTTGAACACGTTGATTGAATACATTGCAAGTCCACTTTCTTACACCACCATCCATGAAGTTCATTCATGTTAATAAAGGACTTTTACATCCCCAACAAATAGATTAGCACAAATTTGGGGGTTTTAAAAAAAAGTTGTGCAATTTCAAAAAAATAACAAAACAAGAAGAGATACTTCAATCATGAACTATAACCAAATGAGTTGCAATTGAATATTTGAAGAATCATTTTACTAAACTGACTTAGTTAAATATTTAGGAAAGATGCGTAAATGAGGTGTAATTTGAATAAGCTAAATACTTAAAAAGTATGCACATGAATTGCAACCTAAATGTGCATGGTGATTTCTTGTCACAAGACCAAAATACATATGTTTGCAAACCTCTTATAACTTAAAAACTTGCCAAAACATGTGGACCAAATGTTAATGGTCACAAGTTTACTACCTTCCAAATAATAATTCCTCAAAAATTGTTGGAATCAACTAAGCTGATTAAGTTTTTTCAAATATAATGTTCTAAACAAATTGCATACTTGGAACATTAATGACTTGTTCAAGCACATTGAAAGATTTTCTTAAAATTTTCCATATTTAACAAAATTAATAATTGTTTTTCATTAACCAAAATAGATCAAATATATGCAATATATATTCCCCTTCAAAAACTACAATTTCAATACACAAAAATTTAATAAACCACTTCATATGTTAGAGTTGGAATAGCATCAACACCATGACAAATAGAAAACAAATAAACAAGCAAACACCCAATTAAGACCTAAAAACCTTTATAATCAAAATAATGAAGTTTGCAAATAAAGAGAACACACCTCAAAGACTTTGAATGTGCATTTGCTTACAAACAAATGCATATGCATGTGCATTTAATTCATATGTCCCCTTGCACCAATCAATTAAAAAACAAGAAATGAGCAAAATCCATATGTGGGTTGCAATAAAAAAGTGGCAATGCATGAAAGTTGAAAATTATACCAATAGAATAATAGAACAATATATATCACATTCACAATCTTTGAAATTTGGTCATTTGAGATTCATGATTAAGTGTCTTTGCATAAGTTGATATGTTAAAATCATGTTAGCAAGGTGAACATACACTAGGCAACCCACAAATACCTTAAATTACCCACATTAAAATCCAAGGCAAAATTGATCATGAACCCTATAAAAAAATTGGTTGTCATTCCAATCATAAATTACAATGCGAAAAGGAAAAGTAGCTATACTATAAAAAATTTGAAAATAAATACAAACAACTAAGTCAAGATGATTTGTTAAACAATTCCACAACTTCCACTTCATGAAAACATGATTGGAGAAAGCTTGCTCATCCTTCATCATGCCCAAAACTATCACCATGTAGAGTTTGACTAACTTACCAATCAAACATATGCTAGTTCAAAACTCCACTTGTTTTAAGTTACTCCCACAAGTGTGTAATACGTTTATAATTGTGGGGAGGTGCCATTGCACCTTGGCATTGATTTTGTAAGTTTGAAAAAAAAAAAATTGGTTTAACAAATAAGGTTTTACAATGGCCTAACAATGGTGCTAGGGTTCCCCAAGGCTTTGGAGTGCTCAAAATGTGCTAAAAAAAATTGCCATGTGCGGAAGAAATGTTACTTTAACCTCTAGAATCAATTAATACTATGAATAAATCATAATAGTGACATTCAAAAACTCTTGTGGTAGAAAATGCTTGTCCAATTCTCTTATCAAATGTACAACAATTGAAAACATTGAGTTTTCAAATTTTCATTATTGTAATTCAAATTTTTTTGGTTACCTTGTTCATGACAGTATTGGTTGAATTGGTGGCATTGAGAATATACAATTGGCCTTCCAAAAAAAGGGTAGAATAATCAATATAGTATGTGAACTCCTTCCATCATGTCAAACACAAAACATTATATTTGCAATGGTCTATAAGTTCAAGAAAAAGTTTGAAATGGTTAAGTAGAAACCTTGTGCTAGGTTCACAACATATAATAAAAAGATCCATTTCAACCATCTTGATAGAAGTTATAAAGACACAAAAAAAACTTGTCATGATTATGCAAACTTAGATAGGCCTTGTCTTGTTTCCAACAAAAACAAAGTACAAGAAATGCCTAGTAATGTCTCAACATCACACAATAGTTCATAATTAATTTTGGTTGTTTCAATCTTGAACCATTTCACAACCAAAGTTTTGTATTCAACCAAAACTCTCTTGGATGGCAAAAACATTAATATCCACCACACCTTCACATTTTTCAGAATCTTGTTCCCTTGGCATTCCAACATTTCAATAAGCTTATTCACCTCAAGATGCCACTTAGGAAACCATGAATTCAATTTTTTTTACCATATTCAAATCACTCAAGGTTTAAACAATGAGGGCAGTCCTTAACCTTGATGAATTGGAAAAACACCTTGAGATCTTCAAAATCCATCATGGGTTTGCCTTGTTGGAACAAATGTCAAATTGCAACTTGAATTCCAAATATCTTTTCTTTGAACTACTTTGTTTTAATTTGGAATTTGATTAGCAATAGTGTCTTGATTTGTAGAACCATACAACTTTTCATTTTTCACATGCTAGTTAGTAAGACATGTGAAATATTGTTCCACTATTGCTCCATTGAATCCACCATTGAAGAGGAAAAAACTTCCCAAAAACCCTTAAGCTTTTACAACCCCTAACAAGTTGTGCAATTTTTTAATATATTAATCAATAGGGTGCAATGTAAAAGAAATTTTCAAAGTTCAAATTTGAAACAATTACAAGCAACTAGAAGATTCCATTTCTAATAACAAGTTGCATTTCTAATACTCCTTTGGATCCACTTGCTACCACTCCAAGATTTTAACATTCAACATGTTGAACACAAACACAACACAAGAAAAATTATGACAAACAAAAAACAACTCAAGATTGTTTGAAACATGAAAATTTTACAAAGGACAATAATGAAAGCAAATCAAACTTGTGTTTTGTAGCCAAGATCTTGTATTTGTTCATATGAGATTTATTCCAAGTTGAAGTTTGATGTTGAAAGTTGAAATTGGTGAAATTCAAGCCTTGGATTAACCTAATCCAAAACATTGCTATATTGCAATGCACATAACAAATCACCTATTACAAATCTAACTTCAACTCAAGCATCAAGTTGCATAGTGATGATTGCATACCAACCATCGGTCATTATTGGTAGCAACTCATATCTTGAATTCACATCAATGTCAAAAATGATAGTAAGTTCCAATGGAGTGGAACTACAAGAGGAAAGAGGTAGGGTGTAAATTATGGCATCCATTGAATATGTATGTTGCTAGAGATGGTGTTAAATCCTTGTTAGATGTACATTTGACAACTCCATGAAACTCCTCACCATCAAATTGTAACTATTTGAACAAGATTAAATTGTCCAAATCGTTTAGGGCAATTTGCACACCATTTGTTGTTGTCACTTTAGTGTGAAAATATGCCCAAAACAAAATTGCGTACAATACCAGAGGATATTTCAGATTTCCTACTTTGATATTTTGAATATTGTCAAATTTGATTAAATAATATATTTTATTATGACTTATCATCACCTAAGCAACATCACAAAATTGAGAAAAAAACCTTGAATATTTCACAACCCCCTATTTTAGTATGTTGTAAAACTTTATACCCATCAAATTTGTAGCATTGGGGAATGTGTAACGTGCACATGGCATTGGACTTAGTTTTTGAACTAGGCTCATAGGTTTTTGAATTCGAAAAAACATGCTAAAGCCCAAACAAAATGGTTTACAAATCAAAAAATGTAGGTTCAAACCCCACATGAAGAACATCCAAATAAGTTTTACAATAAAAATATTTGTAAAATGAAAGAAAAAAATATCAATACCTTGAGTTTGGTGCTAAGGGGGTGAAATTAGGAAAAAAATTTGGTAAAAGCATACTCTGCATTTAAAAAGGGGAATGAAGAAAGAGTGAAATTCAGATCAGACTAAATTTTGTGATAATTTGAGTTTCATTTTGTGTTTTTTTGGCCCTTTCATTGTTATTGTGCTTGTTCTTATCATAATTACTTTGAACCCTAGGCAGTAATTATGATAGCAATAAGCACAATAACAATGAAAGGGCTCCAAAAAAAACAAAAAACAAAAAACAAAAACAATTACTTTTCTGCCTAACTCATGACTCACTTCTGAATGTCTGTCAAAATCCCAAAACTTCCTTCATTCTATAGAGTCTTGGGGAAGCTAATTAATGCAAGGAAATCCAAACAAGTACCTCTGACCCACAATTGAAGCTTGCATGAAGTTTGAACTTTCTTCCAAAGAGAAAGCAATCACTGACATTGCAGATTCCATCCTCTTCTCTGGAGAAGTTAGAAGCTAGAAGTTAGAACTCGCTCTGCAACATGGCCAGACTTGAGTATGCCCCCCATAATTTTATCATGCGCTAGAGTTATCCGTAAAGTCACCCTCTGTTTCACCCCCCATCTCCTCTGCTTTCGGCCCCTATCCCCTATTTCAGTGGTATCCACAAAGTTAGGAAATTTTATTAAATCTGGGTATGAAATGCTGAAACTCAGCATTTAATGCACAAGGTTCGAGAGTAATTATAGTAGTTGTACAGGTAGGAGCAGTGAAAATATATGTAGCAGCAGTGCAGGCGCCCATGAAAAAGGAAACACAGGATGAAACTCAGTTTACCACCAAAATTGATGGAAAAACTAGTTCGTAAAATTTTCAATCCCAGTTATGCGTTTGATACCCTATTATGCTGATACTGGCCGTTCTCGTCCCCTAATCGCCTGACTTTCCGGATAACTCTACTATCCTACCCATTTCATCTTTGCTATTATGGTGTCATCTAAATCCTAAAAAACCCTCATGAAAATTAAAATTTCAAGCATTCTTATTTGTTGTATATGAAGGCTTCATACAAAATTGGTGTTTAAAAAAAAAAGAAACTCAATTGTTTTCATGCTCCACCCACCAGTATATTAAAATTTTTGGCAAAAATTTCTCCAAATTTCAACCTGAAAAATTATGATTTCGGCTTATGCAAAGGATTTTTCATGAAAAGAAAAACCCAAATTTGCCAGATTTTGAGGAAATTTTCTTCCCCCCTCAAATTCCCAGATTTTGATGATAAGTTCCAGTAGGTAGCCAAGAATAGAGAAGGATTCTGTTTTTTTCTACTTTCATATTTTGTATGTAGCCAAATCTGGCTAAATCATCATATTGATAATCACAAACAAGATGTTAACCTAAAAATGATAGACCAGCAAATTCAACACAAACAAACAAAAAAGATTTAATTCAACCATAGTATGAGAAATCAAAATATGTAAGGGAAACAAACGTATGCACCAAATACCTTAAATTTGAGAGAAATCCAACACTTTAGGCCACCAAAAATTTACAACAAATGACCAGCCAAGAAGCCTAATGTTGCAATCATATACAGGTCGTCTAACAAGGGGGTGTGTCATGCTGTGGCCTTGCCATTTACAAATTTAAAAATATCTTAAGGCAAAAGAAGAAGAATTACAGAAACTCAAATATTTCACCATGCAAAAATATAATCTTCAAAAAAAAAAAAACTCTAAAAGAAACCAAAATCCTTCAAGGTATTATAACTCTGTAACTAATCTCAAGTTTCAACACAAGCCAAAATCTCATGTTTCAAAAATCCTCATATAAAAATAGACCTATTATTACTACCTAGGGGCCAAAATCCCTTAAGCTACTATACTCTATAACAAATCTAAACACAATATATCCTTGCCTAGCAAGGCAAGGCCGATGAACAATAATCCCTACGCCCTCAAAACACTCAACAAAATAAGTGGTACCTTCTTTCATTTTGAATTGAGTTTTTACCCCCCCAACAAAAAAAAAAGTCCTGATAATATATAAAATTTCCAATATAAATATTACATAAATAATTAAAATCCCTTTCTAATGATGAAGTAACAAGCCCATATGGATGAAAAAAATGAAAAAATGAAAAAAAGAATTAGATGCTTATGTTCTATGGAATGATGCAGCCCCTGCCCATTATGTCGCGTAATGCTCCAAGGCAAGCCCAGTTACGGTGAGCTCGGCAAGCTGCCCAACATAATGGGCAAGGGTGAGGCCATTCCATGACATTAACATCCAAGATGGCAGATTAAATGATTTAAAAAAAATTAATTTATGTTCGACAAACATATTTTGCTCAATATTACAAGATCATTACGAGATTATGTCATATAATGTGGTCAAGAAAATGACATAATCTGTGACCCCTGACCTTAGTGTATTTTATATATATATCTAATTAATTAATTAATATCAAAGGGGAAAAAAATGCTATGGAGAAAATTATATAACTCTGCAATTATTATTATTATTTGTTTTGCTTGACCATCTAGGTACCTACTAGGCATGGAATTAGTCTTCTTTTCATAGTGCTGAAATTTCGCCAAAACAAGAAACTAAAAATTTATAAATTTGGAAATTAAGTGAATTTGGAGGTTTTTAATCATAAGAAGTGAGGGAAAAAAATAGCTTTCCCCTCCCCCCCGCACCCCCCAGATTTCTATATTCGGTTTAAGATGTTGAGCCAAAAATATAGAAGGATGGTTAAAGATTTGTATTTCATATATCTGATTTATAGCCATATTTGGATAAATATTTCTATGGATGATAGCCACTTTTTCATCATCCATACAAATATATTTATCCAAATATGGCTATGAATCAGATATATGAAATATAAATCTTGAATCATCCTTCTATATTTTTGGCTAAATTGTGAATACCAAGTGTCTGAATCTGGTGATCTTACCTTTTTTTTTTTTCCTCACTTCCACCTACTGGGCAGTATTTTTCCTACCGACCCGATGACGTCACTTCGTCTCTCTCCTGTTCTTTTCTTTCCCCTGTTCTTCATTTGTTTTTCGCGGGTTGTGTTTTTTCAACTTTTTTTTTGCTTTTTTTGTTGTTGTTGCGTTATCTTCGAAATGTGCGCTGCGAAATCATTTTTGTTGTCGTTCGCTGTTCTGGTTGCATGCAGCAATCTTCTAAGAACTCTGTCCGTATTTCCTGCAATGCCCCTCTCGTATGTTATTTGCTGTTAATAGTGGGAAAAAAAGACAAACAGCTTCATATTCTGTAACTATAATTTCTCCTTTCCTCCTCAATTGCACCAGTGCCGCGTTCCATATACAGTAGAGGACAGTCACAAGTCTCCTTTCCTGGTGCTCAATGTGCTGGTGAATTCTTTGTTAAATCTCAACTTTCTGTCTGTCTTAGTGAAACCTGTAGTTGATCTAGAATATATATTATTAGAGATTATCTTTTGCGTATTAAGTGCAGTGTTTTTGTAGTATATTACTACATACATCATTTTTTTGGGTCTTTTTAATGATCTATTTATCACTGTACGCTGAAATATTGATCGTCATTTCAAGAAGGGAAAAACTCTGTTTGGTTTTTCTTTCAAGGCGTCGGAAGAGCACCATCATCTGTGTGGAACAGAGCAGATGATGATAGGGAGCTTATGTCTCGAGAAACCGTTTGAGAAGCGAACAACGCATTGCCGGAACACATATTACACTCACGGCACGTTTCGGACGCTGGCTCGTTAATCACGGTCAGGACTCAGAGGAGGCAATCGATCTTCTTCTTCTTCGCCAGGTAGGTAATATTGCTAGTCTTGCTCAAAGTTCCGGTAGAAAGATCTACAACATCAGTAACGCCAGAAGATCCAGGATACAGAAGCATTGCTCTTTCTGAAGAGTAGACAAGAACTTCACACGGAATGAGCACTGTTGGAAACAAGTCTCTGCACACATTCTTAGCACTGAAGAAGAAGTAAGGTTTCTGGAGACAGGTTGCAGATACATATCGATCGATCGGTCGCATCGAACTTGCAGCAAGATCGATAACCTGAGCGACGAAAGGGTCGTCTGGAGAGCAGCGAGACGTGACACAAGATCATCTGTTTCGGATGTGCACGGAACGCGAGAAAGTCCGGGAGTCTACTACTACGATGGTGGCTCCAGCATCGACCAGGATGGAGGTGGCAATGAAGATGGATGTATGCTCTGTTGCGACGGTGTTGGAGAAGATCGCAGAGAACAGTCGGCCACTCGGGGGCTGGTGCAGGAGTCCTTCGAGGATACCAGCGAAATCTTCTGCAACGACGAGGAAGAGCAGCAGCAGCAGCACGCCGGAACTACTGAAGCTACAACAGGCAGTAGAGAAGAGAGTTCCGTCTCCTGGTCCTCGCGAAAGACCCGTCAATACACCGACGACAGCGCAAGAGAAGCTGCCAGCAGCAGAAGGAAAGCAGCAGCTCGGCAGTCGCTTGATGAGAAATCCGTCGTCGTCATCTCCATCGCTTGCTTCTGAGCATCTCCAGCCGTCCGACTCGGAGGCTGCTGGTAAAGCTTTTCTTCTCTCAATTGATTCCCCTCAGGCCGGAAGAGCCTCGCCTTCTCCTGCAGCAGCACTACTGGCAGCAGCCAAGCCTGTTTCTTCGCAGACCGTTTCCTCAAGCGTCCCTAGCCAGTTTGCAAAGTTCTCCTCCCTCATGAATCAGCTTGCAAGGTCGTCGTCGTCATCGCAATCCGCCTCCACAGCTCTAGGTACAAGCAAAATAAATCTCGGTCCGGATAACCGTTCACCCGCAGCAGCGCCATCTCCTGCTGCTGGTCTCCCGAAGCCGGCGCCTCCGTCTCTTTCTTCGAACTCGAGAACCCGGTTGTCGCAGATTCCTCAAGCTAGCTCTCCAGATTCGTCTGACACCCAAGCTCTTCGGCCATCCAGTTTCACAAAAGCTAGCGCCGCCGCGATATCTTCCTTGACTTCGAGCGGGGCTGCTCGCCCTTCCTCCCCTTCAAGAACTGTTCCCTCTGTGTCTCGATCTACCGCACAAAGATCCGTTGCTTCTTCTTCTTCTCGCCCTTCCACTCCTACAAGAACTGTCGCTGCTGCCCCGTCTTCTTCAGCTGCGCTTGCAAAATCTCAAACCTCGACTCCGATTAGAGCTAGTGCTGCACCCGGCTCCCTGACTACCACGAGCATCATCTCCTCCCAAAGCGGAGGAGCACCTCGGTCTTTGAATTCCGGAGTAGCAGCAGCTGGAGTCAAATCCTCCATCTCTTCATCTTCTGCAGAATCTGTTGCGATCCGCCGGCATTCCGCGTCTGTAAGTGCAGCAGCTATCCCACAGTCTGCATCTCCGTCACCACGATCTTTTTTGAAATCCTCAGGTTCTTCTTCGTCTTCTCTCACCGTAACAACGTCCTGCCCTCCATCTCCCTCTCGTATGGCAAAACACTCAGCTGCTGCTTCTTACAGCTCTTCTTCTTCTGCTACCCCTCGTCTGGCTGTTGGCGTTGCACCTTATCATCCTGCATCTCCATCACGGCCTGTGCCAACAAAATCCTTAGAAAGATCTCAATCTGCTTTTTCTCTCACAACTGTAAATGTTGCTGCAACCCAGCCAGGTGCTGCAGCTCCCTCTCCTGGTGCAAAATTTTCAGTCTCTTCCTGTTCTTCCTTCCCTTCTTCTAACAGAGTTGTAAATGGTTCAGCATCTCCATTGCGAGCTGTTGTAAGATCCCCAAGCCCTTCTTCCTATTCTTCTAACCTCACTGTGAGATCTTCTGCCACAGCCACCAAGGCTACCACTCCCACAGCTACACATCTACCAAGATCCAAGAGAAGCCTCACCAAAGCCACAACAATAATTCCTTTGCCTACTACTACTCCTGGGAAAGTCACCACCTCTAGCTCATCATCAACCACAACTTACCACCATAGCAACATTACAGGTCATCAGTCCTCAAGCAACTTGGATAGCCTGAAGGCTGTGCCTTCAGCTTCTTCCACCCAGCATCATTCAAGATCTTTGCCATCCAAAAGTGCCAAGAGTATTATTGCAAGTGGGGGGGACTGCAATCCAGACACCCCTTCGAGTTCAGGCAATTTGGTAGCTGCAAGGAAGTCAGTCCAGGAGTTTCAGGTGCAGCAGCTGCAACTGGCAGGGTTCAAACACAGCTCAGGTTCACTGAAAACAAACTCTCGTGTGGTACCTGAAGGGAGTTTGCCAGTGTCACCTCTCAGCATAAATGGCAAGAAACGGTGTGGGTGGATTACGTCGCAGAGCGGTGAGTCTATTTCTCTGTTGCCCCCTCACACTCTTCAACCAGTTTCGATTCTAATCAGCAAGGATTAGATGTCTTAATCATGCATGTTGTTTGTTTCTTACTACTGTAGGACAGAGGAAGAAGATTTGTTCTGTTCTTTTGTGATGCTGCAGTAATAGTTTGCCTTCCACAAATGTTTTAATCTCACCATAAGGTGCTCACAAGACTGGGAGACTTTTGGTGTTGCCAAGCTCAAACCCTAATCAACTTTGGACTCTTTTCTTGACACTGCTGCAGATGCAGCTATGGTTGCATATCATGATGAAGAATGGGGCATTCCTATTTATGATGACAAGTATGCTCTCTCCAGTGTGTTCTCTCCATTTTTCATATCCCTGGTTTTTTAGAGCTGTCAATAGCTATTTATTTTCATAATCTTGACCCTCCAGGGCAGTTATGAATAATGCTTTATAAAGCAAGGTTTTCTAGGTGGATTCTGCACTGATATGTTGTTGGAATCAACAATGCAGGCTACTATTTGAGTTGATGGTGCTGGAGAGTGCACAGGCTGACATGAGCTGGTCCTCTATTCTTGCTCTGCGCAATGATTTTAGGTTTGTATGAGTTTCTCTTGCCTCATTACCATGGTTGAGGAGCTTGTTGACATTTGCAGATTTTTGTTGACATTTACCCCTGCAGTTACTCAAATCCTTTGGCTGTTGACAACTTTTGTGCAGTGCTGGATATACAGATTCTGATGAAGCAATATAGACATTTGACAAATTGAGAAGATAGCAGCTTTAGAGATACAATGTTTGTTTCCTGTCATACACTGAAGTTTCTGTTTCTTGTCAACTTCTGTGCAGGGTTGCATTTATGGGTTTTGATCCAGCAGTAGTGGCCAAGTTTGATGAAAAGAAGATAGCTACTTTGATAGCCAATCCTAGGATCCGGATACCAGAGGCCAAAATAAGGGGAGCCATTGACAATGCCAAACGAGTTCTTCAGGTTAGCCTGTAATAAACCTGTGATGGTGTTTGTAGATCAGCAGTACATCTATATATGAATTCACTCAACAAGACAGAGAAAGTTGAAAATTATGGTGCTCCACTTTCCAGAAACAAAGCAGAGATTGGGTGTTTTGAATTTTTCATGTGTGATACAGTGTGTGTCTTCTGCAGATAGTGGATGAGTGCAGCTCCTTGAGAAATTTCCTCTGGGGTTTTGTTAACTACAAGCCAGTGGTGAGCCATTACAAGCTCCCAAATCAAGTTCCTGTAAGAACACCCAAGTCTGAGGCCCTCAGCAATGAGCTTCTGCGAAGAGGGTTCAGAAATGTAGGACCAACAACTATATATGCATTTATGCAAGCTGCAGGTCTAGTGAATGATCATTTGGTGACATGCTTCAGACATCAAGAGTCGGCAGCTTTGCAGAAGTCACCAACAGGTGCTTACAATGATGTCCCTGAAGTGGAGAGATGGAGCCAGCCAGATGATTATCTTTGGGATCTTACTTCTAACTTTGGTTGCAAGACACCACCTGCCTTTGAGCCTGAATGTCAGTTGAACAACAGCAGGCTGAGCTCAATTCCTTGTGAGCCTGTGTGGGCAGAGCTTCCAATGATTGAAGAAGCTTTTGAGGACGAAATATAGAGAAGACAACATGCGCTGGTTGAGACATGAAGATGGCATGGTGTTGGTGATTGACTGTTTTGCTTCTTGACAAAATCCAATAGTTCAGTCCAAGACTAAGAGACGCATTTCTCTGTGCCACTTATGGCAGACTTTGTTAACTTGGTAACAAACGTTGAGATAGGCCTATCAAGAGGAGAAGTCAAGCAGAGAGAATGTGGCCACCTGGATATATGCCACTGCATCAGCAACATTGAGAATGACACTTTTTTTCTGACCTGCCAACACCCATCTGCCTGGTTAAAACATGTGGCCTTATGAAAGTGACTGTGGCAGAAAGAGGTGGAGGAAACTTCTTCAACTTTGCCAATGGAGTTCTGGGCCATCTGTTCATCTATCCTCTCATGCACAAATAAACCCATATACTATCTGTTTGGGTGAATCAAGCTTTACTGCAAAAGACTGATCAAGGGGGGTTTATCTAGATCCACATTATTCCAAGTTTATTCTAAAGGGAAAGTTGCAGCAAAAGGGTGACACTTACTTCAGTTTCCCTTGAAGATCAAATGTGCACTTTGTACTTCATACCAAATTTACAGCACTAAAACAGATTTTATAATCTACAGGTATGTTTTTCTGCAAGGATATAAATAGCTGTTTTATTTCAGCAACCCAACATGCATAATCATGATATGCTGTAGGAGACAGTTTAAGACTGCTGAAGATAGTGTAGAGAGTTCAGATTATATGGAACAGAAGTAGAGCAGGGCTCTTAAGACTGTACAATATGCAATGAAATGAAGTATGATATGATAGATAGGACAGAGGTCTAGCTTTATGAGATTATCAGTTAACACTTTTCTTTCACCCCCTTATGGAGCAAATTAGTGTGCAATGGTTTGTCGAGTTGTTCAGCTGGTTTCGTATTTGAAAACAATGTGTAATGGAGAGTTTCTGATTACAAATTTGTATCCTTTTCATATGAGCAAAATTAATTTCATGGCAATGAAAAATAAAAGACTGACATGTATCAATTAAGTGCAGAGAACATGTTGGTTTTGTTTATTTGATTGGGTTCAAATTCACAATGAAGGAAATTTACAATAATGGAATTTGCCAACAAGTGATGGAGGAGGTGTCGAAGGACTTTAAAAGTAAAACCTAATAAAATCCTGTTGCACAATTTTTAATCTTCAATACTATATAGTTATTGTCTTGTGTTTCATGCTGTTGCAATAATGTTATCCACGATGCATTCTCAAGGTAATTACGGAATTTTTGGTTACTGAATATGTGTTTCCAACAAAAGCTCATGAGATTGTTAGATTTATCTTTTCTCAATTAATTGATTTTTCTGTTTAAAACTAGGATCCAAAATTGTCTCCAATGCTTTAATATTCTTTCTAACATGTCTATGCAGCCGCAAGTTCACTAAGTCCACCAGAGACCCCATTCCACTAGTGACAGATCAGTTATCCCATTCCATTAGATCCCATCCCACTTATTTAATTCCAGCACACCCCCTTCTAGTGTGGACAATACATTTAGCTAATTCCTCAGCATCCCGTTCCACCCATCCAACTCCACTAGTCCCAATCCACTAGACCTCAATCCACTGGTGACAATACACTTAACCAGTTCCATTAGATTCCATCCCATTCCACTAGATCCCACTACATTAAGGACCAATTCCATTGACCCTATTCCACTAGACCCCACTACACTAGGGACCAATTCCATTGACCCTATTCCACTAGAACCCACTACGCTAGGGACCAATCCCACTAACCCCATTCCACTAGAACCCACTACACTAGGGACCAATTCCACTGACCCTATTCTACTAAATCCCACTACATTGGGGACCAATTCCACTGACCCTATTCTACTAAATCCCACTACATTGGGGACCAATTCCACTGACCTCGTTCTGTTCACCCAATTCCATTGGTGCCCAACCACATGCAGATCCCACTCCACTAATTCTGTTCCACTAGGTCATGCTGCACTTACCTTTCCAGTACTATTGTCTAAACCTTTAGTGCTTGAAAATCATGGACATGGTGCTGCATGGTTTTACATGCATTGGGCGAGGGGTTGCTGGTGGTGAACAACAAAGTGCGGGACATCGAAAGGTGGCAAAGAAGGCAAAGATTGAGCTGCCACCTAATTCTATGCTAGATGCAGATTGGAAGATAACCATTGACAATAAGGTCGACAACTTGGTGGCAGGGATGGCCAAGGTGGACTTTATGTCCACTTCTTTGGCTGAGATCAAGGCCATGTTCCAAGCGAGGCAACATTCCAAACATCGAGTAGATTTGCTCCCCAAGGAGTTAGTGTGTGAGACACCTACGTCCACAACCCAAGCAGCCAAACAACCATCTAGTAATATTTTAAAGGAGATGGCCACCATCTTGATGCCATCCATGGTCACTTTCTCCTCCACCCCCTCAGCACTTTAGTTTCATCCAAGTATTGAAGTCAACGAGGCTAATAAAAAATTTGGGTTTGAGAATACAACCCCAAAGGTTGAACTTGATCAGAGCATGGGTGTTGCCATTGATGGGGAAAGGGGGGTGTTGCCAATGATGGGAAGAAGGGGGATATAGTAGATCAACCTACAAATGGGGATGCAACAGAGGGAGCTGTTGGCCAAGTGGAAGGGCTCGTTGCCACTATTGTGCCGGACCAGGCAGTGGGTACTGGCTTAACTAGTGTGCACAAGTTTCCAAATCCCAAGACTTCCCACACTGTCTTCATAGCTGATGAATATGATGCTTTAGGGTTTTCCTGGGTAGGCCAAGAGGTTGAGAGCAAGGGGGAGGAAAGTTGAAAAGGTCCACAAGTTGGTGACTCGAGCTTTGCACTGGTAAGCTCAGATATGATTGGGGACACCCAACTGGTGGAATGCTCAAATGGGAGTGAAAGTGGTTTTAATGCCAAATCATCAGACTACCTACTTGTTGTGGCCAAAAAAAACCATTAGGCAAGAAGGAAACATAAAAAGAATACTCACCACAACATAGTAGAATTGGCTATGTTTTAGGATGCGGATGTTGCCGGGAGAGATGTGGATGAAGTAACTACACCTAATCCTATTTATGATGTGCAAGCAGGAACTAAGGAACTTGGAGCCAAGGTGCCTCTTGAAGGCAGTGTGCACTTAGCTATGGTGGTGCATAAAAATGCGACTAAACTTGGAAAAGCCCATGTAGGTCAAGGGCCAATTGTTGAGGTTGCAACACTTCTAGTTGTAGATAAGGGGAAGGGTGTTCACTTTTGGGCTAGAAACACACGAAGGTCGACAACCAATAAACACTTGTTCAAGCCAAACTTTGAAAAGGTCAGAGAGTTACCCAAGGCAGCTTTCAAGCCACCAAAGGGCAAGGTCATTCAAAGACCTCCTACACTATTAGTAGGTGCAAGCAAGGAGGCAAAAGTGTGCCATCCTATCTCATTGCAACCTCGAATTGAGATTGTAAGTGCATTTTCATTCATCTTAATTCCACAATATTTGGTGCCTTGATCTAATTTTCACCCAAACTACCCTTGAGGTTGTAACTTAATTTATGGTGTTTTGCATGACAATGGAAATGACACATGTTCATGTAGGCCCTGCTTAAATTTGGGACCAAATGCATAGTGATCCACCAAATGCATAATGAAGCCATTGTTGGGGTTTGCAAAGGTTCATGGAACAAATCAACACCTGAGTTGCCAGCTTTATGTGGGGAGGGGCAACATATGGTGATGGTGACTTGAGTCATCCACCCTGCTATGTTTGTTATGTGATGTGAGTCAAAGCACATTCCTTTGACTACAACCCTTGACGATGCATTAGTAGACATTGGTGAGAAGTGCTACATCATATGGGAGGTTCAATTTTGATGCCTCAGGAATTGTGATAGGCCATTAATTTTCACCTACTCACATGCCTCCATTTTGTCTACACTTGCTAGTTCATTGTTGTTGAGTATAGGTGTTATTTATACATAGGCTTCTCCTTGTATGTTTATGTTTCACCTTTGTATGTGAGTTGATTTGCTAGCTCATTTGTGTAGGATCAAATTGTTATAAAGTAGATTGGTGCCCAAATGAATATCCATTTTGATGGTTTCATTTTTGGCCATGATTAACATATCCCATAATGACTATCTTTGTATGGATGTCCTTGCGGCAACCCCATTTTCTATTTATATCACTAAAATTCACCCAACAATCTACATTATGCATGTTAATTTGAAGATTATATGTTTAGGTTTTCTTGGAGACATGTGGGGTATGTAATGAAAAACCATGGGTAATTATAAACATCCATGTTGGTCTCTACTACTTGCAAGTTGTCAAGCATTTGGGGGAGACATGTGGTGTGGTTAGATAATAACAAGGGATGCGAATATGTATGGCAAGTGACTGTTGACGCCATCTATGTGGTAGGTATGATCTAATGTTATTTGTGTTGGCATTTCATGGGTACGTAATTATGATTCTTGTGCATATTCTAGGATTGTCCATTATGAATTTAACTTGTAAAGCTTTTGTTGTTACTTTGTGTAGTACCATTGAAGTTTCCTATGGATCATATGAAAAATGGAAAATATATTGAAATGTTGGAGGCTTCAGTTGAAATTACAAAGGATTGAAGGGGTTAGGGTTGAAAGATGTGTTCATAGTAGGGATTAACATATAGTTTTAGATGAATTTGCATGGTCCATTTTGATGAATCACTGTGTTAAAGTTGTACTAATTTGGAAACTGGCAACTTAGATGCTCCATTATGGACAATGTAAGACTAGTGATGTTAATAGCTTGTACTATTATGTATGCCAAATTGATTTTAATTTTTCCTTGCAATGTAAGGTTTTGTGTCATCCAAACGTGATGCGAGCCTCCAAAATGCTAATTGCATAATTATGTTTTTTTTTTTGTCACCAAGGGGACTAGGCATCTTAAGATGCATACTAAACATTCAACTACCTTAAACCCATTATGGGCTATAATTAATCATCTATATCTAGTAACCATGGCATTGGACATTAGAACAACATGCCCAAGGCACTCCAGGTGGTGTTTGTTCCATTAGACGGGCAACCCCCCAGAAAAACAATTCATATAAGTGGAAACCATTGAAACTTGGTGGATACGAATGGTGTATAATGGAGTTACTATGGGCACCTTGCCACACGTTCCAGTTCACCCGACATTTCCACTTGTCTACCACTTCAATGGAATGGGGCCTTCCCACTCAATGTTGAATGGAATGGGTAATAGAACAGGGATAGGTTTTGTAGTAATGATAGTTTTTTCCTTATGCCTAGTTGGTCCCTCAAGTATGCCTAATAGTGTTGCCACTTATATATCCCAGGTTGCACCATTTATATGTTGGTGCATGCAATTGCATGTACATGTGGGATTAAAAGTTACCCCATGTCTAGTTATCCACATGCAACTTTGAATTTTCCATTCCATATGGATCATGTTTCAAATGATAAATTTGGTGACCAAGTACAGTTAAAGTGGTCTAGCAGTGGTTGTTTCATCACGTCCAACAACTTGGTTTCCTTCTAAGTTGCAAGTTGCACATAACATACATCTTAAGAGGTTGAATGTTAAAACTCACCTAGTTTTAAAACTCACCTAAGTCACAAGTTCAATATATTAACATTGGGGTGATTTTATTAATCAAATCCCCTAGTTCATAGCTAGGTACCTATTAGAGCCATCCTTGAAATTCTAACATGTTATATGTATGTATGTTGTTTATAGGGTGTGATTACAGTGTTTGGGGTAATAAGCTTTAACAAAAAGCATTTGACTTTGATTATTGAAACTCACCACAAGTATATGTATCACAAGTTCAATATTATTAATGTGGGGTTTAGTACTTAATCCCATTGCAATTCATCATAACTTTGTACGTACACTATTGTAACCTTTTCATCCAAGGGTCACAACCTTTAACAAATAGTAGGAAAAGAGTTTGGATGTTGATGAAACTACCCATGAGTTTAATATATAGGTCACAAGTCCACCATTAATGTTGGGTTGATTAAGATAATCCCATAGTTCATTGCTTTAAGTAGTTGTTGGAGTCATTCTTTGAATTTCTCACATGAATTAATATGTATATTATGTGCAAGTGGTGTTTGGTGGCTTTTGGGGTTGCAAGCTTTAGCAAAGTGAAGAGTTTGAATGTTACTTACACATTGCACAAGTATATATATGTTACATGTTAAATACATTAATTTTGACCCTTTGATTTACTTAATCCCCTAATTCAATCTAACATGGTATATCTAGGACACTTCAACTTGGGGTGCACTTTTACCCCACCTAGGTTCCATGGTGTTTTTACATTAGTTACATTCTAGAGTCACCATGCATAGATACACCTACAATCTACCACTATTCACCAACAAATAAAAGGAAAAAAATATGAATGTTGAAATTCATCATAATTACAACATGTGTAACAAGTTTAATATTAAGCATGTTTGCTTGAATTACTTAATCCCATAGTTCATATCTAGGGACTTATTAGGGCCATGCATGAATTTTTCATAGGTTGTACGTATGTATGTTGCTTGCAGGTGGCATTTGCTGGTAGTTGGAACTAAATTAGCAAAGAGGAGAAGAGTTTGAATGTAATTGAAATTCACCACAAGTTTTATATTTCACAAGTTTAATAACATTGATTAGGTGGATTAAATTATTTAATCTTGTTGTTTAATATGGCTAGGTATCGATGACATATATTGGCCATATTGTTGGAAATTTTGACACGTATGTATGTATATTGCTTACATACTTGTGGCATTTGCTGGTATTTGGAGGTAAATTAGCAAATATGAGAAGAATTTGAATGCTAAAATGCACCACAAGTATATAGGTCACTTGACTTTAATAACACTAGTGGGTTTTATTGAATTATTTAATCATGGCTAATAGTTCATGGCTAGGTATCTACAAAAGGCATGTTGGAAATTTTAACATGTTGTATGTATGTATGTTGCTTGTAGGTGATGTTTGTTGGTATTTGGAGCAAAGAGGAGAAGAGTTGGAATTTTGCACCTCTTTGCAAATATATATGTCCCAAGTTGAATATGAATATATTAAGGGTTGATTTACTTAATTCCATTGTACATAGTTAGGTACCTATGATAGTGATGCATGAAAATCTCACATGTTATACATGCATGCATGTCATTTAAACATGTGGTGTTGGTAAGTCTTTGGGAGTTGGTAGCTAAATTAGGTTCAAAAATAGAAATTTGAATGTTGAAATTCACTATAAATATATATGTTACTTGAGCTTGATTAAGCTTAGGTTGATTTATTTAATCCCATTGTTAATAGCTAGACACATGTCAAAACCACGTTGGAAAATCTAATATGGTGTTGGACATACATACGTATGTTGTATTTACAAATTTGGTGTTTCCTAGTTGTTGGGGGTTTCAAGCTATAATAGCAAAGAGGATCTAATCATTTGAATGTTGAAACTCACCACACTTGTACATATGTCCCATGTTCAATATGAATATATTAAGTTGATTCACTTATACATGTAGTTCATAACTAGGTACCTATGAGAATGATGCATGAAAACTTCATATGTGTTGTATGCATGTATATCGCTTGCAGGTGGTGTTGACTAGTCTTTGGGAATGCAAGCTAAATTAACAAAGAGGAGAAAAATTTGATGTTGAAACTCATTGGAAGCATGTTTATTGAATGGGATCCAAAAAATACTCTTGGATTTACTTACACCCATAGTTCACTGGAATTTCAATATGGTATGTTTAAACTTAGGTGGCACTTGCACCCCACCTACATTCCACTCTAACTTAACATGTAAATTTTCTCAAGATCCACCTACAATTGTCCTAGAATTCACTAGAATTATTCATTAGAATTGGCTCCAAGTGGAAGCATGTGATCAACACTTTTCATGAATTTTAGGTAGTCCCATGTCTTACATCTATTAGATATTAGTTTATTACTATAACACGAGATGTTATACCTTGTTGGTTGCAAGTGGGTGAACCAACATTAATTGATTGATAATTAGTGTGTAGATGGAGTGATTGAATGGAGCATTACCATAGCTACAAGCAAGTGGCCATAGTGTTCTTGCAATGGTTGTATGAACAAAATTCAACACAATAGGAGCCATTTAACCAAAAGTCACCAAGTAAAGCTTGTATGTGTAGGTGGTATGTGCAAAAAGATTACACAATGTTTGCTCCTATAGCTATACTAAACAAATCATTGTGTGAAAATAGCCAACTATGACCTTACATTCATTGTTGGTGCATTGATGCACAACAATAGGAGTCTACATGGATTTTTCAAGTGTACATGAATTGATTGTAAGGAGCATATATGATTGATCACCTTTGATGATATATTACAATATATAAGATGTTTTTGTTAGCTAGGATTGGTAGATGGTTCAAGCATAAAACATAATTAATGATATACAAAATGTGTTTCATTATTAAAATACTGAATCACATTATTTTCTAGTTCATAGGATGGCATCTTTTTGGAAGATTAGATGCATGATATGGGTAGATTAATTAAGATTTATTGAAATATTAATTCAAACATGTTGAACTTACCGTGGAGGAGGTGTGAGTTGCTCCTAATGTTGTAAATTAACATGTGCATTTAGTAATAGGTTGAATAGGAGGAGGGGTTCCCCATTCTATTTGAGCATGCACTTATTATGAAGTGTTTGTGAATGGAAGTTTGATGCAGGAAATCTTATGGATGCAATGATGTGCATGTGCAAACTAAATGGTGTATATGGACATGGTAGTTTCACAAAGATCAACCCATTGGTAGAAACACATTGAATGAAGGCATAATGGAAGGCCAATCAAATCCAATCTGCTATGAGGAAGTGGCTTCAATATTCATAGATTAGTTTTATGACCATAATTTCAAGCATGTAACTTGTAAACAATGAAGATGTCAATTGGAGGATTGCAAAACAATTGCAACACTAGGAATGTGCAACAAAACATTATGGGTTACCACCCATCAAAATCATGAGTTGTATGAAAGTTTTATCTTTGGAAGTTGGAAGGTTTTCACATGACACTTGGATGTCATAAGGATTATAGTCCTTCATCCAATTATGATATTTGCAACTAAATAACCATGGATTTAAAATGAAATCAACAATTAAATAAATTGGAGTTGATAGGTGTACTTAAAGTACTATGAACATTGGAAAATGCTTCAATAACTTTTAAGTTGGTTTGGATAAGGATTTGGGTGGAGGTCAGGTGGAGGTTGAGTGGGTTTTGTGTAACTTTGGGTAAGTGTTGGGTGAAATATTTAGTTCATAACTCATCATAGTAGCACATGGAACACTGTGGATGTAGGCATTTTCCATTAAGAGATATTCATCAAATGAAGGTCCGTAATATCAAGCTATGGAATCAGGATGAAGCTCAAGCACAATTTGCAATGTTGGAATGGTATCAATGCCCATGCAAGATTTGCCCGAGGGCTCAACCATTAAAACATAAAACAATTTTGAAACACATGCGGGATTTTGGTCAACATCCACAAAAGTGATGGTGGACAAAAGTATGTAACTAACCCATAATGATATTACATGGACATTTTATTCAATTGAAGGAGTAAAGTAAGTAGCTTTGAAAGGCTTAAACATAGATAATTGTTTTAACTAGTTGTTTCGTGAACCCTAGTCTTGCAAAGTAATAGGGCAAGGCACAAGTATGTACATGTCTTTTAAGTGAAAAGTTGACATATTAATTGTGGAATGTAGTTGATATTAGATGACTTAAGGAAGATAAATGTAGGTTTGGTGGAAGCTATGTGGAATCCTAATGAGATTGGACATGAACTTTCCGCCACTCTAGTGGAACATTAATGGAAGATAGGTGATTCATGTCACATATGGACATTGAACAAAGTAGTTAATTTGGCACGATGACTAATTAAATACATAATGCCTTGGCAATGTAGGGTGATCCATATGATTCTTTTGATGAAGAATGGATGAGACATCTTGCTTAACCACCATTTGCACCCATGGATGGCAATGTCCAACCTATAGATGAAAACATGGACATTTTTCGACTTGTGAACAATGCATTTGCTATTGTAGACTAGACCATGGAACGCATAGACCAAGAATAAGACCAAGTTGCACTAAGGGCTGAGCAATTATAGGATAATGAAGTGTTTGATGGGGGCCAACATGGAGGGCATGCAAACATTGAGCATGTGGACCATAGTGGTCCAAGTGTGGTCAAGGTGATTGGTGGTGGGTGGTGGTAGGGTGGAATGTAACCAATACATTCCACTATCAAATGTGCTATGTAAGGTATAGTAATGACAAGTTTGGAATGACAAGTGTAACCAATGGTGGAGTGAACATGCAATGTAAGTGGTACAAAGGTGGTTAGGGGGATTTTTGGTGTTTCCTAGGTGGTAGTATAGTGGAATGTCAAAACATGTTCCACATTGAAGTGCGTTTACTAGGTTGTGCCAATAATTAATTCAAAGTGATAGTGGGGTGGAATGTAATGGTGGAATGATCAATATGCATTATTACACCTAATGAATGTAGGCATGGTCAAAGGGATTTGTGGTGTGTGTTAGCATATTAGAATGACTTGGCAATACATTCCAAGTTGTCAACTAGGCAAGGTAGATCAATAAATGACAGAGGTTTGGAGTGATGTATTGTAGTGGAACCACATGGTGGAGTGCTTAAGTGTAATTTGAATGGTTTAATCATGGTTAAAGGATTGCTCCAGTGGCCCATGGGCAGTAGTATAGTGGAATGTCCTAATACATTCCATGATGGAGAAGGTTTGTTAGGTTGTAACAATCGCAAGTCTAAAGTGATATTGGGGTGGAACATATTTGTGGAGTGATTGTGTAATGTAAGTGGTCCAAGCACAGTCAAGGAGATTTGTGATGGAGATGGCAAAGTGGAATGGAATAAATACATTACATTATGAAGTGGGCAAGGTAGGTTATAATGATGACAAGTTTGGAATAATATTATATAGTGAAAACATAGGGTGGGTTGGCTTTATAATTTGAGTGGTGCAAACATGGTCAAGGGGATTGGTTGTGGCATGTGGGTGGTGGTATAGTGGAATGTATGTAATGAATACACTCCATTATCAAGTGGGCAAGGAAAGCTATAGTGATGACAAATTTGGAGTGTTATTGTCTTGTTGGAAACAATGCTTGAATGACCTTGGGTTGACACATTGGTGAAACCTAATTTGGTAAAGTAATGGTTTAATGTAAGTGGTCCAAGCTTGGTCATGGATTGGTAATGTGTGGCAACCTATAATGGAATGTCCTATATGTTGACAATTGTTTAGTATGGTGTAATGAGGGCAGAGTGTGGGTGCAAGGAGTGGTAAGAGGCATGCTTTGCATTACAACGGGATCATATGGAGTTTCATCCAAGGGCAATGGGTGGGCATTGAACATGAGGGACTATGCAATGGCCAAATCACTTGGCACAAGATATCCCACCATTTGCAACTTGGATTTCAAATATTGTAAAGGTGCAAATTGCTAATGGGGTGGATGTTGACCCTAATGTGATACATTTTTTCTCACCCTCCAAACCCTATTGCATATATGTACAAAAGCATGTGGGCATATGGAAACCATTATCATGTTGATGAACATGAGGGGCCCATGGTGCATGTAACCTATGATAATGGAGTGGCTTGAATATTCAAGCAAGGTAGTCAACGTTCTACTTGAGATAGGAACATTGTTGTGGCAAACTTGCATTACATTGGTGTGCTAAAGGAGATAATTGCAATGTCATATGGAGGGTTACAATTAACATTGATGAAATGTTCATGGATTCCTATCAACACTCATGGAAATGCCACTGTGGGACAAGATGAATATGGGTTTTGGGTTGTGAATCGTTGTTGAAAAGTCCCAACACATGTGGAGCCATATGTTTTTCCATCAACAGTCTCACAAGTTAGCCCTTGCTATTGTTATGAAAACCTAGAAAATCATGAGCAACATGAAATACCTACCACATTCATTTTTTAGTGCAAGGAAGTGGATTGTGTAGTAGCCATAATTACAAGGTCAAAATCAAATTTGGGATTTTAGTTAACATTAGGGTAAATACGGCTTGGATGGGATTAAATACCTTGTCATATTTGTGGTAAGATTGACCACATATATATCACCTACACTTCATTGCTTAGCAACGTGACCAATTTCACTCGCACATTCCACTCAAAATGTCACATTCCACTATATTGGAATTGGTGCAATCTAGTGGAAACAAACTAAAATGTGAAATAGATGTACAAATTACTATAGTGACCCCCGATTGTAAAGGGGCATTAATTGGCTTGTAGATATGGGTGAAAGCACACTAGGATGTCACAATTTTTGGCAAATTAGAGTTCCTTTTCAAAGTCTTTTTTCAGTGTCGTTGAAACTTGGCTTAAAATACGAATATTTAGATGATATTGAAAATAATTTTTTTTCTATTTCCTATTTCAAATCATGATCCTATAAGACATATAAAAAATATCTCAAAAGAAATTATTTTTAAATGCTTTAAAACCTTTTTAAAATAATTACAACTTTTGGAATTTTAAAAACTCCATAACATAATAAATTAAAATCACATTCCATTCATTCAATGGATCTTTAGTTTTTAAAACATAATTCATCTAGTATCCCAAAGTTTCAAATACATAAAATTAACACATTGTAAGATAAAAATCCACATCCATGAGTTTTGCAGGTGTGACAAAAAAATGTGGGCAAAATTCAAAAGTCCATTACTTATTGGTTATCCACGATTTTGGTTTGATTTTTTCATTTTTGGAAGGTTGATTATGATAATTTTAAATAAGTGAGTCCCTTTTTTATTATTTCAATGGATCTTATTTTATTTATTTTCTTACACCTAAGGAATACAAGAAGAACTGCCATTGTCATGTCCATATAAAGTCATTGTAATGTGCAAACACCCATATGCCTAAACTCGATAATCAATGATTTGAACATGCAACTAGTAATGTAGTAGGTGTTTTTTTTGTCAAGGTGGCTGGTGGAGATTAGTGGGGAATTGTGCAAAAATAAGCATGCATTTGATGGGTGGTGGCTAAAGTTGTGGACTTGACAATTAGGATAGATATAGATGGGGTGTTTATGGACATACATGCAACTGATGCAATAAGAGGTGCTATAGGCATTGAAGAAGGGGAAGAAATGTTGGCAACAAAAGTGGAGCAGGTGGAAGCCAATATTATTAGGGCTGAAGTGTTGGAAAATGACATTGAAGCTTTTGGATAATTTGATTAATTTGGCACAACTAGGGATTTTAGCTTGATATAATGCCTAACTAAACAAAAGGTTTTTTGATGGGTGACACTAATGCAATTTGATATGAGGTGTCCACCTTAATTTGAACTTTGGGTTAGGTGAATCCAAATGCAATATTTTGGAAACACGTTCCATCATGTATTGACCCCATAATTTAAGTAATGATACATATTATAATGTTTTACCAAACCATGTGTTATAGTAAAAGTGGAGTGGGTAGAGGCCAATATTGTTGAAGATAAAATGTTGGAAATTGATTGTGAAGCTCTTAGGGAAGTTCACAAGTTCATTATATGGTTATGGGATTCCAAAAATATATATGGCCTACATAACACTTCTACATGGGTGACACCAATGATGTGTTTTAGATACCTAAATGTTTCCATATTTATATGAGATGAAATTCATGGGTTGGCATGTGGGCATGGATTTCCAACATGTACCCATGTTGTCGCAACCTTAATCTTCGACTCATGACCAAGGCAAGGGCTTGCAAGGTTGCGGGCCAAAAGGGAAGCTCGAAAGTCAAAGGAAGTGTGAGAGAATGAACCCTCACACTCCCAAAGGAGCTTCCACTTTGGGAGTTGGAGTCCCGGTGGACTCCCAAATGTTCAAAGAGAGATTACAAGGGTCAAAACCCAATGGATCGAAGAGTTCTTTATACCATTGGAAAGCTATTGAAACGTAGATGTTAAAATGGGCTTGCATCACCCATTTGGACATCTGAAACACAAGTTATGGCCAAAAAAAGGGCCGGGAATCAAATTGGCAATTTGACTCCTGACCATTTAAAGTCAGGAATCGACCCAATTTTCTTGTGTGTAGGTGGCGTAAGACATATCGTTGAAAAGCTTTCGACAAGAGCTACAACTTTGTTTCAAACCTCATCTCAATCAAAGGTTTGTACACAAAGTTATGGGGCCCCAAAGTTGCGGGAGTCCCAACTTTGGCAACTTCGGGATTCCCACTTGGGAGTCCCGAGACAAAAAAACCATTTGGATGTGAGTCTCGTGGAGAGGCACAAAATATACTATAAGGGGGAAGGTGGTGGCTTCCCCCAAGTTCGGGCCGTGGTGAATCTTGTGAGTTTGAGTTGCCCGTGGCTCGTCCCAACACCAAAAGTGCTCCAACTATGCATTAACCACCTTGTGTTGGTTTTGTGTAGGTCTGTGTGAGTAGTTGATGCTTGTCACTCTTCCTAGTCCCATCCCGAAGCTCCAACACGCCTTTCTATCCCCTCAAAGTGCTACAAGCTAGGGAGCGTGCTCCGATTCCTTGTTTTTCCGTTGTTTTTAATTTAGATTCACATTTTGAGTCCATTAAAAAGCTTGGGGGTGTGTCACCTGTCATTTTGGTAACCAAAATATTAACAATGTTTCTTTTAACCATTGTGGAAAATGTTCAAATTAAACACATGTTTAATCAAAAAAATTGATAAAAGTTTAAATGTTGTGAATGAGTTATGAATGCAAAAAAATTTATAACCATGGTGGCATTACAATAGTGGATGATTACATTTTGCAAAAACCACACATTAAACAAAACTACATGGGGAGTGGAGTTCCATTCCACCCTAGTTTCATTCCAACAGTTGGGCACAAAAGCACTTTACCCATTCCACTAGTGGGTAGCTACCCATGCCTTTAGTGGGCAACATTTAATTTTTTTATAAAAATGTAAAAATACATTCAAATGAATGCCAATGGTCTTTCTTCCAAGGTCCACTAGGAGACCACTAAATGCAATAACGTGTGGCTTGGTAGTGGCGAACATCAAGGATGGTTGAGTGGAAACGGATGTAGTCCACTCAAATGGGTTTGAGTGGAATTGTGGCAGTGGAATAGGGCATGACCTATTGTAGTGAAAGAATATATGTTTTGACGTGGATGAAATATTTTTAAAACATTATTCCACACTCATGTTCACATTCGTGAGCTCCCAAAATAACAATCTTGCCATCATGACTAAGATTCATTTCACCATGATTTACATGACTAATTTTGTTCATTTTGACTAACCCAAAAGTACTTAACAATGTTCAATTTGACTAAGTTAATGAATTTCTTTTTTTAAAAAAACATTGTTATTGAGGTGTGAACCATGAGAATTCCACATGGAGATCAAAGTGTTAGCTTCATGATTAAATCACTCACAAGAAAATGACAAGGGTGGTGAGGCATCACCATGCATGATTGACATGATTAAAGCATGTTATTTGTGTCAAATCTTATGTGGCATTTTGACTAAAATGTGCCACATTTTTTGTCTTATGTGACACAATGTATATAATGCCCTTAAGTTTTTATTTAAAAATGTGATATAACCTTATGAAATTTTATAATAAACCTATTATAATTATGTACTTCACTATGAAATGAAATTATATTTTTATTCTATTGTGATTAAAGACATTACATTCAAGATTTTGAAATAAATTTCATGTTAAATTTGAAATAAAATCATTACTAAACCAAGTGTAATTATTAAATTATACATATGTGAAATTGATTAAAATAATTCAGGCATAAATTTTATTTCATTGTCAAATTTAAGTATTATGTCATCAAATGATCAATTAGCACATTATACAATTTAAATTAAGTGCTGAACAATTTTAATAAAAAAAAACCTAGATGGAATTTAAACTTTTATTTTTGAGTTTATAACCCAAATTGAGATTCAAAAAATTGTGTTTGAACTTTTTTAATGAATTTTTAATTATTATAATGTATTAAGATTATGTTATTAAATGTATTACAAAATCTAATGTAATTATGAAAATAAAATAATGAAATAATGAAATGGGGGTAGGTAGGTTGGTAGTAGATGGGCATGTTTGCAAGTCATAAATAAGTATGTAGGTAAATAGGTCGGTTGTCAATAGGTATATACATCAATGATAAATAAGAGTAAATAAATAAGTAAGACCTACCTAGGTAAATAAATAGGTAAGTAGTTAGTTACTTCAAGTATTAACCACCACCACCTACGACCTAGCTACCTACGCATGAAATTAATTTCAATATGTTGTTAAATAACTATGTAAGAACATTTTAATGCTTGAAATTGAAAACATACATGTCTTTATATTTATGTCATTATTTATATGTCATCATGTGATGTGATGGCCCAATGTTTAAGGACTTCCCTTTGTTCATGGAGCTGAAGGTTCAAACCTCACTTTTGTCATTCAATATTTTTGATTAAAATTACTTATGTTATAGGTGTGACTAAAATTAGTCATGTAAACAACCAAGATTTGATGATAAGTTGTTGAATAGCCATGTGTTGACAACCTTGTTTGAGAAAAAGAAAAAGAAAAAACCTTTTTTGCTACATTCTAGTTTTTGCAATTACAAGATTTTTTATTCTCAAATCTGGATAATTTTTAAAACTATATATATATATATAAGTTAAATACAAAAATATTGCCACATAAACAAGCACAGAGCAAAATGGACATGACATATTTTGTCAAAAACAAATATGAGAGTTTTTTCATGGTTAATCACATGATAATGATTGAGATGCTAATAAATTGTTGACTTAAATGGTTGGTTTTGCATATTAACTAGTTTTTATTGTCATTTTTTAGGTCATAAATGACACATATGATTGCAAATTCCTTCAATCACTTTGGACAAGTTTCATAAAATGGCACCAAGTTGAAATGGCAACTAAATCAAAGCACAACTTACATCCACTTCATCCAATTGACATCTAGTTTATACATGGCATGGTCATTTACAATTGGTTTTTACAATTAAGATATGCTATATGGCCTAGTCATTTGTGACTAGTTTTACAACTAAACCATGAAAACTTGTGGAGTTTTTTTTACAACTAAAATGTTGACACATGACAAGTTCCAAGTTGAGCAAATGGCAAAATTTGGTTTAGCCTAACTAGCTTTAAAAACATGGGTTAGGCCAAAGCCTAGGTGACAAAAGGCTAGACACATTGACTTAAAGTAGGCATCAAAATTACATAGCCTAGACTAAAAGTAAATAGGTTATAATAGTAAGGATTTGATCCTATTATGAGGGTTCCATCTCACATTTTAATAATCACCTTTTTCAACCTATCTAAATGACCTACTCAACCTACCCTACACTTTGTAGGTTACCTAAGGGTGGTTAGGCTACCTAAAGGCCTACCAAACTATTGTGCCTAGGTTATCTTGGGGTTTATCTAAAGATTGCTTAAGTTATTTGGGGGTTACCTAAAGGTTACCTAGGCTACTTAAGGTACCCAAGAGGTTGCCTAAGCTACTTAGGGGCTACCTAGGAATTGATTAAATGAATAAATGTATCTATTGGCCTACCTAAGGACTACCTAAGCTATTAAGGGTTGCTTAGATTAACCAAGGTATCTAAGGGTTTACTTAGTTAGGGTTATTTAAGTGACTCAAAATACTTAAAGGCTCTTTAAGGCTTGCTTTGATTACCAAAGGCCTATTTAAACTAACAAGCATACTTTAAAAGCCTACCCAGGGGTTGCATAAACTAACACTAACACCTATGGGATTACCTAAAGCTACATAAACTAAGGTACTTAAGCACCCCAACTTACCAAGGGGCTACCAAGGGGTTGTTTTTGTTAACTTACCAAGTCTACCTATTGGTTACTTAGGGCCTATCTAAGGTACCTAAGGGTTACCTAAAGGTTTAGGGTACTTTGGGTTGCCTAGTGGTTGCATAAGCTACAAAAGCTATTTGAAGCAACCTAGGTTACCTAGGGGCCTACATAGGGGCTTCCTAGACTAATTGGTGGCTACCAAGGGGTTGCTTAAGGTACTTAGGGTACCTAGGGGTTACTTAAGGTACTTAAGGGCTTTTGAAGCTACCTAGGCCATCTAAAGGTTACTTAAGAGTCAGGTAGGCTACCTAAAATACCTAGAAACTACCTGGGTTATTTAGTGTACCCTAAGGGTTACTGAGCCTAATTAAGGTACCAAGGGCCTACCTAGGGGTTGCCTAAACTAAATAAATTATGTATTGGCCTCCCTAGGTGTTAATTTAACTAATTAAAGGTTCATTAAATGTTGCTAATTATGGTACTTAGGGATTTACCTAAAGGTTGCCTAAATTACCTAGGGCTATTTAGGCGACCTAAAGGTCTAAAGGTAGCTAGGGTACCTATGGGTTACTTAGGATATTTAAGCTACCTAGGCCTAAGTTATTTAAGTTAATGTGACATATTACAAGCACTAGTATCCATTAGCACATGTACATTTGCAACTATGATATATAGCCAAAATTCAAGTTGAACAAGATGTCACATGTTGTTTAGTCACCTATGAAACACATTACCAATCACAAAAACAATTAAATTTTTATTTATTGTTGAATGCCATCACTTGTGAATGATATGAGTGCACTTTTGATCTTCATTTTCATCAAAACCAATAGTAGTTACAAGTGATAATCACATTTATAACTTAAAACCATTTTGTAATTGAATATGTTGCTACAAGTTGTCTTTATCATGATGTTATGGATATTTGAAACAATTGTCACAAAAATGGTTAATTTGAACACAAGTCACAAACATATGGGTTTGTATGAACTAGATTCCTTGCAATGATGGTGGCGAACCCCACAATTAATAGTGTTCAACTTAAAATGGCATATGTTTGAATCTTTTGAAGTACAATTGAATTCCACACCCTCAAAAAGGTCGATGATGATTAAAAGAGAGAAGTTTCTAAACATTTGGTACTTGAAGTTTTGTTGGAGGAAAAACATGCAAAATTTTATTAATTCATTTTCAAAGATTTTTTTATTTCAAAATGATGATCTAGTATCTTGGGTATCAAATGTTGTGATTCTTTCATTTTCTTCCATCATCTTTAAAGCCATGATGTTTTGTGTGAAAACTAGGTAAGGAAAAACAATCATTTGTGCAAGATCGATAAATGAGGACATATGCAAAGGATGCAAACCTTATCTTTGAAAAGGACAATGTCAATGTGATAACAAACATATCGTAGATATGGCTGATGTTTTCACAAAAGATCTAGCAAGGAGGGAAACAAAAAAATTGATATTTGCCAAAATTGTCGAAAATCAAACTTTGGTCCCATTCATTGGGTTATTATTACAAATACATGACACAATGTGTATTTTGCATACTTATTCTTCAACTATTGAAATTCTAGAAAATTAAATTTGAAATTGTTGAACCTTGCTTTTTAAATAAATAAATATTTAACCAAGAGGTGCTGATTATCAATTGTAGGTACAGTATTCAAGTTGGAATGAAGGGCACACATCATGTTTCTATATACCATACAAAAGCCAATTTTATTGGAAATGGATGTAAAGACATTATGTAGAATGTCATGTGTCCTATTATGCTCACTTTTGTGAGTGAATTGTTGAAAGCGAATATCAATTTGATCGAGGTCTGATACAAGCATGACATGTAAGGCTTGGTACCAATGGAGGAGCTTAAACATGTTTTGAAAGATGGTAGAAGATACTATTGATGGGTATTCAGACATTTGACTTAGTTGTGAAGATATTTCCAGACAAATAGATGGGTATTCAAAACTAATGACTTGAAATTTGAACAGTCACAAATATGTCTTCATAATAGACTTATTATGCATCATTATTAAGTACTGTCCTTTCAAATTTGATGGAGAACAAGAGTTTTGGTTGGTTAGTGGGTGTACTGCTATTTGATTTATCATAACATGTTACATAACAGAACCTCTACTGTTTATCATAATAACATAAATGTCAATTCATTCATAACATAACCGGTTACAGGAGCTCTGTTGTTATCGTAATAATTAACGTAACCACAGTGCACACACAGTTATCAACTAACTGTGTTATTCTTCTTCTTAGCTCCTTGTTTGTTTTTGCTCCCATTTGCAAGTTTGCAACCGAAAAGGAAAGTGTCACGTTCTTTGCACAATTCTTGCAAGATCTTTGAGTCTATTGTTGCAAGCTTTTTGAGTCTGTTGTTTTTGTTGTTGTTGTACAAGTTATTGGGTTCTTCAAGCTAAAAAGAAATTTGAATCGATCGATATTCACGGAATGAATTGGATTTTAAACCCTTTCCATTGCCAACTTTTAAAGCTGCATTACATGAGCGGCGACAACATGTCAAGCGGCGGCGGCGGCGGCGGCTTTGTAGCCTGAACTTGTGTGTATGTGTGTATCACATATACTATACGTTACTTGCGTGTTAAGAATTGGGATGTTCCTCGTGATCATGTTGAAATTTTTAGTGTCGTGATTGATATCAGATCTTTCTTCTGCTGCTCCTGTGGAAGGTTTCAAGCTGTGATTATATCAAATTGACAAATTTGTCGTTGGTTTATACAATAGAATTTTTGTGGAGCTTGTTCCTCCTGGGTTCAGTACTATTGTAGCATTGACGTCGCATGTCATGATGATGGGTGGAGGAGGAGAAAAAGGATCAGGATTGCGCAAGATCAGAATGCAGATTGCAACAGAGCTCGTAGTTGCGGTGGTGTTTAATCTCGTGATGTGTGTCCCGGGAGAAGTAGTAGGAGGGGTTGTGAGCCAACATTCCTTCTATGTGAGACCGCCAGCAGCTTCTGCTTCTAGGAGCTTTGCGGTCGACAAGCTCCTGCAACAACAGAAGAAGAGCTCCTCCTCAGGCACTGATCCTGATCAGGTTGGGGGAAAATCTTCCTCATGTTTGCGAAAATGTGGGATGGAATTTTGGCACTAGATAGATTTCCTTGCAGTGTCTACTTTTCTAAGACGTACTATTTTTTCATGCTTGCTTGGTTAATTTATTGATTGATGTGTGGGAAGTCTGGATCTGACACCAATCGTGGTAGACGCCTCGCGCGAACAGATGCATGTGTCTTTGGCAGGGCCTGGACAGATGAAGGTGACATGGGTGACAGCGAGCGAAGTGCCAGCAAGCGTGCAGTATGGGGAAACATCAGGGCAGTTTACGAAGATTGCAAGCGGTGTCACCAAACAATACTCTTACATCTTCTACGAATCTGACCTGATCCACCATGTGATTCTGGGCCCTCTGGAACCCAGCACCATCTACTTCTATCGCTGTGGGGGTTTCGGCCCCGAGTATAATTTCACCACTCCTCCTCCTGCTGGACCCAATGTGCCCATCAAATTCGCAGTTGTCGGTGAGTTTGTTGGCTCTGCCCCTTCAGGGTAGAGGTCACGTGCAGTCCAGTATAGAAACATTTCCAGCGTAACTGAAGGTCGCTGCTGAGTTTGTTGGCTCTGCCCCTCAGGGTAGAGACATTGTGATACGCGCAGAAACTGGCCAAATTTTGGTATCCCTACATTCTAGGGTCATGTGTGCAGTCCACTAAAGAAACATTTCCAGTGTAATTGAAGGTTCACTGTAGAAACATTTTCAGAATAATTTAAGATTCAATGATCCACTTGGGCTTCATCATGTTAACCACCACCATGTGTTTCCAATATTGTATGTTGATGGATGTCATTTAATGGGCAGAGCCATTATGTGACCTGCCGCTTGTTTGTTGTTTTCTCTCATCAAGCTTCCTGTAGTAATTAGCAAATGTCCTGAATCGCTGCTAATTGAATGTGATTGTTGTTGAATCTTGCAATGGTATGTGTAGGTGATTTGGGACAAACTGACTGGACAGCATCAACTCTGGAGCACATTGCAACCTTTGATTATGATGTGCTGCTGTTTGCAGGGGATCTGTCTTACGCTGACTTCTACCAACCTCGGTGGGACACATTTGGACAACTGGTGTCACCATATGCAAATTATCGGCCATGGATGGTGACAGAGGGAAACCATGAGATTGAGCACATTCCTTTCCTCACAGAAAGCTTCAGGTCCTACAACACCCGCTGGGAAATGCCTTACAACGAGAGTGGATCCTCATCCAATCTCTACTACTCCTTCAAAGTTGCTGGGGCTCACATTCTGATGCTGGGATCTTATACTGACTTTGATACAAATTCTCCACAGTTCAAATGGCTTCAGGTTCTTTCTCTTATTCAATCCCTCAATTAATCCCCTCTCTCATGGTGCAAGAAAAAGAAGAAGAAGAAGAAGAAGGATGATATGTGTTACTGCAACCTACAATCCTCTACTTGCTGCTGCTCAAGCAGTGAAGTTCTTGATGCAACAATATTAGTAGGGCATACTGATCTGCTGCTGATCATCCTGGTGTGCATCTTATTGTGAGGACAGGCGGATCTGGAGAAAGTGGATAGAAGTAAGACACCATGGCTGATTGCAGTGCTTCATGCACCTTGGTACAACAGCAACTCTGCTCACCAGGGGGAAGGTAACAAAATGATGGCAGCCATGGAGTCTACACTTTATGCTGCCAAAGTTGACATCATGTTTGCTGGCCATGTCCATGCTTATGAGCGCGCAGTAAGTAAAAGCTCCAATGCTGAGAAGAGAAATTGCAAAACTCAGTTCCTGGTTTTTGAGTGACAAAGAAATGAACTTCTAGTTGCAGTTTCTTTCTTCTTCATGGGGTTGACAGTTGTTGACCTGCAAGCTTGAAAAGGGCTTTATTTTTCTTCCCTTTGAAACTGAAATGGCTCCATGTTTTGCATATAAGCAGCAACGAGCTTATTTGATGAAACCAGATCCTTGTGGAATCATGTACATCACAATTGGTGATGGAGGAAACCGTGAAGGTCTTGCCACCACGTAAGTTGTCTTCACCACTACAAACAGATCATGCATGTCAAAGACCTGCAACAGTAAGAATTTGACCAAGAATTGTGAATCTTTCTACTGTCCACACATTGTGAAGAATCATAATCAGCACATGCAAAGCTTGTCTCGGGGTTGTCTTGCAGGTGGTTGGATCCCCAACCTGTGTGGTCAGTTCTCCGGGAGTCCAGCTTTGGGCATGGTGAACTCGATATTGTGAATGCCACACATGCATACTGGAGCTGGCATCGCAATGATGATGCTGAACCTGTTATGGCTGACAATCTGTGGATCACAAGCTTAAGCACAGCTGAGAGTAGATGTGTTTCCAGCAATCTTAAGGCTGTAATTCAGAGCCACAGCAGCCATTGACATGTGATGATTTAAATTACACACACATACTTATGATATTTCTTCCACCTCTTGTGGATGTATAACAACCATGGCAACACACAATTAGCAACACAAAGACAAGAATAAGTGGCCATGAAGATATTCAATCCTTGTTAGCTAATTCTTTGAGCATCATTCAGTCTTTGTAAAAGATTCCAACAAAAAACATAAGGTGCTGCACTGGTCCTCCACCTAAAATGTTTGAATTTATACAGCCTTACAAGAGCTGTTTTGTAAATACAAATTGTTCATATCTAAAGATTGAACTATGGGGTGCAATTGCATATCCTAAGATGCTCTCATGTCTTCAGCATCTGTAGCTTGGAGGAGCTTGGAATGTAACACTTTGCCCTCTCACATGGCAGTTTCTGGGTACAAGATCAGACATGCCTTATATATCTCTGCCATTCTGTGACCAGGTTTTGCTCTTGGAGGCAATGCAGCCTTCAGATTTTGCCCATGTGCTTCCGCCTGCACATCTCATGCCAGCAAAAGTGCAAAAGAACCTATAGTCACAAGATTGGGAAGCCCTCATCAATTCACCCATTTAGTCCACCCAATCTCCTGGGTCTCTTTCACACTCAACTAACTCTCAAAATGTTCAGGTTGCGTCTTAAGCAAGCAAGCCAAAAGCTACTATGACATGGCTGCAACAAAAGCTAATGAGAGCACAATCCACTTTGCAGATTGCATGGAAGACGCCAGAAACATATTTAGCTCTCTACAAAGATTGTTCCAAATGGCAGACTCATCAGCATTTTGAGCACATAATTTCTTTAGGTTCAGAAGTATACAAGCCTACAAATTTGCTTAACCTGCACCAGAATATCATTGCAACTTATCAGAAATTGTAGAAATACAAGTGACAAAATTTTGATTACTACTCATTCAAACATTCTTAAGCCACAAGATCCAAATGTGGCAAGCTACTAAACAAATGATCCATGCGTCTGCCAAATCTACCTGGAATCTCCTCCTCTTGGTCACACCTGGATTGTTTGACTAAACAAATTGCATTCATTTGATCCACACCCACATACAAACTTGAACCCAGATCTGCAATGGCAATGAAACTCTTCAGTGTTCCAGAGGCTTGGGACCAACAAAACCTGACCCCTGATCCCTGAGAAGCCCTCCAACTTCTGGTGTTGGTCCTCTCTGCTTGCTTGGATAAAATGCCTTTGATGGATGATCCACCTTGATACTCAAATTAATATAGTGCTAACCCACCATCCCAGAGTCCAGCTTCCTCCAAATTGTTGGTCCTGTTATCCCCAACCTGTCCTCTATAACTCGCACTGCAGTCACAATGTCTTCTCATCTGACAGAGATGTTACACATTGGAAGATTCTGGTGCAATAGAGCATTCAGTGTTGTGTCAACCAAATAACTTGATCTGGACATATTGAGAAACCAACCACTGGAAATCACCAATAATCCCGGCAGGAACACAGACCATTTTCGAAGTGATGAAAGCGATTGGCATCCCTTACAATGATCACTCTTCCAACAATCTTTGAAATGAACTTTGTGGCAGTGTGGCAGTCACCACACACGCGTAGATTCTTGAAAATGCGAAGAGAAGTACCAGGTGGTGTGCTGATCAGTCCAAATGCAATGGCTAGTTTCTCACTGTGGTGACATAAACGAGAAACCTTCTCTTCTTCCTCTACATCATGTAACACAAATCTGGTATCTGGCACATATCCTAAATTATTCATGGGCACAGACAACCTCTTCAGTTCTGCATGGATTTCAGATATCTGTGGATGTTCTTCATCATTGACTATGAACGAGTGCACTTCATTATTTACTTCAATCCAGGTTCGACCTGGCTCTTTCTTCACACCCCTTTCCAACCTTTGTCGATGAACATTTGCACTGCTGTCCCACTTGCCAGCAGCAGCATAGATGTTTGACAAGAGCACATAACCTGCAGCATTTCCAGGATCTGACTCAAGAACCCGTTTTGCAATGCGTTCTCCCATCTCCACATTACCATATATTCTACAAGCACCAAGCAAGGCATTCCACACAGAACCACTGGGTTCACAGGGCATTGTTGTAATCAGACTCTCTGCCTCATCCAAACAACCAGCACGACCAAGAAGATCAACCATGCAAGCATAGTGCTCCACTGCTGCACAAACACTGTAAACTAAACTCGCAGATTCAAAAAAGTGTACACCTTCATCCACTAGGCCTGCATGGCTGCAAGCTGACAGAAGGGAAACAAAAGTGATGTTGTCTATCTCTACTCCTTCTTGACACATCCGTTCAAAATGTCCAAGAGCTTCATGACCACCCCCATGCATTGCATAGCCTCCAAGCATGATTGTCCAAGCAAACACATTGCGGGTGGACATCTTGTTGAAGACTTTGCGTGCATCCTCTATGCTCCCACATTTGGCATACATGTCAACAAGGCTACTACTCACAAATACATTGGACTCTGCCCCACTTTGCATGATCTGTTTGTGGATGTGCCTGCCCTCTTCAAGTGCAGCTACACTGGCACATGCATTCAGAACCCCCACAAAAGTGACATGATCTGCCACCACCCCTTCATGCTGCAATTCTCGTGACAATACCAATGCATTATGCCCTTGCCCACATTTAACATATCCCAGAATCATCGAATTCCAAGCAACCACATCACGTTTTGACATGGTGTCAAACACTCTACGAGCATCCTTTATACTCCCACATTTGCTATACATGTCAATGAGGCTGTTACCCACAAATGCATCAGCATTGCAACCACATTGAATGATCTGTTCCTCAACACGCCTACCTTCATCAAGTGCTGCAATACTGGCACATGCATTCAGAACCCCTATGAAAGTGACAAGATTTGGCTCCACACCTTCATGTTGCATTTCCTGAAATAATTGCAATGCTTTCTGTCCTTGCCCACATTTTACATGTCCTAAAATCATGGCACTCCACACAACAACATTGCATGTTGGCATCCTTTTGAATACATATGAAGCATCATCTATGCTTCCACATTTGGCATACATGTCAACAAGGCTACTCGCCACAAACACATTAGACTCAAAGTGGCATTGTCTGATCTGTTGATGAACTTGTCTGCCCTTTTCAAGTGCCATTAGACTGGCACAAGCATTCAGAACCCCCACAAAAGTGATTGCCACTGGCTTCACCCCTTCACTTTGCATTTGCTCAAATAGTTCCAGTGCTCTCTCTGCTTGCCCGCATTTGACATGTCCCAAAATCATTGCATTGCAAGCAACCACATCACATGTGGGCATCCTATCAAAGACTTGCCGAGCATCCTCAATGTGCCCACATTTGGAATACATGTCGACAAGACTAGAACCCACATAGATATCTGATTCATATCCGCTTTCAATGATTTGTGCATGAATATGTCTAGCTTCTTCAAGTGCTTCTAAACTCGCACAGGCATTGAGCACAGGAACAAAAGTAAACCTGTCAGGAATCATGCCTTCTTTTTGCATTTGTTGAAAGAGCTCCAGTGTCTTCTTGTAGTGACCAGCTTTGACATTTTCTGTGAGCCTTCTGTTCCATGGAAAACAATCCAATGATACAGCTCCTGCAGGCATTGCAGCCAGCTCTGTTTCAACCCATGTGGGGTTCATATTGCCATCCACCCAGAGTGCCTCGTGTGTCTCCTTGTGTTTGAAATCGGGATATCTTGCATTTGCCTACCACCCAAAATCCACATCCAGCTAGCCTATCAGCTGCACATTGTTCACAGCTTGGTGCACATCAGCATGCCAACAGAACTGACAAACCAAGAACAGATCTATGAGATTGATTGATTGCAGGAAAACCTCTGCAACAGCAACAACACTTGACAACCAAGAACATGAACCTTGAATTCCTGCATCATGGACAGGAGGAGGATGTTGTCAGCAATTGTTTCCTTTTCATTTTACCTTCTCTGACCTGTGATCCCACCACTGCGAAGGATCCAAGAAGAACTCCCGCCAACGTTTCTCTACAATCCTTTTCTGGTCTGCTACAAACAACAGGGACTGGTGAGAAATCTAGGAAGATCACCAAACCAACGATAAGAGGGGAAGTCCTCGTAGAGAGACAGAGACAAGACAGCTTACCGCCGCCGCCGCCGCCGCCTTTCCGTGCTTTCTTTTCAATCCATCGCGTTGTGAGCCGAGCAGAAAGTTGTTCGCCATGGTGCACAGGAGGCGCCGCTGCACAGTGAGGACGAAGAGGTCGCAGCCTCTTGCGTGCCTTTTCTCTCCATGTGGAGACATCGTGAAGCTGTAGAGAAGGACTCCGTCCTGCACTCAACACTTGAACTTCCCTCGTTCTTGAACACATCATTCCTTCCCCGGAAAACAACATCGACGACGACGACGACAACGCGCACGGACTCCAGACACAACCTACCAAGACGCAAAGAAAGATTAGATGTGGTGTGGGACGTTCATATCCTGCAACCCGTAATCAGGGAGCTTGCAATTCAGAGGTCGAGAATTTTCTGAATGAGCTCCTCAATTCCTACAATCTCCTCTCGGGATTTTCCAGCGCCGATTCTCCTCAACGACTGGGACTCGTAGGGTTTTTTTGGTTCAGTTTTGTCAAGATCGTCCAGAAGAAGGATGAGCCAAATTTGGCTAGAGGTTACAGAGGAAAATATTAAAAAATTAGTATCCTGCTTTGTTTTGGCAACCTCCACAAACTGGGTGTCTAAATATGGCGACTTCTGACTTTTTCTTTCTCAAAATATGGCAAATTTTGCTCACTTTTTTAAAAAAAACCCCTTTGTACAATTCGCAAGGGATTTATGTTTTTTGTCGCCTCATTGCAAAACTTTCGCCAAAGAAAATAAAACACTGACTGGGAGTCCGATCTGTTGGGTGAGCGATGTCCGATTGGCTAGGTTTGCTGAACAAGATCCTCTTAGCAATAACCGACGAAAAACGGGGCGAAAAATATGGCGACATTGATTCCGGGAATCGTGAAGTGAGCTGTGAAGGAGGTGGACACTTCTGATGGAGGAGAATAGTAGTGGAAGGTTTGCAGAAACAATTTCCAGATTAAGCAGCAGACCTTTGATGCCAACAACACGAAGCTCGCTGATCCACATCTTATGCCACATCGCTATGCAACAGCGGCGGCTCCACTAGAAGAGCTGCAAGTACACTAACAAGGTTCATTTCGGCTGCCTTTCTGCAGGTCTGTCTGCCTTCATCTGTTTGAGTCCACTGCTACGATGGTCGAGTAAAAAGGAGAAGCGACTGAAGATACCCTCCTTCTGGCACTTGCTCTAGTTTTCTGTTTGAAGGTCGGCTAGTGATGGGTCTTCTACCCCTCTTGGCGGCTGCGAGAAAAGAACGCTCTCACTTCCTCTTGTTAGAAGAAGATTATTGGCGGAAATGAAAACGGAGCCTGCTACTTCTGTGCTGACACCTGCACGTGGAGCTGAACGAAATGTAGAAGAGCTCAGAAACAGAAGAGATTGCAGCGCAGAGGCCGAGAGACAAAACTCACAAGCAGAAATGAACAGAGTGAATGCAGTTCAGGTCTGGAGGGAATCCATGCATATAAAGCAGGACATTCAAGCTAGAGACTTCAGGAAGCTGGAACTGTCCCAGAAGATCCACCCCCAAAGCATCAAAGGATGAAGATGCACAGCAAATGACCAGGCATGTAAGAATAACAAAGGCTTGTGAGAATGCAGTGTGAGGCAGGAAGCTCATATGTACAGTCCATTAAGTTTAGTCGCTGCAAAATCCTGAGATGTACACACGGAATTGAGGAGAATGCACATGAAGGAAGTGGAACCTGGCCAATTACTAAAACCAAGATAAATGCTCATGAACATGCTTGAAGTGCAGGACAAAGCTCTGATTGAACACTCAAGACATTCAGAGAAAAATGAAGCTTCACAAACCCAATCAATTCATCACTTTTCTGGCAGATGTTTTGGTTCAAGTCAAACACACTCTGAATTCTGTAAACACTCACCAGGATCCAAACAGTTGCTAGCCAAGAAAACCTTCCAAGGCTTTCTCAATTGAGTACTCCTGCTTTATCGGCTACCTTGGGATAGCACTTAGCAATGGAGTGATGGAGAAAGTTAAAAACAGGACCTTGTAAAGTAAAAGTTGTCATGAGATGGGATCTTTACACCTGCATGATTATTGAGTTCTTTCAAAGTCCCATCAGCACAAATGCTTCACATTGCGTTTAGCATTCAATATGATGGCTCTTCATGCTAAATTGTGCAGCAGTATTGTGTTCTCCCCAAACACTTGATATGCTGAAAGGGTTTCATAGCTTTGAGTGATGGTTTGTACCAGTGTTGAGTGTGTCATATATTCAAGAGACCAGCTGGGTCCATGTATCTAAAATCTTGGACCTGCTACCAGCACGGATATACAAACAGGTGGGATATCACCATCTTCAAAGTGATTTGCATCTCTTACAACAACTGCTCTTCCACTAGCTTTGCAACAAACTTTGTAAGTGTGGCAGTCTCCACACACACAAGATGTGCAGTGGAGTACCATGAGGTACTGATCAGCCAATACGCAATGACCAGTTTCTCACTGTAGTGAGACAATTGCCTACTCTTCTTCCTCATCATTTAACACAAATCTGGTATCTGCCACATAGCTTCATCTCCACAAATAATCTCTGGAGCTCTGCACACATTTTGACTATTTGGGAATGTCCCTGGCCATCCAGAGTAGATAAATGCACTCCATGATTGAACTCAATCAAGGCACATGCTGATTGTTTATTCACATTCCTTTCCATCCCCTGTCAATGGACAAGTGTCCTGTCGTCTTATTTGCCAGCAGCTGCATAGATGTTTGCTAGCGGCACATAGCCAGTTGAATTTCCAGGGTCCAATTCTAGAACTTTTTTAGCAATGCATTCTCCCATCTCCACATTTCCATGAATCCTGCAAGCACCAAGCAAAGCCTTCCACACAGAACCACTGGGTTCACAAGGCATCATCTTAATCAGATCCTGTGCATCATCCAAATGGCCAGCACGGCCAAGAAGATCGACAGTGCAGGAATAGTGCTCCAATTTTGCTGGAATACTGTAAACTATGCTCATGGATTCAAGGTAGTGCAGCCCTTCATCCACTAAGCCTGCATGGCTACAAGCTGACAGAAGAGACACAAAAGTGACATTGTCTATCTCCAGACCATCTTCACACATCTGCTGGACATGTCCAATGGCTTCCTTAGCATGCCCATGCATTGCATAACCTCCAAGCATTGCATTCCAAGAGACAATGTCACGAGTGGGCAGCAGCTCATTGAAAACTCTAAACACATCATCTATGCTCCCACATTTGGCATACATGTCCACAAGGCTGTAACCCACAAAGACATCATATTCACAACAGCTTTGAATAATCTGTTCCTCCACACACCTGCCTTCTTCAAGTGCTGCTACACTGGCACATGCATTCAGAACTCTAACAAAAGTGACAGGGTCTGGCTCCAACCCTTCTAGTTGCATTTGACGAAATAACTCCAATGCCTTCTCACCTTGTCCACACTTCACATGTCCCAATATTAAGGCACTCCAAGCAACCACAGTTCGTATTGGCATCTTGTTAAATAGTCTCCACACATCCTCCATGCTCCCACATTTCACATACATATCAACCAGGCTATTGCCCACATACACATGTGACTCACAGTTGCTTCAAATGACCTGTCAATGGACACGCCTGCCCTGTTCAAGTGCTCCCAAACTGGCACATGCATTCAGAACCCCCATGAATGTGACATAGTCTGGCTCTACCCCTTCCTGTTGCATTTGTTCAAAAAGTTGCAATGCTTTCTGTCCCTGCCCACATTTTGCATGTCCCAAAATCATTGCACTCCATGCAACAGCATCACGCAGAGGCATGCTGTTGAAAACACTCCAAGCATCCTCTATGCTTCCACACTTGGCATACATGTCAATGAGGCTACAACCTACAAACACATTATCCTCAAACCCACTTTCAATAATCTGTTTATGGACATGCCTGCCATCTCCAAGTGCCCCTACATTTGCACATGCATTCAATGCACCAACAAAAGCAATAGCATCAGGCTCCACCCCTTGACATAGCATTTGCTGAAATAGTTCCAATGCCTTCTGTCCTTGCCCACATTTCACACATCCCAGAATCATGGCATTAAAAGCAACCACATCAGGCATCGGCATCCTATTGAACACTTTCCAAGCATCCTCTATGCTGCCACATTTGGCATACAAGTCAACAAGGCTATTACCTACAAAAACATCTAACTCACAGCCACTTTGTATAATCTGTGCATGGATATGTCTGCCCTCATCAAGGGCCACTACACTAGCACATGCATTGAGCACCCCCACAAAGGTGACAGAATCTGGCACCACCCCCTCACGTTGCAATTGTTGATATAGCTCTAATGCTCTCTGCCCTTGGTCACATTTCACATATCTGACAATCATGGCATTCCAAGAGACCACATTGCGTGTGGGCATCCTGTAAAACACTCTGCTTGCATCCTCAATGCTCCCACACTTTGCATACATGTCCACAAGACTACTACCTACAAACAGATGAGAGTCACAACCACTTTGAATGATCTGTTTATGAATAAGCCTACCTTCTTCAAGTGCCCCTATACTCGCACATGCATTTTGAACCCCCACAAAAGTAACAGTGTCCAGCTCTATTCGTTCCTGTTGCATCTCTTGAAACAATTCTAATGCCTTCAATCCTTGGCCACATTTCACATATCCTGAAATCATGGCTTTCCAAGCAACCACATCACGTGTCAGAATACTATTAAAAACTTTTGAAGCACCCTCTATACTCCCACATTTGGCATACATGTCAACAAGGCTATTACACAGATAGATATCTGCATCACAGCCACTTTGAATGATCTGCTCATGTACACGCTTACCCTCATCAAGCACTCCTACACTGGCACACGCATTCACAACCCCTATGAAAGTGACAGAGTCTGGTTCCACCCCATCCTGTTGCATTTGATCAAATAGTTCCAACGCCTTCTGTCCTTGTCCACATTTCACATGTCCCAAAATCATCGCACTCCAAGCAACAACATCATGTGTGGGCATTATGTTGAACACTCTCCAGGCACCCTCTATGCTTCCACATTTGGCATACATATCAACAAGGCTACTGCCAACATAAACATCTGATTCACAGTCACTTTGTACAATCTCTGCATGGATGTATCTCCCCTCTTTGAGTGCTCGTAAATTAGCACACACACTCAGGACATGAACAAATGTGATCCTGTCAGGAATGATGCAGTCTCGTTTGGTGATAAAGCTCCATTGTCTTCTCATATTGCCCACTCTTGTCATATCTTGCAAGCCTCGCATTCCAAGCAAAGATGTTCAATTGTACAGACCATGGTGACATTGCAGCCAGCTCTGCTTCCACCCATGGAGGATTCCAACTGCCATTGAGCCAGAGTGCCTTCTCTGTCTGTTTATGCTTGAAATCAGGATATTTTGCATTCGCCTGTAACCAGAATGATTTGACTCCCACTGATCAGCAATGCCCACAGCACGGGGTTGTCGATTCCAAAAACAAAGACCTCTGTACGGACTCCAGACTTTCAATCTCAACAAGAGAATCACAACAGCCAAAATCTCGAGTTTCAATCTCCACAAGAAAGACCACAACAAGTCGTACCTTTTCTGATCTGTGATCCCACCATTGTGAAGGATCCGAGAAGAACTCCAGCCAGAGTTTCTCTACATCGATTTCTGACCTGCAAAACAGTCATAAAAACTGGTGAAAAGCATACAACCAACCTCGTGTCAAGCAGCAGAGATGTGAGAAAGCGCAATAGTAGAGGGACAAAGAAGGCCAGACAAACTTTACCACGGTCATGGCCTCTCAGCGCCGTTTTCTTTTCAGCCGATTCCGCTCCGGAGAGTGACGAAGAAGACGAAGAAGAAGAAGAAGGCCGAGTAGTAGCAGACTGTCGACGTTGTTGTTCTTGTTGTCGCCCACGGTGCATAGAAGACGCACAACAAGGAGACAGGTGGGGCGGGATCCTGCGCAGTCTGATGCCTCCCCATGTGCTGCTACTCCTCTCGTACTGTTGTGGAGACGAAGAAGTGCTTTTCAGTGCACTAAGTACTTGAACTTCCCTCGTTGATGAACACATTCCTACCTTGAGAAACGTCAACCACATCAGCAGCAACACGAACGGTTTCTGAATCCCCACACCCACACACAGAATGAAGGCACACAAACCACTGTAAAGAAGGAGGGAGGGAAAACCCTAAAACCCTAGCTGTTTTTGAATTAGATAGTGGTGGTTAACAGCACCTTACTTTATTCCTGTTGGTTTCAGAGCATGTAGCTTGTGAGTTTTGAGTGTTTGCAGCAGCGTGCTCCAAGCTACACACGAGCTGCTGAGTAGCAGAAGTAGATACTAGTTAGAACATGATGACATTTTCTCTCTTGCTTGACCTTGGGAGGTTCTTGTTTCCTCTCTTCTGTATGTTCTCCAGGGACTGCTGCTGCTGGCTGTTGCAGTTGCTGTTGGCTGCTTTGGAAGAAGACGTAATCTCCAGTTTCCAAGACCCCAGACCTTGGCTTTGACTAGTCAATGGAATTATTAGGGTTTGAGAGAGGAGCAGCAACAATTGAGATAACAATAGTGAGTGGAGTTATTAGGGTTTGAGAGTGTAAGAATAGTCGCGGTACTTCTAGCAGTACTAGTGTTTAGGGCAGGGCAAGGTTGAGCAGATAGGGCAACGCAAAGCGAGATAAGAGCAAGGGAGAGCAAGCAAGGCAGTTGAGCAAAGCCCTTGAGTAGCAGCACAAGCAAACTAGTAATGGCGAAGTTGCACGTAGGTCCACTTGCTAATTTCATCCATTCTTTGAGTCTTTGTGAGTTTGTTATCATATGTCTTCTTTTTGTTTTCTCATTTTATTTGTAAGTACATCTTTTTTGAAGTAATAGTTTTAGGGTTTGAAGGGGATTAAGGGGGGGTTTTTCAAGTTGGGGTTTTGAGATTGAGGTTTAGGGTCCCGGTTTTAAACCAATTATGTTAGGCTAAGGATAGGCATGGCAAAACTTGTGGGTTATCTATTCTTGAAGTGTTGCCGAGCATCCCAACCCTTTCAATTATCCTAGCAAGCACCCAATGGAAAGCCAGTAATTAGCTTTACCCTTATGCTCATATGTGCTCCAATTTCCATCCATCCACCAATCATTTTTCATCCTTCTTAATTTATTTCGGTTAGTCCCTTCACCTTTCTAGGTCTATCAAACCTTTTTCCATCTCATTTGCCACACCCACTAAAAGCTTCTCTTGTATTCGTCATGTGGTCCTTTCCTCTACAACCCTGCTTTCCTTATCTCTTTTATAGTCATCTATTCAATGTAAGGGGGGTTCAACACAACACCAACTTTCATGCATTGTTCATAAGTGATTAATTTATCTCAAGGGGAATATTGCCCCTAACTTTGCCATGTTTTCCTACTTTTCAGCATGGACATGGATTGCATCCATAAACATCATTGATGTTTTTCATTTGGGTTTATCGCATCTTCATTCTTACCATCATATCCCATATGCGTTTTAAGTTGACATTCAATGAACTTTGCATATCCATTTATTTCAATTAACATCCGATCTTTCCGATGTTATAACATGACATTTTTTTTGTTATTATCTTCTTATTATTTGTCCTTTCCTCCATGGGGTGATGAAAAAAGCCACCAAGAGACTTTCACTTGCTTATGTCAATACATGGGGGGCAACTGGAAAGCATTATAGGAGGAGCATATGATTAAAGCACTCGCTTTAACTTCTCACAAACATTTGGAATTGATTCCAAATCCTACCCCACTTCCATTAACACAATTATGCCATGCACGAACCCTTGTTCATGTAAGGGAATATGTTTGAACAATATGCACATTAGTTTCAAGCACATTTGTAGCCCCATTTAGTGAAACCATAAAAGTCTTTTACTTTTTCCACCTACTTGCTAAGGTTAATCTCCCTTCTTTCATTGATGATTTCCATCTTAAAATGGAGGTTATTTTAAATTGGGAGGCATTTGTCTTTACCGTGGCTCATTCACCATGGTTTTCTTCCGATGGCCTTTCAAGTATGGTGTATGAACTTTTATGAGATTGTTTTGTCCCAAATGATTTTGCAAATGGCTTCGAACTATTTTTTGAAGTATGTGAGCACATTGCTTGAGGTCATGTTCCAGCTTCAATATTATGTTTGTATTCTACATTTCAACTCTTAACGTTAGAGAAACAATCTAAAAGCACATGTCCCATCACAATCAATGAAGTGTGACCTATCACTTAGTTATCCATATTCTAGCTATTTAATTTAAGGATATTCTCGTGGAGCATTTTAATATTCATCCATTTGGTGTAATGACCCGTGGCAAATGTGAAATAATGGTTCATGGCATTTGAACGATGTTAGATTTGCACCCAAATTGAGTGGTGCTATAAGTGGATGTTTGTATCGCCTTCAATTTAGTCTCACAATCAGCCATTTTTCAAAAGTTACAATCTTGGCCTAGTTTTTTGGATCAGTTTTTCCCATTTGTTCAACAATTTAATGCACGCCCATCCCCACTATATTTTTCTCAAGTTTCCCAATATGGGGATTTTTTAGTCATTTCATCATAATTAGGTACGCAATGGGGGGATGCATTGGGAGGAACCTTGTTTGCTTTGGTTCACTTTCGCATTCTTTACCTTATAATAGCAACCCACCTTACTTGTGTTTTCCCTTCCTTAACAGATGATACACATATAGTAGGTCCCGCATCAAATGTGGTTATTGCAATTTTACAATTATAGGAAGAGTTACTAGCATTAAGGTTTTCAATGCAACCAACAAAGTGTGTAGCTTGGTCTCCTCAAATGTTAGACCACTTTATATCACTTCCTCATGGCTTTCTTACTCCCAACTTGAATTTTCGTATCTTGGGCACATTAATGAAATCCATATCATTTGTTGAATCATTTGTGGTTAAAGCTCTCTATGGGGATCTTGGGATGATATGTAGTCTCCCTATGCTTATAAATCTTTAGGCGGTTTTTATGATATTTTTGTTGTGCTACGCCCAACACTCAAGCTATTTACTTTGTATAGTCATTTCTAGAATTCCTTTTTTACTATAAAGTTTGGTTAAAAAAAACCCATTTTGGATAGACGTAGAAAAACCTTTCAGTCATTTCGGACAAGTCATTTTGAACTTGTCCATTGTGACTAGGCCATGTACTTTTTTACCAAGCCTAGGTTGGCATTTTTTACTAGTATTTTTTATTAATCATTTCAACTAATATTTTGATTAATCATTTTCACTAGTCAATATAACTGTCAAATGATTTTTCAACTAATCAAACACCATTTTGATTAAGCAAATGGCATGTGGCATTTAAATAATGGCCATCCAAGTTAAGCCATGTGGCATCTAAACATTAGCCACCTAGGTTATGCCACATGGCATTTATACTATGCCATGTGGCATTTAAACAATGGCCACCCAAGTTAAGCCATGTGGCATTTAAGCTTAATATTAAATATCTATTCATAAAGTCCTTATGTCTAAAAACCTAAAATCTAAACTCCTAGGCTGAGGTCTAGGAGCCTATAATTAACAACTAGGTATAAGAGTTTAAAGTAGGTTAGGGCAACCTAAGCTATGACCTTTATTACATTTAAATGTACACCACCTAGATTAAGCCTACACCTAAATGACATAAATAGGAAAATCTTATTTCATTTTGAATTTGGTTTTTAAATTTGAACCTTTTCAATTGGCTAATCCCAAGAGGTACAATAACCTATATAATCTATAGGTTTAATTCAACAAATATGTAAAACATGTTTATGAGCTCAAGCTTCAATTGCCATGAATGCTCAAAGATAAACATTATGAATCTTAAAACATGAAATTGATCTCCAAGCCTCTTACCTGACCAAGAACCATTCCCAAGAAGGTAGCAAAATATGTTTGTTGTGGCTTGGAGTGTGGCAATATATATATCTACAACCATAACATTACAACTCCAATGGATTTTTGTGTAAATTTTTTTTAGTTCAAAAATTGACAGATTAATTACACAAAAGAGGTTAACTTGAACATTTGCAATGGGTAGCCCCAAAATCCTGTAAACTGACATGACTCAAGACTAGCAAAAAAAATACAAACAGTTAACACAATCTGTTATTTTCACAATTCAAGTTTATTATTATAAACAAATTATTTATTTCTGCAAAATTGTTTCAAATCAATCATAAGTTTTTATTCAAGATTCATAAACAAAACATGATTATTTGCATAAGCAACAAAGCTCAATGTTTTCTAAAGAATTGAAAACCAAATCCTGCATAATAAATTAAAGACCTAATTTTCTTCAACATACTTTAATAAGAACAACCCTAATTGAATCTTACTTACTACCTTTGAGTTATAAATGATTGACAAAAAAACCATACAAAGGAGGAAAAAGATGCATACCTTGAGGTGTTTTGTGCGATGTAAATGTTGAATAGGTGGATGTTGTGAGCTTGTGAAGGTTTTAGAAATAAATACTTCATGAGTTAATTCTTTCTTGGAACACAATGTTGACATTTTGTTTCATATGTGATTTGCCCAAGAACCAAATAGAAGAAAAAGAAACTATTTAGAAGGTGATCTTACAAGCAAAGATGCAATGAATCAATGTGCCCCATGGCAACTAAGATTGAATGGAAAATTAGAATGATTAACATCCCTTGTGGCCCTAACATCACCAATTTTCCATTTGGAGGTGCATTTGGTCATGGACATTACCCTCCAACAATTCAAGTCCATGTGGAAGCCGTGACAATCTAGCCAACATAATTGATTTGTTAAATTTTCCTACTTGCCCCTTAATGAATTTCATTAACAATGAAGCCTTGTGATTAGCTTTTATTTGCCAACCTAGATGGTAGTATGTAGTTTCCTCCCAAAAATCAATGGTAACCCCTAGGGGGTACAACACCACACCACCAACCAACACATCATAGGACATAGCATGCAGGACCATTACTTGAGCCCGTACATTAGTGTGGTCTATAGGCTTGTTAGGATTAACTTAGATCACAATTTGTTATTTGGTTAACCTTCGTGCTTTCTTTGACCCACCCATGGATGTTACATGTGATATGCGTGTGGATCAATGTCACAACCCTAGCCTTGGGCTCGTGACCAAGGTAGGGGCTTGCAAGGTTGCGGGCCAAGAAGGAAGCCTGAGAGTGAAGGAAAGTGTGAGAGAATGAACTTTCACATTCCCAAAGGAGCTTCCACTTTGGGAGGTGGAATCTCAATGGACTTTCAAATGTTCAGAGAGTGATTGCAAGAGTCAAAACCCAATGGCTCGAAAAGTTCTTTATACCATTGAAAAACTGTTAAAATGTAGATGTCTAAAATGGGTTCGCATGACCCATTTGGACATATGAAACACAAATTATGGCCAAAAGAAGGGCCGAGAGTCAAATTGGCAGTTTGATTCTTAACCATTAAAAGTTGAGAATCGACCCAATTTCCTTGTGTGCAGGTGGCGTGCGACATACCGTTGAAAAGCTCTCAACAAGGACTACAATTTTGTTTTAGACCTCATCTCAATTGGAGTTTGCACACAAAATTATGGAGCCCCAAAGTCACGGGAGTCCTAACTTTGACAATTTCAGGACTCCCACTTGGGAATCCTGGGACAAAAAGCCATTTAGATGTGGGCCTCGTGTAAAGGCACATAATATACTATCAGGGAAGGTGGTGGTTTCCCCCAAGTTTGGGCCGTGGTGAGTCTTATGAATCTAAATTGCCCGTGGCTCGTCTTAGCACCAAAAGTGCTGCAACTATGCACTAACCACCTTGTGTTGGTTTTATGCAAATCCATGTGAGTAGTTGATGCTTGTCACTCTTCCTAGTCCCATCCTATAACTTCAGCATGCCCCTCTACCCCCTCAAAGTGTTGCGAGCCAGGGAGCGTGCTCCGACTCCTTGCTCTTCCGTTGTTTTTAGTTTGGATTCACATTTGAGTCCATTAAGGAGCTTGGGAATGCATCACAAGATTAACATCAATCAATCCAAGACCATCAACAATAGTTTTGCCCAACATTAATGGTTGAACATTAGAATCCAACAACACCCTAAGGGGTTGGTATCATTGTGCCAATGCCCCTCTCAATTGAAACATTCCTTCATTATCCATAACTACAACCCTAGGAATAACATTAGTTTGATCAATGACTAGTTATGTTTGAAGGTCATGAAGTTTGGCCATAATCGCATGCCAATATTCAAGTTGAACCTTGGACACTTCCATGTGGTTAATTTTAGAAACTAAATGGGAACTATAAGAAACACAAAAATGTTCTTTAACCTAACTATCACATTTAATGTTCCACCATTTTCATGTAATGTGGCCACCAAAGGAAACATGGTTATTAGTTGAATATTTGAAATGGCCAATGTCTTAGCAAAAAACAATGATGCCTAACACACTACTTTGGCCGCCCCCATCAAACTTGTGGGTGCCTTGGACATGGGAATAAAATTAAGTGCCTTCCTTGACACTCCACTAGAAGTTGACACCCCCATGGGATTGGAAATGGTGTTTGTCAACACAAATGATTGTGGGAGTTGCACCTAGTGCTAAATTCACCATGCTGAAAATCTAATCTCTTATTAGCACCTCATGGTTTTGGCACCTGTGCACTAACTCTTATCACTAGTGTATTTGTGGAAATCATCTCATTAGGATTTGGAACCATAACGTGGTTTCCATCATCTACTACCCATGACTCATGATCTCTTGACATATGTGGCATTGTTACATTTAGTGCCATTGATCTCGGAAAATTAGCTCCACAAAAGAATCTTTGATTTGCATTTGACCCATATGATTGGCCTTCCTTGGTTTAGATGCAATAGATTTCACCTAGGTTGCCATGCTTGTGACTAGGGCCTTCAAGTGTGCAAATCTAACTTCCATGGTGTTAGGTTGGCCTTGAGTTGGCTTGGTGGCCGACCCTTTGTTGGCCACACATTTCCCCTTTTGGCCCTTCCTAAAACTTTGGCCTTTACTAATATTGGTGTTCTGTGATTGACTTTGCAATAATTTTAGGTGAAGTGTGAAGCAATGATCGGCATCATGCCCATATGCATGACAATGGGAACGTGGCTAGTTGGGATTAAGGTTGGAAGTTATAACCTATGGTGGATTGGGACAAATTTTTTTTGTGAGGTTCACCACACTTCTACCGCTTGTTTTTTCCACCTTGTTCTATTGAATAAGATTTGAAACCACCACCTGAATCTAGTTTGGCCCCTTTGGCCTTGGGTGGTACATCCTTGGTGGGTTCACTTCATGATGGTTGACCTGATGGTACTCGAAAATTCCTTGGGTTATCCTTGTTGAACCCAAGGGTGACCACCCATGTTCATCCTCCGCCATGTTCATCTCAATCCTTCCTGACAACTAAAACACATTAGTCAAAGTGGGTTGGGCGGGCTATAATAAAATGGCATCCTACACCCAACACTTAAGTTCCTTGTTTAAAATCCCATACCAAAACTAAACTGCTTAGGTTTTTGTGACACCTTGTGTCACCTTGTGTCACCATGATTAACCTATGCATCCATGCATAGACTTTTTGCAAACTCTCATGGGGCTTAGGTTTTAAATCATGCAAACTCCATAGTTTCAATCTTAACCCCTTGGTAATTTCACCACAATTCACGCAAGAATTCCACAATTGGGTTAAATGTAGGCAATGGACCCCATGCATTATTGGATGCCCTTACACCACCACCCCTGGTAGTTCCACCACTTTTGGTGGTTCCACTATCACTAGCACTTCTACTCCCACTTGTTGAATTAATGTTAGGAGTTGCCATTGCACCAATTGGGGCCACAATTCCCTTAATGATAAAAACATAATTGGAAGACCAATATAACCACCATTCCTCAATTTAAATTTCATGGGCATGCATAAAATCATGATAGTTGTTCATAGGTGCCTTCCAAATGTTGAAATAAACCCTTCCATGCCATGAAGGGTGTCAATAGCTAGGGATTACACATTTATTGCATATCAAACAACCTACCAAACTCTTGGATGAAATCATCCAATCAATGGTGCCAACCACCCCCAAATATTGACAGGGCGCTTTGGTGGCTCCATACATTTTTCCATGTATTACAACAATGGTGGGGTGACAAACCTTAGAGAAAAATCTATATTACCAGCAAATGATGATGAAGGTGGTGTGGGTGGTCTAAATTGCACCCCCTGCTTGGTGAAACCACTAGTAATAATGTCTTTGTCCTTTGAATCTCATGTCACCTCTGTGATGAACCTTAAACCCTAACTTGGGTATCCACCTTAAAATCCAATCACAAAAGGATGACACACATGCGATGGCTCAAATTAAATCTACAAGGATGTTAAACCTATTGCGACTTAAAAAAACCTTCAAAACATAAATCTCATAACATGAACCTAAGGATGTTACACCTGTATGGTTAAAGCACCTGCACCCACAAAAACATTTCATGGGGCCAGCAAACTAAGGCATTTTGTGAACAAAACAAGGTGGTCTATTGGTTATCAACCCAATTTCACCACAACAACAAGTAATGGGACATCTTGATGATCAAATCCAACCATATTTGCAATTATGCCACCCAACACAACCTAAACCTTAATTAAAACCTAATCATGTGTGGCGAAACTAGGAATTAAGTAAAACCTATTTAATGATTAGGATTGGATGGTAGCCTTGCCCCATGCCCAGCCATGAACCACACTAATCACAACCCCCAAGCTCACTACGATAATAATGGCATGTGTGGGAAAGCACATAACCTTTCACCTAAAGTTTCACATTGAATTTTAAGCACATATTACTAAAAGGTCAACTTAAAAACATATGCTCACCCCTAAGTCATAGCCAAATGGCACACATTTTGGTAATCCCCTTACCCCTTGAAGGCATATGACAACCCGACCAACATGTTAATAGGCCATAGGCACAACTCAACAAACATAAATGGAGATGCAAAACTCATGTAACACAAATATCTATTTTTGTGGTTCCTACACATGAATCACGACATGAATTCAAACCCTCTGCGTTCACTGATTACGTGACATTCCACCACCTGTAAGGTGTAAAAAATATAACTCACCAAAACAATGTTAAACTACCAAATGTTTGGTATGAAAAGTTCACCACACACCACCCAATGCCTTAGAATAAGCCTCCAAAAGTGCCTATCTCCAACTAAGCTAAAAACTCCCACATTAAAAATGCTCTTCATCAAGAATTAACTACCATAGAAAGCCCTTGATTTTGCCTTCATTTGGGTGAAAACTAAAGTCCCAAAGTTGAATGGCAAATAATTCCACAATTACCAAATCAACCTCTGGCCTCCAAAACTTTTTGTCTCCAAAACTTTTGTAGTTTCACACGAATATAATTTTTTTTTCCCAAAAATTCAATGGTGTAGATGGTTTGTTAATCCAATTCTATATGTGAAAGATATGAATTTTCAAAGAAATTCAAAAATGAAAATAAACATGAATTAAAAATGAAATTTTTGTCTGATCTTAAGGGTCAAATCCTCTGGTGTACGCCATAGGTGGGTTGTTCACTTACTAGCTTATCCACACAATCACTAACCTTTGTTCGCCCACTAGTTACCACTAGTTAGATGGATGAATTTTTTCATCCAAAATTTGGATGAAATCCTTCAAATGGATGAAACAAAAATAAAAATAAAAATGTTGGTAGGTTTGGATTGGTGTTGAACCTGCACCCTAGGTTCAAAAATTTGGAAAAAAAATGAAAAATAAAAAGGGAGGTTTGGATTGGACCCCTCGACCCTCCTTATCCCAGGCTTCCTTCGAACCTCATGAACATCCCAACCTATCAAACCTAGCAAGTTTGGGGGGAGGGTTGAATGAACTAGGAGTTCAAGGTGATGGTGCTGCAAAGCTCCATGCTCCCACCATAGTTGTTTTCTTCCAACTTTTTTTTCCCCTTCTTTTCCTCCTTCTTCCTCTCTTCTTCCTCCTTCTACTTATTTTGTTTTGTTGCAATTGTAGTTCTTCACCGAAAGGTACCAAAAATGCAGTCAGGGAGGGGAGCTCCCCATCGCCTTCTTGTTGTTACGTCACGCCAACAAAAACAAGGACAAGAAGGCAACCCCCCCCCTCCCCTCCCCTCGCCTTTTGCCTGAGTTACTATGACAATAACAATGCCGGGCCAAATAGAGTGGTTTGTCGACCACTAGCTGTAGTTGCGTCGCCTACCACAACACCGCCCCTTTGGCGAACCAACATTGATGGCTAGGTAGCCATAAGCTCAAGTTGTTGGCAATGGCGGTGGTGGTTTTGATTACCATCATCATTGTTATACCTACAAACAAAAAGGAAAAAAGTAGGAAAAAAAAAAAAAATAAATAAATAAAAGGACAAGAAAGAAAGACAAAGGAGCCCTTGTGATAGCAACATGGATCTCCTTGCTTGTTGTGATGTCTTTTTCCTTTTCTTTTCAACTCCAGGGTATTCAAGCCTTGTTTGAGGCTCAACTTTTCATGGAATTTTACACAGAAAAACAAGCACAAAAACATTGTTTTCACCAGGCATGTTTTTTAAACTCAAGAAGCGAACCAAGATCTATGAACAAGTGGTGTTTACACCTCAAACAAATTTCCTGCATAAACAATTTATAATAACACAAACAACACACAACTACCTAACACTTGCTGTAAACCAATTCTTGTGCATAACAAACACACATTTCCTGAGACATAAACCCAATGCAAAAATAAATAAATCTAGCCCTAACACTATTGAGCTAAACCCACTTTTGATGATTCAAAATATTGCTCATTTGTCACAACACAAGAATCCAAGCCCAAAACATAGAAAACCAAAACACTTGCATAACGAAAAAAACTACAAAACATAAACTATGCTCTGAAATCTCAAATCACGAAAAGTGATTTGAGATCACATAAAATGAGATTATATCCCATGACAAATATCTTGAACTTTGTTCACACATGAATTAGTTCAAACTTAATTAATTAGTTTAAGCAACCCAATTTATCTTTAATTAACTAAGATCTAAATGAGCAACTAAACTAACACACCTAACAAAAAATTATGCAATTTGGCCCCACTTCCTTGACAAAGTTACCCCAAAAAATAAAATTGAGTCAAGTCCTCCAAGGAGCAGAGGAATTCAAACCCCATGTTTTCCATGGGGAAAATGCAAATGGACCCAAAGTTCCTTAGGGAACATGGTTTGCCTTGTGCAATAGGAAAACATGGGGAAACCATGTTAGTTTAAAAGAACTTGGTTTCATTTGCCCCCCAAAAAACTTATGTTTCCGTGGTAACTTTGGACTACCCTAGGGAACTTTATTTTGGGCCCATTTGTTGCATGTTTTGTTTTCATGAGGAACATGGGGAACTTGGGGCCATTTGTTCTCAGGGTACTATTGTACACTTGGAGAAATACACACCCATCCCCTAGGAATGACCATCATAACTTTTTGGATGAAAACCAATGAAAATCTCCATTGGCCTTCTTTGATTTTAACACAAGACCTCCCACTCAAAGTGATAATCATTGTGCCACATCAATTAATTTACAAAATTTTAGAATCCTAATTTAGATAAGACAGTCATCATAAATAGGGAAGAACTTTTCTTTTTCGAAGATTAGTTTCTCATTTGGCATCTCTGTGGCCCCTGTGTACTATTTACATGGAAGACTGAGCTGCATTTAATTGTTATGCCTGTTTACTGCTTGCCCAAGGCCTGCTTTACACTAGGAGTGAGGGCCGATGTTCAAACCAAATCAAGCATTCCTATTGGTGTAAAAGTTGAAATCGGCCCCAGGGGCTTTAATACTAGGAGTCAAGGCTGAAATAGAAAAAAGCTTTTCAATCTGCCCCAAGGCTGAAAAAAAGTAATACCATCAAATTTGGGAAGCCAATTTGCAACCCTTGGGGCCAATGTTCCAGCATTTATTAATATCCTGAGGTCAATTTTCTAGCATTTATTAGTAACTTGAGGCCAAACACCAAGCCAAAAATCCTCAAATTGGCCCCAACTTTTTTTAGCCCTGACTCCTAGTGTAAAGTGGGCCTAAGTTTTGTGACTGAATTCCCCAAATGGGTTTGTTCCCTGACGTAAGTAGCAAGGAGAACACAGTAAAAGTCAAGGGAACTCCCTGAGCTGTACAGGTCCCTCTGATGGCCAATTTGGCTTCAAGAGTTGCATCTCAGGGGACTTCCAAATCAGCCCCCCTCGAGTGTATGAACTATATCTTCTGCTTAAATCTTCAAAAGGTAAAATGCCATACAGAACATGGAATGGAAATAATAAGCTTTACCATGGATCCTTTTAGGGTTATTGGGCATGGCTTTTTATCATGAACATGTATACCTATCCCAAAGCATTTTATACACAGAAATCAAAATGTTCACAAAGAAAGAGAAATGAGGATTAAATTTGGGTGTGATGTGGTACAAGAACTAAAGCATGCCAATTATGAAATCTTAATCAAAATGGAAGATCATATTGATTGGTTATGAAGTCTCCTCATGCTGTGAGGAGAGTACTGATTAAATGCAAATGGAAGCAAGCCAATTCTTAGTCAAAAATCCACAGGTGATTTGCACCTTCAAAATGAAAGCTAACCAACCAATATCAATGTTCAGAGTGGGAAGGCACAGAAAGCTTGAAGTTCACAAATGATTAAATCTATACATTGTGAATCATTTGTGAAAGGGATACACATGTTAAGGCTCTTTACTTGCTTGTGCTTTGACGTCAGAATATTTTGCTCAATACATAGGGAATCAATCAATTACCAGCAGTAGCCTATATGTACCTATTCAAGGAACAAGAAAAGTGCAAAAGCAGTCCATGATTTCCCTTCACAAATATGCTAACTTCAAAACACAGCCTGTCGAGTACAAACCCAACCCAAGTAATGTACAACTGTGATCAGCGAGTAAACAATCAAATTGTTGCAAAACTTGCTTTCCTAAGCCAACAGAATTTTGTGATGGTAGCAGTAGTAACCTGAAGGTGAAGAACCTAAACAGTCACATGTGCTGCTTCACATTTCATGCTCAAGCTTCCTTGCGGAGATTCCCACTTTGCAATGTTTTATTGTCAGTCAAATGATGAAGTGCATGATCAACCACATGACTACTGTAGCATAGGGGTTGGGAATTGGACACAAATATGATGATTGATTTAATTTAGCAGTGACATACTATACAGCAAACAAGAGTAAGGTGCAACAATGAGTTGATGAATTGTTGACACTTATTGAACAGCTAACTAGTGAGGTCAACTGTCACTTTTAAAGACTTATTGTAAGAAGGGATCATAAACAAATACACAATCCAGTGAGCTCACTGTTGATGTGCTCCTAGAAACAATGCAAACGCGGATAATTTTACAATTAGGTACTATATGGAAGATAATAGGGCTCAAGAAGTTGTAAAGGCAAAACATGTCTTGATGAGTTGAGGCTTAACTGAGAATACTTTTTGTGTGCAGAACAGAGAATGGCTTGTGGAATTTGTCAAGTGCTTTCTTTCCATGCATGAATCTGGGGATGGGCAGGATAGTCAAAATGGGAAAAGTTCGTCCATACTGCAAAACATCCCACAGAACAGCCCCTGTCAGAAACATTCACACAGATCCAAGCACAATATTACACAGGGGAATCCATGAAGGTCGTGCTTTAACATGAGATTAATCAGTGTGGGATTGTGATTTGATCTGATTTTAGAAATTTAGACATCTGGACCTGTGCAGAGAATTGCAACAAAGAGAAAAAGGATACAAAGTGTCAACCTGTGGCCAAGGCATTCTATGATGTTGCCAGTAACAGTGCTGCGCTTGTGTTGAGCAAATGCATTGGCAGCTGCTTTCCTACATAGCAATGACCCTGCTAGTGCACCAACCATGGTTGGGTTGCTACATATCCTGTCCATCAGTCTTTCATCAGTTTCTAAAAGTTTGTCATGTCAATCATACATCCTTTGCTAAAAGTTTCAGATCCTTTCACAAGTCATGATGTTTGGGAATGCTGCAAAGCAATGTCACCAATATGTACTGCAAAGGTCAATACAAATGTTTGGCATAGAATGATGACCTTTGCTCAACAAACTTTCTTCCTTCAGAGTCTGCTTTACTCCAAAAATCCCTTGCCCATGATACAAAACAAGCAGTGCTGACCAATCCACACAATCTTTTGTCAAATGATACGATGCTCAAGACTTGGAATATTCTAGTTTGTTTACATGAGGTTCAAAGTGGCAGGAAGTATATGCACCTATGATCTGAAGAGTGCAAATGACTTTCTGTTAAGGAGATCACTATCAGCATATTCAATGTCTCCAATGGAAAAAGGCAAGTCTTCCTTACCACCCAGATAAGACATCTCCTTGTCCACCACAGCGACGAGGCGAACCAAAATAATCTGAGCTTAGCACTGCAACACAGACCCAGATACTCATTCCAAGGTTATAAACTTACAAGCTGTATCTTGATAAGCCAAATGTGCATTCCTGTTGTTCCTTACATCACAAGAAATCCTACTTTTCCTGTTTGACAGAAATAAGTTTCACCTAGTGAAGATGTCTGCAATAACAGTGATGCACACCATTTCGATCCTGACCAATTTTCATTTGCTCATATGTTGTTCCATAATCACTCACATCAAAAACCAGAATGCATACAAACTCCATAAGCACAAGTTTAACATTTCCTCCCCAGCTGCCAGCTTTAAAAGAATATGGTTGTTAGTGATGTGTTCACTGAATTCTTTGAAGACCTACAAAATGCATAACCACCATTACAAACACCACCAGGAATCATGTTTTGCAACTGCACATACCTGTTTTACCATCACTAATATAGTCTGTCTTGCCCTTTTGTACAATAGTGACTCCTCCCATCCTGATAAAAACATCAAACAACATGATACTTTTGAGTCCAAAACCAAGTTTTAATATTGCCAACCTGTAGGTTGGCATGTGTACTTCATGAAAGAGGGTGTGGAAAGAAGGTGGAAAAGAAAACCCCAAAGTACTTTTTTGCAAGTGCTTGTAATTGGCCAGGAAGATCTTCATCTGACACTTCACGCCAGTTTCCAGAAGCTTCATTATTCTTTTCCCCAAGAATCTTAGCCACTAGTCGCTTGTGCTCAGTAACATTGGGAGTCAAAATAGCAAATGGGTATCCAATTACCAGCTCAGGTTCTTTGGTGATCAGAAACAAGCCATCCTGTAACAATAGGCATGTATTTTTAGAAGGCATTAGAGCAGTAGCCAACCAGAAACCAACTTCAGGTTAAATATGCTTTCAGGTTAAAGGTTATAATCAAGGCAGTAAGGAGCATGATGGAAAATGGAAAGTATCTACCATGGAACCTTACAGCAATCAAACAATTGTGAGGATCTCTGTTGGGGTCAAGAAAGTAAGAGAGGCTTACACCATCAAGCACAAGTGGTATGTTGAGGGACTTGGCTTTCACAATAATTTCAGCTACACAATCCTATCCCCATCATGCAATCATAAGAGTTAGCAGCAGACACCAAATTTTCTTCCACCAGCATATTTCAGGAGCAGTACTAGATGATTCTAATTTCCATCTTGTCTTTGTTGCCTTAGCATGCTCCTTGAATTATGCAGACATCTCAGAGAATGCAACATAGCTTGCAGTGAGCTCACAAAAGAGATAGTCTTGTTCACAGCAGAGTAGTCACATGACTTAAAACTTCAATGCATAATTGCACATAATAATCACACTTGGAACAATTCACTTGCAACAAGCCCAAGCTAAATGAAAGATGTCAACATCGAAACAATACTCTCTACACATCAATCCATACCTACCAGTTACAGGCAGATGTTACAAGAGTGGGAAACTGGAACGCACCAGGAGTAAAGAGTCACGGCCAAGTCCTGGACCAATAACAATGCAATCAAATCGCTCCAACCATTTACTCACTTCTCCCATAACCTTATCCTTTACATCCACCCTCTCTTTGTCTCCCAATTCCCTGTGTTGCATGCCAAATTGCCATGGATTACTCTCCTCCCCAATGGCTGTGTGCCAATTTGATCCATACAAACTCAGTGTAAGCTTTCTATAGCCAGAAGGCTTCACAAACCCAGCCACTGAATAAACTCTATGCCACTCTAAAGAACAGTACAGTGGTCTTGTTTACAGCATGTAGAGAAGAAAAGCCATCTTGATGTTACAGTGGTGCCTCCAAGCTGTAGATTGGACAAATACATGAACTAGTTTGAGAAACTAAAGAAAAGCTCTCAGATTCACTCAACATCATCTTTATGTAAAGGGACCCATAGTATCAGCACACTTCTAGAGTAACAGAATTTCCATGAATTTCAGCATACCCAGTGTCATATGATTCATGGAGAACCGGATGGACAATTATCTCAGGGCTGTAGCTCTTTATCACTGTAGCTGCCCCTGCAGTGCAAAAAACGTGTGCAAGATCTGCCCCCTGTATGCACACAACACTTCTTGGTTGTAAAACAACAGCATTGCCAAGAACCCAAACTTCAGAGCCATTGGATCTGATTCATTAGAGAGCCACACTATCTGATGTTTGAAACCTTTTCACAAAATTCAGAAACAATTGCCTTTGCTGTGAGATGTTGCATGAGATAGCTAAGAACAGTTGTTTTATGCACCATCCGTGCTTTGAAGGGAAGGGAAAGGGAAGCAAGCAATAAGAAACTTGAAGCTATAATGTGTGAAGACTGTTGTCCAAACCATTTTCAACGCAGAGATGGCAGAAAAATATGGTGCACCCGTATACTCCCGACAGCCTCCAATCACAGCTACCTTGCCTGCATCTCATTTCAAGACTGGTGGGTGTCACTTCCCAAAACTGAAAGCAAAGTAGGAAATGGTTCTTTGAGATGTGCACTGTCTTTTCTTTCTGGAGCCCATACCTTTGTGGAGAAAAAAACAACTCAGGATCGACCAGAGATAATAACAGGGTATATTGAAGAGATGCACACCCGCTTGGCCTTTATGTCGGTCAGGGGCAAGAACAGGAACGACATGCTGCAATGCTGGCAAGATATGCTGCAGCTTCAATCCTCCATCCATCACTGCAGGAGCGATTATGTTACAATCCTTTTGCGGCGTCACTATTGCAGGCTCGCTCCTCGGATCCTTCTATTCACAACCCATGAACTCCACACCTGCACAAAGGTAGTAGTATCGTGGAAACAAGAAGAAAATGTTATAGAGATATAAGAAAGAAGGAAGGAAGGAAGGAAGAAAGCATGCAAGTAATTCAGATGGGTACGTAGAAGGAAGCAGCTCTTTTGTCTGTGAAATCTGCGAAAACCTGAGGAGACAACAGGTGCAGAAAGAGCTGTCGATCTGGCGTAGTAGCGATGCACACAAACGGCGGCCATGGCACCGATCCATCCGCCGGCACCTGTGCAAAATTCCAACAAAAGCATCCAGGAGCGAACACCTGTAGTCTCCATTTGTGTAGGAATTCTTGGCAGCAACTGTTGCTTCCTGCCACGTTCAGCAAATGCTGAAAGAGAAGAAAAATTGCACTTTTCGCTACCGATCATGGAAGCTCACGAGGCAGTGATCAAGAGCGAGACACTCAGGTGTTCATGGTTGAAGAGTTCACGTGAATCACGTACTCCTTTCTCTTGTTCTTTCCACAAACTTTTCCCAACGCTTCAAAGTTCATGGACTGGTTCACAACAGATGCAGTATTATGTTGCCATGGCAAGCACTGCGTGGAGGAGGAGGAAGAGGTTTTCTTCACAGAAAGAAATCCCCATATATAGAGTTAGATCCCATCTCAAAACATTATGCAGATAAAGCATATGATGTCCAAAACAAGAGTGTTGTCTTCTCTTCTCCTTGAGCTTTCCATCATTTACCCCCTACAAGCATTGAAGAAGGTGGGAAGAAGAAAACAGTACAAGATCTCATCAAGAAACAAGCATGTATATCCATGTATATCCTTGAGATATGCATCCTTACCATACAATGCAACTTCCCACATACAATATGAAAACTTGAAAGTGCCTTGGTATTCAGAGTAGGGCTCCACAATCTCGCAATGGGTTACTTCACATACATGTAGCAGAGTATCATTGAACAGATACAAGAACACAGCTGCAGAGAAACTAACTGAAGGCACCAGATTTGTGTATTGCAATTTTGTAGCCAAAAGTTCCACTGCAAGGAGAATCAAGTATGGCACATTGTGAGCTACAGAATATGAGCTATGTCCCCCATATGCACAATTTCTATCAGGAAGGTGGAGGTGGAGTTGCACTCTTCTGTTTGGAAAGATGCAGTGAAGTTGGTTTGCAAGCTAACTGAAAAGATCCAAGAGATTGGTAACAACAGTCTTCATCATCAAATACTGGTGGTAAAATTCCATTTCCATGCCACTTTTGCATCACAAGTCCAACATTTTGGATCATTGATTGCAACTTCTGAAGAAGTCAAAGCACTCCATCATAAGGAACTTGATGATCAAGCAGTCCATTATTGCAAGGGGCATGCTCATGCACTTCACAGCAGTGAACACTAAAACCAATTCCTTGTCTTATCAGAATTGGATTGGGACTAACTTTTACAGTCTCTTGCCTTGCAGTGGATGTGAAGACCACCCTTATTACTGAAGCTCAAAGAAGAAGATGATTCAAGTTCAAGCCATGGATGCAGTGGGGAAGCAATACCTGTTTTTCCAGACTTATTTGCCAAATAATTTCTTGACATCCAGTACCTGCAGGAACTACTCCACCAAGAAAGTTGACAGCAGTGATAGTTACAAGAACAGTGCAGACTGGTGAGTCTGAGAAAACCATAAAGCGCAGGCAATTTATCTCAGAGAAAATTTTCTTTCAAAGGGTGTTCTGATCTACAATCTGTGCATTTCAAAACACACAAACAGTTAAATGTCAGACTGCAATCAGGAGAAAACCAGACCTTCAAGCAAGAAGAAACAAATGATGCAAAATGAGGGAGCAATGAGCAGGTTTCAGCAACTACCAAGTGATCAGGGTTCAAGGCATCCAGAAGTATCACAGGTAGAATTCAGGAGCTTTTCTTTTCAATTTTGAAGATCTTCATCGAAGTATTGGATTCAGCTTACAAAGAATGAAACAGAAATCATATAGTTGCTGAGATGCATACCGCACTTAACAATCCAAATGCAGACTTTGTGATGAAGACGAAGTAGAGAGGTGCTTGTTGCTTGGTCATGATGATGCTGGATGGATAGCGAGCATTCCTTCTCAGGAGGCCAGTCTGGAAGGGGAACGGATTTGTATGCCACACAGCAAACAGGTTCTTCCCTGTTGAGCACCATTTTTATTCGGTGATCTTGCTGCACGAGCTGCTGGACTTGGGTTTTTCTGTCTCTTCTGTAATAGTCAGCTTCTCTTCTTCAAGACACCTTGCCCAAGAGTGTTGATCTGAAACAACGAACCATCATCAATGTCTACTGCCTCCTCTCTGGATGAGCCAAACACCAAGGCAGGACCGCAACAACACTAGAATGGAAAAGACTTCCTACACAAGCTCTTGAATGCAAGCAAAGGAGACTGTAGACCATCCGGTGCTCAACCCTAAGCCAGGATATAGAGAAGATTTAGAAGATTCTCAGGTATAGAGCTCTTGTAAATCTTGGCTATATCCTGGCATAGAGTTCGAACTAGGATGTCATGGAGCTCCGTCGGTCCGTCCGTCCGTCCTCTTCATGCCATCTTTCTTCTTTCTTCCTGCAGCCATTGTGGTTGTTGTTCCTCACGAGGCCAAGGAAAGCCTCTTCACTTTGCCAACCTGATTCCGGCACTATTGTCTCTTTCTCCTCTCTCAGCTTTCGTTCTCAAGATCCCCAAGCTACCTCACCTTCCCTCTCTCTGTGCGCTCTGCCTTGCCAACATCTATTCTTCTCTTCCCCCCCTTTGCGACTCTTTGGAAGATAGCCAGCAGAGACAGAACTGAGCGCACAGTTAACGAACACAACAACATCTATGCTTCGGATCAGGTGATACACTTGGGAGATGGTGCGGTAGCAGAGATTGTTGTTGGTGATAAGGCTGTTGCAAACGATGATTGGTCTCCACAGCTGCTGCGGGGCATATTGACAAACAAACAAACATCACAAAATTTCTGTTTGTGCCTTAAAACTAGTGATAGATAATCTCAGCATTAGTTGCGTCAGGAATCCGTGGAGGTGGAAACTTGTACTGATTGTCTGTTTTTTGCAAGCCATTTACTGATCAGATTTCATGAAGCTTCGTTTCCTGTATTCTGGCTGCAATTGTGGCAGTGAAATGTTCGTGAAATGAGTGAGAGCCTGTGACATATGAACAACGAGATTACAGAGAGATTCTGTGTGTTGCAGTGTTGTGGTGGTCTATAATCTCTAGAATGTTGGCATTGGGGGAGTAGAGCAGGTGAGTGAAAGCTGGAGAGACATACACAAGCGACTTCTTTAGGATTCGTGTTCGACTATCAAGAAAAACTTGAATTTCCCCTATGCAAACATGAAATGATTTGTTTGACAATGTGAAATTACAATGATTCCTCCATTTCACAATGGGAAAATCAGAATGAAATATTGAAATGAAATATTGGTGCCATAATTCCCTTGGAAAACTTTCCCTACATTTTGTTGTTGATTCAACTTTAATTTGTCAAAGGGTTCCACTCTTTTCCCTATGGGAAATGCAAAAGAAAATTCTCATGATAGAGATTCTGTCATCGGTTTTCTTCTATCTTCACAGATTGACTCATTCGAATCTAAATGATACATTTATTTGTGGGTGGGTGGTTTTTGTGTTTGCATTTTGCGCATATTTCATTTGTTTTGTAAGTATAGGAGAAGGGTTTAAGTATAGACCCTTCTTCACCTATGTAAAGAAACTCCTTTTTTTCCAGCTTTTTTTAACTATCTTTTCATCTTTTCGCCCTAACGCAAACTCTAAAGCTAATGGCGACATCTAATGAACGACGAAGAGTTGAGGTTATCTTTCTTTTTCTTTTTGCTATCTCATTATTACTATGGGCAATCTTCCTCCTTTTCTTTCTCTTGCTTCTCGATCATGCTTCTTCCTCTTCTACTTCTCTTAGTAACTTGTTCCTCCTCCTTTTTCTTCCCTCCCTTCTCTTTCCTTTGTTTTTTTTCAAGTTGCTACTTGTTATTTGTTTTGTTTTGTTTTTTAAAAAAATGCGTGGCATTGTGGAAGTCACCATTGTCTCTAGTGGATTTTTTCTTTTTTGTTCTTGAAAAATCTTGATGATCTCTTCTTTTTTGTAATGTCTATGCCTGGTGTAACAAGGTTTCTTAATTTTTTATGTTTCTTGCAACACAAGTTGACACTTGCTTGTTTTTAATATATTGTTTTCATTGTTTGTTTTGCAACTGCACGGTCAAAGTTGCTAATGTTATTTTGTTTTCTCCATGTTTTTGTTATTATACCATCATCATCTTATCATGTGCAATTGTGCTAGCAATGTTTTTCCTTTGCATTGTCAAAAGATCATGATGATTGTCAAATTTTGCACTTTTTTTAATCTCTCTCTCTCTATATATATATATTTGCAAGTGTGTGGTGTTGTTGAAGTTCTTGTCATTTTCAACAATCTACTTTCAAGTTTTTTTCATTATTGTTGGAATATCTTGATGACCTTTTGGTTTTTTTTCTTTAGTGTGTTTATGCGTGGTGCAACAAGGCCTCACATTCCCTGCCAATGCTTGTGTTTTTCCCTATTTCTTGTAACAATTTGACAAGTGTGTTGCATGGTCAAAACTATTGTTGTCTTTGGTGGTCTTCTTTCATTTTTTTCATGTTGTTATTGCAATACCAATGTCTTTTCTAATTATGGTTGTGCTAACATTGTTTTTTTTTCTTTTTCCCAAGACATTGTAATTTGTAAGTACTGTTATTTTTTATTTATATATTTTTTTGCAAAACCTTTTGTTTATCAATGTTACATGTAGATGAACTAGCTTCCAAGAATTCTATAACAAGCTTTCTCAAAATCATGATATCCATGAATTGTCATCTAATCAACCTAACCTTTTTTTTTGATGTTGAGGTTTTTGGATTTGGTCTTATTACATCATGCACACCTTCTCCTTGTAATTATGTAAATGATGGTTTTTTATGGTTTGATGATGAATTTGATATTTATTTATAATTGCCTAAATGTGTTGAACCTACTTAGTTTCCTATTTAACAAATGTTGATCTTATTTGTTTTGCAAACCTTTACAACCATTTAATGCATTTGGTTATTGAAGACTTTGATTTGTCTATTCCATTTAACAATTGAGATAATGAATTTTTTTTCCCCCAATGTCTCTTTTGTTTTTACATAAAATTGCACTGTTGTTATTACCTCTAACTATGATTCTCTTACATTATTAATGTTTTCTTGAATTCTTGATTCCTTGAAACTAATGAAAAAAGTTAAATAATGTCAATGAAAGAGGGTGGAGAACCAACAAACATGCAAAGTAATGGGCAAAAAATGCATTTGACAAATGGAATTTTTTTTCAAGTTACAATAATAAAAAGTTCATTACAAATTTGTTTTATAATGAAGACACTATAATGGGCCTTGTGGATATGTTATAGGATGGTAGTTTATACCCTCTAACTAGGTTTTATAAAAAAATTGCCTTTTTTTCTTTTTCATTTTGTAATTTTATGTTTTACTGTTTTATCTTGTAGTTTTTAAAAATAATTTCATGTTATAGGTTTTTATTTTGTAATTTTTTAATTGGGTTTTTTAAATTTTAATTTCTTTTTTGTTATGATGCAAAACATCTAATCCTTGATTAAAGGTATTGGTAAGCTTATTAAACAAAGACAAAATAACAAGTTATGAAAATTCGTGTAACTTTAGCAAATGTTTTCAACATTTTTACCAACTCAAGGTACCATCAAGTGAAGATAATGGGCTCTTTTTATGCAGGAAGAATGGAAGATGTTAACACAACCAATTTGTTGGCCAATGTCTCTTGTTGGTCTTAATTTGAAATTTCATTCATTTTACATGATGAATTTTTTTACAAGGAGCTAGTTTGAACTCAAAAATGTTAATTTATAAAATTATTTTTTAATATAAGTGCCTATTGGATTAGTTTAAAATTTTGCCAAGGTGTTTCTAAAAATTGAAGGATTGATATTACAAAGTGTTCAACAAATTTGTACAAACTTCCCTATGATTGCCTTGTGGATGATGCCATTGCACAACCTTCAAAGAATTGGCTTGCCAATGTTTTACTATTGGCCTAATGGTAAATCAAGTCTTCACATATTGTTCTTAAACCCCAAACCTAAATGGAAAAAGAATGATGATGTATGATTCAGTACATCCTTAGTTGACCACAATCAATTACAATTAATTATTGATGGTTTAACCTAAGATTTTCCTATTTTGAAAACAAAAGTTTCATCAAACAAAATTGGCTAAGGGGTTGGGATAACTTGCATGGAGGAGCTCTCGTTCCACATGAATATGGTATGGAAACAATTAGTCACTAAGATCCTTTATTTTATGGGAAATCAATTTTCCTACCTCTTTGTTTTGTTTTTGTTTTTTTTTGTTTTGAATTCTATTTTTTTGCTTTTGTTTTGAGTTTGTGCTTACATTCAAGGTTTTCATGTCTTTTTTCCTTTCTTATGTTGGAGGTATAATTAGATTAATAAACATATAAAAGACAATTTTTTGTAATATATAATTTTTGGTGAATTGAAAAGTGATCGTTGTTTTTATACAATGAAGCTTTCAATGAGGAGGCATTTGAGAAGACCAAGGTAACTATTATTTGTCCCTTTTTTCTAGTTTGTAAATTTTTAATTTTTAGGTTTTTTTGGCTAAATTCATTTTGAAGATAACCACATTAATTTGGTTTTTGTTAATTCATATTTTCTTACCTAGGAGATATCAATAATTGTTATTGGTGTTTCTGTATAAGTGAGATTTGTTGGTTACATGATTTTTGTTCTTTTTCCTCTTGGTTTTTCTTTTTTTTGGTTGTTTTATTATTATTATTATTATTATTTTGTAAAGATGTTCATATTCAAAATCTAGTTGATGCAATTTTTGTTAATTCATTTCTTCCTACCGATGAAAAAGGTGTAGTTAATGACTATGTTCATAATACTATCGTTGTTTCTACACAACAATAATTTATTGTTATTGTTATTGCTAATCTTGGTCTAGAGAGACCAAATGTTGATTTTGTTCATGTTTTTCAAAACAAGATGATGGTGCAAGCCCCAAAACCAAATAAAGAACATGTTGATGTTGATGAAAACTTCTAAAATGAGTTATTTGATGTGGAACTTCCAAAGCACAAGTAGAAGTTAAAGGTGATTCATGATCAACAACCACTTGCGGTGTTGAACACGAGCACATCTTCTAGGCACATTTTAAACCATCTTCAAAATTGCCTTGTTACAATCAACTTCCTTGTTGATTTAAATATAATTAATGTTTTGATAAAAAACATGGTGGACAAGATTGCAATGTGATTTTTTAAATTTTAGTTTTAATCTTCTACATTTCAAAATTTAGATTCATGTTTTGTTGATTTTCACATTGAACTTGACTTAAGCTCTTCACTTGTGCTTGGATTTTTTTCATATTGTGTAATTTCATAGATAAAACATTTGATTTCATATTATTGTAGTTCCATAGCTAGTACATTTGATTTCCTACAATCTTGGAAGAAAGTACAAAACTTGTAACTTTGTTTGTTGGCATTAGAAACTTATTTTAGTTTTGAAATTCACACATTTTATTGACATCATAAGCCAAATACATTTAATTCCATCAAAATTTTGGAAACTTTCTAGAAGATTCAAAAATAAAATTGCAATTTATTGACATCAAATTTCAATTGAGCAATTTGAAAATTAAAAATAAAAAAAGAATTCAAAAGATTTTTAAAAAGAAAAAAATGTTAAAAAAATCACAATTATATCTTCCAAAATCCAAAAGGCTAGTTGACAGGTTGTATTGGGCATTCTAAATTTCAAAATGTATAATGAATATTTGTGGTGGGTGAACATTTTGAATTAACAATTTTTTAAATGCACAATTTTTATGGGTGTATGTGAGTGCTACAAAGTGATGAATATAAGGGCCTTCACCTATGTAAATAAATTTCATTTGGTCCAAGTAAAATATCCATCCATGGGTCATATGTTGTAAGTACACACATCACTTTGTTCTACAATGGTTTAAGTGAATCTTTTATTCAATAATGAATGAAACAAAGAAGATTCATGAAATGATTCAAGACTAATAATTCATCCTTGATGGCCAATTCAGATTATTATTAAAAAAAATTGCAAAATTTTGCCAAGTGGTGAAATCCCAAGGGCCTATTCTACACCCTGTTGTTAAATCAAACATATTTCCAAGGATAAATTTTTCATATTCTTAAATTGTAAAATTTAGTGTAAGGTTTGGAAATCATCAAAAGGTAGATTTTGTCCTATCCTAAATCACTTCCATTTGTTTTTAGTCTTCTTGATGGTGATAGTGGGCCATCTCACATTCACCTTCGTCACCATCCCCTTTCCTTTTTGTCAAGTTTTATAGTTAATTATGTTTCATTTTAGGTGAATTAGGTGAAAATAAATTACTAAAAATTTATGAAAAATAGAATGATTTGTAACTAGCCTTGCAATTAGGTTTTTGAGTTGCAATGACCATTTGTAACTTCACTACAATTCAAAATATTTCTATGAATATTATTGGGCAAGTCACATGAGTTGCAACAAAGATAATTCATCATATATGGAACTGTATATCTTGTGCAATTTAATTGCAACTATGTAGGAATAACTATTCTGTAATTTCAAAGCAACTATCAAGGACATCATTTCCATACAACAAATGGAATTCATTCATATGGATGTTCATTTATGATTCATAGTTAATTTGCATTTCACTTTTAATTAATTTCTAGTTCATTTCAAATTCACTTTTAGTTAACTCATAGTTTATTTTAAAATAATTCATAGTTTATTTCTAGTTCACTCTCAATTAACTCTTAATCAACTTATGATCAATTTTTAGCTCACTTATAATTAATTCTTAGTTCACTTTCAATTTAAAAATTTAGTTAACTTGTAGTTAATTATAATTAAAAAGTCTTTTAAGAAGCTTCCCTGGTTAGTGGGTATATGGAAACTTCTATGAAAACTTTCTTGAACTAGGTCCTTGAAAGGGTATAATAAAAGTAAGACCCCCCATTATCTTTAGTATGTTCAACATTAGTTTGAAGTACAATCTTGTTCTATTCCTTTTATGTTTAAATTTGTTTATTTCATTGTAATAAATATTTGTTTGTACTTTGTTTTCGCACATTTCGTGTTCTTGATTTTAGTTTTATGTTCTTGTTTTGAACCTTTTGTTTTATGTTTTGAATTTAGATTTAGACCTATTCTTTTATCATTTGTCTTGGTAATTTTCATGCATGTGACAACAACTACCTTGTAATGTGATATTGACATTATTTTTTATACATCCATCCATCAATCATTACAAGAAATCACGATTTTTCAAAAGGTTCAACTTGATTAAAGTATTTGTATTGACTAAAAATATGTTTGTTTCAATTAAAGACATGGTATATGAAAGACACATGGTTATTTTGGTTAGTTCTTTTAATTAAGATGACCATTTTGACCAAATGTTAAATTATACATTTAATCAAGAGAGACAAATTTTTTAAATGGTCCATTAAGATTTCCATGGCTTAATCAAATCAATCATACTAAATGTCCATGCTTAACCAAATTGGCCATATTAATTTGATTAATTAACCTACTTATTATGCTTACTAAATTACCTACCTACCTATTTACCTAATGTATACTTACCTACATCCTACCTACTTATTTATTTGGATATGTCTTACCAATTCACCTACTTACTTAACATTTACTTACCTACATACTACCTACCTACCTAACTAACATCTATTTACCTATGTCTTACTTGTCTACCTACCTAGCATTTATTTACATATATTAATGTCAAACACTCATTTGGCTAATCAACGCAATAGTAAAGCAAAAGAGCAATAAATTCAAGTCTGCTTGGTGTTATAGTAGAGAGAGCTGTCTTTTAACTACAAAAGTTGTTGCTTGAATTTGTAGTTGTGAGGCTATTTGCCTCCAGGTAGAATGCTACACATGCAAGTGATTGGGTAACAAAAAGCCATTTCTATTGCTCCCTGATACTCTGCATCTTTATGAACTAGCTCCAACCAATTGGAGGCCACCATTGCTGATTGACAATATATGGACATTTCTGGTCCAAGATTTCTGGATTAATTAGCAATGGCTTGGGAATGGAGGACACCCATGTTAGTGTTGACATAAGAGTTGAGTAATCCAGGGCTGCTACCTATGCTTAGAAGACCCAAGTTTAAATATTTTGGCAGTCAGGGTGTGTTTACTTGGCATTCTTGAATGTGAATGAACAAGGTTTCAAAGTGGCCATGGGTGGTTACAGAGTTATAATAATCGATGATTCTCATTGAGCTGGACGAATACTACTTAGCCTGCAAGGCTTGCCAGGAGTTGGATTGAACCTGCACCCATTTCTGCATTGCCGAAGAGCATCTCCAGCGATGCTCAGTATGTAACCCTGGAAACAAATTCCTCACATCGAAGTTTAGTTGATAATTTTTCCCAACCCCACCAATAAACCTAAAACTGGGGCTGCAAATTGGTCATAGACTACTAAAAGCAACTACACTCTTTTCTGGCATGGGTAAGGCTTTTCCGTGCCTTTTACCAGCCTCAGCAAACTATGCAAAAATGTTGGGCCAAAACGATTTTGCTGAGCCAAACTTGCATGGTTTGACTTTTCTTCATCCAATTTGAATTTGTGGGCTCACATACTGAGCACAGGTGGAATTCCTCTAGGAAATTGTATTTTAGAAATGTGATATCCAACCACCATTCTTGGGTTTAGAGTACTAGATGAACTAACTGTGTTGCAGGTTCCACTTCTTGACCATCACACTTACCACATGGCGATAATTTTCATTCCAACACATGCAATTATCAAATTTGTGACTTCAAAACGATTCACCCATAAATTGACTTGAGTGGGATTAAATAATGATATGCTTATGTGTATGTTTCTAGTATGGAACTTCTGATGTTTCTATTGTTTTATGAAAGGCAGATTTCTACATTTTATTCATCATGCCCCAACACCAGAGAGGTGTATGTTCTTCCAAATTGACTTTTTTCAACAATTAAACTCCAAACTGTTAGGAGAAGTAGGACTGCCACATTGCTAATATTTCAAGAGTGATAAGATCTCACAAAAAAGAACCCAAAATCTAATAGCAACAACAAAAGCTACATTATGCATGCAAACTATGAACATGTGGAAAACCAGCACGGAGCTGAAAAGTGGATGGACATATGTGCTAATATCCTACTTGTTGGAGAATAACAAGAGTATCTGAAAGCCAACTGTGGAGGACATTGGATGGAAGGTTTTGAAGTAAGAGTGGATAATAAAGCTTGGAATCAGAATGTCTTGAACAAAAAGGAATAGCAGTAACACCTAGCAATACATAAAAGAAAGGGTTTGAAGAAATATAGGAGTTAGTCTCCAATTCTGACACAATGGCAAAGTGAAAGTAACAGCACTTTCCTGTCTCAACAGATGAAATTTATGAAAGCTGGAGCAGCGCAACATGTCACCAAGTAACATCATGATCAAGAAGTCAAATTGGAATAGAGAAGAGAAGTAATCACAGAAAGAAGATTAGATGAAGGATGCAGGGGGAGTAAAAAGTTGGACTGCCAAACTTTGCACATGACATAAAGAGAAGTGAATGTAAATCATAGAAAAAGTTGCAAGCTCTATATATGCACACGGAGTTGAAAAGAGTGGAGAAAGGAAGACTCCATTCTTAATTTGCTTTAGCTAATCCATATGATTGTATTGAGCAAGAACAAGTTCTTATGTTGATACCAAACTCAAACCACCCTAAGTGAGGAACTTGATGATGTTCACCTTCTTTAATGTTCAGAGACAAAATCCTCACTGAACTTCCACAGAGCCTCAGCAGCTTTTGGGTCTTCAGCAACTTTTGATAGAACTGGTACTTCATTGCAATCCGCGAAATATTTCCCTGATACTCCCTTCAAATGAGGACTTGTGGTGACATAGCATTGGGTTGCTGCACCCTGTACATCCACATCACGTTCCATGTTTTAGTCATGAATCATCATGTTTGATGTGAAACAAATTGTGGGTCATAAATAAGAGCCCTGATAAATTAGGAACAAACCAGAAGAAAAGAGAGCTTTGATGCTACATGGAGTTGGTGTTTTCTATATACATTGCAGGTATTACAGAACTCTCAGGGTAGGCTACATATGTTTGCACACCATTTTCTTGGCCAGTAACCCATCCTAGTACTTTTTTCCTATCTGCTGTACTTGGTTTCAGAGTTTCTATGGGATCTGATATACACACCCTAAACTAGCCACAATCTCAAAGCAAAAAATTGTCTTTCATGCAACTACAGTTAGGTGTTTGTCCAAGACTAAACTTTGGATCTCTTCAATCCCCATGCCTGCAGATGCCTAAATAAACATAAACTACATAAATGACTGTATATTGCAGGTTTAAGATGAGAAAGGTGTTTGAAATTGTACTTGAGGAACTGTCCTCTCCATGAATGGGCGCGTGGCAGTCAGAAACACAACTGTCACATATATCATAAATTAGTACTTATATATTAAAATAAACTTCATCCCAATCTTTCCAGAAAACAAGTAAAATCCAACTTTTAATTGTAGATCATGATGCAAGGCAGGGCCTTAAGAGACAAAATAACTCAAAACCACATTCCAAAGTATACTTACTTTTGAATAGATTATCAGATCCTAGTGTCTTGCCAAAGTTGCTGGCACTAACAACTCCAGGGTGGACAGAATTTGCAGTCACATTTGTCCCTTCCTCCTGAAGGCAAATCCATAGACGTCATGTTAAAGCTCATTTCTTGACAAAAAAAAACCTTGTTTACTCTTATGGTATTGACCCCAGGTTACCCTTAAAAGGTTTCCATGAAATATGTATTAGGTAATGGCCATTGGGAGGACCTGGCTGAGTGGCAGTTGGCCATAAGCTGGGTCTGAGGTCAATGGCAATTATCTGGACATAATTAGAGCTTAGGAGAGATTTGCCACATCATTAGGAACTTTGGTAGACTATTTGCTAAAGCTCAAGATGTTCTGTGTGCCAGTCACATGCATTTGAAATAGCAGTTGACCCTATAAAGAAGCTTAGCATGAAGGGCGGAATCTCTGATGAGTAACGATTATGAAATTGAGAGATACCAATGTGGAAAGAAAGTATCAATTAGTTCAGATTGCCAAAGCATCAATTAGAGAGCTTCTCAATACCTCAGAAAGTAACAATTTGGTTAGAGAGGGCATTTGACTTAACAGTAGTACTTGGAATAAGAACTTCCTCCCAAATTGCCACTACATGAAAGCGCTATAAATCTTTTGGCAGGTGTAACACTTTCAGACCTGGAGACGTCGACTGAGTTCATTGGCATGAAGAATGTTAGCCAGCTTGGTGATTCCATATGCTGAACCAGAACTGTACCTGCTTAGTCAAGCAACACAGAAAGTTTCAACACCCTAGGGAAACTCCTTTCTTGCTTTCTGTCCTTCACCTTAATGTACCACCACTTAGTGTGCTGCAACCTCCAAATCATGTTACAACTCTCACCTTGGAGGAACTTTGTTAGGGCACTCTTGCAATCACTCAATCAAGAATCAAGTCATGTACACCACCCATTGTCCATTTTGTAATTGTTTTTCTTATTTCTACCTCTTGGTTTCAGAGTTTGTCATCAAGAGTCTTTTTGCTACTCTTTATTTTCCTACTACCTTTTCTTGTCATTTAGACTGTCATAAGGTATTCCCTTTGATGCGAGAGCATGAGCATGAGATGCGACCATCACAATACGTCCTTCCTCTCCCGTCTCTTTAGCAGTTTTTTTAATGGTATCAAGTAGGAGATTGGTAAGCAGAAACGGACCTGCAAACAAAACCCCTTAACTTCATTTGAGGACTTCAATTCTTCTTCCACTAATATATCTCTGACGAATTTGGCTAAATGGCCAAAAGTAAGGAAAATTTCCGCTTGAAATTAAGCCCAGCACACTAATAGTCCATAGAAAAACAACGGAAGCTACAAATTGTTCTTGAAAGTTCTAACCGATGTGGTTTGTGGCAAAAGTTTTCTCCATGCCATCTTCAGACAACTCGAACTCTGGCAAGACTACACCTGCATTGTTTCTGCAAAATAACAAACTCAACAATGACAATCTGAAATCCAACAATTGACCTTCTTACTGTCAAAGCAAAGCTTTCTTCTGAAACAAAACATATTGTGGGACTCAATTCTATTTTAAAACACCTGGACCTTGAAGAAGCCACAAGTTGATGCAAGTCCAACAATCTAAACAATTGGATTGCTGAATGGAAATGATTACCCACATAAGTATGTTTAGAGGGAGGTTTTGAGCTCTAAAATCCCCTGCAAATTTGCGCACAGATGCCAGAGAACCCAAGTCCAGGTGCATGACATCTAGAGTTGCACTGGGATCCTCTTCCAGAAATTTGAGCTTGGTTTCTTCCCCTGCTTTTGTATTGCGAACAGCCATAATCACATGTGCTCCTCTCTTTGCCAACACCCTTGCTGTTTCTTTCCCTATACCACTTGTAGCTCCTGTAGTACAATTTTTTTGGTATTCATTCAGGTTTATAGATTTGATCTACATAATTTTAAATGCTCAACCTATTAACAATGGTGACCTGACTTCAGAATTCAAATGGAAAGATTTTAAGTTTCTCTAATAAATTAGAACGTCTACTAAACCAACAACAACACACATGGATCATATTTCATTGTCTTGAACTAAATTGCAATTTTTTTGATACATGGGGAGACTCGCTGTTTAGATAATGTGATGGATGACCTTGTGCCTTGTGTTTGAGACGTCCATATAAGCAAAAGACTACAAAATACTTTGTTGCCAACTACAGACACACTGGGGATGATGATCAGGCAGACATAGCCAAAGAACTTACCAGTGACCATTGCAGTTTTGGAATGCAAGTCGATGTTAGCAGTCACAAATTCGGCAGTCGAATTGGGCCCAAAGCCACTGGGGCCCGGTTTCTTTGAGAAAACACTCCATTCCTGTCCCATTTTTGTCTCTTTTTTCTTCTCTCCAGATAATATGTCTGCTCACACACACACAACACGGTCAAATCAAAACCTTGAGAACATCAAATTCCAATGCAGTTTTTTTCTTCCCACTGACCATGATATTCAATGCAAGTGTGGGAGTGCTCTTATTTTCAGAAAATAAGAGCAAGAACTGTCGGAAAATTTGCCAAAATTTGACCACTTTCTTCAACACAGCTAAAAACTAAGGCCCTCAAATGGCATATGTGTGTGTATAGAAAATAGTCGATTCAATAGAAACATTCAAAGCAAAAAAGAAAAGAAAAAGAGAAAGGAGGATCAATCCCACATCTAGAGCAGATGGAACCCGACTGCACAATTTTTGGGAACTCGCTCTTCTTCTAAGCAACTTCAACGTATTGAATCCCACCGTTTGATTTCCTTTGCCTTGCTTGGCAATAATGTTGAGAGCACGCAAAATCCATCAGATAAAAATAGAGAGTGCGAGCAAAATGTGTTCATTATTTTTTTTGTCCTTATTTGTTAAGTTTGTGTGGACAGAGTCAAAAAGACACTTGGGGAACGAACGTACCAACGTACACTTTTTCCGAATTCCCAGCCTTCAATCTCTCACCCGTGATCTACAATTTCTCTAGCACAGCGAACCAACAGCTGCCAGCGCACCATCCTGTAACATGACGATGGGATGATAGTAGATAAGAGACCTCCTTTTCCATTGGGTTCCAGTTCCTTACCTAACCATGGTTAGTTTAGCTCACGCTCGTGACCCGTGCACATGCTCTGCTGCAGGGCTGGTTTACTGGCCTGTGGGGCCTGCCATCGCGTCGACGTGGCTAGAGCAGGGCTGGGCATGCGCACATTAGCATGCGTCGCTGATGGTTGCCCAATGGCTAACTTAATTACCTAGCAGTGGTCACCAGTGTTGTGCGTGTAAGTGTCAATAGCCATATATTCGGCGTGTAAATCCAGTGCAAGTGTAAATCATTTGCACTTACACGTCCGAATTTTATTACACTTACATGAGGCCCGTGTAAATATTTGTCACATACACTTACACAGCCCCGTGTAAATGTTTTGGGAAGTGTAAGTGTAAATACTAAAATTATTTGTAAAGTCAACCTGTCTTTGAGCCTCCCTCAACCCCAAACCATTCTTTCAGTGGTATCCATAAAGTAAGAAAATTTATTAGATCTGGGAATAAAATGCTGAAAATCAGCATTTAATGCACAAGGTTCAAGACTAATTATATTGGCTTCACATGTAGGAGCAGTAACGGAGGCGCTAAGAAAAAGGAGAGACAGGGTGAAATTCAATTCACCACAAAAACTGAGGTCCTCCCCACCCTTGAATGCTGATGATTTTCTTTTTTTTTTAATCTCCTCAAGTAAAAATCACATTTTTTACATTGTTTTACAGAGCCATGTAAAATCATATATATATATACACTTACACAGAGTGTAAGTTCCAAACCATTTACACGCACAACACTGGTTGTCACTTAGCAGTTGTCAATTTTTCCTTCTTCCTTTATTCGCTCTTTTTTTTTTTCCTTCTTTTTTTTTTGCCTCCACTCCCCCCCACCCCCTGTCTGGCACATGGAGCCAGGGTTTTTGATAGCATTACGTACATTGTCTTCCAATTTTTAAATTGAAAAAATAAATTACTTAACTTTGGCTCTACACTACTGGTGACAGTGAAATGATGAGAAAATATGTTGATTTTGTAAAAAATAAGTTCCATTTGAATGAAAATATTGAATTACATTGCACACAATTTTAATTGAATGCAATTCAATTCAATTTGGAATAAAAAAATTTATTGAATTTAAATACATTGAATGCAATTCACATTCAACTTGGTTTAGATTCAATTGAATTGAATTTGGTTGAATTGAATTCAAATAAAATCAAATTGAATTTTTTTTTTCATAATTTGATTGAATTTAATTCAAATTGAACTAAATTCAAATCAAATCAAATTGAATTGAATTTTTTTATAATTGAATTCAATTCAATTTGCCTTTTCATATCCATGTAGGTGGGTGAAAATAATGAAGTAGTCAGGTTTAGAATCTCAGAATTGTCAAGTTCATAATCATACTATTGGACTCATACATGTTTTGCCTAAACTAGTTTGAATTATCATCATCATTAGAATTTTTATTTTATTTTTTGAGAACTAACAAAAATTCAAAAATTTATTTTTAAAATGAACAAAAGAATTAGTTACATGCCTTTTTCTTTTCTTTTATCTTTTTCAAGATTTTTTTTATTCCATTGACTTTAAGGAAAAGCCCCTAAATGAAGAAATAAAAGGCCTATGAAATGCCCCTCACATTTTGAGGAGTGTCCCCCACATGTGGGCTTTCCTCACAATAAAGTAAGAGGCAAAGGTTATCATGAACCTAAATATGTGTAGATCACAGGATTAGGAAGGTCTGTACACCTACTCCTTCAAGGGCCCTTTGCAAATAAAAGATTAAGCATAGTATAACACCTTCCACCTACATTAATTGTTTTTTAATGTTCGGGTCGTTATGTACATGCCTTCCTTTTTCCTTTTGTTTCCCTTTTTCTTGTATTCTTTTGGGGAAAAAAATAAAATGAAGAAAGAGAAAGGAACATTCATTCCAAAATATATATTTATTTTTTCATTGGAAACGCAGGGGTGGATAAGAACATCAAGTCATCTCTTGGTTTTTTCTTGTTGTTTTTATTTCTTGAGTTCACTACCAAAAACTTTATCAAAGTATATGAAAAGAATGAAAGCATTAAACACATTGTTTCCTTCTTCCTCTTTATGTTTGTTTTGTTCGTCCTAGTTTTTCCTCCTTTTCCAAACTGTTTTTTTAGTGCATGTATATGAAAGAATGTAAACTAAAAGTTATAAGTACACAACTTGTTTTTCTTTTCTTATTCTTCCTTTTTCAAAAATATTGTAAAATTGTGAAGAAAAGCAAAGGATGTAAAAAAACGTAGAAAAAGGAAGGTGTGAAATGATTTTTTTTTTTAAAAAGTCTCATACAAACAATTGAACTTTGATACATCAATTTTTTCATGCTCTTAGGGTAGGAGGTGGAAATGTGAAAGGAGGAAATGGGCAAGAGGTGTACAAGGGGTGATTGACACTCGGTAGCTAATGAAGAACATTTGTCACCCTTGATGAAGTCTCATTTTTGCCATTTAGAAAGGCCTTTGCTAGCATTTGCGCTTACAAGGCAAATGTAATGGCAAATATTCATGTGTCCTATTGTAAAGACTTGACCATTCGTTTTAAAGGTATCTTTGAAGGCATAACGTGGTGGTGGGCATCTCAAAAGAATAATGCTCACATAAGCAAGCATTATGTTTTTTGAAAAACATGTCATCATTTTTTTCCCATGATACCTAGGAAGTACCCATCAAGTATTTGGGGAGGGGTGGGGAGAAAGAGAGAAATGATAATTGGCAATTTTTACACCATCCAAAACCCTTGGGGGGAAGTTTTATTTTAATAAAGCCCACCCCTCAAGCTTCACCTCACACTTAAATTTTTCTATAAGCTACTTTCCTACTAATACCTCATTAATCTTTACCTATGACCTAACCAATTCATGGGTCAAAGCATGTTTGAAGTGTCAAAATGGAAAGTCCTACAAAAATTGTAATGGACCCTTGAATTGGTCATGTCCTTAAAACTTAATAGCACATTCATATTAGGAGTTATTTTCGTTTCATAGATAGTACATTACCAAATTACTATTAAATGCAGACCATTTTTATTTGAACAAGTTTTAAAACTCCTAACAACTACTAGGAAGAAATTCAGAATTTTGTCCACCTTGGTGAAAAATGGTTTAAAGACTTGTAATGAATGTTTAAACATATTTTTTCCCCCATTACCACAAATAGGTTAGGCACTAACATGTATAAAACACTTGAATGTAATAAGAATCAAGTGCCATATTTAATGCACAAGGTTTCAAAAAGTGAAAGTTTTAAAAATTTCTAGCCATTGATAAAATATGGCCTAGATTGGATAAATTTTATTATTCCTATTTTCATAAATGAAAAGAAGAGCTACTCTATATGCATGTCTATAATTTGAAAGGAATTTATTGCATTTGACTTGACGAAAAAGGAAAAATCTAGGATAGTTTCAATTTTTGTGGAAAAATAAAATAAAATTCAAAAGTCGTCAAAGTCCTTTTTTGTGTTTCAAATGGAATAGCCCAATCATGCTTGGACCCACATGCATGTATTTACATTGTAACAATCCATTATCCCAACTACATACTTATATACAAACCTATCTTTTAATGATATTCATTTACTTACAAACATGGCAAATCCTACTTGAACCAACTTAAAACAATGATAATTTCTACATGTATTCCTCCCTAATCCCACATTTGATGGTCTAAAGAATGCCCTCTTGTTTCTAACCCTTCTTATCAATGTTTTTTTTCAATTTTTTACTATTATAGCAATAACTAGTGGCAAGCCTTCACAAACAAATTTCAACTTAATTGGTGATAGTTTTGCACATGACTATTAAAAGTGTGGCCAATAAACAAACATGTGGTGACATGTTCTCCAAAAAGTGAAAAATAGGCAAAATTTGGGACGTTGATTTCCTTGCATTGACCAAAAATGTACAAGTATTACAATATTTTAGAATACCAAAAAAGTATTGAATTTTACTGAAATCACAACTATTTTGATGTGACCATTGATAAACTATGTAAATACAACTATTGTATGCCTAACTTATATATATATATAGCGTATATTCTACCAAATACAATGAAAGGTGGTGGCCCCCAATGAATATAAGAATTAAGATATTTTGCTAGGTGGACCAAAGCATGACATTTCATTACATTATTTACATCTTAGGGGTTTTTTGTTGTATGTAAATCAGCCAACAAGGTTCTCAAAAGATGAATTTATTATCATCATTAGTTGATCCTAATTAGATGAAACATTATTTTTCAAGTTTCCAACTTCCAAACAAGTCTAATACTTACAAGACAAGTGTTTCCTCATCAAATATATATTCACAACATCACTTTAGTTAAATTCCATGAAAACTCCTTGGTATGCCCTTGACCTTCTTGCTTTGGACTACAAGATTTTCATTTTGCTTTTTTAAGTCTCTTGTGGTTACTAGTATTTCACATACTCATTACATTCCAAACTAGGAGAAAAATCCTTTGGACAACATTTTTGGTCCACTCGAGTAAACCAGCACCCAAGTTTGATGACTTGTTTTTGCAAACCAAAAAAATAAATCAATCACCAAAAACTTGAATCAATGTTGTTTTTTGACAATTTTTCACCTAAAAAAAATATTTGTTCATGTTAGTTATATTTTTATGAGGTCACTTAAAGTATATCACTACGAGGTTCTTACCCTTTTTATTACACCAAACACCATGTGTCAAGGTAAACAAAATAATGTTAAATTGGAAGATTTTTCTTTAAACCTTTGCATTATATTAGAATTATCCATTTTTGCTATTAAGACTTGAACCAAATATTAACCCTTATTTTTTATCATCATGTTGCTTTTATTGTACATTCCAAACTATGTCCTTAGAGTGCACATGTAGTACAAGTGTGTAGGTGAGTGGGTGTGCACAAGTTTTGAATAATTTGGCACACATGCTAATGTGGAAATCAACATTGACTAGCATTGATGTGGCATGATGATGATGCAATAAGGGGTGGCACGGCGTTGATGTGGCACATTGGTGACATGGCAATGGGTGATGTGGCATTATGTGGTACATGGAGGACATGGCACCATGTGGCACATGGATGACATGGCACTAATGTGGCTTAGGTTTTAATCATGACTTGCAATTGTAAAAGCTATGACTTTTTAAAAAATCATTGAATATTTCATCATTTTTTATACATGGACTTGGAAGATCAGAAGTTTCTAAGAATTCATCGCAAATATCAACATTAGTGTTGGGATAGCTAAAGTTGAGAAAGAAAAATTGCATTGTGATTCAAATAAAGGTTTGTTCACTCACACTCACATTTTGTTTAGGAATTGTCACATTGGATGTTTTTGTTTTGTGTTTGTTATGACTTGGTCTTTGAAATTACAATGAATCATAGAGTTTCATTGTATTCTAGAAGAAATTCTAAATCAAAGTTTCAAGTAGATTGAAAATAATAGCGAACTTTTTTGGAAAGGGTCTATAAAGCTTGGGTTGTGAAATATAATATTAGCAATTTGGTTGTCTATCACTTTTTATCACATTCTTTGGTGTTCAAGTTATAAAATAACATCCTTAAAGTAATGTCTTTAAGGTTTGGTTTTCAATGTCCTTTCTATTTTTCCATGAGGTTTTTGTTTGGGTTAAGCCATTTTTCTTCTAGTTGTTGTATAGGTTGTGTTGCCATGATTTTTTTATTACAAAGCTATAAAAATTACAATTCAAGTTTCCTTAACTTTTTCGCAAAACTTTGTCGTTGTTTGATTAATTTGTAAAACATATGCTTATAATATGCTTGTTGCAATGTCCATTAGTGAATGGTAAGGAATTTTCTATGGTTTTAGGTTTTTCAATGTTGTTTATCTACAAACAATCCATTTTGATGTTTTGAACTAGTGCAAAAAACCTTACATTATTCAATTCTTTGGGAGGTGTTATTAAATATTTTAATTAGTTGATTATTATTGTAATCATTTGAATACATTAATTCGTGACAATGATGGTTGCTAAAGCCCAAGGTCAAATGCTCATATTTTCATGTTATATGTAAGAAGTTGCTCCAATTGAACTTGAAACCTTTCATAAAGGTTAAAAATGTTATTTGTTAGCCATCCATTGTCTTAGCAATGTAGTACGAAAGGTGGTAATTCCTTCAAATAAATCAAAACCCTAATGTATGAGGTTTGGATTTTTTCACATATTGTGTTTTTTATGGAGTTTGTTCCTAACCATCGTTTTAGTGAAATCTCATAGTAATAAGGTAGATTCTATTGGGATCATGTAGATTGAGACATAGGGGTGAAAGCACACTACAGTGACCCCCTTTGGGATGTCACATTGTATTATTTTCTAGGGATGTGCATGTTTGAAAGTATCCCACCTCAAACTTTTGAAAGATTTTCACAAATATTCTTGCATATGATGTTAAAAAAAAACCCTAGGCAAGAGATTAAATTAAAAAATATTTCATTTTATTAAATGGGAGATTGGATTATATTTGTGGACATTGGAAATGAATGTAATGTACCTATTTACTCAAAAACACAAATACACTCCAAAAATAATTTAAATGATTTAAAAATTTTATGAAAGATGAAGGTATATTAAACCATGTCATTTCATATAGTTTAAACCATGTTTAAATACCATGTGATTAATTTGAAATTTTTCATATCAAGAAATGAGTTTTTCCAACAAAGATGTAATAAATGTGTGGTAAATTAAAATTTTGACAAATAATCACATTCACATGGATTCTTTTCAAATTGTAAAGTTATATAAAATATTATTAAAACATTTGTTAGTACATTATGTCATAATAATGATGAAAATTATAATTTTTTAATTGTAAATTTTTTTACCATTTTACATTTTTAAATGGATTTTCAAAAAAATTTAAAAATGGTAATTTGATTTCAAATAGGGGTTCTAGATCAATGTTTATAAAATTGTTGGTGTACTTTTACTCAATTATAGAACTACCAATCAATTGCATATTGATGGGTATAATAACTTCTTTTATGTTTGAAGTTCAAATTAACTACATGTGATCTTTAGAAATTTTCAAATTGAGTGAAATTTCATATGTTATTATTATTTATACTACATGTAGTCCCAATTTTCCCTAAAATTGTTTACACCATACCATGCATCTACCTTGTTCTTTTGACTATTTGTGGTATGATTTCCTTAATATTAGTTGTGGGTTATCAACTTGATTAAATTGTTACATGGTTTCAGTTTACGGTTCAATTAGTATAAAACTCCAAACCAAATGGATCATATATGAGTTTGATTTGGACTTTTATACCAATTGATTTTGTCAAACCTACTTTAACCAAATCTCAAAATGCACATTGGTTTCATTATAACTAATCAATACAAAAAAATTAAAAAGGCCATGTCCAATGCCCATGAAATCAAATGGTTTGAAAACTCATAACACTTGTCCAACATTGAAAATGTAATGGATTACAATTATCAAAGTGTAGCAGTCCATAATTGCATCAATTGTTAAAAGCATAACAAACCACATGTTATGCTACAAGTCCATCTAGGTTTGATACGATTTCCACATTTAAATGCTAGGTGTTGAAAACACATGCCCATGCACTACTTACATACATGTGAATCCTTCTTTCACCAAAGTGCAATCCATTTATAATGTCTTTCACCTTGGAAGCCTATGTACATTACTATAATTCTTTGTTTTTTTTACTATGTTCTTTAATTAAAAAAATACCCAAAAATGATGGGCATAAAAAAAACCAGCTTGTCAATTTGGACAAGTCGTTTTGGACAATTCAACTATACAATCAAATTGGACCTTGTCATTTTGACTAACAGAGTGACTAACATTTGATTAACAAAGTGACAAACTATTTAATTAGTAGATAGTGAACCATTTGACTAGGTCAATTTTATACTTGAATTAAAATCATTTTTTGGCTTATTATTTTAAAAATTAAAAAGGAAGTAGGTACGTAAATAGGTAGGTACGTAGTAAATAGGTTTAGGTAGGTCAAAAAAGACATTTAAGTAAGTAGTGCTAACCTAACCTAACTTCACCGAACTACCTTAGTCTAACCTACCTACCTTAGCTTTCTAAGCATGCACATAAATTGTAAGTATAAGGAATTGAACTCCAAACCTTCATAATGATAAATTAAGTCCTTACTAATGGACTATACCATCAAAGGTGTTCAACTTTTATCAAATTTTTTATTTCATATCATTAAACATAATGGTTAAACTTAGGTGACAACTAGTGGTTAAAATTAGGTTATACATAATGGTTAAATCAAGTGGCTAAACTTAGTGACTTAAAATAATGGTTAAACCTAATGCCTAAACTTAGTGATTTAAAATAATGGTTAAACCTAGTGTCACAAATGTTAATGCCATGGGGTTCATTCTTTTAAGTGTTTATCCATGACTTATATGAATTTATACTTAATTCTTAGTTTAGTTTTAATTCACTCTTAGATAATTTCTAGTTAAATTTTAATTTAATTTTAGTTAACTCTTGGTTAACTTCTACTTAAATTTCGAATTAACTCCCAATTAACTCTTAATCAACTTTGAGTTAACTCCTAGTAAAATTCTTAGTTAACTTTTAATTAAATCCTAGTTAATTCTTGGTAAAGTCCTAATTAACCTTAATTAACTTCCAATTGACTCTTAGTTAAATCTTAGTTAAGTTTCAGTTAATTCATACTAAATTATTAATTAGGAAGGTTTTCAAAAACCTTTTTTATTCAATGTACACATAAAAACCTCTTTGGAAGCTTCCTTGAACTAGGTCTCCAAAGAGGTACATTACTATAATTCATGGTTTTTTCAACTAGGTTTTTTAATCAAAAAATATCCAAAAGTGATAGGCGTAAAAACAACCACCATTTTAATCAGGACAAGTTGTTTTGTACATGTATAGCGTGACTGGGTAATCAAATTAAACCTTGTCATTTTGACCAACAAAATGACTAACTATTTGAATGACTATTTGACTGGTGGATAATGGACCATTTGACTGGGTCAATTTTACACTTAAATTAAAATCATTTTTTGGATTATTATTTTAAAAGTTAATAAGTAGGTAGGTAGGTAAATAAATAAATAAATAAATAAGTAGGTAAGTAGGTAATAAATAGGTTTAAGTAGGTCGAAAAAAAACATTTAAGTAAGTAAGTGCTAGCGTAGCCTAACTAGGCCTACCTACTTAACTTAACATAATTACCTTACTCTAACCTACCTACCCTAGTCTTCTCAACATGCACATAGGTTGTAAGTATAAGGAATTCAACCGCAAACCTTCCCAATAATAAACTAAATCCTTACCAATGGACTACACCATCAAAGGTGTTCAACTTTTATGAATTTTTTTATTTTACATGTTCATTTCACATCATTAAACATAATGGCTAAACCTAGGTGATAACTAATGGCTAAACTTAATGATTTAAAATAATGGGTTAAATTCAGTGCTTTAAAGTATTGCGTAAATTTAGTGGTTAAACTCAATGATTTAAACTATTGGCTAAACCTAGTGGCTAAATTCAATGACTTAAACTAATGGCTAAACCTAGTGGCTAAAATCAATGATTTAAAATAATGATAAAACCCAATGGCTAAACTTAGTGGCTTGAAATAATAGTTAAATCTAATGGTTAAATTCAATGATTTAAAATAATGGTTAAATTTAGTGGTTAAACTTAGTGACTTAAATAATAGTTAAACCTAATGGTTAAATTCAATGATTTAAAATAATGGTTAAATTTAGTGGCTAAACCTAGTGGGTAAACTTAGCGACTTAAAATAATGGTTAAATATAATGGTTAAACTTAATAACTTAATTAATGGTTAAACATAATGGCTAAAGTCAATGACTTAAAGCAATGGCTAAACCTACTGACTAAACTTAGTGATTTAAAGTAATGGTTAAATCTAGTGGCTAAACTTTGCGATTTAAAATAATGGTTCAACCTAGTGGCAAAATTCAATGACTTAAAATAATGACCCAATGGCTCAACTTAATGGTTAAACTTAGTGATTTAAAGTAATTGCTAAACATAATGCTTAAACATAGTGGCTAAACTTAATAACTTAAAGTAATGGATAAACATAATGGCTCAAATTAATAACTTAAAATAATGGCTAAACTTATTGGTTAAACTTGGTGACTTAAACTAATGGCAAAATCTAATGGCTAAACTTAGTGATTTAATTAATGGCTAAACTTGGTGGTTAAATTTAATGATTTAAAATAATGACTAAACCTAATGGTTAAAGTTAGTGACTTAATATAATGGCTAAACATAGTGGCTAAATTTAGTGACTTAATGTAATGGCTAAACTTAATGATTTAATGTAATGGTTAAACCTAATGCCTAAATTAGTGGTTAAACTTAGTGACTCAAAGTAATGGCTAAACATAATGGTTAAATTTAATGGTTAAACTTAGTGACTTAAAATAATGATTAATCATTGATTAAACTTAGTGATTAAATCTAATGGCTAAACATAGTGGTTAAACCTAGGTTATATTTAATGGCTAAATTTTTAGTGGTTAAATTTAAATTAAACATGATGGTTAAATTTTGGCTAAACCTAATGGTTAAATATAGTGGTTAAACTTAATGGTTAAACCTTGTGGTTGCACCTTATGGTTAAAATTAAATAGGTGAGTGGATGGATAGGTAGGTAGGTAGGTAAGTAAGTAGGTCATTCGAAGGTAAAAAACATAAATAGGTATGTAAGTTGGTAGGTGAGAAGGTATAAGTAAATAGGTTGGAAATAAATAATAGGTAGGTGGGTGGGTGGGTAATAGGTAGACAAGTAGTTCATTAAATAAATAGGTGGATGAATAGGTAGGAGGTAAATACATAGGGTAATAGACCACATCATATTTGACTAAGGATCATTGGCCATATTGACTAAATGTTCAACTTGATTAAAAACCATTGGTCATTTTTATTAAAGATTATTGATCATTTTGATTAAATGTTCAACTTGATTAAAGACCATTGGTCATTTTGACTAAAGATCTTTGGCCATTTTGATTAACTATTCAAATTGACTAAAGACCATTGGCCATTTTGACTAAGTTTATACAATTTGACTATGTGTATTTAATCAAATAAACCATTATAGTCAAATTGATCAATCAACACATACGTGTGTCATTCAAGACCTTGGCCTTTAATCAAAATGTACATGTCCATTAATAAAAATGATAAGTTAGTCAATTTGAATATCTTGAAAAACCATGATTTGTAATAGTGGTATAAATAAAAATAAGATCCCTCATTTTTTTTAATATATTCAACTCCAATCTTAAGCACAATCTTGCATCATTACCTTGTCATGTTCTTTTTATGTTCATGTTTGTATATGTTAGCATAATAAATTTATGTTTTGACATTTGTCTTGCACATCTCATGTTCTTATTTATAGTTCTTATGTTTTTGTTTTCTAGTCACATAATCTTGTCTTGTTTCTTATTTGAACATTAAACTTAAACCTTTCCTTTAACCTTTGTTATTGTGATTTTTCGTGTCCTTGACACTTAGTGGTTAAATTCAATGATTTAAAGTAATGGTTAAACTTAATGGCTAAACTCAGTGACTAAATTCAATGATTTAAAATAATGGTTAAACTTAGTGACTTAAAATAATAACTAAACCTAATGGCTTAAAATAATGGTTAAACATAATGACTAAACCTTGGTTAAATATAATGATTAAATCTTATCTAAAATAGTGGTTAAACATAGGTTAAACATAATTCCCAAATCTAATGGTTAAACACAATCACTAAAACTTGGCTAAACTTAAGCTAAAGCTATTAGTTAAACATAATGGTTAAACTTAAATTAAACCTAATGGGTAACTCTAGTGGTTAAACCTAAGCTATACATAATGGCTATACCTAGTGGTTAAACTTAGGTTATATTTATTGACTAAATCTAATGGTTTAATTTAGGCTAAACCTTGTGCCAAATTTAGTGGTTAAATATAATGGCTAAATTTTAATTAAATTTAATGGTTAAATCAATTGGTTAAACATATTGGCTAATCCTAATGGTTACACCTATGGCTAAAATTAGGTATGTAAGGGGGTGGATAAGTAGGTAGATAATATGAGGTAGGTGGATAGGTAAATAGGTAGGTTGGACAAAGGTGAAAAATATAAATAGGTAGGTAGGTAGGTAGGTAGGTTGAAAAGTATAAGTAGGTAGGTAGGTAAGTAAATATAGGTAGGTGGGTAGGTAATAGGTAGGTAAATAGTTAATTAAATAAATAGGTAGATGAATAGGTAGGAGGTAGATACATAGGGCACCATAATACATTTACCTTTTTGGCATAAATTAAGTTAATTTTTGTTTTGTCAAATTTTTGAAAAATTATTTATTATTTGTGTTGAAATTTTAATAAAATCAAAATTTCCACTATCAAGGTTTGAAACCCAAACCTCCCAAGGACAGAGTCTTAACATTTAAGTGATTTAAACACACTAAACTATTCCATGGCATCGAATACAATGTGTCTATTATTGTCTATAATCATTACTTACTAAAATTTTCAAAGTTAAAAAACCAAGTGCCAAAGTTAATATTTAAAATTTAATTAATTATTTCAATAATTTGTTATTGAAATGGTAAAGGTACTACAGTAATAAACCACATGTGTCGTATTTGATTAAAGACCATTGGCCATTTTGATTAAATGTTCAGCTTGACTAAAGATTATTAGTCATTTTGATTAAAGATCATTGGTCATGTTAATTAACTGTTCAATTTAACTAAAGATTATTGGCCATTTTGACTAAGGTTGTACAACTTGATTATGTGTACCTAGTCAAATAAACCACTATAGTCAAGTTGATTAGTCAACAAATACACATGTGTCATTTAAACCCCTAACCTTTAATCAAAATGTACATGTCCATTAATCAAAACACTATTACAAAATGTGGGTGTAGTTCACTAGTCCCCGTTCATTAGACCAGTGAATTCACTATTTTTTCATTGGTCCCCCGTTCACTACAACTAGTGAATTCACTCAAAATCCAGTGAAATCACCTAGTGTACAATGACACCTTTTCTTGTAGTGAAATGATAAGTTAGTCAATTTGAACTTATTGAAAAACCATGATTTGTAATAGTGGTAGTTGGAAATGGTAGTTTCATTTACTCTCTTTTAATGCCCATCATAACCATAAAATAATGCCTAGGTGTAATGAAGGCACCCTAGAATGTCATCCTTGACATAACACATATTTTTCCCAAAACGCATTGTACCTTACCAGTAGGGTTTAGGAGGGTTTAGGAGTTCAACCTTTGTTTGTACTTTTAAAATATGAAACATAACAAATGGATACATGTTATGTCTATGGAGCTATTCAAATTGAACCACCAAAATATTTGACCAGATAATATTCTTATTAAAAAAATATAAGACATTACACAAAACTAAAGATACTTGCATTAATTTTGAAGACCTTCATTGGATGAAAGCATGTTATGGTGTCCCTTTTTAGGTGTCACACTTGCAGTTTTTCCTACATCTCTTCAAGATTTTAATGCCAAATGTAATTTTTTAGAATATTTAAAAAAGGACTCACATATATAATGCTAATAAAATCTGTAATCCAAAAATGTAAAAAAATCAACATGATAAATATTCATTGAATAAGGGACTTTTAAAGTTTGACTACAAATTTTATAGCACCTACAAAACTCATACATAAGGACTTTTATCTTGCAATGCACTAGTCAAATGTATTTGAGCTTTTGGATTTTAAGAAAATTCATGATAAGAATAATAAAGATGAATAGGATGTGTATAATTTCATTTTCCAAAGTTGTGATATGGACTTTTCAAAGTTCCAAAAAAATTGATATTTAGAAAAGTCCATATGAACATGAAAATTGATGATTTCCTTGAACTATGTTTTAGAAAAGTGTAATAACTGCTTTAACACATTCAAATGTAACATCAAAATCCATGAAAAGTCCATTTATTTAATTTAGGGTACCTAGTATGATGATGTCACCCTAGTTAGAATAGGTGGGTGTAGGGTTCCTTGACACCTCAATGTTAGGTAGTTTGAACATTGGGGTGGGATGTACAATGCATTTTTTCCTCACAACACTCTTGTGGTATTAGGGTTTAAGGTTCTTGCAAAGTTCATTACATGCACCGCTCGTTTACTACAGGTAATGAAACGATTGCCATGAACCCATATTCTGCATTTCATCATGTTTTGAACATGTGCATGCTTTCAATGATGAATCCAAGCTAGAAACTTTGAAGATCTCAACATTCTTGCATTACACAACAAGGAATGTCAAGATGTGGCAAGTGTTGGAACCATCTAATATTGAAGATGATATTTTGTCATTGGTAAGTATCTTATCATTATTTTAGCACTACAAACTACCAACTAGGTTAGAATGCCACCATATCTTTCCTTTTGATAATAATTTTAAATGTTTGAAGGTTTATGATTAACAAAAAACAAAATTATAAATTGATTTTAAAAAACACTAAAATTGTGGGTGATGATGTTTTTGACAAAACATGGCACATGGTTTTCACCACTAAAGGTTTTGCCCTTGTTGAAATATAATTATGTCATTTGTGTATAGAACAACATTTTGTTCATGAGTTCTTGCTTTAGTTTTATAGTTCAATCAAAAGATTTTCTTAACTTTCCTGATGTTTTGAGTTTGGGAACCAAATTCACTGATTATGTACATGTGTTTTGAAAACCATCCAATTGAATTTCTTGTTAAAGGATGGTCAATTTGCCTAGTTTGCTTGTGAGGTTCATAATTGTTCACATTGTTGACATGCTCTAATTCTTTGTTTGCAACAGGTTAAGGTCCTTATAGAAAAGGTTAATATATTGGTGTAGTGCCATTTACTATTGATGGCAATGGTAAGCCCCAAAAGCTATGGTTATAGTCCATAACTAGTAGTGATCCAAACAATTTTGGGGATTACAAGATTATAAGCCTAACCCTAAACCCTTTTCTTTGCAATTGTTGCAAATTTGTCACATACATCCAATGTCCCTAGTTGTGAGTAGGTGACTTGTGGAATTGCAGCTGAATTTTTTTTAGGTTTTTTTAGGTTGTTAAGCACTAATTTTCAACAAGTGTGTCATGGAGGTGCTCTTATTTATTTTGAACATTGGATAATGTTCAATGATGTGAACAATGTTTAGTGGGCAGGTGTGTTGTGGAGGTGCTCTTATTTATTTTGAACATTGGATAATGTTTACTTATG
>Ga0116231_10000048_pt1 | contig 121183 bp, 106 predicted proteins | sample S1TSphgellanicum_2_FD_89695 | JGI IMG/M metagenome (GOLD analysis project Ga0116231, IMG submission 89695) | Host-associated microbial communities from peat moss isolated from Minnesota, USA - S1T2_Fd - Sphagnum magellanicum MG | ecosystem: Host-associated > Plants > Peat moss > Unclassified...
CCAGCGCCACCAGCGCCACCAGCGCCACAACAGCTCGGGCGCAGCCCGCATTCGCCGCCGCGGTCAAGCATATGGCCGGGATGCTGTGGTACGACATGCTCTCGGAGTTGAACCAGGACGGTCTGGCGCCGGGCGCGCTCGGGACCGGGGGCGATGATTTTCAGGACATGTTTCTGTGGAGCGTCGCGCAGAACGATTTCGGCAAATACGATACCGGGTTATCGGCAGCGGCCATGCGGCAGGACAGTGCCGATGCCGGCGGCGCCATGCCGGCGAGCGCCCTCGCGTTGTCTGACAGTACCGGCGCCGGGCCAGGTCTCGCGATCCGCACGGCGATGGCGCTCGCGGCCGCGCCGGCGCTCCCGACGCCAGGCGATGACGATGCGCAACGCGGCGTCGGGCCCATTCCCGCCGCCGCGCGTGCGGCACCTGACAGTGCACCAAGCGGCACCCTGATCGCTCAGGCGCAGACTTTCGCGCGCGCGGTCTGGCCGGAGGTGAGCGCCGCCGCCCAGGCGCTCGGCGTGCCCGCGGTCGCGGTGCTGGCGCAGAGCGCGCTCGAGACCGGCTGGGGCAGTGCGATGCCGGGCCATAACGTGTTCGGGATCAAGGCGCTGGACGGCCAGCCCGGCAATGCGCGGCCGACGCATGAGATGATCGACGGCGTGCTGACGGCACAGACCGCGGTGTTTCGCGCCTATCCGAGCACGCAGGCCAGTGTCGATGACTATGTCGGCCAGATCCGCAGCGGCTTTCAGGGCGCGGTCGGGCAGACGACGGTCGGCGGCTTCGCGCAGGCGCTGCAGCGGGCCGGCTACGCGACCGACCCGCTTTATGCCGCGAAAATCGTCAACCTCGCGCACGCGCCGCTGATGGCCAAAATCCTCGCGGGCTTGCCGGCCCCGCCCGGCGATCCCGCCGTTACCACGACCACCACAAACGCGCGCGGCGCGGACCGACAACCCAAAACAGGTGCACCATGAGCGGCATAACGAGTGCGATCAACACGGCGCTGAGCGGTCTCGAACTGTTCGAGGCCGGGATCAACGGCGTCGCCAACAACCTCGCGAACGACACGACAGCGGGCTACGCGGTCGAGACGGTCAACGGGCTGACCGCCGGGGGCGCGCCAGGGCAGCCCGGCAGCGGCGTGCAGGCGCCGCAGATCATCCGCGCCGCCAGCGGCTTTGCCGCCGGGCTGCTGCGCAGCGCCAACAGCGCCGGCACGGCCGCCAGCAGCCAGTCCACCGCCCTCACCACCATCTCCAACGCGCTGACCAATAACGGCGACGCGCAGGGCGCGATCAACCAGCTGTTCCAGGATATCAGCACGCTCGCCGCCAACCCGACCAGCACGGCCCAGCGCCAGACGGTGCTGGGCGATGCCGGCAACGTCACCGGCGCGTTCCAGAGTGCCGCGAGCGCGCTCAATTCGTCGATCAGCGGGGCGACGACGACGCTGCAGCAAAGTGTCGGCACCGCGAACACGCTGCTCGGCCAGCTCGCCACCATCAACCAGAGCTTTGTCAACGCGCCGAACGAGCCCGGTCTGCTCGACCAGCAGCAGGCGGCCCTCAACAGCCTCTCGAACCTGATCTCGGTCAGCGCCATCACGCAGCCGGACGGCGCCGTGATCGTCGTGACGGGCGGCACGGTCCTGCTCGACCAGAGCGGCGCGCAGCCGCTCAGCGTCACCACCGGCGCCAATGGCGCCACGCCGACGCTGACCGCGGGCGCGTACGCCACCGCCGTGACCACGACCGGGGCGGACGGCGCGATCGGCGCCGCGGTTGCGACCTACCAGGCGGGGACGACAGCACTGCAGAGCCTGAACACGATCGCCTCCCTGGTGGCGGGTGCGGTCAATACCGGGCAGAACGAGGGCCTGACCCCGGCGGGCGCCCAAGGTGCTGCGCTGTTTACCGTCCCCGCGCCCAGCGTGACCGCGCAGGCGGCCAATACCGGCAATGCCGTGGTGAGCGCGCAGATCACCGACAGCAGCGCGCTGCCGACCGATGGCGGACCGTTCCTGCTGACCTACCAGGGTGCGGGCGCCTGGAGCGTGAAGGACCAGGCGAGCGGGCGAACCTATGCCGCGACCGGCGTGCCGCCGAGCTATGCCGGGCTGACCGTCGCGATCACCAGCGGCACCGCCGCCGTCGGCGATAAATATGTGCTGAACCCGGCGCCGGACGCGGCGAGCGGGATCTCGGTTGCGACCGCCGATCCGAACGCGATCGCGGCCGCCGACCCTTACGTCTCGACGCCCGGCGTGCTGCAGAGCGACGGCTCGATTGCCAACAACAATGGCGGCACGATCAGCGTCGGCGCCGATACGGTCTCGGCGACACCGGCGAGCGGGGCCGCGATCGTGCCCGCCAGTTATTTCGGGCAGACCCTGCAGCTGAATTTCGCGAGCGGCGGCGCGTATACCGTTTCCACCGCCGCAAGTCCGAGTGTGACGATCGCGAGCGGCACGCTGGGGGCAGCGGGCGGGACGGTCGCGATCGCCTATCCGAGCGGCGGTGCGGCTGCCGGCAATTACTGGCAGCTGCCGGTCTCCGGCACGCCCGATAGCGGCGATGTCCTCACCTTGAGCCCCGGTGCGAGCAACAGCGGCAGCAACGCCTCGCGGCTCGCGGCCCTGTGGACCGCCGCCGGCACCACCACCGCGGGTAGCCTGCAGCAGGCGGTCATCGGCCTTGGCACCGGGCTCGGCGCCAACGCGCAGGCCGCCCAGCAGCTCGCGGCCGCGACCGCCGGCCAGGTGACGACCGCCACCACCAACCTGCAGACCATCGCCGGTGTGTCGACAGACCAGCAGGCGGTGACACTGACCAACTATCAGCAGGCGTACCAGGCGGCGGCGCAGGCGATCAGCGCGGCGCATACGATGTTCGAATCCCTGCTCAACGCCGTCTAACAAAGCCGCTCAGGAGAGACCCATGGCCAAAGGCAAAATGCTCATGCTGGCCGGCGCCGCGGTCGTCGTGATCGGCGTTGCGATCGGCGGCGCGCTTGGCGTCATGGCGCTCATGTCGCATGGCGCGACCAACGCGCACGCGGCGAAACCCAAGCCCGTGGTTGTGCCGCCCAAGCCGATTTTGTTTGTGCAGCTCGGCGACATCGTCGTCAGCGTCCCCACCGATACCGGCGCGCCCGCCTCCTCCTTTGTGCAGTTCGCGATCCAGTTCGCCACCACCGACCCGAACGCCGTCACGAGCTTCACCGCCCTGCAGCCGATCATCAAGGCGAACGTCATCAGCCTGCTGATGAACGAAACCGGGAGCTCCCTGCAGCAGGCCGCCACGCGCGACGCGCTGCTGAAGAACTGCCTCGGTATCGCCAACAACGTGCTGAACAAGAGCGCCGGCTACACGCCGCCCAGCCCTTTCACCGCCGCCTACATCACCAACCTCGTCGTCCAGGAGTAGCCGCTTTGCCCGGCGACCTCGCGGCCCTCGGCCCGGCCCTCGGGAGCCTCGCCGTCATCATGGGCGCGGTGTTCGTGTGCGGCGCATGCGCGCGGCGCCTGCGCAGGTCCGGCTGGACGCGCCGGACCGGGCCATCGCCGATCACCGTCATCGCGGCGCGCTCGCTCGGGGGACAGAACAGCCTCCTGATTGTTGAAGCGGACGGCCACCGTTTTCTCGTGGGCACCGGACGGGAGGGGCTGAGCGCCATCGGGCGGCTTGGGGATCGGGATGGTTGAGGGCAGGAAGCACTGCTTTTTTGAAAAAAAGCAGCAAGAAACTTTCGCTGATCTGGGCCTCGGGCGTCTTCACCAGCACAGGCAGGGCGAAATCAAAAGTTTTTTGCTACTTTTTTTCGAAAGAGTAGCGCTTACTTGCGTACTTCTCTTACCCACGCCCGCCCAAGCCGACGGTCTGCCCCTTCTCAACGCCGTCGCCAACCACGCCGGCGAGACCTACTCGCTCGACGTCCAGACCCTCCTCGTCATCACCGGCATGGCCTTCCTGCCCGGCATCCTGCTGCTGATGACCGCCTTCACGCGCATCATCATCGTGCTCTCCATCCTGCGCCAGGCGCTCGGCCTGCAGACAACTCCGCCCAACATGGTGTTAGCCGCACTGGCGCTCGCGCTCACGGTGTTCGTGATGCGCGACGTCATCCAGCAGGAGCAGGACCAGGCGCTCAACCCCTACCTCGCCGGCACCATCACCTTCTCGCAGGCAATCGCCGCGGGCACGCCGCCGATCACCAACTTCATGCTGGCACAAACCCGGACGGACCCGCTGCATCTCTTCGTCGAACTCAGCGGCGGCACCTACGCCACTCCGCAGGACATTCCGCTCCCCGTCCTCGTCCCCGCCTTCGCCACCTCCGAGCTCGAAACCGCGTTCCAGATCGGCTTCCTGATTTATATTCCATTCGTACTGATCGACCTCGCCGTCGCCTCCGTGCTGATGTCGCTCGGCATGATCATGGTCTCGCCCACGCTCGTGTCGCTGCCGCTCAAACTGCTGATGTTCGTCTCGATCCATGGGTGGGTGCTGGTGCTGGGCTCGCTCGCGCATAGTTTTTCGGCGCCGCATTAGGATGAGTCAGCAAGGAAGGGCTTCTTTTTTGAAAAAAAGAAGCAAAAAACTTTTATTACTTTCGGCTTGGGGGTTTGGCGGCTGCGCGTCTCCGGCCCACAGTCATAAAGGTTTTTTGGTTAGTTTTTTTCAAAAAAGTAACCGCTTCCTTCCCTAAAAATGCCCCTCTACATCCAGCTCCTCCACCTCGCGCTGGCGACCGAGCTCGCCGCCATCAGCCCCGTCGTCGGCATCCTCCTCATCGTCGGGCTGACCACCGCCATCCTGCAGGCGGCCCTGCAGATCGAGGATGCAACGTTCAGCCTGTTGCCGAAAACCTTCACGATGATCGCGATCGCCATGTTCGGCGGCTTCGGCGCGCTCGCGATCTTCGAGCGGCTCGCGGTGATGTTCATCAGCCGCGCCCCCTACCTCATCGGCCAGCCATGGTCCTGAACCAGGCGCTGGTGCTGCTCTGGCTCGGCCATTTCCTGTGGCCGTTTCTGCGCATCACCGGCCTGTTCCTGACAGCGCCGATCTACGGCTCCTCGCTGATCCCGGGCGTCGTCAAATCCATCCTCGCCGCGGCGTATGCGATGGCGCTGGCGCTCTGGCTGCCGGACCTGCCGCCCTTTCCGGGCGACCCGATCACCGCGATCTGCGCGGGCGCCACGCAGATCGCCTACGGGGCAGCCATCGGGCTCGTGCTGCAGGTCGTCATCACCGCGGTCGCCAGCGCGGGTGAGGTCGCGGGGCTCGCCATGGGCCTGAGTTTCGCCGAGCTGCAATTTCGCGACACGCCCGGCGTCACGCCCGTGCTGTACGACATCATGCTCTGGGCCGGGCTGCTGGGCTTCATGGCGGCGGGCGGGCCGATCTGGCTGTTCGCCGCCCTCGCGCATTCGTTCGACCACGGCATCGGCCTGCCGCCGCTCGCCTCCTGGGCGGCCGTCGCCGGGCTCGGCGGGACGCTGATCAGCGCGGCCGTGTGCCTGGCGCTGCCGGTGCTGGCGGTGACGCTGTGCGTCAACCTCGTCGTCGGCCTGACCACCATATTCGCGCCGCAGATGAACCTGCTGACCGTGGGGTTTCCGCTGCTGATCCTGGCGGGGCTGTCCGTGCTCGCCAGCACCACCGCGTATCTTGGCACCAGCGTGACTCGCATGATGGGCCTTGCGATGCAGGCGCTGCAGCTGATGACCAGCCATGGCTGAAGGCGGCCAGGACAAGCGGCACGCGCCGACGCCCAAGCGGCTGCGCGAGGCGGCGGCGCGCGGCAATGTCCGCCGCTCGCCGGATCTGCCGAAGGCCGCCGTCATCGTCTGCCTCACCGGCATCGCCCTTGCCGGCGCTGGCGGCGCAGGCGCGCGGCTGCAGGCGCTCTGCGCGGTCGCCCTCGGGCAGGCGGGACAGGCGACGGCGGCGGACGCCGCCGGCTGGCTGGCGCTCACCATCGCCGCCATCGGCCCGCTGCTGCTGCTGGTCGTCGCCATCGCCATCGCCGCCAGCCTCGCCTCCGGCGGCTGGGTGCTCAGCCTGGCGCCGCTGCGCCCGGATTTCAGCAAGCTGATGCCAGCCCATGGGCTCGGCCAGCTCGTCTCCAAATCCGGCCTCACAGACACGTTCAAGGCGCTGATAAAATTCATCATCATCGGCGGCATCGGGGCCGCGATGGTGATGGCGAACCGCGGTAATTTCGCCGCCCTCGCGAGTGCCGCCGGCCCCAGCGCCGGTGCTGCCCTCAGCCTCTGCCTGCAGATCATCACGCCGATCTGCGCGGCCATCGCCGTGCTGGCGGGCGGCGACATGGCGCTGCAGCACTGGCTGCACCGGCAGAGCCTGCGCATGTCCGATCAGGAGATGCGCGACGAGCAGAAGGAAGGCACCGGCAACCCGCAGATCCGCCAGCGCCAGCGGATGATCGCGCGCAAGCTCGCCCGCGCGCGCCAGATGCGGCGCATCCCCGGAGCCTCCGTCATCGTGACGAACCCCGCGCATTTCGCGGTCGCCATCCGCTACCAGCGCGGCGTCGATCGTGCGCCGCTGCTGCTCGCCAAGGGGACGGGGTTGCTCGCGGCGGAAATCGTCAGCCGCGGTCGCGCCCTCGGCATCCCCATCGTGGAGGCGCCGCCGCTCGCCCGGGCGGTATACCGGCATGTCGAGCCCGGTGATGCCGTGCCCGTGGCCTTGTACCGCGCCTGCGCGGAGGTGCTGGCGTATGTGTGGCGGATGCAACGCTGGCGGTCCCAGGGGGGTGCGAGGCCGCAGCCGCCGAAGGTGCGGGAGGGGGAGATTGAAGTTACGAAGTAGGAAAGAAAGCAAGCGCTTCTTTTTTTTAAAAAAAGAAGCAAAAAAATTTTGGCCGTGGGGTCTTGGGCGTTGTTGGCGTTCCGGTGCTTGAGCCAGGTTTGTAAGGCTTTTTTTGGCTACCGTCGCGCACGCGAGGGCTTATTTTTGGAAAAATTCCTGCTTCTAGCTACGACATCCACCAAATGAGCAACCCCCGCGCCCAGCAGGGCAGCCCCCGCCCAAACCCAGTGCGCAGCGCTCAGCCACCACGCCAGCAACAAAAAATCCCCCGCCAGCACGTTCGGCAACAGCGCTCGTAGGGAGAGCCTGCGGTACAGTACAGCAACCTCGAGCACCGTCAGCGCGATGATCCAGGGCGCGATGCCGCCGGTCGCGAGCAGTTTTGGGATCATTTCTCCCGCACGGGGGCCGCGACCTCGTTGCGGCGCGCCCAGGGCAGCGTCCATGGCGGGTCGTAGAACCAGTCGACCGGTTCGCCGATGATCACCCAGTCGGAGCCTGCCAGTTGCCGCAGCAGCGCGGCGCGCGCCCGGGCGACCGGGGCGGCGCCGGGGATGCCTGAGAAGCGGTATACCGCATCAAGGGTTGCCGGCAGCTCGTGGATGCCGATGCCGGGATCGAGCGGCTTGGGCAGGGTCGCCAGCGTGTATTTGGCCGGCATGTAGAAGGTGATGGTCCAGTGGCCGAAGCTGCCGCGGGCCTGGACGACGGGCGCCGTCATCGCGATCTTCTCGGAAGACTGCACGACCGGCGCTGTCATGCTGATCGACGCCGCGGCGGTGTTGGCGCCAAAGATGTAGCGGGCCAGGCGACGGAACCCGGCGGAGCGCGCCGAGATCTCATCGCCTGGTACGGTGACGCTGGCGGCCAGGCGCGGCGGGTATTGCCGGATCTGCACCTGGCCGATCGTCGCCACCACCTGGTAGCTCGGTTCCTCGGTGCCGCTGCGGATGCCGAACACCGAGCAGCCGGCGAGGGCGAGCGCCAGAGCGGGAGCGAGGACCTTTATGGCTGCCCGCTCCCGCCGCTCATGGTCGCCGGCATGGCGGGCGATCCGACCACGGTGGCGGGCACAGCACCCACACCTTCCAGCGGCGGGAACTGCACCGCCATCTTCGCGCCGAACAGCGGCTTGTAGACGCCCTGGTGACAGGTGGCGCAGTCGATCTTCGCGACGTCCCCGCTCGGTCCGCGCAAGGCGGGCGGGAATTCCTGCGTCAGCGGCACCATGTAGTTGCCGTTCAGGTCACGCAGCATGGCTTCGGCATAGAACGCGGTCACGCGCTGCGGCGTGCTCTCGTCCCAGTTGCTGATCGCCCGGCTGTTGTGACAGAACTCGCAGCTGACCCCGAGCCCCTGCGCGTAGGTCATCATCAGCGCATAGGTCCACTCGGTGTTTTTCAGCGAGGCCTTGTTGCCTTCGGGCAATGCCGTCGTGCCGTTGACGCTGATCTTGTCGTTGTTCAGCAGGAACGGCGTGTACGGGTCGGAGGGCAGCGAGGAGCCATTCACGTTCGCGGCCGGCAGGTTCTTGCCCATGTTCGTCTCGGCGATGCCGGGTGCGGAACCAGGGGTGACGCCGGTGAACCAGATCGCCGACGGCGCATTGTTGCCGCGGTGGCAGGTATAGCAGGTGACGCCGACGCCGCCGACATGGTTGGTGTAGGTCTGGTTGACGGCGATGGTCATCTGCAGCATGCGCCGCGCCACGACCTTGGTGTATTTCGCATCCGATGCGAAATTACCGGCGACGTGGCAGTAGGTGCAGCCTTGCTGGGGCGCGACCCAGGTGGTCATCGAGACCATCAGGCGGGTGAAGGCGCCGACGCTGACGTTTTTGAGCACCTGCACGTTTTTGTAGGCCTTGCCGGCCGGCGGCCCGGCATCGATCGGCGGCAGGGCGGCGGGCGCCTTGTTCATGCCAAGGGCGGCATTCACCTTGGCGGGGTTGTAGAGCAGCTGCATGCCGACACCGGGGTCGCCGGTGGAGATGACATCGACCGGCGGCCGCTCGAAGGTCAGCACGCAGATAAAGCAGGCGAGGAAGGCGACGATCAGCGCTATGCCGGGGATCGAGTAGAGCTTGAACATGCTACTTGCTCCCCTGCGCTGTCAGAGCCGGGTCGGTGATGTGGCCATAGAGCGGCGCGTATTGCGGGGCGACGCCATGTTTCACGGCCCAGAGGAACCAGTTATCGACGACCGTGCCGGTGAGCAGGATGCCGATGCCGCCGGTGATCGGGGTCAGCACCGCGAACCACCAGGCCCAGCGATGGATGGACTCGAAGGTGGCGTTGAACCCCATGGTCCAGCGCCAGAACAGCGCGCCGCGCTCGGCCGCCGTGCCGCGGTCCACCGTCTGCTCGACCTCCTTATCCGCGCCGAACCGGCTGGTCGCGAGGATGGTGCCGGCGTGCATCGCAAACAGCAGCACCGAGCCATAGAGGAAGACGATCGAGAGCATGTGGAACGGATCGTAATAGAGGTTGCCGCAACGCAGCGAGAAGGCGACCGTCCAGTCGAGATGCGGGAAGATGCCGAACGGCGGGGCCTCGCCCCAGGCGCCCATCAGCAGCGGGCGGAAGAAGCCGAGGCAGAGAAACAGCCAGATGGCGGCAGCGAACGCCCAGGCGGTGTGCGTGCCGATGCCAAGCTGGGTCGAGCGCCGGTGCACGCGCAGGAACCAGAGGACCATCGAGGCGGTGAGGAAGAAGCCGGCCATCAGCCACCAGCCGCCCTGGTTGAGCGGCGGCAGGTGCAGCCCATAGGCCGGCGCCGGTGGCTCAAGTGCCAGCCAGGGCAGATCGCGGATAAAGAGGATGATGTTCCAGTGCACCGAGGCCCACATGTTGAGGCCGATGATCTCGATTGCGATGAAGCCGCAGACGAGCGAGGCGACGCCGAGCGAGCCCAGGTAGAACGGTCCTACCTGCGCGTTGCCGAGCTGCCCGAGGAGATAGGAGTAGAAGGGCTGCCCCTCGCGCTCCCACGGGCCGGTCGGCACCGGCACGCCCGCATGCAGCGGTCCGCGGACCTGCACGCGCGTAAAAATGTTTTGGTATTCAGGCATCCCACGAACTCCCTGATTTTCTAATGGATCGACCAGATCGGCATGTTCAGCCACCAGCTCCACCAGGAGGGCCAGCCGGCGGTCCAGAACGGTCCGCTGATAAGTATGCACATCGCGCTGAAGAACCCGGCGCCCAGTGCCAGGAACAGGCCGAGGCGGTGAATGCCGAGCGTGCCGATCGAGTAGCCGATGAAGTCACGAAAGAACGTGTCCTCGTGCTCGGCGGTTTTCACCTCCCCGCCATCGCTCGGGTTGATCGCGGCGAGCACCAGCGAGCCGTGCAGCGAGAGCGCGAATGTCGTGGTGAAGAACAGCGTCACCGCGATCATATGCGCGGGGTTGTATTCGAAGTTCAGATAGTTGTAGCCGGTGTTCGAGACCCAATCGAGATGCGCCATGATGCCGTAGGGAAAGCCGTTGCCCCAGGCGCCCATCAGCAGCGGGCGGATGACTTCGAGGGTGACGTAAGCAAAGACCGCGACCGCGAAGGCGAAGGGCACGTGCAGGCCCATGCCGAGCTTGCGGCAGATCTCGACCTCGCGCAGCGCCCAGGAGCCGAAGGCGCCGATCGCGCAGATGGTGATGATCTGCCAGAGCCCGCCTTTGGCGAGCGGTGCCAGGGCCAGACCATAGGAGATGTCAGGCGGTGCGATGTCGATCTGCCAGATGTTCCAGGTCGGCCCCAGGGCCGCCCCCCAGATGATCAGGCCGGTGCCGAGCACGGTGAAGAACAAGGTGGTGACGCCGAAGAAGCCGACATAGAAGGGGCCGACCCAGAAATCGAACAGGTCGCCGCCGAGCAAGGTACCACCCGGCACCCGGTATTTTTTCTCGAAACTGAGCATGGCCATTGGCGTCGTCCTTTTGCGCGGTCGATTCGTAAAATTGTCGGTTGGTTAAATCCGGTGGCTGCCAGGTTGTTGGTGCCTGACAGCCGCCGGGTACGTCACTTGGATGCCGGCAGAGACGACATCTGGGCTGGCGGCTGCACGGCAGCGCCGCCGCCGATCCAGTCGAAGCGCGGGGTGCTGAGCAGGATGAAGTGGATCAGCAGAGCCAGCGTGAACAAAAACGCGAACAGCGCCACGAGCGCGCGGCGCGGGTCGAAAAGCAGCCATACACGGTACATGTTTGGCTCTCCTTACGCGAACGCGCTGGCGATCGACGCCATTGCGTAGTTGGCATGCGAGATCAGCATCGACGTCGAATATCCATTCGGGCCGGGAATCCAGGGACGCCAGGACCAGACGAGGATATGCGCGATGATCGCGATCACGGTGAAACCGATGAAGCTCATCACAAAAATTTTGTGAAACTCCTTCGCTTCCATCTCAGTCAGCCCGCTGAGCGAGACTGGCTTTGGTGTTACAGAGCTAGACATAGACTTTATCCTTTTGAACGGCGGTAAAGCCAGGATCGCGCGCGCCCCGCGCGAGGGAACGGCACCGCCTTGGAAACGATAAGGACGGCGCCGATGGGTTCGCACGGTGCGGCGTCCGTGCGTTGAATTTCTGGGCCATGGTCATGCGGGCTGCCTCGCCGCCAGCGCGTCCGCGACATGCATTGGCGTGACAGCGGGGGCACCGGCGCCGCGCGCCACGCGCTCGGCCGCATCGCGCAGGCGTTTGGCGGCCGAAATGCGGATCAGGTAGGGCTCCGACGCCAGATGCTCGTCGAGCACGTCATTCGCCGCATCATCCCATTGCAGAACATGGGCGCGCGCATGCGTCGGTTCGATCTTGTCCATCTCGGTGCCGAGCGGCAGAATATGGAACAGCGCGTCGAACAGCGCGTTGCAGTATTCCTGCACGATATAGGTCGCCCCGGCATAGCCCATGAACGGCGTGCCGGTCGCGCGGCGGATGATCGCACCCGGAAAGGAGGCCGGGATGTAGGCGCAGCGCCCGCCCTGCTCGGCGATGTACATGCGCTCGTTGAAGGACCCGAACATGACGAGCGGCGGTTTGGTCTTGAGGTTCTCGCGCACCGCATCGTTGTCGGGTTTCACGCCCGGCCGGCGCGCGACCGCAAAGCTGCAGGGAATGCCCAGATCCTCTTCGAGCAGGCGCCTGATGCCGCGGGAATACGTCTCGGTCGCGACGACCGCAAATGAGGCGGTCGCAAAAAAATCCTGGGTGACGCTGCGCCACAGATCCCAGATCGGCTTGATCGTGTCGGCTTTTTCCCGCGCGATGAAAGGCTCCGCGTCCAACCCGGTCAGTTCCCCGAGCTTGCGCAGGAAATTCGTGGTCGCGTGGATGCCCATCGGCGCGCGCAGATATGGTTTTTCCAGCGCCTCGCAAAGCTTCGTGCCGAACTCGCGGTACATGCAGATGTTCACATCCGCGTCGGCGAGTTTGGGAATATCCTTCAGATGCGTGCCGAGCGGGAACACGGCATTGACCTCGCAGCCGATGCCCTCGGCGAGCCTGCGGATCTCGGCGACATCCGAGGGCATGTTGAACGTGCCATAGATCGGCCCGATGATGTTGACCCGCGGCTTGCCCGCGGGCAGCGCCTTGCGTTTGGTCTTGGCGTTGCCGAATTCGCTCCACAGCCAGACCATCGCGCGCTCGGCGCATTGCCACTGGTCCTCATCGATCGTGCGGGGGATGAAGCGGCGCAGGTTGGAGCCTTCGGGCGTCACGCCGCCGCCGATCATCTCGGCGATGCTGCCCGTGACGACGACGGCGGGCAGGCTCTGGTCCCCGGTCGCGGCGGCGCGGCGCATCGGCCCCTCGGTGCCGGTCGAGGACAGGTTATCCTCGGACAGGCCCGTCACGACGATCGGCAGCTCGTGCGGCGGCAGCGCGTCCGTGTAATGCAGCACCGCCGTCACGGGGAGGTTTTCGCAACCGACCGGACCGTCGATGACGACGCGCAGCCCCTTGACCGCGGTGAAGGTATACACCGCACCCCAGTAGCCGCCGGCGCGGTCATGGTCCTGGACTAGCATGGTGCTGCCTCCGAAAAGAATGACACCATGCGCGAGAACCGCTCGGCCCCCGCGGTCTGTGCTGCGACGATCGCGGGCAGTGCCGCCGCACCCGCCGCCCCGAATAGCGGGCGCGCTGACACCATGTTGGTGAAATAGACGGCCGGGATGCCAAGCTCCTTGGCCGCCTGCACGAGCGGCGTGGTGCCAAGGGCCAGATCCGGTTTGACATCGCGCATCGCGGCGCAATCCTGCTCGAGCGAGGCGCGGTACTGCACATGCACGCCGCGCGCTTCCAGCCATTCGCGGTCGGGCGCGCTCCACGCGGTGCGCGGCAGGGCGGTGCCGACATAGGGGATTTGCGCACCCGCCTCCATCAGCAGGCGCGCGACCAGCAGTTCCGAGCCCTCATAGCCCGAGACCACCATGCGCGCCTTGATCCGCGAGGAGGCCAGCACGGCCTCGATCGCCGGCAGCGCCTTGGCCTTGGCAGCGTCGATGGCGGCGGCGGGCGCCCCGCTCGCGGCCCCCACGGCGTCCAGCCAGGCGGCCGTGCCGTCCACGCCCACCGGCGCCGAGCCGACGATCTTCCTGCCAGCGGCGGCGAATTCGCGAATCGTCGCGGTGTAGAAGGGATGCACGGCGGCGGCCACCGTACAGTCGAGCGCGCCATACAGGTCGCGCCATTCGCGCGCCGGCATGCCGGGGGCGAGCGACACGCCCATCGGCGCCAGCATGGCGGAGACCCCTGGCGGATCGCCCGGGAATAATTCACCGATCAGGGAGAGTTTCGGCCCCTCGGCGAGCGGGCCGCGCGGGCGCGCCACCGCACCACGCTCAGCCTCGAAGCGCGCGTATTTCAGCATCGCACCGGCCAGCACGTCCTTCGCCTCGGCATGCGTCGGCACGCCGAACCCCGGCACGTCGATGCCGATGATGCGCACGCCGTCGATCTCCTTGGGCAGCAGATCAAGCGGCACGCCGGAGGCGGTCGGCACGCAAAGATTGATGATGACGACGGCATCATAGTCGGCGGGACGCGCGGTTTCGCGCACCGCCTTGCGAATGTCCTCGAACAACTGTCCGGTGACCAATGTTTCGGAGTCAAAGGGCACGTAGCCCACGGATCGCCGCGCGCCGTAGAAATGCGAGGTGAAGGTCAGCCCGTACACGCAGCAGGCCGAGCCCGAGAGGATCGTCGCGACCCGGCGCATCCGCAAACCCACCCGCAGCGAGCCAAAAGCGGGGCACATCGATTGCGGCTGGTCATGCGGGCCTTGCGGGTAATCCGCCGCCAGTTTTTCGAGCGTCGCCGACTTGCCCGCCGCCTTCGCCGCCGCGATCATCGTCTCCTTGCCGCCATGGCAGGAGGCGTCGGCTTTTTTCGGGGCTGGCGTGATGGCGCCGTCCATGTTCAGGCGCCCTCGTACACGACTTCGAGCGACGGCACCTCGACATGATTGACGCCGCACATATCGGCGAACGTCGCGGGATCGAGCGTCACGCCGCGGCCGACCGATTCGCCCTTGAACAGCCCAAGCAGCTGGTCCTGCGTGAGCGGCGTGGGCCGCACCGGCGGCGCCTCAGCCACCGCCATGCCGAGCTGCTCGAACAGCGCGCCCCACTGGCTCTCGGACGTGCCGATGATTTCGTAATTCGCGGATTTGCGGCGGATGTCCTCGTCAGCCGGAATGGCGGCGAGGATCGGAATTTTAACGGCATCGCAGAACGCCTGCGCCTCGCCGGTGCCGTCATCCTTGTTGATGACCATCCCCGCGACCCCGACATTGCCGCCGAGGTTGCGGAAATAATCCACCGCCGAGCACACATTGTTGGCGACATAGAGCGACTGCAGATCGTTCGACGCGACAACGATCACCTTCTGGCAAAGATCCCGCGCAATCGGCAGACCAAAACCGCCGCAGACGACATCGCCGAGGAAATCCAGCAGCACGTAGTCAAAATCCCAGTCCTGGAAACCGAGTTTGTCGAGCAGTTCGAAACCGTGGATGATGCCGCGCCCGCCGCAGCCGCGCCCGACCTCGGGGCCGCCCAGCTCCATCGCGAACACGCCGTCACGCTTGAAGCAGACATCGCCGATCGCAACGGCCTCGCCCGCCGCCTTCTTCTTCGCAGAGGTCTCGATGATGGTCGGGCAGGAGCGGCCGCCGAACAGCAGGGAGGTGGTGTCGCTCTTCGGGTCGCAGCCGATCAGCAGCACGCGCTTGCCCTGCTGCGCCATCATGTAGGAGAGGTTGGCGAGCGTGAAGGACTTGCCGATCCCGCCTTTACCATAGATCGCGATGATCTGCGTCTTCTTGGGCGCCGCCGAAAGTTCGGCGGTGATGTCGGGCTGAATCCGGCCGGAGGACGCGTTCATGTAGAACTCCAATCAATGATCATTTTGAGGCAGGCAGGCGTCTCGAAGGCGGTGCGGTAGGCATCGCCGGCAGCGGCGGGGGCGGCGTGGTGCGTGATCAGCCCGTCCAGGCTCAGCAGGCCGCCCGCGATCAGCGCCTGCACATTGGCAAGGTCGGCCGGCTGCCACTGCGCGGCGATGCGCAGCCGCGCCTCGCGCATGAAGGCCGGCGCGAAGGCAAAACCGAGTTGCTTGTAGAAGCCGGCAAGCACGATCTCGCCGCCAGGCGCCAGACGCTGGACCAGCGGGTCGATTATCCCGGAATCGCCGCTCGCATCGTAAATCGTTTTATAGGCCCGCCGCTCATCCTCGGCCGGTGCCATGACCTGATAACCCTGCGCGCCGCCGCGCCGGGCCGGGTTGGTCTCCCACACCACGGGCGCGCCGCCCGCCAGCACCGCGATGCGCGCCAGCAGCCGGCCGACGACGCCATGGCCGACGATGAGCTCGGGCTGGGCAGCGCCATTCGCACTCGCATGATAGGCGGTCGCGGCGAGCGCCAGCAGCACCCCCTCGGCCTTGGGCGGGCCATCCAGCGTCACCGCGCGCGCCGCCGGCACGACGAGCCGCGAGGCGGTCGCGCCGAACAGGCCGCGCACGGCGCCAAAGCAGCTCGCACCTGGAACAAACACAAAATCGCCAATCCGCCCGCGGGCCGCGGCACCGGCATCGACGACACGGCCCACGGACTCGTAGCCCGGCACCAGCGGATACCCCATGCCCGGAAAATCCGGCATCTCGCCCGACCAGAACAAACGCTCCGTGCCCGTGCTGATGCCGCTATAGGCGATGTCGACGACCAGATCCGCGGGACCAGGATCATTCACAGGCAGCCGTTCCAGCACGATGCGCCGCGGCTCCCGGATGATGATGGCCTCTGCGTCCAATTGGCGTCCTCCGGCAGGTCATCGCGCTGGCCATTAACAGCCGGCGCCCCGCACATGTGTCAGACTAATCTGACGGTTTGTAATGTCAAGAAAAAGTTACGGCCGGTATTACGGTCGTGCGATCAGTACGCTCGTGAGCATCGGCTGGCTCGTGGGAACCCGCCTGACGCGCGCAAAACCCGCCGCCGCAAGCAACGCCTCGAGCTCCGCCGCGCGCCGCGCCCGGCCGCTGCCCATCGCCAGAAGATAAAACCCGAAATACGCATCGCCGATCGGCTCGGCACCGCGCGTGCCCGCCATCGGCTCGGCCACCAGCAACACGCCCTCCGACGGCAAAGCCGCGCGCACAGCCTGCAGAATTTGCAACGCGACCGCATCGTCATGGTCGTGCAGCACCCGCACGAGCGTGATCAGGTCAGCGCCCAGCGGCAGCTTGTCCGCGACGACATCACCCGCAAAAATTCTGGCCCCCGCCACCCCAGCCTGCGCAAATGCGGCCTCGGCGCGCGCCGCTACCGCCGGCAGATCAAACAACCATAGCCGAGCCCCCGGCGAACGCTTCGCAACGGCGCGCAGAAAACTCCCGTCGCCGCCACCGACATCCAGCACGCAGGCATGCCCGCGCACCTCATACGCCGCCAAAACCTCGGCCGCGATCATCGGCTGCGTCGCCGCCATCAACGCGGAATAGCCCGCGAAATCGCCGTCCCCGCCCTTGTAAGGCCAGAACCGCCGCAACGCCGTCGCAACCTCACCCCGCAACAAGGCCACGGGATCCGCCACATCCGCATAAAAAACCCGGTGATGCGCCACCATCGCGGCAACGCCCGGATTGCCGCGCAACGCCGCCCCGAGGCCGCCCAGCCGGACCGCCTCGCCGCGCATCGACAACAACCGCAAAGACGCCGCGGCCCGCACCAACATCGTCATCGCCGGCACCGGCACCGCACACGCCGCGGCAAGCTCCGCCACCCGCACCGGCCGCGCCGCCACCCGCTCAAACACGTCCAACTCCAAACACGCCGTCAGCACTTGCGCGTAAACAAACCCCGCGCAGACATCGAACAACGCGCGCGCCTCCCGCCGGGCCACAGGCCGCGTCAACGGAAACCGCGCCGCCCAGCGTTGGAACCCCGGCCGGGCCAGCAGCCGGTCCCGTAGCGCCAGAAACGGGGTCATGGGGTACGGGGTGAGCGGGGAGTTGTGCGCGCCCCAAAAATTCGCCCGTGGCCCCCGGCCATACAGATGCTAACCCCCCCGCTCACCCCAAAACCGAAGTTAATGGGTTGCGAGGGCTCTGCCCTTGGCGGGGTTGCGAGGGGCCGCACCCCTTGGCCTTGCTTACGCAAATCCAGACGCCAGGCCCCGTATCAGGCCGCCGCGTGGCTGAGGCTGGCGGGCACCAGGCGGCGGGCTTCCTGGGCGATGAGGGCGCGGAGTGGCGTGGCGCCTGGGCAGTCGGGGATGGAGTCGGCGGCGGATTTGGCGAGTGATGTCAGCAGCTCGAGCGCGCCGTTGATGCCGTAGGCGCGCACGGCACTGGGGCGGCCGAGGGCCTCGTCACGGCCGACGGGTTTGTTGGCATCGGCGGCGTCGGCGACGGCGTCGAGCAGGTCGTCGGCGACCTGGTAGGCTTCACCCAGAGCTTCGCCGAGGTTGCGCCAGGGTTGCGGGTCGGCGCCGGCGGCGAGCGCGCCGGCGATGGTGGCGGCGGCGAACAGGGCGCCGGTTTTGGCGCGCTGGTAGCAGCCGAGGTCGGCTTTCGGTTCGCTCTCCCAGGCCTGGCCGGCGACGATGCCGCCTGGCATGCCGACGGCCTGGGCGATGGTGAGCACGAGGGGGCCGAGGCGGCCGGGGGTGGCGATGGTGCCCCAGGCGAGGGCCTGGAAGGCGAGGACGATCATGGCGTCGCCCGCCAGTACGGCGAGCGGCGCGCCGTAGGCGGCGTGGACGGAGGGGCGGCCGCGGCGAGTGGCGGCGTCATCGAAGCAGGGCAGGTCGTCGTGCACGAGCGAGGCGCAGTGCAGCAGCTCGATGGCGATGGCGGCGGCGTCCGCCGTGCTGGCATCGTCATCGCCGCAGGCATACGCGACGGCGAGGCAGAGCCGGGGGCGGACGCGGGCGCCGCCGGGGAAGACGGCGTGGCGCATGGCGCCGGCGAGGAGGGGCGGTCCGCCGGGTTTTTCGGCGCGTGTGAGAGCGAGGTTAAGCCCGTTTTCGATCCGCGACATAGGGTCCATCGGCGGCGCTCCATCCCCAAGTGTAAACAATTCTTGTCACTTATAAACGTGCTATTTAATTGACATTTGGTCAAGCGATTTCGATAACCGTGCGCATGACGAAGGTCGCGATCATCGGCGCGGGCATTGGCGGCCTCGTGGCTGCCCTGTTGCTGAGCCATGCCGGGCATGAGGTGGCGGTGTGCGAGGCGGCGGCAACGCCGGGTGGCAAGCTGCGCGAGGTCGCGGTCGGGTCCGCACGGATCGACGCGGGGCCGACGGTCTTCACGCTGAGGCCGATTTTCGAGGCGATTTTCGCGAGCGCCGGTGAGGCGCTCGGCGATCACCTGACGCTCGAACCGCTCGACCGGCTGGCCCGCCATGTGTGGGACGATGGCGTGCGGCTCGACCTATTTTCGGACGCGGCGCGCAACGCCGAGGCGATCGGCGCGTTCGCGGGGCCGGCGGCGGCCGAGGGCTACCGCAAGTTCGCGGCGAAAGCTGGCAGAATTTTCGAGCTGCTGGACCAGAATTTCATGCAGATCCCGCAGCCTGGCCTGGCCGGCCTGCTGCGGCGCGGCGGCCCGGCACTCGCCGGCATTTCGCCGTTCGCGAGCCTGTGGTCGGAGCTTGGCCAGTATTTCGCCGCACCGCGGTTGCGGCAGTTGTTTGCGCGCTATGCGACCTATTGCGGCGCGTCGCCGTTTCTTGCACCTGCCACGCTGATGCTGATCGCGCATGCCGAGCAGCTGGGCGTGTGGCGCGTCGCGGGCGGCATGTACCAGCTCGCGCTGGCGCTCGAGCGGCTCGCCAGGGCGCGCGGCGCTGCGTTTCATTACGGCGCGCCGGTTGCCGAAATTCTTGTTCACCACGGCCGGGCGGCGGGCGTGCGGCTCGCCGATGGCGAGGTTGTCGGCGCCGATGCCATCATCGCCAATGTCGATGTCGGGGCTCTGGATGCCGGATTGTTCGGCATCGCCGCCAGAAACGCGGTGGCGGGGATGATGAAGGGGGCAGCCCCCTCGCTCTCGGCGATGACCTGGGCCGTCACCGGCACGGCGACGGGTTATGATCTCGCGCACCACAACGTGGTATTTTCCGAAAATTATCCGGCCGAATTCATCGCGCTGGCCGAGCGCCGCCTGCCGCCGGACCCTACGGTCTATATCTGCGCGCCGGGTGGCCAAAAATATTTCCTCCTGGTCAACGCCGCCGCCGGCATCACCCCCTCGCCCGAAGAGGCCCAGCAATGTCTGAACCGAACCCTGCAAAAACTCCGGAACACGGGCCTGACCCTGACGGTCGAGGCGTCGGTGTTCACGGGCCCGGCGCAGTTTGCGAAGGCATTTCCGGGGACGGGGGGCGCGCTGTACGGCCGCTCGCTGGAGGGGTGGCGGGATTCGTTCGCGCGGCCGGGGGCGGTGACGAAACTGCGGGGCCTGTATCTGGCGGGGGGTGCGGTGCATCCGGGGCCGGGCCTGCCGATGGCGGCGATCTCGGGGCGGATCGCGGCGGCGTCCGTTTCGACCTTCCTGTCGAAAACGGGGGCTATGCCTGGTGGTATGTCGACGCGATCAGCGATGACGGCGCCCATGCGCTGACGCTGATCGCCTTCATCGGCAGCGTGTTTTCACCGTATTACGACTGGGCCAACAGGCGCGCCCCTGCGCCGGCCGAGAATTTCTGCGCGATGAACATGGTGCTCTACCGGCCGCGCGGCGGGCACTGGGCGATGACGGAGCGGAGCCGCCGCGCGCTCACCCGCAGCGCCGAAGTCTTGCGGATCGGCCCGAGCGCGCTGCATTGGGACGGGACGACGCTGCGGGCCGAGATCGACGAGCGTTGCGCGCCCCTGCCCCGCCGGCTGCGCGGCACGCTCACACTCACGCCGGGCGTGCAGCCGGACCGGCGTTTTGCGCTGGATGAAGCGGCCAGACACCGGTGGCGGCCGATCGCCCCCCAAGCGCGCGTCACGGTGGATTTTCAGAGCCCGGCGATGTCCTGGTCCGGCCACGCCTATTTCGACCATAACGCGGGCGACCGGCCGCTTGCGGCCGATTTTGCCAGCTGGCACTGGTCGCGGAGCCCCGATCGCATCCTGTATGACGTCACCCGCGCCGATGGCACCAGCCAGTCACTCGCACTCGCGATCACGGATGACGGCGCGCTCACACCCTTCGCGCCGCCGCCTGTCGCGCGGCTGCCCAAAACATTCTGGGGCGTCGAGCGCTTAACCCGCGCCGATCCGGGTACATCCCCCGCCGTGATCAAAACCCTGGAAGACGCGCCGTTCTACGCGCGCTCGCTCGTGGGGGCTACCATCGGCGGCAAAGCCGCGACCTACGTGCACGAGTCACTCTCCCTCGCGCGGTTCAGCCAGCCCTGGGTCCGCCTGCTGCTCCCCTTCCGCATGCCCCGCCTCGGCTAGCGCCTGCTCGCGGGCGCGCGAGCGTTTGATGTCGCGGGTGATCGAAACATACTGCTGGACCGCGATACCGAGGAAAATCAGGTCGGCAAAGCTCCAGTCCAGCAGCGTGCCGAGATGCGGGCTCACGCCGGCAGCCGGGCCGCCGCTTCGCGCTGCGACCGCTCCAGGCGCTCGAACATCAACAACAATTTGACCACGGCGCCGGGCTCCACGGTGGTTTCACTCGCAGCGGCGTTGACCAGGAACAGGTTGGCGGGGAGGGCCGGTCCGACGCCTGGCCGGCCGGGCGCGACCGCGTCGACCGCGGCGCGGGCGGCGAGCAGGAGTTTGCGCTTGCCCGTCACCCGCGCGCGCATCGTCACGGCGTCATAGCCGGCGGCGGCGAGGCGGTGGCCGATCGCGGCATAGATGCGCCGTGCCGCCGCGATGCCGACCCGGCAGTCGCGCGGCAGCACGGCGATGCCGCCGCGCGCGCGGGCGTAGAGCGTGTTCGCCTCGTCCAGCAGTTTTTCGATGATGCCCGCCAGCGCCTCGGAAAATACCGGGTCCGCCAGGAACGCGCCGGTATCGAGGCCGGCCTCGGCGAACCAGTCCGCCGGCAGAAACAGGCGCCCGGCGCGCGCGTCCTCGCCGACGTCGCGGGCGATGTTGGTGAGCTGCATGGCAACGCCGAGATCGGCCGCGCGGGCGAGACCGCCTGCGTCGCGCACGCCCATGATCAGCGCCATCATCACGCCGACGGTGCCCGCCACCCGCGCCGCGTAGTCCAGCAGCGCCTCGAAGGTGTCGTAGCGCCGCCCCGCCGCGTCCCAGCCCAGCCCCTCGATCAGGGCGGCGGGCAGCGCGCGGGGGATACCGTGGGCGGCGACCACGGCGGCGAAGGCGCGGTCCACCGGATCATCGGACGGCTTGCCGGCATACACGGCGTCGAGCCGCGCCTCGAGGCCCGCCAGCGCGGTTTTCGGGTCGTCGCCGAGATCGATCGCATCATCGGCCACACGGCAGAATGCGTAGAGCGCGGTCGCGGGGTCGCGCACGCGCGCCGGCAGCAGCTTGGCGGCGGCGAAAAAACTGCGCGAGCCGGCGCAGAGCAGCGTCCGGCAGGCCGTGATGTCTTCAGGTTCAGCGGAAAACGGCGGCATCGGGTACAACCTCGTCCAGAACACGCGCGGAGGACAGCACGCCGGGCACGCCGGCTCCGGGATGCGTCCCCGCCCCCACAAGAAACAGGTTTTTGACCTCCTCGCTGCGGTTATGCGGGCGGAACCAGGCGCTCTGGGTGAGGCGCGGCGCCATGCCGAATCCGGCACCATGCAGCGAGAGATAATCGGTCGCGAACTCCGCCGGCGTCATCACGCGCGACGAGATCACCGCCGTGCGCAGGCCGGGCAGCGGGCCGGCTTCCAGCGCCGCCTCGATCGCCTGGCGGTAGGGCTCGGCGGCAACGCTCCAGTCGATGCCCGCCTGCAGGTTCGGCACCGGCGAGAGCACATAGAAGGCATCGCAGCCCGGCGGCGCCAGGCTCGCATCCGTCGCGGTCGGCCGGTGCAGATACAGGCTGAAATCCCCGGCGAGTATCTTGCGGTCGAAAATATCCCGCAGCAGCTCGCCATGGCGCGGGCCGAGCAGGATGCTGTGATGCGGCACGCTCTCCCAGGTCCGGTTCGTGCCGAAATACCAGACGAACAGGCCCATCGAGAATTTCGCCCGCGCGATCTTGCCGTCGGTCCAGCGCCGGCGGCGATGCTCGCCGAGCAGCGTGCCGTAGGTCGTGGCCGCGCAGGCATTGGAGACGACGACATCGGCGCCGATGCGCTCGCCGCCGGCAAGCTCGACGCCGCTCGCCGTACCGTCATCGACGATGATCCGCCGCACGGTCGCGGAGGTGCGCACGCGGTTGCCCTGCCCCTCGATCAGCCGCACCATGCCGCGCACCAGCGCGCCGGTGCCGCCCAGCGGGAAGTGCACGCCGAATTTGCGCTCAAGATACAGGATCAGGCAGTAGATCCCGCTGGTGTCGAGCGGATTGCCGCCGACCAGCAGCGGGTGGAAGCTGAGCGCGATGCGCAGGCGCTCATCGCGAATGTAGCGGTTCACGAGCGCGCTCACGCTGCGGTAGCCGGATAATTTCACGAGGTCGGGCAGGATGCGCAGCATGTCCACCCAGGAGCCGAACGGCTTGTGGGCGAGCTGCTCGAAACCGATGCGGTAGATTGCCTCGCTCAGTGCCACGAACGCCTCGTAGCCATCCGCGTCGGCGGGAGCGAGCTGCTCGACCTGCGCGCGCATGGCGGCGGCGTCGCCTGAACAGTCGAAGGTCGCGCCGTCGCGAAAATGGATGCGATAGAAGGGCGAGACCGGGCGGAGCGTGACATCGCCCGCAAGGCGCCGGCCGGCGAGCGCCCAGAGGTCTTCCAGCAGGAAGGGGGCGGTGATGATCGTGGGGCCGGCATCGAAGGTGAAACCGTCCTGCCGGAACACCGATGCGCGGCCGCCCGGGGCCGGCAAATGTTCGAGCACGGTGACGCGGTAGCCGCGGGCGCCGAGGCGGATGGCGGCGGCGAGGCCGCCAAAGCCGCTGCCGATGACGACGGCGTGCGGCCGGTTCTCCGCAAGTGCGGCAGCGGTGGTGGCGGCCGGCGGCGGCATCGCGTTCACCGGCAGACCTCCTCAAGCAGCGCAACGAACGTCGCCGGCTGCTCCTCATGCGCGAGATGTCCGAGCCCCGGATAGCGCCGGATGACGGAATCGGGGAGCAGCGCCTGGATGCGCAGGGCATCGGCCGGCGGGATCGAGCCATCCGCCTCGCCGACCGCGAGGACCAGCGGCACTTTGAGTTTCGGCAGGTCCTCGATCAGGCTGACGAGGTCCCAGTTGCCCATCATCGCCAGCGCCGCCCCGGTATGCTGGCTGTGCCGCGCGAGCCGCGCGTAATAGGAGACGCCGGCGGCATCGAGGGTGGAGCCCGTGCGGGTCAGCAGCCCCTCGACGACGCTGCGATCGGCCGCGCGCCAGGCGAAGATGAAGGGGAGCAGCGGGTTGCGCGCGATCATCCGTGCGACCGGGCGGAACACGGAGCTCGCCGCCCCGCCGAAGGGCAGCAGCGCGCCGTTCAGCGCGACCAGCACGCGCGGCGCGATCAGGCCATCGACGCACATTCTGACGAGGATCGCCGCACCGGCCGAGTGGCCCGCGCAGTATTCCGGCGCGAGGCCGAGGCGGCCAAGGAGCGCGGCGACACCCTGCGCCATGCCGGGCAGCGACATCTGCCGGTTGGGCGGCATGGAGGTAAAACCATGGCCCGGCAGGTCGGGTGCGACGACGGTGTAGTGCGCGGCGAGCGGGCCCAGCATGTCCCGCCAGGAATGCGTGGCGGCCCCGGTGCCGTGCAGCAGCAGCAGCACCGGCCCCTGGCCTGCGACCTGGACATGCCAGCGGACGCCGCCGGCTTCAAAGAACCGGCTGAAGGCGCGGTTCGGCCAGTCGGCGCCCTCGCGCGCCCAGTGCGGGGCGCCGGGGCGGGCGCGCGGGGCGATGCCCGCCTCCGGCCATTCACGCGGTAAGGCTGGCATGATCCGCTCCAAAATTTTTCACGACCCGGCTCAACGCCGCCGCATCCGCGTAGGGCAGCGGCAGATAGCGCCCGCGCATCTCGGCCGCGAGGGCCGCGACGAACGGGTTTTTGCGCGGCGAGGTGTCGACGACGAGGCAGGGCACACCTTGCCCGGCCGCGCGGCGCGCCGCCGCCAGCGCGTCGCGCCCGGCCGCGGCACGCCCGGGCTTGCCGTCGGCCGCGATATTGGCGCCGCCATCGGTCAGCAGGACCAGGAACGGCGAGAGCCCGCGCCGGCGCTCGGCATCCGCCAGCCGGAGTGCCGCGGTAAGGCCGGCGCTCAGCGGCGTCGGGCCGCCGCCGGGCAGGCTCGCCAACGCGCGACGCGCCCGCGCGAGGGCCGCGGTGGGCGGCAGCAGGGTTTCGGCGCCCGCCCCGCGGAACGCGATGAGGGCGACCTCGTCGCGCCGCACATAGCATTCGGCGAGCAGCAGCTGGATCGCGCCCTTCGCCTCGGGCAGGCGGTTGAGCGCGCTGGAGCCGGACGCGTCCACGGCGAAAATCGCGACGCGGCGGGCGCGCTCCTTGAAACGCTTGATGCAGAAATCCTCGGGCCGCACGGCGATGCGCCGGCCCGGGCGGGTCGTGCGCAGGCGTTGCCAGGGGGCGGCCTGGCGCAGCGTGTCGATGACGCTGAGCCGCGCGGCACCGCCGAGCGCGCCGCGCCTTGGCGCCAGCGGCCGGCCGCGGCTGAGGCTCGCGGCATCACCCGCATGGCCGCCGCCGCGCACGAGGCGGCGGGGGCCGCCGGCGCCAAGCGCGGCCAGCAGATCGGGCGGCAGGGCCATGGCGGCGGCATCGGTCAGCCGGTCTTCGGTTCCCTCGGCCTCGCCCTCGCCCTCGGGCGGCGCGTCGTCGCCCGGCATGTCTGCGGGCTGCTGGCCGTCCGCCATGTTGGTGTCGGCCGCCTGGGCGGCGGGCGGCGCCGGCATCCGGGTCGCGCGCGGGGCCAGGATCAGCCGGGCGGCGGCGGCCACATCCGCTGTGCCGATGGCGTCCGCGCCGCGCAGCGCGGCGGCGGCGCGGGCGGCGCGCTGCGCAAAAATCACCGCGCGCAGGGAGGCAACGCCCAGCGCGGCCGCGACCCCGCAGATCTGCTCGAACATCGCATCACCGCAGGACACATGCGGCAGGCGCGCACGGGCCAATTCGATCATGCCGGGCGACGGCCAGTCCGCATCGCCGGGCACATCCGCGAGGGTGAAGGCGAGGCGGTCGGCCAGGGCGGCAGGGGGGGCCTCATCGGGCCCGATCCCCTCATCCAGCGCCAGCATCGCCGGGCCGGCGGCGGCGTCAAGGCAGGCGGCGAGTTTTCCCGCGAGTGCCGGGGTCAGCCGCTCGGCCATCGCCAGCGCCAAAATGCCGCCGGATGCTTGGCTCAGCAGGCCATGCGCGTTCACCGGCCGGCCGGCCGCGAGGGTCGCCGTGAGGTCGAGCCCGCCGAGCAGCCGGTCATCGGTGATGTTGAGCGGCATCTTGCGCAGGCGCGCGCCGCCGGGAAACAATGCCGCCGCCGCGTGCACAAACTCATCGCGCGCCGGCCCCGCCCAGCTGCGCACCAGAATCCCGCCGAGCCCCGCGGGGTCGACCGCCAGCAGGGCCGCCATCATCACCGCGTCGTCCCATGCGGGCGCTGGCGGCAGGCCGCTCGCATCGTCGAACGGGCTCATGCGGCGAACATGTCCTCGACGACGCGGGCGACACGCGTTCCGGCCAGACTGTCATCCAACGGATCGCGCCGCAGCCGGTGGCGCAGCGCCGGCGCGCTCATCCGCCGCAGATGCGCGAGTGTGACCGCCCCCGCCCCCTCATAGGCCGCACAGGCACGGGCCGCCCGCAGCAGCGTGAGCTCGCCGCGCAGGCCATCGGTGCCCAGAGCCGCACAGATCTCGGCCGCCCGGATCAGCACCGCCTCGTCCACCGCAATGTCGGCGACGCGGGCGCGGCCGGCGACGATGCGCTCCCGCAACGCGCTTTCAGCGTCGGCGAAGCGGTTGCAGAAACCCTCCGGATCACGGTCGAACGCATCGCGGCGCCGTACGACCTCGACCCGCGTCGGGATGTCGGCCGGCGTGCGCACTTCCACGCAGAGCCCGAACCGGTCGAGCAGTTGCGGGCGCAATTCGCCCTCCTCGGGGTTGCCGCTGCCGATCAGCACGAAGCGCGCCGGGTGGCGCAGGCTCAGGCCCTCGCGCTCGACCAGGTTCTCGCCGGAGGCCGCGACGTCCAGCAGCAGGTCGACGATGTGGTCCTCCAGCAGGTTGACCTCGTCGATGTACAGAAAACCACGATGCGCGCGGGCGAGCAGGCCGGGCTCGAACTGCTTGGCGCCGTCGGCCAGAGCGCGCTCGAGGTTGAGCGCGCCGACGACGCGGTCCTCGGTCGCGCCGAGCGGCAGATCGACCACGGGCACGCGCACGCGCCGCACGGCGTGCTCGCCACCCGCCCGGCAGGCATCGCACAGCGCCGCCTCGTCCGCTGGATCACAGTTGTAGGGGCAGCCGGCGATCGCCGACATGTCCGGCAGCAGCGCCGCCAGAGCGCGCACAGCGGTCGATTTGCCGGTGCCGCGATCGCCCAGGATGAGCACGCCGGACAGGCGCGGCTCGATCGCGGCGATCACCAGCGCCTCGCACATCTCCTCCTGGCCGACCAAGGCGGTGAAGGGAAAGACGCGCTTCATGCGGCCGCGCCGAAGGGGGCGTTGAGCCGCACGATGGTGTAGTTGAGATACGCGGCAAAGCTCACCCAGAGCAGGTAGGGGATGAGAAACAGCCATGCCAGGCCCGCGAATTGCGCGAGCACCAGGATCATCGCGAGGACCGAGAGCCACAGGAAGCCGACCTCGCGCAGCGCGTGATCCGGGCGCTGCCTGGTGAAGAAGAGGACGCTCCACAGCACGTTGAACACGCCGTTCACGATATACGTGCCGATCAGCCAGGCGGCCGCCGCACTCGTGGGGGCGGCGTGCCAGCCGATGACGGCGGAGGCGGCCTCGAGGATGAAAATGGTCGTCCAGGCCGGCCCGAACAGCCAGTCCGGCGGCTGCCAGGAGGGTTTGCGCAGCCCGTAATACCAGGGCCCGAGCCGGGTGAAGACGATGCCGGCGAAGGCCAGCACGGTGACGCCGGCGGCGGCGATGATGGTCGGCAGCCAGTCCCGCAGCACGGCGATCATGCGCCACCCAGGGCGAAAGCGCAGACCAGCATGCCGATGACGTAGAGCGTGGTGCCGGTGCCGTTATACCAGGGGGCGCGCTCGCGCGGTTTTTCCAGGAGCCGGCGCATCAGCACGAGTTGCACGGCAACCAGGACCGCGACCGTGATGGCGGTGCGCGGGTGATGCCAGCCGAGCATCGCGCCGATGACGGCCAGCTGCGGCAGCACCATCACGACGCAGGCGACCTTGCCCGCGAGCGGCGCGCCGAGCATGGCGGGGAGCGAGGCGATGCCGACGGCGCGGTCGCCCTCGATCGACTTGAAATCATTGAGGGTCATGATGCCGTGCGCGCCGAGGCTGTAGAGCAGCGCGATGAGCAGCACCGGGCCGGCGGGCAGCCGGTCCGCCATGATCGCGGCCCCGGTGAACCAGGGCACGCCCTCGTAGCAGATGGCGACCGCGGCATTGCCCCACCAGCCGTTGCGCTTGAGGCGCGCGGGCGGCGCGCTATAGGCCCAGGCGAGCGCCAGCGCGACCACGGCAGCGCCAAATCCCCAACGGCCGAGACCAAGGGCGAGGACGAGCGAGGCGACGGTCCAGCCGATGCCGATATAGAGGCCCCAGCGCCCCGGCATGCGTCCCGAGGGGATCGGCCGGCCAGGCTCGTTGATCGCGTCCACGTGGCGATCGTACCAGTCGTTCACCGCCTGGCTGGTGCCGCAGACCATGGGCCCCGCCAGCAGCAGCCCCATGAGGATGACGAGCCAATGCGCCTCGAGCGAGCGCCCCGCCGAGATGACGCCGCAAAAAAACGCCCAGATCGGCGCAAACCAGGTAACGGGCTTCAGCAACTCCAGACACGTTGAGAATGCCGGCAGCGCGGGCCGGACCTGAACCGGTGTAACCTCAAACCGCGCCATGAAACCCCCAAGAAACATCCAAAAATTCTTTGGTTCTCTTTTTCAGGAAAGAACCCCTTGCTCTACTCAAGACTAATCGCCTCAGCCTCGAGCAACCCATGCCGGCGCATCTTCACATACAGGCTCTGCCGGCTGACGCCGAGCACTTCGGCGGCGGAGGCGCGGTTGTCGCCGGTCATCGTCAAGGCGGCCTCGATGCTGAGGCGCTCGATCACGTCGGTCGCTTCGCGCACGAGGTCCTTCAGGGACACCCGGCCGATGAGTTCGATGATCTGCTCGAGCGATTTCGGGAACGCGCGGGGCGCCGGGGCGGGCGAGGCGATGCGCCGGCTGATGCCGCGGATGGCAAAGCCGTAGCAGGCCTCGCCGCCGTTCAGCACGGCACCGGCGGAGATCTCGACATCGGTCTCGGCGCCGAATTCATCGCGCAATTGCGTCGAGAACAGGCGCACAGCACCGTGCTGGCGCAGGTTGTTCAGCAGCACGCCGAGATCAACACCCGGGCGGCCGAGCCAGCGGTCCAGCGATTCGCCCTGCGCCTGGGCCTCGCCGCGCAGCTGCGCCATCTCGAGAAAAGCCTCGTTAGCGGCGATGATCGCGCCGTCATGATCGGTGACAACGAAGCCATCCGGAACACGCTCGACCAGTTGCAGCATCTTCTCCTTGCTCTCGGTCAGCAGCCGGCTCGCATCGAAGCCGCCATTGCCGCGCATGAAGCGCAGCAGCAGCAGTTTGGTGTTGCCCTGGCGGAATGAAAAGGCGGTCGCCAGCATGTCGGCGTCCACCCCGTCGAGCCGGAGCGGCACATCATCGGCGCGGCCGCTGTCGCGCACGGCCTCCAGCAGCGTCTCCAGCGCCGGCAGGCTCGCCGCCTCCACCAGCTGGGTCAAGGCGAGACCGATGATCTTGCCTTTCGGCCCCGGCAGCTGGCGCGCCGCCGGGTTCGCCTCGATGATTTTCTGGGTGCCGACATCGACGATCAGCACCGGTTCGGGCGTCATCTGAAAGAGGATGCGATAGCGCGTCTCGATATGGCGCATCCGCGCGTAGTCGCGCTCAAAGGATTGCTGCACGTCGACCACACGTTGCTGCAGGGTGGCGAAGGCGCGCAGGTCGCGCCCGAAGGCGATCACCTGCCCGGTCTGCCCAACGGGGAGCACGGAAAACAGGATCGGGATGTCGTTGCCGCGCACCGCCGGATAGTTCACCTGGCGACCGTTGCGCGGTGATTTCGACTGCACGTCGCGCAGCATCTCGTCGATTTTGTTGCGACTCTCGATTGTGACGGACTCGCGCCAGGCTTTGCCCACCCAATGATCGTGCTCGGCGAATTCCAGCGCCAGCGCTTCGCTCTGGAACGCGCAGTCGCGCACGATCCCGTCCTTGTCCAGAATCACCGCAACATCCGCAGCCGCCGCGATCAGCAAGGCCGCGGCATCGGCATCGATCCCGGCTAGCCAACGCGCCGGCGACTTGAAGGCCTTCATGACAACCCGCTCTTTCAACCATGACGGCCCTTCTCTACCCTCTAGAGAGTTCAGACCGCGTCAACCAGTCTGGTCTTAAACGCCTGCAACCCGCCCGTCACGCCGGTCTCCATATACTGGTTCGCCTGTGCGAGCGCATCGCGAGCATCGCTCGCCGTCGCATCAGCGCCTAGAAACCGCGTCCTCTCAGCATGGTTTACAACGGCATATCCACCGACCATCACGTAGGCGTGAGGGTTGCACGATGCGTGGCGGACCGCCCGTATGCAGGCGGGCAATCCTTTCAGCCAGCGCTCCGTACTCACCGACAGCCCGATGACGTCGAACCATTCCTCGCGCACCAGATGCTGCAGCTGGCCGCGCGAGACCGCGGGACCCGAGCGCACGCACCAGCCATCCTCGCGAAACACATCGGCGACCATGCCGATGCCGAAACTATGCTGCTCGCCGGGGGCCGGCAGCAGCAGCACCCTGTGGTCGTAGCCGTGCGCGCGCGGCTGGCAGGCGCCGCCATAAGCCGTTTCGCGCATGATCTGGTCGAGCCGGTAGACGCCGAGCGTCACGGTCATGAAGTCCGCGTCGTCACGCTCCCACATCCAGCCGAGATGCCGGGCCGCGGGCGTCAGCAGCTGGTGCAGCAGCGCATCGCGCCCGCCCGCCTGGACGATGACCCGATCGGCGATGCCGCGCGCCGCCTCCATGTCCTCGGCGATGACGAGCTCGACGAAGGCCACGATCTGGTCCTGGGCCAGGGCGCCCGGATGCGCGAGCGTTTCGGCGTGCGGCAGGGCGGCGGAGCCGAGCTTGGAGGCGCCGAGCAAGGCGGGCAGAATTTCGCTCTCGATCGCGTCGCTCAGGCGCGCGACCCAGGCGCGCGGCGGCGCTGGCTCTGGCGTGGCGGCCGGTAAGGCGCCGCCGGTTTCCAAAGACGTCAAGCCTGTCCCCATGATCGTCTCCTATCGCTGACGATGTTGATATATTCTTGTCAGGCGTGTCAAGTTTTATTGACGATCATAGCGTACTATAAACTTGACACATCGAGGCGGGGAGCGTTAGCCTTCCCCTCATCGGCTGATCGCCGCGAGGGACGAAACCATGGACGGGCAGAGTTTTTATCGCAATCTGCAAAGTTTTCGCTCCCCAGGCCGGGTTTCGCCCGTGACGGCGTCGCTTTCCGGACATTCGCCGGCGCGATGGAACGCTGACGAGAAAGGCATGTCAAGAAATGTTTACGCGGCTCTTTAACCACCTGCTCGGCAACGTGGATTGCTGCCCCTGGGTCGGCCATGCCTATGGCCTGACCGCCCCGGCGCGGACGCCCAAGCCGCGGCCACCCTTTCTCTACAGCCCGGCCGAACGCCGCCGCCGCGACGCCTCGCCCTGGACGATCGTGCAGGGGGTCCTCGCCCCCGTGCAGTTCGCGGTGTTTCTCATCAGCGTCGGCCTGGTGCTGCACTACCTCATCTCCGGCCACGGGCTGGAGGTCGCCACCATCTCCATCCTCGTCAAAACCCTCTGCCTCGTCACCATCATGGTCACGGGGGCGATCTGGGAGAACGAGGTTTTCGGCCAGTATCTGTTCGCCCGCGCGTTCTTCTGGGAGGACGTGTTCTCCTTCCTGGTGATCGCGCTGCACGCGATCTATGTCGCGGTGCTGCTGACCGGGGCGGCCAGCCCGCGCGGCCAGATGTTCATCGCACTTGCCGCCTATGCCAGCTACGTCATCAATGCGAGCCAGTTCCTGCTGAAGCTGCGCGCCGCCCGGCGCGAGCCCGTGGCGGCGCCGGCCGGCCACGCCGGATGAACCAGATCGCCCCCATCACCGCGGCCGCCGGCTGCCTGGATACCCCGGTGCTGCGCCAGCGCGGCCAGCGCGAGGTGTTCTGCGGCCTCACCGGCATCGTCTGGCTGCACCGCCGCATCCAGGACGCCTTCTTCCTCGTCGTCGGCTCGCGGACCTGCGCGCATCTGCTGCAATCGGCCGCCGGCGTGATGATTTTCGCCGAGCCCCGCTTTGCGACCGCCATCATCGATGAGCGCGACCTGGCTGGCCTTGCCGACGCCAATGACGAGCTCGACCGCGTGGTCAGCCGGCTGATCGAGCGCCGGCCCGAGATCAAGATGCTGTTCCTGGTCGGCTCCTGCCCGTCCGAGGTGATCAAGCTCGACCTCTCGCGCGCAGCGCTGCGGCTGAACAAGCGGTTCGCGCCTGAGCTGCGGGTGCTCTCCTATTCGGGCAGCGGCATCGAGACGACGTTCACCGAGGGCGAGGATGCCTGCCTCGCCGCTCTGGTGCCCGAGCTGCCGGCGGCCGAGACGGACGCCCTGATGGTGGTGGGCACCCTCGCCGAGATCGTCGAGGACCAGTTCGCCCGGCTGTTCGCCGCCATGGGGATCAGGAATGTCGGGTTTTTGCCGGCCCGGCGCGCTGTCGAGATGCCGCCGGTCGGCCCGGGGACGAAATACCTGCTGGCGCAGCCGTTTCTGGCCGGGACGGCTCTGGGCCTGGAGCGCCGCGGCGCGACGCGCATCGCCGCCCCCTTCCCGCTCGGCGTCGAGGGCACGCATGCCTGGTTCATGGCAGCCGCAGCCGCCTTCGGCATCGCCCCTGACATCGCGGCATCGGTGCTCGCCGCCCCCGCCGCCCGCGCGAAGGCCGCCATTGCCGGCCACCGCGAGGCGCTGGCCGGCCGGCGCATCATGTTCTTTCCCGACTCGCAGCTGGAAATCCCGCTCGCCCGCTACCTCGCGCGCGAGCTCGGCATGGTCCTGCTCGAGGTCGGCACGCCCTTCCTGCACCGCGAGCACCTCGCCGAGGAACTCGCGATGCTGCCCGCCGGCACCTTTCTCTCGGAAGGCCAGGACGTCGAGAAGCAGCTCGACCGCTGCCGGGACGCAGCGCCCGACATGGTGGTCTGCGGCATGGGCCTCGCCAACCCGCTGGAGGCCGAGGGCATCACGACCAAATGGTCGATCGAGCTCGTATTCTCGCCGATCCAGGGCTTCGAGCAGGCCGCCGACCTCGCGGCCCTGTTCGCCCGCCCGCTGCGCCGCCGTGCGCTGTTGAAGGTATAGCCCATGCAACTCGCGCTCTGGACCTATGAGGGGCCGCCGCATATCGGGGCGATGCGCGTTGCGACCGCCATGCGCGGCGTGCACTACGTGCTGCACGCGCCGCAGGGCGACACCTACGCGGACCTGCTGTTCACGATGATCGAACGGCGCGACGCCCGCCCGCCCGTCACCTACACGACCTTTCAGGCGCGCGACCTCGGCGGCGACACGGCCGGCCTGTTCAAGACCGCGGTAGCCGACGCCTATGCGCGGTTCAAGCCGCAGGCGATGCTCGTCGGCGCCTCCTGCACGGCCGAGCTGATCCAGGATGATCCGGGCGGCCTCGCTCTGGCGCTCGGCCTGCCGATCCCGGTCGTGCCGCTCGAACTGCCGGCCTACCAGCGCAAGGAGAACTTCGGCGCCTCCGAAACATTCTACCGCTTGGTGCGCGCCTGCGTCGGGCCGCGTACCGGCACGCCCGCGCCCGCCAGCTGCAACCTTCTGGGACCGACGGCCCTCGGCTTTCGCCATCGCGACGATGTCACGGAAATCACCCGCCTGCTCGGCGAACTCGGGCTGACGGTCAACGTCGTCGCACCCCTGGGTGCGAGCCCGGCCGACCTCGCTTGCATCCCCGAGGCCGCCTTCAACATCGTGCTCTACCCGGAAACGGCTCTGGCCACCGCGACCTGGCTGGAGCGCCAGTACGGCCAGAAATTCGTCAACATCCCGCCGATCGGGGTCGGCGCCACCCGCGATTTCATCGCCGCCGTCGCGGCGCTCGCCGGCATCGACGCCGCCCCGTTCCTCGCCGCGCAGAACGCCCGGCTGCCGTGGTATTCGCGCTCGATCGACTCCACCTACCTCACCGAAAAACGCGTGTTCGTGTTCGGCGATGCCACCCACGCCATCGCCCTGGCGCGCGTCGCCGCTGAGGAGCTCGGCTATAAAATCGTCGGCCTTGGCACCTATGCCCGCGAATTCGCCCGCGAGGTCCGCGCCGCCGCCAAGCTCTATGACGTGGAGCCGCTGATCTCGGATGACTATCTCGAGGTCGAGGCCGCGATCAAGGCCGCGAACCCTGCACTCGTGCTTGGCACGCAGATGGAGCGCCATATCGCCAAACGCCTGGGGTTGCCGTGTGCCGTGATATCAGCACCCGTGCACGTGCAGGATTTCCCGGCGCGCTACAGCCCGTTCATGGGCTTCGAAGGCGCTAACGTGTTGTTTGACACACTGACGCACCCGCTGATGATGGGCCTCGAGGAACACCTGCTGGGGATGTTCCGGGAGGATTTCGAATTTTCCGAGGCAGCCGCGCCTTCGCATCTGGCCGCCACCGCCCCCGCGGCGAGTGTGGTGGCCTCTGCCCCCGTCTGGGACGAGCAGGCCGAGCGCGAGCTGCGGAAAATACCGTTTTTCGTGCGCGGCAAGGCCCGCCGCAACACCGAACGTTTCGCCGCAGAGCAGAGCCTGTCGCTCATAAAGCTCGAGACCCTCTACGACGCCAAAGCCTATTATTCAGGAGACGCGGCATGAATCACGTCGTCGACACCAACAAGCTTGCCGACAAACTGCGCGGGGCGAGCTGCGGGACGAGCTGCGGCGATGGCGAGGGCAGCCTGCAGGTCGCCCTCGACCCCGCGCTGCAGATCACCGGCGCCAAAGTGTTCGCGGTGTACGGCAAAGGCGGGATCGGCAAGTCGACGACCTCGTCCAACCTCTCCGCCGCCTTCGCCAAGATCGGCAAGCGCGTGCTGCAGATCGGCTGCGATCCCAAGCATGATTCCACCTTCACGCTGACCAAGCGCCTGGTGCCGACGGTGATCGACGCGCTCGAGGCGGTGGACTTCCACCCCGAGGAGCTGCGGGTCGAGGATTTCGTCTATCCGGGCTATGGCGGCGTAAACTGCGTGGAAGCGGGCGGGCCGCCGGCGGGGACCGGCTGCGGCGGCTATGTCGTCGGCCAGACCGTGAAGCTCCTGAAAGAGCACCACCTGCTGGAGGACTCCGACGTCGTGATCTTCGACGTGCTGGGCGATGTCGTGTGCGGCGGGTTCGCAGCCCCCCTGCAGCACGCCGAGCGCGCGCTGATCGTCACCGCGAACGATTTCGACTCAATTTTCGCGATGAACCGCATCGTCGCCGCGATCGCGGCGAAAGCCAAAAACTACCATGTGCGGCTCGGCGGCGTCATCGCCAACCGCTCGGCCGCAACCGACCAGCTCGACAAGTACAACGCCGCGACCGGGCTCTCCACGCTGGCGCGCTTCCCCGATCTCGACATCATCCGCCAGAGCCGCCTCAAAAAATCCGTGCTGTTCGAGATGGAGGATTCGCCCGCACTCCGCCTGGTGCAACAGGATTACCTGACGCTGGCGGAAACCCTCTGGGCGGGGGTCGCGCCGCTCGCCGCCGTGCCGCTGAAAGACCGTGAAATCTTTGACCTGCTGGGGTTCGAATGATGCACGCCGCCACCTATGAGGATCGCCGCCAGGCGATCGAGACCTATTTTGACCGCACCGCCATGGCGGCCTGGGCGGCACTCACCTCGACCGCGCAGGTGAGCGGCATCCGGGCGCGCGTGCGCGCCGGGCGCGATGCGATGCGGGCGACCCTGCTCTCCTGGCTGCCCGCCGACATGACGGGGATGCGCCTGCTCGATGCCGGCTGCGGCACCGGCGCGCTGGCGCTGGAAGCAGCCTCGCGCGGTGCGCAGGTCGTCGCGATCGACCTCTCGCCGCAGCTGATCGCACTCGCCGCCGAGCGCGCCGCCGCCCACCCCGCTGCCGCACGGATCAACTTCCACGCGGGCGACATGCTGGACCCGGCGCATGGCCGTTTCGACTACGTGGTGTGCATGGACAGCCTGATCCACTACCGCGCCCCGGACGCCCTGGCCGCGCTCGCGCAATTGCAGGCGCGCGCCGACCGCGCCGTGCTGTTCACCTTTGCCCCGCGCACGCCGTTGCTCTCGGCGATGCTTGGCATCGGCAAGCTGTTTCCGCGCGGCGACCGCTCGCCCGCGATCGAGCCGCAGAGCGAGCGCGCGTTGCGCCGCCGGCTGTATGTGGCGCGGAGCCAGAAGATCTCCGCGAGTTTCTATACGAGCCAGGCGATGGAACTGCCGGCATGCTGAAACCCGCCAGAATGCTGGCACCGAAGGGTGCCGTGCTGAAATTCTGGCAGGGTGTCGGGCGCGCGCTGATGCCTTTCGCGGATGTCGCGACCCCCGAGCTGCCCTGGCGGCGCCTCGGGCGTCTGGCTTTGTTCCAGCTCACCGTCGGGTTCGCCGCCGCGCTGATCATCGGCACGCTCAACCGCGTGATGATCGTCGAGCTGCACGTGCCGGCCTGGCTGGTTTCAGTGATGATCTCGCTGCCGCTGGTCCTGGCCCCGGCCCGCACCGTGATCGGCTTCAAATCCGACCAGCACCGCTCCGCCTTCGGCTGGAAGCGCCTGCCATATCTGTGGTTCGGCACGCTGATGCAGTTCGGCGGCCTCGCGATCATGCCGTTCGCGCTCATCGTGCTCTCGGGCGACAGCCACGCGCCGCATTTCGTCGGCCCCGTCGCCGCCGCTCTGGCCTTCCTGCTGGTCGGCGCGGGGATGCACACGACCCAGACGGCGGGCCTCGCCCTTGCGACCGACATGGCGCCGGAAGCCGCGCGGCCGCGCGTGGTCGGCATGCTATGCGTGATGCTGCTGCTCGGCATCTGCGCCGGCGCGCTCGTCTACGGCGAATTGCTGCGGCATTTTTCGGAAATGCGCCTCGTGCAGGTCGTGCAGGGCTCGGCCGTGCTGACGATGATCGTGAACGGCATCGCGATGTGGCAGCAGGAGCCGCGCCGCGCGGCCACCAACGTCGCAGGCGCGCCCGCCCCCACCCTCGCCGAGGCCTGGGCGCTGTTCCGCGCCGAGCATAAATCCATCCGCCGCCTGGTCACGATCGGCCTCGGCACCATGGGCCTCTCGATGCAGGACATCCTGCTCGAGCCCTATGGCGGGCAGGTGCTGCACCTCTCGGTCAGCCAGACCACCTCGCTCACCGCGGCCCTCGCCGGCGGCGGCCTGCTCGGGCTTGGCTATGCCGGCCGGCGCCTCGGCCGCGGTGCCGATCCGTTCCGCATCGCGGCCTTGGGCCTGCTCACCGGGCTCTGCGCATTCGCCGCCGTCATCGTCTCGGCACCGCTGGCCCTGCCGGCGCTGTTCGCCTGCGGAGTGTTCCTGATCGGGCTTTCGGGCGGGCTGTTCCTGGTCGGCACGCTCTCGGATGCCATGGGCCGCGCCGTGAATGGGATGAGCGGCCTTGCCCTCGGCGCCTGGGGCTCGGTCCAGGCGGTTGCCGCCGGTTCCGCCATCGCCCTCGGCGGCATCCTGCGCGATGCCGTGGGCAGTTCGAGCGGCAGCGCGGTCGCGGGGTACGACGCGGTCTACACGCTCGAAATCTTTCTGCTCTTCGTCACGCTGGTGGCCCTCGGACCCCTGGTCCGCCGCCGGACGATCGCCGCCCGCCTTAGCCTGGTCAAAACCTAACAAGAGGTCGTCATGCATATCACCGGAGCCATCACCTCCTATATCGACGTCGCCCAGCTCACCCTCTACGCCTTCTGGCTGTTCTTCGCCGGCCTCGTCATCCACCTGATCATGGAGAGCAAGCGCGAGGGGTTCCCGCTGATCACCAGCCGGCCGGGCGAGCGCCTCGATGGCATTCTGCCGCTGCCGAGCCCGAAAACCTTCCTGCTCGCCAATGGCAAGACCCGCACGGTGCCCGAGCTCGAGCCCGAGGAGATCATCAACGCCGCCCAGCTCGAGAGTTTCGAGGGCGCGCCCTGGGTGCCGCTCGGCGACCCAATGGTCGATGGCATCGGTCCCGCCTCCTATGCGCTGCGCTCGACCGAGCCGGAGCTTACCTTCCACGGCGAGCACCGCACGGTGCCGATGCGCGTCGCCGTCGATTTCACGGTCGCGGCCGAGGATGTCGATCCGCGCGGCTATGATGTCATCACCGTCGACGGCGCCGTCGCCGGCACCCTCGTCGATATATGGGTCGATCGCGCCGAGACGGTGCCGCGCTTCATCGAGGTCGCCCTGCCCGACCCGCTGGCGCGCCACGTGATCGTGCCGATCGAGCTCACCCAGGTGAAGAATTTCGTGATCGGCGGCATCGTGCGGGTGATCTCGGTCACCGCCGCACAGCTCGCCGCCGCCCCGGTGCCGGCGAGCCCGGATTTCCTGAGCGCGCGCGAGGAAGACCGCATCCAGGGCTACTTCGCCGCCGGCCATCTTTACGCCACCGCCGACCGCTTCGGGCCGCTGATATGAGCCGCTTCAAGGGGCGCCCGATGGACGGCCTGCCGGGCCGTCTGCCCGCCGGGGAGCAGGTGCTGTGGCAGGCCAAGCCGGAATGGCGCGCGATTGCCCGCCACGCCTTCCGCATCCGCGCCGTCACGTTGTATTTCGGCCTGCTGGTGCTCTGGCGCCTGTTCGGCTCCATGGCCGATGGCCATGACCTCAACTACGCCCTAGTCTCGGCCGCCTCCTGCGTGCTGATCGGGGCCACCGGCGTGCTGCTGTTCTGCCTGTTCGCCTGGATGATCGCGCGCACCACCACCTACACGATCACGCAGAAGCGCGTCGTGCTGACCTACGGCATGGCGCTGCCGAAATCGCTCAACCTGCCGTTCACCGCGATCGAGGCGGCGGATTTGAAGGTCAACGCGGATGGCACGGGTGACATCGCCTTCCGGCTGCCGGCCACCAAGCGCCTCTCCTACCTGCTGCTGTGGCCGCATGTGCGGGCCGGCGTGCAGGGCCGCGCCCAGCCGGTGCTGCGCTGCATCCCCGACCCCGAGGGTGCCGCCACGCTGCTCGCCGATGCCCTGACGATCTCGACCGCGGCCGCCCTGCGCGCCCCCGCCCCCCAGATGGCGCACGCGGCATGAGCGCGCTCGCCGCCCCGGCAACCCGCATGATCCCAGGCGCGATCGGCGGGCTGCTGGGCGGCGTGCTGCTCTGCGCGATCCTCGCCCGCGTGACCGACTACGCTGCCTTGCCCCCCTCGCCGCCGGTGGTGGCGCGCGTGGCACTCACTTTCGCCGACCGCCCCGATGGCGGCATCGCCGTGCACAACGCGGCCTCAGGCGCGCTCGTCGCCAGCATCCCGGCCCGCGATGACGGCTTCCTGCGCATGACCCTGCGCCTGCTCGCCGCCGCCCGGATGCGCGCGCATATCGGGCCCGCCACCCCCTTCATCGTCACCGAATTCACCGGCGGGGCGATGCGCCTCACCGACCCCGCGACCGGCCAGAACGTCGAGCTCGAAGCCTTCGGGCCCAGCAACATCGCCGAGTTCGCGCATTTTTTCCCGGAGACACATCAATGAGCCGGAACATCACGCTGATCTGCGAGATCGACATCGAGCAGAGTTTCGACAGTTTTCACGCGCACGCGATCCCCGACGGCGCCGAGATCGGCCCGGGCGATGTCGTCATCGTGCACGACGCGCCGCAGCACATCGCCTATGGCGAGCGCTTCACCGGCGAGTGCGCGGGCACGCTGATCCGCGCTAGCTGGGCCGGCCGCCTGTGGACGCAGCTCAGCTCCATCTTCGAGATCACAGAACTCTACGAGGTTGGCTTCCAACCCATCGAGACGAAAGGCTGAATGCCATGACCGACATCGCCGCCCCCAATGCGCAGACCAAGCTCGCCCAGACCAATACGGTGCTGAGCCCGCGCTTCTATACGACCGACTTCGAGGCGCTGGAGAAAATCGACGTCTCCGCGGTGCGCGACAAATGGGACGCGCTGCTCGCCGAGTTCAAGGCGGACCCGAACAAGGGCCATTTCGTGCGCACCGACGAGTTCGACGTCGACCTCACGAAACTGCCCGCCGATCTGCGCGAGGAATTGCTGGATTTCCTCGTCTCCTCCGTCACCGCCGAGTTCTCGGGCTGCGTGCTCTACGCCGAGATCAAGAAGCGCGTGAAGAACCCGGATCTGAAGGCGCTGTTTGCATATATGAGCCGCGATGAGGCGCGCCATGCCGGCTTCATCAACGACACGCTGCGCGACTTCAACATGAAGGTCGATCTCGGCTTCCTGACGCGCGCCAAGAAGTACCATTTCTTCCAGCCGAAATTCATCTTCTACGCGACCTATCTGTCCGAGAAGATCGGCTACGCCCGCTACATCACGATCTACCGCCAGCTCGAGCGGCACCCGGAGCTGCGCATCCACCCGATCTTCAAATGGTTCCGCGAGTGGTGCAACGACGAGTTCCGCCACGGCGAGGCCTTCGCGCTGCTGATGCGCGCCAACCCGTGGATGCTGAGCGGCGTCAACAAGCTGTGGATCCGCTTCTTCCTGCTGGCGGTCTTCGCGACCATGTATGTGCGCGACCACGCCCGCCCGGTCTTTCACGCGGCCCTCGGGCTCGACCCGAGCGCCTATGATTTCCAGGTGTTCCGCATCACCACGGAGATCGCGAAGCAGACCTTCCCCGTCAGCCTCGATCTCGACAATCCGGCGTTCCGCAAGGGCCTCGATCATATGCTCGAGCTCGTCACCGCGATGAACGCGCTCAAGGGCAAGACCGGGCCGCTCGCCAAACTGCGTTTGCTCGCCCTTAAAGCCCAGGCCGGCCTCACCTTCGCCCGCCTGTTTTTCCTCAGCCCGAAACGCCACGCTCTGCCCGCCGACGTCCGGCTGGCGCCGAGCTGGTAAGGGAGTCCCGGGCCATGCACGCGATCCACGCTTATGTTCTGCCGGCCGCCTTCGCCCTGTTCGTGTGGTGGTTCTCCACCGGGGCGATCATCTTTCTCGACAACCTGCCGCGCAAGACGTTCAAATACAGCATGGCCGCCGCCTCGCTGATCTCGGCCGCCTGCCTCTACGGCATCTTCCGCACGAGCGGGCACGCCACCCTCGCCTGCGCCTACGGCGCCTTCTTCTTTGGCCTGTTCGCCTGGGGCTGGCAGGAGATCAGCTTCTATATGGGTTACGTGACCGGGCCGCGGACCGAACCCTGCCCCGAGGGCTGCAGCGGCTGGGGGCATTTCGTCCACGCCGTGCAGACCAGCCTGTACCACGAGCTCGCGATCATCGCGGCCGGCATCGTCATCGTCACCCTCACCTGGCACGCACCTAACCAGATCGGCATGTGGACCTTCATGGTGCTGTGGTGGATGCACCAGAGTGCCAAGCTCAACGTCTTTTTCGGGGTGCGCAACCTCAACGAGGAATTCCTCCCCGAGCACCTCACCTTCCTGAAGAGCTTCCTGAAATCGAAGCCGATGAACCTGTTCTTCCCGGTCTCGATCACGGTCTCCATGGTCATCACGACCCTGCTGTTCGACCACGCGGCGCACGCGACCTCGGTGTTCGCCCGCTCCGGCGACACCTTCCTCGGCACCATGATGGCGCTCGCGATCCTGGAGCACTGGTTCCTCGTGATCCCGCTGCCGGCGGGCAAGCTCTGGCAGTGGGGTCTCGCCTCGCGCCGGCCGAGCAAGGCGTTCGATGTCGAGATCACGGCGGGCTTCCTCGGCGCCGGCAAAACCACCTATATGCGCCGCCGCCTGGCCGACCTCGCCGCCGCGGACCAGTCGGTCTCCGGCAAGTCGGTCGTGCTCGTGAATGATTTCGCGAGCCTCGGGATCGACGGCTCGCTGCTGGGCGACCAGGGGGCGGATGTCGTCGAGCTCGCCAATGGCTGCATCTGCTGCTCGCTGCGCGACGACCTCGCGACCCAGCTGCAGGAGACCGTCACCCGCTTCGCGCCCGACCGCGTGCTGATCGAGCCCTCCGGTGTGGCGGACATCGCCTCGCTGATCGGGGTCATGCAGCGGCCGATGCTGCGCCCCTTCGTGCGTAACCTCACCGTCACCACGGTGATCGACGCCGGCGCCTTCCTTGCCGACTACGCGACCCTGCCGGCGCATTTCGCGGCTCAGGCGCGCCTGGCCTCCACACTCGTGATCAACAAGGCCGACCTGGTCGCGCCGGCCGAGCGGCAGATGGTCGCCGAGACGCTGCGCCGGCTGAACCCGGCGGTCACGATCGTGAGTGCGCGCTACGGCCAGGTCGATGCCGAACCGGTGCTGACCCTGGCCGTGACCACGAGCCATGCCGGGGCGGATCACGAGCATTGCGAAGGCGCAACTTGCGGCCATGCAAGTCACGCCCACCATGACGCTCATGACCACGCTGCCCATTCACACGAACACCCGCACGAGCACGCCCACGACCATGCCGGCGCCGACCTCGGCTTCGTCTCCTGGAACACCGCCCTCGAGGGCGCCTGCGACGCCGAGGCGCTGAAAACCGTGCTCGATGACGTCGCCCATGGCCATTACGGCGAGATCAAGCGGCTGAAGGGCCTGACCCGCTCGGGCGCCGGCTGGATCAATTTCGACATCGCGGGCGGGCGCGCCAGCATGTCCGCCTTCGCCGCCGCCCCGGCCGAGACCGGGCGCGTCGTCGCCATCGGCCGCTCGATCGACGAAGCGGGCCTGAATGCCGCCTTTACCGCCTGCAACGTAAAACAAGCCGCTTAGCCAAGCCCAACTGGGGGGACCGACGCCATGAATTACGAAGCCTTCTTCCGCAGCCAGCTCGACACCTTGCATCGCGAAGGTAATTATCGCGTGTTCGCCGACCTTGAGCGGGTCGCGGGTTCCTTCCCCGTCGCGACCCAGCACGCCGCGCGCGGCACGAGGCCGGTCACCGTGTGGTGCTCGAACGACTATCTCGGGATGGGCCAGCACCCCGCCGTGCTCGCCGCCATGCACGAGGCGCTCGATCGCTGCGGTGCGGGCGCCGGCGGCACCCGCAACATCGCCGGCACCAACCACTACCACCTGCTGCTGGAGCGCGAGCTCGCCGACCTGCACCAGAAGGACGCGGCCCTGTTGTTCAACTCGGGCTACATGTCGAACTGGGCGACGCTCTGCACGCTCGCCGCCAAACTGAAAAACTGCGTGGTGCTGTCGGATGCCGGCAACCACGCCTCGATGATCGAGGGCATCCGCCACAGCCGCGCCGAATGCCAGGTGTTCGCGCATAACGACGTCGCCGACCTGCGGGCCAAGCTGGCGGCGATTGACCCTGCCCGGCCTAAACTCATCGCCTTCGAATCGGTCTATTCCATGGACGGCGATGTCGCCCCGATCGCCGAGATCTGCGACGCCGCCGACGAGTTCAACGCGCTCACCTATCTCGACGAGGTCCACGCCGTCGGCCTGTACGGCAACCGCGGTGGCGGCCTCTCGGACCGCGACCACCTCACCCACCGGCTCAGCATCATCGAGGGCACGCTTGCCAAGGGCTTTGGCGTGATCGGCGGCTACATCACGGGCTCGACCGGGCTGTGCGACTTCATCCGCTCCTACGCCTCGGGCTTCATCTTCACCACCGCCCTGCCGCCGATGGTCGCGGCCGGCGCGCTCGCCTCCATCCGCCACCTCAAATCCTCGGCCGCCGAGCGCACCCGCATGCACGAGCGCGTCGCCAAACTGCGCGCCGCCCTGGACGAGGCCGGGGTGCCGCACCTCGCCAACCCCAGCCACATCGTCCCCGTGATCGTCGGCAACCCGGTGCAGTGCAAGAGCATCTCCGACCAACTGCTAGACCGCTTCGGCATCTACGTGCAGCCGATCAACTACCCGACCGTGCCGCGCGGCACCGAGCGCCTGCGCATCACCCCCTCGCCGCTGCATTCGGACGCGGATATCGAGCACCTGGTGAACGCGCTCTCGACCATCTGGCACGAACTCTCGATCCGCCGGGCCGCCTGATCATGGACATCACCCGCCCGCAGCCGCAACGCGCCCGCCTCACCTCGGCCTACCAGGTCGCCCCGCATGAGCGGCCGCTGCCGCTCAATGTCGGCACACGCGGCTCGCCGCTCGCCCTCGCACAGACCCGCAACGTCATCGCCCGGCTGCAGGGCATCTGCCCGCCGCTGCAAGGGGCCGGCACCGCCGAGCACATCATCAAAACCACCGGCGATGCCTCCCAGGCGTCGGGCTGCCGCCTCGCCGATATCGGCGGCAAAGGCCTGTTCTCGAAAGAGATCGACGAAGCCATGCTCGCCGGGCGCATCGACATCGCCGTGCACAGCCTGAAAGACCTGGAAACCTTCATGCGGCCCGGCATCGTGCTCGGCTGCGTGCTGGCCCGCGAGGACGCGCGCGACGTGCTGATCCTGGGCCCCGGATGCGGCCCCGCCGACCCGACAGACCCCTGGTCCGCGCTGCCCCAGGGTGCCGCGATCGGCACCGCCTCGGTCCGCCGCCAGGCGCAGCTGCTGCACGCCCGCCCCGACCTCGACATCAGCGTCATCCGCGGCAACGTGCAAACCCGGCTCGACAAAGTCGCCGCCGGCCAAACCCAGGCAACCCTGCTCGCCCTCGCCGGCCTGCGCCGCCTCAACCTCGCCCAGCACGCCTCGCTGATCATCGACCCGCACTTCATGGTCCCCGCCGCCGGCCAGGGGATCGTCGGCATCACCGTGCGCGAAACCGATACGCAGATGCGCGAACTGCTCGCCGCCATCGAGGACCGCGAAGCCCACGCCGTCGCCAATGCCGAACGCGCGATGCTCGCCACCCTCGACGGCTCCTGCAACACCCCGATCGGCGCCTATGCGGAAATCGACGGCCAGGCCACCCTGCACCTCACCGGCCTGCTCGCCAGCCCCGATGGCCGCTACCTCGCCAAACGCCGGCTCTCAGGCCCCATGGCCGACGCCATCGCGATCGGCGCCGAACTCGGCGCGGCGCTGAAAGCCGACGCACCCGGGTGGATTTTTTAATCACCCGCAAACCGTTGAAAATAAGCCTTCCCCAACCAGTTGTAGCGAGCGATATTTCGCCTGGACAATAATCGCTTGGGAGCTCTGCATGAATAATAAACCCGCCTCGCGCCGTACCGCCCTGAAAACGGGCCTCGGCCTGCTCGCCGCCACCAGCGCCGCCGGCATCGCCACCACCGCACGCGCGCAAAGCGCCAAAGCCGACCCCTCAACCGTCGGCTACCAAACCAAACCCAGCAATGGCCAACAATGCAGCGGCTGCGTCCAGTTCGTCGCACCCGCCGCATGCCAGGTCGTGTCCGGCACGATCAGCCCGAGCGGCTGGTGCCAGCTGTATTCGCCCAAGAGCTGAAGTAAGTAAGGCCAGGGGGCTTTGCCCCCTGGACCCCCACGAAGGGCCGCGCCCTTCGATCCGCGATCGTTAGGGATTGGCGAGAGGGGCGCCGGTCATGGCCGTGCCCGCGCCCTGGCCGTCATGCGCCCCTCTCGCCAATCCCTTTCTTATTTTAGGGTTCTAAGGGCTCCGCCCTTAGCGGGGTTTCAAGGGGCAGAGCCCCTTGGCCTTACTTGCTTTCAGGCCCGGGCCAATCCGGTCAGGTGCGCGAGGTTCTTGGCGAAGATGCGCATATGGGCTGCGGGCTTGGCGCGGACGAGGACTTTGTTCATGTACGCGGTCCAGGTCAGGTATTGCACGTCTTTGTCGCCGCAGATGCGCACGAAGCGTTCGCGGCGGTTATCGGTGGCGTACCAGAAGTTTTGCATGAAGTTCAGCACCCAGAAGACCTGGCCGTGGGCTTTCATGAATCGTTTACGGGCGAGGCGCAGGGCTTTGGCATCGCCTGTGTCGAGGCATTCGCTGGCGGCTTGGGCGGCCATTTCGCCGCCGATCATGGCGTAGTAGATGCCCTCGCCCGAGGCGGGCGCGACCACGCCGGCGGCGTCTCCCGCGAGGACGACGTCCTTCCCGTTATCCCAGCGCTTGTGGGGGCGGATGGGGAGGGGGGCACCTTCGCGGCGGAGGGTTTCGGCGCCGGCGAGGCCGGCCTGGGCGCGCAGTTCGCCGACGGCTTCGCGCAGTGCGAAGCCTTTGCGGGCGCTGCCGGTGCCGACGCTGGCGGTATCGCCGTGCGGGAACACCCAGCCGTAGAAGTCCGGCGAGACGGCGCCCTGGTAGTAGATGTCGCAGCGTTCGCCGTCGAAATTGGCGGCGGGGGTGCGGATGATTTCGTGATAGGCGAAAACGTACCTGGGTTTTTGCGCTTCGCGGACTTCCTGCCGGGCGACGGCCGAGACGGCGCCGTCGGCGCCGATGATGAGGCGCGTGCGCAATGCGGCCGTGCCCGTGGTGTTGCGGTAGTGCAGCGTGGGGAGGGCGTCCTCGCGGGTGATTGCCTCGAAACTGCCGGTGATGCGGATGGCGCCGGCGGCGGCCGCGCGCTGGCGGAGGTATTCATCGAATATCTCGCGGTCGACCATGCCGACATAGCCGTCATCGTTGATCGGCATTTCCTCGGCGCGGCCGGAGGGGGCGAAGATTTTGGCGCCGCGCGCGTGGGCGACGATGAGATGGGCGGGGATGTTGAAATCCCGGATCAGCCGGGGCGGCACGGCGCCGCCGCAGGGTTTGATGCGCCCGGCTTTGTCGAGCAGTGCTACCCTTCGGCCGGCTTTGGCGAGTGTCTCGGCGGCGATGGCGCCGGCCGGTCCGCCGCCCACGACCACGACATCGAAAACCTGGTCTGCTGTCATCGTGCCCTCCGCGGTGATCCTCCGCCAAACCGGCGTCTTGTGTCAAGAAAAACTGACATTTAATTTTGTATGTTTTATTTGACAATGAAAGCCGGCGCGGACTAGCCTGATCTGGCCGTCATCTGGAGGAGCAGAACAAATGTCCGGACCTGAGCGGAACCCAGTGACGGCGCTCCGCCTTGCGATCATCACGATGGACGGCCACCTGGCCGGGGCTGTGGCCACGGCGCAGGACCGTCTTCGGCGGGACTTTCCGGATATCACGGTCGAGCTGCATTCGGCCGACCAGTTCGCCGCCGACAAGGCGGCACTGGCCGCGTGCCAAGGCGCGATCGCGCGGGCCGACATCGTGATTGCGACGATGCTGTTCCTGGAGGACCACACGAAGCTGGTGGCGCCGGCCCTGGCCGCCCGGCGGGAAGCGTGCCGGGCGATGTTCTGCGCGCTTTCGGCGGCCGACATCGTGAAGCAGACGCGCTTTGGCAAGCTCGACATGGCGAACGAGCCCGGCGGCGTGATGGGCATGCTGAAGAAGCTCAAGCCCAAGCGCGAAGCCGGGGCCAAAGTGTCGGCGGGCGAGAAGCAGATGCGCATGGTCCGCAATCTGCCGAAAATTCTGCGGTTCATTCCCGGCACGGCGCAGGATCTGCGGGTGTATTTTCTCGGCCTGCAATACTGGCTGGCGGGTTCGGCTGAGAACATCGAGGGGCTGGCGCGGCTGCTGCTCGGCCGCTACGCCGGTGGCCCGCGCACCGAGGCTGCCCCGGTCGACTATCCCGAAATCGGCCTTTATCACCCGCGCGCCGAGGGCCGCATCGTCACCGCGCGCGCCGCTATCCCCCATTGCGCGCATGCGCGCGGGACCATCGGCCTGCTGCTGATGCGCTCCTACCTGCTGGCCGGCGACACGGCGCATTATGACGGCGTGATCGGCGCGATCGAGGCGGCGGGCTACAATACGCTGCCGATTTTCGCGACGGGGCTCGACCAGCGCGGCGCGATCGACCGCTATTTCGCGCCGGACGGGGTGGTGGCGGTGGACGCGATCGCCTCGCTCACCGGTTTCTCGCTCGTCGGCGGGCCGGCGTATAATGATTCAGCGAGTGCCGCAGAGCTGCTGGCGCGGCTGAACGTGCCGTATCTGGTGGCCACCCCGCTCGAATTTCAGACGATCGAGTCCTGGGAGGCCGACCCGCGCGGGCTGACGCCGCTCGAGGCGACGATGATGGTGGCCCTGCCGGAGCTCGACGGTGCGACCAGCCCGATGGTGTTCGGCGGCAGGCGCGCCGGCGGCACGCCGCTTGAGCAGCGGCGGATGTGCGTGCACCCGGAGCGCGCGGCGCGGCTGGCGGCCCGGCTCGCGGCGATGGCGCGGCTGCGGCGGACCGGCAATGCCGAGAAAAAACTCGCGATCGTGCTGTTCAATTTTCCGCCGAACGCCGGTGCGGCCGGCACCGCGGCGTATCTTTCGGTGTTCGCCTCGCTGTTCAACACGCTGGGCGCGCTGCGCGATGCCGGCTACCAGGTGAGTGTGCCGGAGTCCGTGGACGCGCTGCGGCGGCTGATCCTGGAGGGCAACGCCGCCGCCTACGGCACGCCCGCCAACGTGGCGGCGCGCATCCCGCGCGACACGCATATCCGCCGCGAGCCGCACCTCGCCGAGATCGAGGCCGTGTGGGGCCCGGCACCTGGGCGGCATCTGAATGACGGCGCGCAGATTTTCGTGATGGGCGCGTCGTTCGGAAATGTTTTCGTCGGGATCCAGCCGGCCTTCGGGTATGAGGGCGACCCGATGCGGCTGCTGTTCGAGGGCGGTTTCGCGCCGACGCACGCGTTCTCGGCCTTCTATCAGTATCTTCGCCAGGATTTCGGCGCCGACGCGGTGCTGCATTTCGGCACGCATGGCGCGCTCGAATTCATGCCGGGCAAGCAGGCGGGGCTCTCCGCGCGCTGCTGGCCGGACCGGCTGATCGGCGACCTGCCCAACCTTTATCTATACGCCGCCAACAACCCATCGGAGGCGATGCTCGCCAAGCGGCGCGGCATGGCGACGATCATCAGCCATCTGACCCCGCCGGTGGGGGCGGCCGGGCTGTACAAGGGGCTGAGCGAGCTCAAAACCTCGCTCGACCGGCTTCGCGCCCTCGGGCCCGGGGATGCGGAAGCCGCACCGTTGCGGGCGCTGATCCAGGCGCAGGCGGAGGCGGTGGACCTTCACCAGAGCGATCCCGCCGACCTTGCGGCCGCACTGCTGGAGCTGGAATACACGCTGATCCCCGAAGGCCTGCACGTCGTCGGCGCGCCGCCCGGTGCGCAATCGCGGGCCAAGGTTCTGGACGCCGCGGGGATCACCGAGCCTGCCGAGCGCGCCCGGCTGGACGCGCTGCTGGCGGTCGACCATGAACTGCCGGCCCTGCTCGCGGCGCTCAATGGCGGCTATGTCCGCCCTGCCCCGGGCGGCGACCTCATCCGCTCGCCTGCGATCCTGCCCACCGGGCGCAACATCTACGGCTTTGATCCGTTCCGCATGCCGACCGCCTACGCGGTGCAGGACGGCGCGCAGCAGGCCGACCGGCTGCTCGCCCGCCACCAGGCGGAAACGGGCGGCCTGCCGGAGACCGTCGCGCTGATGCTATGGGGCAGCGACAACCTCAAATCCGAAGGCGGGCCGCTCGCCCAGGCGCTCTGGCTACTGGGGGCGGCCCCGCGCCGCGACGGCTACGGGCGGCTCTGCGGCGCCGAGCTGCTGCCGCTCAACGTCCTCGGCCGGCCGCGCGTCGACGTCATCGTCACACTCTCCGGCATTTTCCGCGACCTGCTGCCGATGCAGACGCGCCTGCTGGCGGAAGCCGCCTTGCTCGCGGCCGAGGCCGACGAGCCGGACGAACAGAATTTCATCCGCAAGCATGTGCGCGCGCATATGGCGGCGCATGGCGGCACGCTGGCCGACGCCGCGTTGCGCGTCTTCAGCAACGAGGAAGGCAGCTATGGCGCCAACGTCAACCAGCTCGTCGAATCCGGCGCCTGGGGCGACGAGGACGAGCTTGGCCGCGCCTACATGAAGCGCAAGGGCTTTGCCTATGGCGTGGATGGCCGTCCGGCGCGGCACGACGCGGTATTCGCCGCCGTGCTCGGCACCGTGCAGGCCGCCTACCAGAACCTCGAATCGCTCGAACTCGGCGTCACCAGCGTCGACCATTATTTCGACGGCCTGGGCGGCCTGACCCGCGCCATCACCGCTGCCAACGGCGCGAAACCAGCCCTCTATATCGGCGACCAGACCCGCGGCGCCGGCAAGGTGCGGACGCTGAACGAGCAGGTGGCGCTGGAAATCCGGACCCGCACGCTCAACCCGAAATACATCGAGGACCTGCTGGCGCATGGGCATGAGGGCGTGCGCCAGATCGAATCCCAGGTGACGAACACGCTCGGCTGGTCGGCGACCACCGGCACCGTGGAGCCGTGGGTGTACAAGCAGATCACGGAAACCTTCGTGCTGGACAAAGCGATGCGCGACCGCATCGCGGCGCTGAACCCGACCGCGTCGGCGCGCCTCACCAACCGGCTGATCGAGGCGCAGGAGCGCAGTTACTGGACGCCGGATGAGGAAACGATGGCGGCGCTGCGCGCGGCGGGCGAGGAGTTGGAAGACAGGCTGGAAGGGATTGCAGCTTAAGTAAGGCCTACTTTTTGTGAACAAAAAGTCGCAAAAAAACTTTGGGAATCTGGGGCATCGGGTATGGCGGCCGCCTTCCCTTAAAGTGCCACCTTCAACCGGTATGCCAATTCCCCCACCAGTCCGCGTCTGAACACCAGCACGCAGGCCATGAAGATCGCGCCCTGGATCACCACCACCCATGCGCCCAGCGGCGCCAGGTAGTATTGCATCGCAACGACGATCAGCGCGCCGATCAGGGGGCCGAAAATCGTGCCGATGCCGCCCAGCAGCACCATCAGCACGACGAGGCCAGACGTGCTGGAGCCGACATCGGTCAGGGTCTCGATGCCCATCACCTGCGCCTTGGTGGCGCCGGCGAGCCCGGAGAGGCCGGCGGCGAGGATGAAGATGATCCATTTATATTGTTCGGCCTTGTAGCCGAGCGAAATGGCGCGCGGCTCGTTCTCGCGGATGGCCTTCACCACCTGGCCGAAGGGCGAGTGGACAATGCGGTGCACGAAGAGGAAGCAGGCGAGGAAGAGCACCGCGGTGAGGGCGTACATCGCGTTGTCGTTGTTGAGGGAGAGGTGCCCGAACAGCGCGCCGCGGGGAATGCCCTGGATGCCGTTTTCGCCGCCGGTGAAGTTGGTGTCCTGCACCGCGACGAAATAGACGATCTGGGCAAGAGCGAGCGTGATCATCGCGAAGTAGATCGTCTGCCGGCGGATCACGAGCCAGCCGAAAACGACGCCGAGGGCAGCACCCGCGAGGGTGCCGGCGATGATCCCGAGTTCCGGCGAGAGGCCGGCGGTCTGCACAAGGTAGCCGCAGACATAGCCGCCGAGGCCGAGATAGGCGGACTGGCCGAGCGAGAGCAGGCCGATCGAGCCCATCAGCAGGTTGGCGCCCATCGCGAAGATGGCAAAGCACATCACTTGCATCACGACGATCGGATAGAACAGGAACGGCGAGATGATGACCGCCGCCAGCATGATGACGAAGCCGATGAGCTGGGCCTTGGAGAAACCGAACATCAGGCGAGCTTTCCAAACAGGCCGGCCGGGCGCGCGAGCAGCACGATCGCCATCACGACGAAGACCACGACGGCGGAACCGGGCGGGTAGAAGACGTCGGTAAAGCCCTCGATGATGCCGAGCGCGAAGCCGGTGAGGATGGCGCCGCCGATCGAGCCCATGCCGCCGATGACCACCACCGCGAAGACGGTGTTGATCAGCTCCGAGCCCATATCCGGGTTGACCGAGTAAAGCGGGGCGGCGAGCACGCCGGCCAAGGCGGCGAGGCCGACGCCGCCTGCGAAAGTGAGCGCGATGAGGCGCGGGACGTTGACGCCGAAGGATTGCACGAGCGCCGGATTTTCGGTCGCCGCCCGCAGCAGCGCGCCGAGCTTCGTCCGCTCGATCAGGAACCAGGTGACGCCGCAGATGATGACGGCGGCGAAGATGACGAAGCCGCGATACACCGGCAGGTACATGAAACCGAGGTTGAGCACGCCCGATAGCAGGTCCGGCGCGTTATAGCTGACGCCGGAGCTGCCGTAGTAGTTGGTCATCACCCCCTGCAGCACCTGGGCGATGCCGAAGGTCAGCAGCAGGCCGTAGAGGATGTCGAGCTTGTAGATGCGCTGGATGACCGTGCGCTCGAGCACGAGGCCGAGGCCGCCGACGATGACCGGGGAGAGGACCAAAGCGAACCAGAAATTGATGCCGAGATAGTTGAGCAATCCCCAGGTCACGAAGGCGCCGATCATGAACATCGCGCCATGGGCAAAATTAATGATTTTCAGCAAGCCGAAGATGATCGCGAGGCCCATCGAGAGCATGGCGTAGAACGAACCGTTGATGATGCCAAGCAGCAATTGCCCGAACAGCAGCGGCGCCGGCTTGCCGAAAATCATGAACATCGAGCGCTTACGCCTTGACCAGCGGGCAGCCTTCGGTCGCGAGCGGCGCGAAGGTTTTCTCGGCGGGCGTGGTGTGCAGCAGGGTGTAATAGTCCCAGGAAATGCTGCTCTCGCCCGGCTTCTTCACCTGGAACAGGTAGGACGGGCACATGAAGCGGCCATCCTCGCGGACATAGCGCTTGCCGAACGCATCATCGTCGGTCGGCATCTTTTTCATCTGCTCGACCACGGCGGCGCCGCTGCTCGCCGCCGGCACGCCGATCGCATCGACCGCCTTCATGAAGTGCAGCGCGCCGGAATAACAGCCGGCCTGGCCCATCGAGGGGTAGTTGTTCGGCGTTTTCGGCAACAGGCGCTTGGTGAAGGCGCGCGTCTGGTCGTTCATGTTCCAGTAGAAACTCTCCGTCAGCACGAGGCCCTGCGCGATGTCCAGGCCGATGCCGTGGACGTCGTTGATGAAGATCAGCAGGCCGGCGATCTTCATGCCCGACTGGGTGATGCCGAACTGGTGCGCCTGCTTGATCGAGTTGACGGTATCCTTGCCGGCATTGGCGAGGCCGAGGACCTGCGCGCCGGAGGACTGCGCCTGCACAAGGAAGGAGGAGAAGTCCGTCGTCTGCGGGAAGGGATAGTCGACATCGCCGACGACCGTGCCGCCCGCACCTTTCACCACCGCCTCGGTCTGGTCGCGCAGCAGCTGGCCGAAGGCGTAGTTGGCGGTGATGAAGAACCAGCTTTTGCCGCCATTGGCGACCATCGCGCCGCCGGTCGAGTGCGAGAGCATGTAGGTGTCGTAGGTCCAGTGGATGGTCTGCGCGTTGCAGGCCGACCCTGTCAGTTTCGAGGTCGCCGCGTTCGAGTTGATGTAGGCCTTGTTCTTCTCGGCGGCGACACCGGCGATGGCGAGGCCGACGGCGGAGTTGGGCACGTCGATCAGCAGGTCCACACCGCTATCGAACCACTGGCGCGCGAGGCCGGCGCCGATATCGGGCTTGTTCTGATGGTCGCCCTTGATGATGGTGACGTCGTAGCCCTTGTTGGCGGCGCCGAAATCCTCCAGCGCCTGCTGCACGCAGGCGACCGAGGTGTTGCCGCCGACGTCGGAATAGGTGCCAGAGAAATCGCTGCAGACGCCGATTGTGAGTGATTTGCCGGCGGCGCGCGCGGGCCGGGCGGGAAGTGTGGCGGCGGCGGCACCCACGGCGGCGGTGCCAAGCACATTACGTCGGCTGATCGTCTTCATGTCATGTATCCTCCAATTTAAGGTTTTTTGTCGTCTAGATTCCCAGGCGCTTGTGCAGGCGGTCGATATTGGCCTCGAGCAGGTGGTTGGGGATCATGTCCACAACCTGCCCATGCTCGACGACGTAGTGCCGGTCCGCGAGTTTGGACGCGAAACGGAAATTCTGCTCGACCAGCAGAACGGTGAAGCCGCGGCGTTTGATCTCGGCGATCATCAGGCCGATCTGCTGCACGATGACCGGGGCGAGACCCTCGGTCGGCTCGTCGAGCAGCAGCAGTTTGGCGCCGGTGCGCAGGATGCGCGCGATCGCCAGCATCTGCTGCTCGCCGCCGGAGAGCTTCGTCCCCGGGCTTTTCGCGCGCTCCTTCAAATTCGGGAAAAGCGTATGGATTTCCTCGATTGTCATGCCGCCGGGGGCGACGACCGGGGGCAGCATGAGGTTTTCCTGCACGTTCAACCCGGCGAAGATGCCGCGCTCCTCCGGGCAGAAGCCGATCCCGGCCCGGCCGATGATGTCCGGGCGCGCGTGGATCAGCTCCTGGCCGCGGAATTTTATGCTGCCCTCACGGCGCGGGATCAGGCCCATGATGGATTTGAGCGCACTGGTTTTGCCGGCGCCATTGCGCCCCAGCAGCGTGACGACCTCGCCCTCGCGCACCTCGAAATCGAGCCCGTGCAGCACGTGGCTCTCATCGTACCAGGCATTGAGCCCGCTGACCTCAAGCATGGTCGGTTCCAAGATACGCCGCGATCACGTCCGGGTTGTTCGACACGGTCTCGTAGTCGCCCTCGGCGAGGATGCGGCCGCGCGTCAGCACGGTGATGCGGTCCGACAGGCCGGAGACGACCGAGAGGTTATGCTCGACCATCAGGATCGTGCGCCCGGCCCGCAGGGTCTTGATCAGGGCGACGATGCGGGTCACGTCGGTCTCGGTCATCCCCGCCGTCGGCTCGTCGAGCAGCATGAGCTCGGGGTCGAGCGCCAAGGTAGTGGCGATTTCGAGCGCGCGCTTGCGGCCGTAGGAGAGTGCCGCGGCAGGTGTTTCGACCGCATCCGACAGCCCGACATCGAACAATAGCTCGTGCGCGCGGTCGTTGTAGCGGCGCAGCATACGGTCACTGCGCCAGAAATCGAAGTTTTTGCCGCGCGCGCTCTGCAGCGCGATCCGCACGTTCTCGAGTGCCGTGAGATGCCCGAACACGGCGGAAATCTGAAAACTGCGGACCATGCCGCGGCGCGCGATATCGGCGGCCTTGAGGCCGGTGATGTCGTCGCCCCGGAAACGGATGGTGCCAGATGTCGGCTGCAGGAATTTCGTCAACAGGTTGAAACAGGTGGTCTTGCCGGCGCCGTTCGGGCCGATCAGGGCGTGGATATGGCCGGTTTCGATGCGCAGGTTGACATCGCTGACGGCTTTAAAGCTGTTGAAAGCCTTGGTCAGGCCAGTGGTCTCCAGCACCGCCTCAGTCACATCGTTCCATCCCATAAAACCTTATTTGAGGGTTTATCTGGCATGCGCAGCCAACCTGCGCAACCTGCCTAGCCGGCTCAAGTTTTAGAGGCTGTTTTGACAGCTGCTTATGAAACGATGTTTCCCAAGGCCTGCACCGGTAAGGCGGCGGCCTCGCAAACGGCGGCCGCCGGCTCGAGCTGCGCGATCAGGCGGGTCACAGCGTCGCCCGGCACCGGGCGGCTGAACAGGTAGCCCTGGATGAAGCGGCAGCCGAGCGAGACGATCACGTCGAGCTGCGCCTTGGTCTCAACGCCTTCGACGACGCAGTCGAGCTCGAGGTTGCGGCACAGGTCGACGATCGTTTTGATGATGCTGGGCGCGGTCCGGCTGACATCGACATCGGCCACGAAACTGCGGTCGATCTTGATCTTGTCGAGCTTGAGCCGGTGGACGTAGCCGAGGCTCGAAAAGCCGGTGCCGAAATCATCGAGGGCGACGCGCGCGCCGAGCTTGTGCAGGGTCTCGATGGCGGCGGCGGCGCGATCGAAATCCTGCAGCAGCGCTGTCTCGGTCACCTCGAATTCGATGCGCGCGGGGGCAAGACCGCCGGACTGCGTGAGCTCGCGCACTTTCGCCATGGTATCGGCGTTGATCAGGTCCTTGGCCGACAGGTTGAAGCAGAGGCCGACGCCGGCGGGCCACAGCCGCGCCGCCGCGATCGCCTTGGCGAGCAGGGTCTCGGTCATCCGGCCGATCATCTGCGCCTTCTCGGCGACCGGGATGAAGGCGTCCGGCCGGACATCGCCGAGCTCCGGGCTGCGCCAGCGGGCCAGCGCCTCGAAGGCGACGACGCGGTTCTGGGCGACGTCGATCACCGGCTGAAACGCCAGCCACATCTCGGCCTCGAGATCGGCCGTGCGCAAGGCGTGCTCGATGCGGCCAGAGGAGCGGATGGCGGTCTCATGCTCGTCGGAGAAAATGACCATGCCGCCCGGCCGCGTCTGCTTGCCGTAATACAACGCGTAGTCAGCACGCTCGAACAGCTCCTCGGCGGTATGGCCGGCCTGGGGAAACACCGCGACACCGATCGAGCAGGAGATCGTGGCCAGGCGGTCACCGACGACGCAGGGGCCGGCGAGCAACGTGCGCAATTCCTCGCCGAATTCGGAGACCGCGTCGGGCGTATCGCAGGCGGTCAGGATGGCGCCGAACTCGTCGCCGCCGAGGCGCGCGAAAAACACCGTGTCGCTCGCGAGCCGCTTGAGCCGTAGCCCGACCTGGGTGAGCAGCCGGTCGCCCGCCGCATGGCCGAACAGATCGTTAACACCTTTAAAGCGATCGAGGTCGAGCAGCACGACCGCGAGCCAGCAGCCCTCCCGGTCGGCGGCGGCGAGGCGGGCATCGAGCTCGCCAAAGAACCTACGACGGTTCGGCAGGCTGGACAGGCTGTCCAGGTTGGCGAGCCGCATGTTCTCGTCGCTCAGGCGCTGCGTCTCCTGCTGTCGCACCGTCAGCTCACGCTGCGACAGGATGAGGGACGTGAAGTCGCCGTAGTTTCGCTGCATCACGAAAATGATGCCGAAGGTGACCAGCACCATGTTGACGGCGATCGCGACCAGCACCGGCTGGCCGGTTGACGCAAAGAACAGCCCGAACGGCACGACGACCACGAAGGTGAGCAGCAGGGCAGCGCTGCGCAGATGCATGAGGCAGAGGATGCAGCTGACCACCGTGATGCTCATGTAGTAGGCCACATGGCATTTGTCGTAGGCATCGCCATACGGATACAGGCTGAGCGACCAGGCGGTGAACAGGCAGCCCATGATGCCGGTGAGGATGAGCGTGAACCGCAACTGGCGCAGCGCCTCGGCGCCGGTATACACCCGCCCGAAATCGCGCAGCCAGGTGACGATGCGCGCCCCCGAGATCAGCAGCAGCACGGCGGGCACAATGACGACGAGCCAGTGCGGCGCGGTCGCGTAATGCGTGCTGGCAAGGGCGAAGGCATTGATCAGCAATATGGTGTAGAGCACCGGCACCTGGCGCGAGAGGGCGGTGCACTGCGAGATCGCCAGGTCCGCATCCTGCACCGGCAGCGCGAAAAAAAGCGCGAGCAGGCTCAGACCCGGCGCGGCGGCCGATCGGGGTGGCGCGTTGCCCGCTTGAGGTGTAGCCGCGTTACCTGACATTACAACCAACGTTGATCTGTTCTGTTTCTAACGCGTGCCTTATACCGCGTTAATGTAAACGCCGGCTTGCCCGGAACGCCTTTTATGAAAGTTTCGCAACCAGGAAAACTTTTCAACCGGCGATTGTTACCCACCGTAACGTCTCCGCACGGCGGCGAACGTCTAATTTTTAGGTAATAATGACGGAATCATATCGTTGCCATCAACCAACGGTGGTTTTTTGACGGGTTGACGTCAAATTTCGTTCATTGCCGATGCCCAGGAGATCGGCTGGTAGACATGCGGTTATGACAGCCCGCCGATCTGGCCCTCGGCATCGAGAAAAATGTCTTCGGCGGCCGCCACACGCGGCAGGCCCGGCATCGTCAGAATGTCGCCGCACAATGCGACCACGAAACCGGCGCCGGCAGAGAGCCGAACCTCGCGTATTTTCAGAACAAAATTCTCCGGCGCCCCCTTTTCCTTGGGATCGCTTGAAAAACTATACTGCGTCTTCGCCATGCAGATGGGGAGGCGGCCGAACCCGGCGGCCTCATAAGTCCGCAGTTGGGCGGCCGCCGAAGGTTCAAAGGTGACGTCTCCGGCGCGGCATATCTCGCGCGCAACATTACGAATTTTTAATTCCAAAGTCATCTCATCCGGATAAATCGGCGCGAAATTTGCGGGCGCGGCGCATAGCCGCATGACCGCGATGGCGAGCTCGGCTGCGCCCGCGCCACCGTCGGCCCAGTGGCTGCAGCTGATCGCCTGCACGCCGATCGCCGCACAGGCCGCCTGCACCGCCGCGAACTCGGCCGGTGTGTCGGCCGTGAAGCGGTTGACCGCGACCACGACCGGCAGGCCGAATTTGCGCATGTTCTCGACGTGGCGGCGCAGGTTCGCGCAGCCGGCCGAAACCGCCGCGACGTTCTCGGTGGCGAGGCCGCTGAGCTCGACGCCGCCGTGCATCTTGAGCGCCCGGACGGTGGCCACGACGACGCAGGCGGACGGGGCGAGGCCCGCCTGCCGGCATTTGATGTCGAGGAATTTCTCGGCCCCGAGATCGGCGCCGAAACCGGCTTCCGTGACCACGTAATCCGCGAGGCCGAGGGCGGTTTTCGTCGCGATCACCGAGTTGCAGCCATGCGCGATGTTGGCGAACGGGCCGCCATGGATCAGCGCCGGCGTGCCCTCCAGGGTCTGTGCCAAATTCGGCGCCAGGGCGTCCTTCAACAGTGCCGTCATCGCGCCCGCGGCATTCAAAGCCGCCGCCCGCACCAGGCGCTTCTGCGCATCCCGCCCGATCACGATATCGGCGAGCCGGGCCTCGAGGTCCCGCAGGGAGGTCGCGAGGCAAAAGATCGCCATCACCTCGCTCGCCGCCGTGATGTCGAACCCGGTCTCGCGCGTCACACCATTGCCCGGGCCGCCGAGGCCGATCGCGATGTCGCGCAAAGCGCGGTCGTTCAGGTCCATGACGCGCCGCCAGGTGAGGCGCCGCGTGTCGAGCCCGAGGGCGTTGCCCCAGTACAGGTGGTTGTCGAGCATCGCCGCCAGCAGGTTATGCGCCACCGAGACCGCGTGCAGATCACCCGTGAAATGGAGGTTGATCTCCTCCATGGGTGCGACCTGCGCCTGCCCGCCGCCGGTCGCCCCGCCTTTGGCGCCGAAACAGGGGCCAAGGCTCGGTTCGCGCAGGCAGATCGCGGTGCGCGCGCCCGCCTGGGCCAGGGCATCGCCGAGGCCGATGGTCGTGGTGGTTTTGCCCTCGCCGGCCGGCGTCGGGCTGATCGCGGTCACCAGAACGAGCTTGCCGCGGGGTGTTGCCATCGCGCGCTCGGCGAAGGCGAGTGAAATTTTGCCCTTGTGGGGGCCATAGCGGAACAGATCGCCGGGCGGGATGTCGAGCCTGGCGGCGATCTCCTCGATCGGGCGGAGGGATGCGGCGCGGGCGATTGCGATGTCGCTCGTCGGATCGATTGTCTTGGACATATGGCGGGCGTAGCAAAGGGGGTAGCAAGGAGCAATCGAAAGGAAGGGCTTCTTTTTTGAAAAAAAGAAGCAAAGAACTCCTGGCTCGGCACCGAGACGCAATGCCACCAGATCCCAGGACCCAAAGTCATAAAGTTTTTTCGCTACTTTTTGTTCACAAAAAGCAGCGCTTACGTCCCCTTAAAATAATGCTGGAAGACGTGGCCCCTCAGGTGCGGCCGTCCGCGCCGTATTCATCACCATCCCCAACAACCCGTAATAGCCTGCGATGGCGACCAGATCGAGCATCCCCGCCTCCCCGAACAGGCGGATGGCGCGCGCATAGGTGGTGTCGCTGACGGTTTTATAGGCCTCCAGCTCGACGCTGAAATCCCATGCGGCGGCTTCGTCATCGGGCATCAGCTCCGGCCGGCGACCTTCCGCGATGGCGGCGACGGTGAGCGGGGAGACGCCTTCGCGCAGCGCGATCGGCTGGTGGATCGCCCATTCGACCTGCTGGGTGTAGCGGCGCGCGATGATGAGGATGACGAATTCGCGGACCCGGGCCGGCAGCTGGCTTTCGTAGCGCAGGTAGGCGCCGAGCTGTTCGACGCGCGCGAGCAGGCCGGGGTTGCGCAGCAGCGGGATGAAGGGGCCCTGGAAGACGCCGCGCGCGCCGGCGAGGATGGCATTTTTCGCGGCCTCCTGCTCGGGTGTCAGGGCGTCATCGTCGAGCGGCGGCAGGCGGTCCGGCCCGCTCATGCGCGCAGGCCGGGGAAAGCGGGGGCGAAGCGCCGGCGTTTCTGCGGCGTGTTCGGTTCCTGGAGCAGCAGATCGACATCCGCCGAGCGGGCGATCGCGTCATCGCGGACAAAGGCCTCGTGGTTCGCCTCGATCGTTGCGATATCGTAGAGGTAGTTGACCATGATGCCGTAGGATTCCTGCACGCCGCGCTCGCCCGGATTGCCGAGCCAGTTAAGCCGCTCCAGCCGCGCGCCGTTGCCGAGGTGGAATCGGGCGACGGGGTCGAGCGGGCCGCGGCCCTTGCGGACGGTGGTGAGGTAGGCAGCGCAGAGGCGCAGGAGCGGCGCCTTGAGGGCGGCGGCCGCCTCGGTCTGCCACCAGTTCAGCAGCGCGAGGGCGGCGGCGAGCAGGCTCGCATCATCGGCGTCCCCCGGCGCGCCGGCTGCGGCGATGAGGGCGGCGCGGCATTCGGCGGTGACCGCGCGGGAGATCAGGCTGTCATCGGCGAGGTTCGCGCGCAGCCAGGCGGCAAAGCCCGGCACCGGCGAGAGGGTCGAGAAGCGGGTGAGCTGCGGCAGTTCAAGGCGCAACTCCTCAACCACCTGCTTGATCAGGAAATTGCCGAAGGAGATGCCGCGCAGACCGTCCTGGCAGTTCGAGATCGAGTAGAAAATCGCGGTGTCGGCGACCTCGGCGCGGGCGCGCTGCTCGGCGTCGTCGAGATCGCGCGCCAGCAGGTTTTTGACCGAGCCGGCGAGGCCTTTGACGAGCGCCACCTCGACGAAGATCAGCGGCTCCCCGGGCAGTGCCGGATGAAAAAAGCCGAAGCAGCGGCGGTCGGCGGAGAGCCGCCGGCGCAGATCGTCCCAACCCTGGATTTCATGCACGGCCTCGTAGGCGATCAGCTTGTCGAGCACGGCCGCGGGCGTGTTCCAGTCGATCCGCCGCAGCTCCAGAAACCCGCGATTGAACCAGGAGGCGAGCAGGTGTTTGAGGTCGGCATCCAGCGGTTTGAGGACGGGGTTGGCCGGCAGCAGGCTCAGGATCTCCTTGCGCATGGCGACCAGCATGGCGGTTCCGCCTGGCGACATGTTCATGCGCCGCAGCAATTCCTGCCGCAGAGGTTCGGCCGCGTCGGCAAGCTCGGCCGCGTTGGCGGCACTCGCCTCCGCGAGATACGCCTGGGCGGCGCGGGCGAGCCTGGCCGCATCGGGCGTGAAGCCGGCGGCGAGATACGTGTAAAATGCAAGGCGCTGGGTGGCGTCGAGCGTCATCAGCACCGCGTGCAGCTCGCGCGAGAGGGCCGCACCCGAAGCCTCGCCGCGGCCGGACATCAGCGCGTCCGCCAGTTTTTTGGCGCGCTCGCCGGGCTGCAGAGAGGGTGCTGGCATCGCGGCGAAGCGCCAGCCGCGATCGGCGATCGACGACCAGACGCGGTTGACGCCGAGACGCTCGATCCATGAGCGGCCGAACACGGTTTTTGCTTCGAGCTTAAGCGGCGGCGTGGTGGTGATGATTTTGGCGTCTCCCATAGCGCGTCTCTCGGTTATGGCGTCATCATGCTGATGGCCCCATCAGGTTAAGCGCTGGCGCTCACAACTTCAATCGGAGGTTCGATCCGATGGTTCGATCCGACACTTCGATCCGACACGTCTATCTGACATTTCGATCCGGCACTTCGATCCGGTACTTCGATCCGGTACTTCGATCCAGCACTTCGATCCGGCATATGGAGTCGACGTGATTAACACGTATGAAGGGATTATGGAGGACCCCGATGTATGCTCGGTAAACTTGAGTACCTGATCGCCCTGGCGTCGGAGAAGAATTTCGGCCGGGCGGCGGAGCGGTGCGGCGTGGCGCAGCCGAGCTTTTCCGCAGGAATCAGGGCGCTCGAGGACATGCTCGGCGTGCCGCTCGTGGTGCGCAGCTCGCGCTTTCAGGGGTTCACCCAGGAAGGCGAGATCGTGCTCGACTGGGCAAGGCGGATCACGGGCGACGTGCATGCGCTGCGCGAGACGATCGCGCGGCTGCGGCGCGGGCTCTCCGGCCTGCTGCGGATCGGCGCCATCCCGACCGCGGTCGCCGCGGTCGCGGAGCTCACCACGCCGTTTCAGGAGCGCCATCCGGACGTGCGGTTCAGCGTGCAGTCCTGCCCGTCCTCGGAGGTGCTGTCGCGGCTGCATAACCTCGAAATCGACGCCGGGATCACGTATCTCGACAACGAACCCATAGGGCGCGCGCGCTATATCCCGCTTTATGATGAGCGGTACTCCCTGATGACCGTTGCCGGCGGCCCGCTCGCCGACCGCGAGTCGCTGACCTGGGCGGAGGTGGGAAGCCTGCCGTTATGCCTGCTGACGCCGGACATGCAGAACCGGCGGATCATCGACCGGCTGCTGCGCGCGAGCGGTGCGAGTGTAACGCCGACGCTGGAGTCAAACTCGATCGTGGCACTGGTGACGCACGCGCAGACGGGGCGATGGTCGTGCGTGCTGCCGGAGAAGCTGGGGGCGGTGTTCAACCTGACCGGGGATTTGCGGGCGATCCCGGTGCGCGAGCCGGAGGCGGTGCACAAAGTGGGGCTGGTGCTGCCGGACCGCGATCCACTGTCGCCGTTGCAGGAGGCGTTGATCGCGGAGGCTGGCCGGTTAAGCTTGAGTTAAGGCAATTGGGGTAGGAAGACCTGGTTTTGTGAACAAAAAGTAGCACCAAAACTTTGGACCTTTCGGTCATGGGCGCTGACGACGTCGCGTCTCCCGCGGAGAGTTACAAAGTTTTTTGCTTCTTTCGTTCACAAAGAAGCGCTTGCTTACGTCCGGCACCTTCACTCCACACGCACAAACCATAGCCTTGTGCTATCGCAACACCATTCTAACGTATTGTTCACATGCACGGATCATATAAACGACGTCATCGACAAGGAATGATAGTGCATGCCTAACACGTGGAACGACGCGGTCGCACAAAACATCGTTGATCAGTATATCGGGCTCGAGGGGCCGATGCTCCCCGTCCTGCACGCCATCCAGGCAGAGTTCGGCTATATCAGCGATGATGCGATGCGGCTGGTCGCGCGGCGCCTCAACGTCACGCGCGCCGAGGTGTACGGCGTGGTCTCCTTTTATCATGATTTCCGGCGCGAACCCGCGGGGCGCCACCAGCTTAAAATCTGCCGCGCCGAGGCCTGCCAGGCGATGGGCGGCGAGGCGCACGCCGCGGCCCTGCTCGAGCGGCTGGGGCTGGACTGGGGCGGCACCACGCCGGATGGGCGGCTGACGGTCGAGCCGATTTATTGCCTGGGGCTTTGCGCCTGCGCGCCGAGCGCTATGCTGGACGGCGCGCCGCATGCGCGGCTGGACGCGCAGGCTTTGGAAAATCTTGCGATGGCGGCCGCCTGATGCGCATTTTCGTACCCCAGGATGCGGCGGCACTCGCGCTCGGCGCTGACGCGCTTGCCCATGCGGTGACGAAGGAAGCCGGCCGGCGCGGCGTCGACATCACCCTCGTGCGCAACGGCTCGCGCGGCATGTTCTGGCTGGAGCCGCTGATCGAGATCGAGACCGAAACGGGCCGCATCGGCTTTGGCCCCTGCACGCTTGCCGACATTCCGGCCCTGTTCGACGCCGCAACGCATCCCAAAGCCCTCGGCCTGGTCGATGAGATCCCGTTCCTCGCGCGCCAGCAGCGGCTCACGTTCGTGCGCTGCGGCGTTATCGATCCGCTGGACTTGAACGCCTACATCAAGCACGGCGGCTATGCCGGGCTCGAACGGGCGAAAACGCTTGGTCCAGCCGGCATCTGTGCGGAGGTGAAGGCCTCCGGCCTGCGCGGGCGCGGCGGGGCGGGCTTTCCGACCGGCATAAAATTCGAGACGGTGCGGACTGCGCAAGCCGACCAGAAATACATCGTCTGCAACGCCGATGAAGGCGATTCCGGCACCTTTGCGGACCGCCTGATCATGGAGGCCGATCCGTTCTGTCTGATCGAGGGGATGACGATCGCGGGGCTCGCGGTCGGCGCCACGCGCGGCTACATCTATGCGCGTTCGGAATATCCGCACGCCATCGTCAAGCTGAACGCGGCGATCGGGCTTGCCAAAGCCGCCGGTCTGCTCGACGGGTTCGCCCTTGAGGTGCGGGTGGGCGCCGGCGCCTATGTATGCGGCGAGGAAACCGCGCTGCTCGACAGCCTGGAGGGCAAGCGCGGGCAGGTTCGGGCGAAACCGCCGATCCCCGCAATCGTCGGCCTGTTCGGCAAACCGACGATCGTGAACAACACGATCTCGCTCGCGACCATCCCCTACATCCTCAGCCACGGCGCGCAGGCCTACGCGGATTACGGCATGGGCCGCTCGCGCGGCACGATGCCGGTGCAGCTCGCTGGCAACGTGAAGCATGGCGGCCTGTTCGAGACCGCTTTCGGCATCACGCTCGGCGAACTCGTCAACGAGGTCGGCGGTGGCACCGCGACCGGGCGGCCGGTGCGCGCGGTGCAGGCCGGCGGCCCGCTCGGCGCCTATTTTCCGCCGAGCCTGTTCGACACGCCCTATGACTACGAGGCGTTCGCCGCGCGCGACGGGCTGATCGGCCATGGCGGCCTCGTGGTGTTCGACGACACCGTGGACATGGCGCGGATGGCGCGCTTTGCCATGGAATTCTGCGCCCATGAATCCTGCGGCAAATGCACGCCGTGCCGCATCGGCTCAACGCGCGGCACGGAAGTGCTGGACCGCATCATTGCGGGCGAGGATGTGGCCAAAAACCTCGGGCTGGTCACGGATCTCTGCGAGACCATGAAGTTCGGCTCGCTCTGCGCCCTGGGCGGCTTCACGCCCTATCCGGTGATGAGTGCGATAAAACATTATCCGGAAGATTTTCAGAATCCTCTGCCGCTGGCGGCCGAATAGCCAGGCGGTTTTACAGGAGTTGGCGATGGGTTTGATCCACGAAATCGACTACGGCACGAAGCCGAGTGCGGCCACCAAGCTCGTTACCCTGACGATCGACGGTGAGCGCGTCACCGTGCCGGAAGGCACCTCGGTCATGCGCGCCGCAACCGAGGCCGGCACACAAATCCCGAAACTCTGCGCGACCGACATGCTGGACAGTTTCGGGTCCTGCCGGCTGTGCCTGGTTGAAATCGAAGGCCGCAACGGCACGCCGGCCTCCTGCACCACGCCCGTCGCCGATGGCATGGTCGTGCATACGCAGACCGGCAAGCTCGCCAAGCTGCGGCGCGGCGTCATGGAGCTCTATATCTCCGACCACCCGCTCGACTGCCTGACCTGTGCCGCCAACGGCGATTGCGAGCTGCAGGACATGGCGGGGGCGGTCGGCCTGCGCGAGGTCCGCTACGGCGATGCGGTCGAGACGCATACGCACCAGGCCAAGGACAATTCCAACCCGTATTTCCAGTTCGACCCCTCCAAATGCATCGTCTGCTCGCGCTGCGTGCGCGCCTGCGCGGAAGTCCAGGGCACGTTCGCGCTCACCATCGAGGGCATGGGCTTTGACTCCAAGGTCTCGCCCGGCATTGCCGAGGCAATGTTCGACTCCGAATGCGTCTCCTGCGGCGCCTGCGTGCAGGCCTGCCCGACGGCGACGCTGATGGAAACCTCGGTGATCGAGCGCGGCCAGCCGGAGCATTCGAAGATCACCACCTGCGCGTATTGCGGTGTCGGCTGCTCGTTCAAGGCGGAGATGCGCGGCGAGGAGGTCGTGCGGCTCGTGCCCTATAAGGATGGCAAGGCCAATCATGGCCATTCCTGCGTGAAGGGCCGCTTCGCCTGGGGTTACGCGACGCATCGCGACCGCATCACGAGGCCGATGATCCGCGCGAAAATCACCGATCCGTGGCGCGAGGTGAGCTGGGAAGAGGCGATCGCGCATACCGCGTCCGAGTTCAAGCGCATCCAGGCGGAGCATGGCGTCGGGTCGATCGGCGGCATCACCTCATCGCGCTGCACGAATGAGGAAACCTTCCTCGTCCAGAAACTCATCCGCGCCGGCTTCGGCAATAACAATGTGGATACCTGCGCGCGGGTGTGCCATTCGCCGACCGGCTATGGCTTGAAGAACACGTTCGGGACCTCGGCCGGCACGCAGGATTTCGATTCGGTCGAGCAGGCGGATGTGATCCTGGTGATCGGCGCGAACCCGACGGATGGGCATCCGGTCTTCGCCTCGCGCATGAAAAAGCGCCTGCGCGAAGGGGCGGCCCTCATCGTCGTCGATCCGCGCCGCATCGACCTTGTGCGCACGCCGCATGTGCAAGCGCAGCACCATCTCGCCTTGCGCCCCGGCACCAATGTCGCGATCGTGAATGCGCTCGCCCATACCATCGTGTCGGAGGGCCTGCACGACGAGGCGTTCATCCGCGAGCGCTGCGACTGGGAGGAGTTTGCCGAATGGGCGGCCTTCATCCTGCAGCCCGAGAACAGCCCCGAGACGGTCGCCGAACTGACAGGCGTGCCGGCGGCCGAGATCCGCGCCGCCGCCCGGCTGTATGCGAGCGCGCCGAACGGCGCGATCTATTACGGCCTCGGTGTCACCGAACATTCGCAAGGCTCCTCCACGGTCATCGCGATTGCCAACCTCGCGATGGCGACGGGCAATATCGGCCGCCCCGGCGTGGGCGTGAACCCGCTGCGCGGCCAGAACAACGTGCAGGGCAGCTGCGACATGGGCAGCTTTCCGCACGAATTCCCCGGCTACCGCCACGTCTCCGATGACACCGCCCGCACGATTTTCGAACATGAGTGGGGCGTGCCGCTGTCGGGCGATCCCGGCCTGCGCATCCCCAACATGCTCGATGCCGCCATGGACGGTACATTTCTCGGCCTCTACATCCAGGGCGAGGACATCGCGCAGTCGGACCCGGATACAAGGCACATTGTCGGCGGCCTGACCGCCATGCAATGCGTCGTCGTGCAGGATCTGTTCCTGAACGAGACGTCCAACTACGCCCATGTGTTCCTGCCAGGCTGCACCTTCCTCGAGAAGGACGGCACCTTCACCAATGCCGAGCGCCGCATCCAGCGCGTACGCCGCGTCATGGCGCCGAAGAACGGCTATGCCGACTGGCAGATCACGCAGATGCTGGCCAACGCCATGGGCACGCCGATGCACTATGCGCACCCCGCCGAGATCATGGATGAGATCGCGCGCACGACGCCGACCTTCGCCGGCGTCTCGTTCGACGCGCTGGAGCGCCTGGGCTCGATCCAGTGGCCGTGCAATGCGAAGGCGCCGGAGGGCACGCCGGTCATGCATGTCGAGGGTTTCGTGCGCGGCCGCGGCCGGTTCATGATCTCCGAATACGTCGCGACCGACGAAAAAACCGGGCCGCGCTTCCCGCTGCTGCTGACCACGGGCCGGATTCTCTCGCAGTATAACGTGGGCGCCCAGACCCGGCGGACCGCGAACGAGGCTTGGCACGAAGAGGACCTGCTCGAAATCCACCCGCACGATGCCGAGACGCGCGGCGTGAAGGACGGTGACTGGATCAAGCTCGCGAGCCGTGCGGGCGAGACCAGCCTGCGCGCGAAGCTGACCGACCGCGTCGCCCCCGGCGTGGTGTACACGACCTTCCACCACCCGGTGACGCAGGCGAACGTGATCACGACGGACTACTCGGACTGGGCGACCAACTGCCCGGAATACAAGGTGACGGCGGTGCAGGTGTCGCTCTCAAACGGCCCGAGCGACTGGCAGCAGGCCTATCTCGCCCATAGCCGCGCCGCCCGGCAGATCGCGACAGCGGCCGAATGAGTGCGACGGTCGACCGCCTGGTGATGATGGCAAACCAGATCAGCCGCGCCTTTGGCCGGCTGCCGCATGACGAGGCGGTGGCGCAGGTCGCCGCCCATATCAGGAGTTTTTGGGAGAAGCGCATGCTCGCCCAGATTTTCGAGCATATCGACGAAGGCGGCGCCGGGCTGGATGCGGTGGCGCGCGATGCCCTGCAGAGCCTGCGCGCGCTCGCCTGACGCGTGCTGTTGAAAGAAAATACGACGAAAAATATCTCATGCGCCCAAAACCGGATCTTTATCAGTTTCCCCAACGTTAAATTGCGGCTATTTCTCGTCCAGGATGTACGGGTGCTGTTTTTGACGAAACCTTTGCTTAACCGTGCTCGAATATAAATTTTACGTAAGATAACAGGAGACTTATAGATGGACTGGCTGCAACCCTCAGCACTCGCTGCCGCGCTGACCGAAGCGGGCACCAAAAAGGCGAATCTCAGCACGAAGACGATCCTGACCACTGGCATACTCTCGGGCATGTTCCTCGGCTTCACCACCACGCTGTTCGTCTCCGCACTGGTCGCGGTCGGCAGCGTGCCAGTCGCCGCCTTGTTCTTTCCGATCGGCTTCATCATGCTCGTGCTGCTCGGGCTCGAGCTTTTCACCGGCAACGTGGCGCTGATCCCCTACGCGCTGATGGCCGGCAAGGTCAGCGGCGGCAAGATGGTGAAAGCCGTCATCACGGTCTATATCGGCAACCTGATCGGCAGCCTGATCTATGCGCTGATCTTCGCCCTGATCGATACCAAGTGCTTCACCGACGCGCCCGACCCGCTCGGCGCCAAGGTGATCGCGCTCGCGACCGCCAAAACCGCCGTCTACGCGAAATTCGGCGCCGCCGGCTGGTTCGATGCGTTCCTCAAAGGTGTCGTCTGCAACTGGATGGTCAGCCTCGGCGCCGTCATGGCGCTGGTCACCCGCTCCACCATCGGCAAAATCTTCGCCATGTACCTGCCGATCATGGCCTTCGTCGCGCAAGGCTTTGAGCACTGCGTCGTCAACATGTTCGTCATCCCCTGCGGCATCATGCTGGGCGCGAACGTGAGCGTCGGGCAGTGGTGGATGTGGAACGAAATTCCCGTCACACTTGGTAACATTGTCGGCGCTGTCGTCATCACCGCCGGCGGTCTCTACCTCGCCTTCGGCAAGACCGCGAAGGCCGAACCGGTCGCCATGGGCGTCCCCGCCGAATAACGGGCCTCAAACGCCACGAAAAAGCGCCGGCCCGCATGGGTCGGCGCTTTTTTTATAAAACCCGCCTTGCTGTCCAACGGTTAGCACCTGGTATATTTTTGTCGGCAAGTGATTAATTTCTGATCGTTCCTGTCGCCAGAGGCAAAATTTCGATTCCAAGCCCTGTTGCAGCAAAATCCATCTCCCCTCATCTTCGTGTCAGCATCCTGTCCGTAAGGATAATTTTCACCGACCTGAAACGGAGCCTGATCGACATGCAGCCGATACGACATTCCATGCGCCTTGCGACCGCCGCCGCCATCGGCCTTGGCCTTGCCTTCGCGCCGGCGGCACACGCCGACACGCCGGCTTTGCCCGCAGACATCACCGCCAGCAAAACCATCACCTATTGCAGCGCCGTCAACCTGCCGCCGATGGAATTCTTCTCGGCCGCACAGCAGCCGGAAGGTGTAGACATCGAGCTCGGCGACGCGCTCGCGCAACGCCTCGGGCTGCAGGCGCGCTGGGTCAACATTCCCTTCGCCGGCCTCATCCCCGCCCTCCTCGCCGGCCATTGCGACGCCATCATGTCGCAGCTCTTCATCAAGCCGCCACGCCTCAAAGTCATCGATGAAATCCCGTATATGTACAGCCAGGAAGGTTTCATCCTGAAGGCCGGCGCGCCGACGCTGAGCGGCCCGGAAGCGCTCTCGGGCGAGAAGGCGGCGACCGTGACCGGCACGACCGCGACCGACCTCATCAACAAAGCCAACGTGCAGCTGAAAACCGACGGCAAGGCGCCCGTCACCATCATCGCCTTCCCCGAAAACACGCCAGCCTTGCAGGCCGTGCAGTTCGGGCAGGTCGCCGCCTACGGTGTCGCCTACGAAACCGCGCTGTACTACGCCGCCCTCGAGCCCAGCGCCTTCGAGGTCGGCGGCGCGCCCTACTTCAAAATCCTCACCGGCATCGGCGTCGCCAAAACGACGCCCACCCTCACCGCCGCCCTCACCGAGCAGCTGCACGCGATGATGGCCGACGGCAGCTACGCCGCCATCTATGCCAAATGGCACCTGCAGCCCGATATCCTGACCAAATAACGCGGCATGCATTTCGACTGGCCGTATTTCTGGGCGCAGCTGCTCACGCCGAGCAGCGCGTTCCTCGATGGGCTCGGCCTCACCGTCATCATGGCGGTGAGCGCCCAGATCCTCGGGTTCATCTTCGGCCTCATCCTGGCCTTCGGCCGGCTCTCGCCCAACAAATTCCTGAACGGGCTCGCCGCCACCTATATCTGGGTCGTGCGCGGCACCCCGCTGCTGGTGCAGATCGTCTTCATCTATAACGGCCTGGCCGCCGCCGGCATCGTCAGCTTCAACGATATCAAAATCGCCGGCATCGTCTTCCCCGGCAATCTGCAGGCCGGCATCCTCGCACTCGCGATCAACGAGGCCGCCTACATGGCGGAAATCTACCGCGCCGGCATCGGCGCCGTCGACCGCGGCCAGTTCGAGGCCGCCAAGGCGCTCGGCATGCCGCCCGCCATGATGATGCGCCACGTCGTGCTGCCGCAGGCCTTCCGCATCATCCTCCTGCCCATCGGCAACCAGTTCAACATCATGCTGAAAAACACCACCCTCGTCAGCGTCATCGGCGTGTCCGAAATGCTGCTGGTCACCGAAACCATCAACTCCGCCACCTTCCGCACCTTCGAGCTCTACGCCGTGGTCGCCCTCTACTTCCTGCTCCTCACCAGCCTGTGGAACCTGTTCATGGGCTGGGCCGAACGGCATTTTGCCCTGGGCCGCCCCGCACCCGAGGCGCCGCGCGCCGCGCTGGAGACGCCGGCATGAGCGACGACCTGCTGATCGAGGCGACCGGCGTTGAAAAATGGTTCGGCGCCGTCAAAGTGCTCGACCGTGTCAATTTCTTCGTCCGCCGCGGCGAAGTCGTCGTGCTCATCGGGCCCTCTGGCTCCGGCAAAACCACGCTCCTGCGCTGCATCAACCATCTCGAGCCGATCCAGAACGGCCGCATCGCCGTCAACGGCGCCCTGATCGGCTACCGCGAACGCAACGGCCGGCTTATCCCCGATGCCGAACGCAACATCGCCGTGCAACGCCGCGACGTCGGCATGGTGTTCCAGCGCTTCAACCTGTTCGCCAATATGAACGCACTGCAAAACGTCAGCCTCGCCCCCCGCCTGCTGCGCGGCACACCCAAAGCCCAGGCCGAAGAACAGGCCCGCGCCCTGCTCGCCCGCGTCGGCCTGCCGGATAAAGCCAACGCCTTCCCAACCGCCCTCTCCGGCGGCCAGCAACAACGCGTCGCCATCGCCCGCGCCCTCGCCATGCAACCCGCGGTACTCCTCTTCGACGAACCAACATCGGCACTCGACCCGGAAATGGTCGGTGAAGTGCTCGCCGTCATGCGCGACCTCGCTCTGTCGGGCATGACCATGGTCGTCGTCACGCACGAAATGGGCTTCGCCCGCCAGGTCGCCGACCGCGTGACGGTCATGGCCGACGGCCGCATCATCGAAGAAGGCCATCCCGAAGCCGTCTTCACCGACCCACAGCACACGAAAACCCGCGCTCTGCTCGGGGCTGTGTTGCATTGAGGGGTGTTCCAGTAAGCAAGGCCAGGGGGCTTTGCCCCCTGGACCCCCACGAAGGGCCGCGCCCTTCGATCCGCGATAGTTAGGGATTGGCGAGAGGGGCGCCGGTCATAGCCGTGTCAGCGCCCTTGCCGTTACGCGCCCCTCTCGCCAATCCCTTTCTTATTTCAGGGTTCTAAGGGCTCCGCCCTTAGCGGGGTTCCAAGGGGCAGAGCCCCTTGGCCTTACTTGCTAGACTCCCCCCGAAGCACTCAGCCCTCGATCATATCGCGGATTTTCTTGGCCAGTGCGTCGAGTGCGAACGGTTTCGTGATGATTTCCATGCCCGGCTCGAGGGCTGTGCCGTTGCCGACGGCGGCGTTGTGGGCGTAGCCGGTCATGAACAGCACGCGCAGGTCCGGGCGGAGCACGCGGGCGGCGTCGGCCAGTTGGCGGCCGTTCAGGCCTGGCAGGCCGACATCGGTGATCAGCAGGTCGATCCGGGCGTGGCCCTGGATGACTTGCAGTCCGGTCTGGGCGTCGACGGCTTCGATGGCTTTGTAGCCGAGTTCCTCCAGGGTTTCGGTCACCAGCATGCGCACGGTGGGTTCGTCGTCGACGACGAGGACGGTTTCGCCGTCTTCGGCCTGGAAGGCGGCGGCATCGTCGCCGGCACCTTCGCCGTCTTCGCCGAGGTCGCCGCGGTAGCGCGGGAGGTACAGGCGGAAGGTGGTCCCGTGGCCGGGTTCCGAATAGATCGAGACGTGGCCTTCGGATTGTTTGACGAAGCCGTACACCATCGAGAGGCCGAGGCCGGTGCCCTGGCCGGTCGGTTTGGTGGTGAAGAACGGGTCGAAGGCTTTGGCGATCACCTCCGGCGACATGCCGGTGCCGGTATCGGTGACCGAGATGGCGATGTACTGGCCGGGGCGAACCTCGCCGCCCTGGCCGCGGGCGTAGGCGTCATCGAGATAGGCGTTGCTGGTCTCGATGGTCAGGCGGCCGCCCTCGGGCATCGCGTCGCGCGCGTTGATGGCGAGGTTGAGGATGGCGCTGTCGAGCTGGTTGGGATCGCTCAAGGTGGGCCAGAGACCGCCGGCCAGGACCATTTCGAGGTTGATGGCGGGGCCGAGGGTGCGGCGCAGCAGGTCTTCCATGGCGGCGACCAGGCGGTTGGCATCGACGCGCTTGGGGTCGAGCGGCTGACGGCGGGCGAAGGCGAGCAGCCGCTGGGTGAGGGCGGTGGCGCGCTGCGCCGAGGTCATCGCGGCCGCGCTGTAGCGCTCCAGGCCATCGGTGCGCCCGGCGGCCAGGCGCCGCTGCAGGAATTCGAGGCTGCCCATGATGCCGGCGAGCAGGTTGTTGAAGTCGTGCGCGATGCCGCCCGTGAGCTGGCCGACCGCTTCCATTTTCTGCGCCTGGCGCAGCGCGTCCTCGATCTTTTCGCGCTCCGCGAGGGCATCGGCGATGCGCTGTTCCAGCATGTCGTTGGCTTCGCGCAGGGCGGCCTCGGCCCAGGCGCGCTCCACCGCGTCCCAGGTACGCGCCGCAACGTCCTCGACCAGGTTAACCTCTTCCATTGTCCACGGCCGGGGCGTGCGGCTATTGACGTAGAGCGCGGCGCTGAAGCGTCCGTTGCGGACCAGCGGCACCGAGATGAAGGCGGCGGTCTCCTTGGCTAGCCACGCCTGCACCTGCTCGGGGTGCTCGGTGCGCACATCGGCGCAGATGACGGTTTCGCCGGCCTGCTGCATGGCGACGTGCACCGCGCCGAACTTGTCCAGCGGTACGGGGCCGGAGATCGGCGCGACGCCGTCGATGTAGCATGACTCCAGCACGATCGTCTGGTCGTCGGCCTGCACCTGGCCGTAGCCGGCGCGGTTGGCGCCGAGCTGCCGGCCGAGCGCATCGACGGCGGCGGTCATGATTTCGCGCGGAGCGGTGAGCGTGCGTAGCTCGTCCCACAGGCCGAGCAGGAAGGCCTGGCGCGCTTCGGCGGTTTTGCGCGGCGTCACGTCGATCACGGTGCCGATGGCGCGCACGCAGCGGCCGCTCTCATCAAAGATCGCCTTGCCCTTGCCGGCGACCCAGCGCAGCACGCCATCACGCCCGAGCGAGCGGTATTCGAGGTCGAATGGCGCGCGGATGGCGGGGTCGATCGTGCGGGCGAGTTCGGCGCGCACCGCTTCCAGATCCTCCGGGTGCAGGGCCGCGTAATAGTCGTGCAGCGTCACTGGGGTTGCGGCCGGCATGCCGAACATGGCACGGGCGCGCTCGGTCCAGATGAGATCGCCGGTGGCGATGTCGAGGTCCCAGGTGCCGATTTCGGCGGAATCCGTGGCGAGGCGGAGCGATTCCTCGCTGAGCTGCAGCCGCTCCTCAGCGTTGCGGCGTGCTGTCGTGTCCATGACGATGCCGGCGACGCGGATCGCCTGGCCGTCGGTCGCGCGGACCACCTGGGCGCGCGCCTGCACCCAGCGCACGCCGCCCGCGCGCGGCAGCACGCGGTACTCGATGTCGTAGTCGGCGCCGGTCTCGACCGCGTTCTGCATGGCGGCATCGCGCCGGGGCCGGTCATCGGGGTGGATCGCGGCCAGTTTCTGCGCGTGGGTCAGCGGCGCGTTGCGGTCGTGGCCGAAGATCTCGCGCGCCTCGGGGGACGCGGTCAGCTCATGCGTGCGCAGGTCGAGCTCCCAGATGCCCATGCGGCCGGCCTGGGCGGCGAAGCGCAGCCGCGCCTCGCTCGCCTTCTGCGCGTGCAGCCGTCCGGCGAGTTCGGCCATCAATGCGGCATTATGGCTCTCGAGGCCGGCGAGACGCTCGCGCTCGATCGTCACATCCACCTGACTCGCGAAGAAATAGGTGAGCGTGCCGGCGGCATCCCGCACGGGCGCCATCAGCAGGCGGTTCCAAAACGGCTCGCCGCCCTTGCGATGGTTGCGGATGTCGATCTCGATCGACCGCGCCTCGTTCACCGCCGCCCGGATGCGCGCGACCGCGGCGGGATCGGTATCCGGGCCCTGCAGGAAACGGCAGTTGCGGCCGAGGATTTCGTCCCGCGAATAGCCGGACAAACGGCAGAACGAGTCGTTCGCGAATACCACCGGGTTATCAGGCAGCCGCGGATCGGTGATGATCATCGGCATGCGCGTCGCCCGAACGGCCTCAGCGAAGGGGTCGTTACCGTGCTCGAAGCGCTTCAGCTCGGCGCTGATGCGCGCCTGATCGCGTGAAACGACATCCTCAACATAATCCGGCCGGCCCCAGGCCATACCGGTTCCGTCATTCGCCACAACAACTCTCCTGTCGCACCGGGCGAGCCAGGTGCGAAATGGGTCAAGGGGCTGGTCAACCGGCAAATTGCCGGACATCCCAGCCCGCGACGTTTCAGAGATAAGTCGTTTGGCGGACGATCAAATACCCGCAACCCTGGAAAGGCCTGGGCCGCGGATTACGCTCGCTCCATGTTTTGACGAGCGCTGCCGCCGACTGAGCCGCCGGCCGCTACAACCACACCGCGTTAAAGTTCGCTGGCAATCTTGTTGAACGTCGCCGACACGTTCTTGCCGAGGGTCGTGAGCGCGGTGATGATGACAACCGATATCAAGGCCGCAATTAATGCATACTCGATTGCAGTAACCGCCCGCCGATCAACGTTCAACCGAAGCAGCGCATGTCTGAGGTAGATCAACATATCAATCCTAAAGACGCTGACGATGACTAGCACAATGCGACGCGTCTCATTTATGAAATAACGCCGGTTTAATCAATGCAACCACGGCGGCAAGACTGCGTTACACAATAACGATGACGTGACACGGCGACCGGCCGTGAACGCTTTTGCAGCGGGACGTTAGCAAGGCCAGGGGCCGCTGCCCCTTGGAACCCCGCTAAGGGCGGAGCCCTTAGAACCCGGTAATAAGAAAAAGGATGAGCGGCAGGGGCAGCGTCTCCTGGCCTTCCTTACTTTCTCGCCAACGCCTCCTCGATCAGGTCGATTGTACGGCGTAGGCCGTACAGGGCGATGAAGCCGCCGAAGCGTGGGCCTTCTGTTTGGCCCAGCAGCACCTGGTACAGGCAATCGAACCACGCCTTCAGCGGCGAGAACGGGTGGCGTTTGCCGATCGTATAGACCAGCGTTTGCAGCTCTTCGGCATCGCTACCGGCGGGCAGTTCGGCGAGTGAGGTGGCGAGGTCGGTGAGGGCGGCTCGTTCGAGCTCGGTTGCCGGGCGGAACTGCTTTTTGGTCGCGACGAAGTCCCGGTAGTAGACGATTGCGTAGTCCACCAGTTTCGCGAGAAACGGCGAGGATTCGGGTGTGGCGTCGGGCATGTAGGCGCGGATGAAACCCCAGAGCATTTCCGGGCTGTCGGCGTTGATGACCGAGGCGAGGTTCAGCAGCATGTTAAAGCCGATCGGCGAGCCGCCGTTTGCCGGCACGTCGCCGCCGTGGATGTGCCAGGCGGCGTTGTTATGCGGGTCGTTGGTGGTGCGCAGCGCCTCTACGCTGGCGATATAGTCGTCGGCGGCGCGCGGGATCACGTCGAAGAACAGCCGCTTGGCGCGTTGCGGCGCGTGATACATGAACTGTGCGAGGCTCTCGGGCGGCGCGTAGGTCAGCCATTGCTCGACAGAGAGGCCGTTGCCCTTGCTCTTTGAGATTTTCTGGCCGTTTTCATCAAGGAACAGTTCATAGGTCAGGCATACCGGCGGTTCGGCGCCGAGGGCGCGCACGATCGCCGATGACAGCTTGACGGAATCGATCAGGTCCTTACCCGACATTTCATAGTCGACGCCGAGCGCATACCAGCGCATCGCCCAGTCCGCCTTCCATTGCAGCTTGGCCGCACCGCCGGTGACGGCGGTCTCAAAGCGCGTGCCGTCTTCCGGGTCGCGCCATTGCACGGTGCCATGGGCGACGTCGACATGCTCGATCGGCACCTGCATGACGATGCCGGTGCGCGGGTGGAGAGGGAGGATCGGCGAATAGGTGGCGCGCCGCTCGGGCCCCAGGGTCGGGCGGATGATGTCGACGATCTCGTTGTGCCTGGCGAGCACGTGCAGCAAGGCCGGATCGAACCGGCCGGAGGCGTAGTACGCGCTGGCGGAGGCAAATTCGTAGTCAAAGCCAAAGGAATCCAGAAACGCCATCAGCCTTGCGTTGTTGTGCGCGCCGAAGCTCGCATGCGTGCCGAACGGGTCCGGCACCTGGGTGAGCGGCCGGCCGAGGAATTCCTTCAGCATCGCCTTATTCGGCACATTGTCGGGGACTTTGCGCAGACCGTCCATGTCGTCGGAGAAGGCGATCAGGCGCGATGGCAGGCCCGTGAGTTCGGTGAAGGCGCGGCGCACCCAGGTGGTGCGGGCGACTTCGCCGAAGGTGCCGATATGCGGCAGGCCGGACGGGCCATAGCCGGTTTCGAACAGCGCCGAGGTTTTGCCGGTTTCGGCCAGGCGGGCGGCGATGCGCTCGGCTTCACGGAAGGGCCAGCTCGGCGGGGCGGGAATTTGCTCGTTCATGGTCCGCCTGCTCTATGGTCAAAAAATTCCGGCGTCTATACGGGAGCGGATGTCCTATCTGCCGGAGTTCTCAGCCCTCATCGCCGGCCATGGCCGCGCGGTCCTGCTCACAGCCGACGGTGAGTTCGTGGATGTGACGCCGGGCACGGTGGCGAGCCAGATGGGTGGCGCCGTGCCGCTGGTGGTGCATGGGCCGGCGACGCGCAAACGGCTTGGCAATCCTTCGGTCGAGCTGCTCGACCTGTTGGAGCTGTTCGCCTTCGTCTGCCCGGCGCAATCGCTCGCGCCGACGCCGGCGGGGCTCGCCCGGGCGCTCGACATCGATGTTCCGGAGACGCAGGAGAACGCAGCGATCGCGCTTGGGGACATGGCGGAGACGCTGCTTGCCCGGCTGGCCGCCGGTGCGGGCACGCCGGCGAACCAGGACGCCGCGGGGCTGGCCGCGCGCATGGGGGCCGCCGGCTGGGGCTGGGCGCCGTATGTGCTGGCCGCGCTGGGCAAACCCGCCGCAGCACCGGATGGCATGGCGATGCGGCTGTGGAAGCGGCTGCCGAAATGGGAGGAGAGCGCGCCGCGCCCGCCGCCCGCCGCCCACGCGGTCCCGCCCGGCGAGGCCCGCGCGCGGCTGGCTACGCTGCTCGGGCCGCAGGCCGAGCAGCGCCCCGCCCAGGCCGATTTCGCCTCCGCGGTCACCGCCGCCTTCGCGCCGCGCGCCGCCGAAGGCAGCCCGCATGTCGTGCTCGCCGAAGCCGGCACGGGCACGGGCAAGACGCTCGGCTACCTCGCCCCCGCCAGCCTGTGGGCGGAGCGCAATAAGGGGGCGGTCTGGATCTCGACCTATACAAGGCATCTGCAGCGCCAGATCGAGTCCGAGGCCGGCCGCCTCGGGCCCGGCGCCAATGTCGTGCTGCGCAAGGGGCGCGAGAACTACCTGTGCCTGCTGAATTTCGAGGACGCCATGGGGGTGGAGCGCTATACCATCCCGCTCGGCCTGATCGCGCGCTGGGCGATGGCGAGCGCGGATGGCGACCTGTTCGGCGGCGACCTGCCGGGCTGGTTCGCCGAGCTTTTCGGCCATACCCTGCTGGGGCAGATCGCGGACCGGCGCGGCGAGTGCATCCATGCCGCCTGCCCGCATTACACGACCTGCACGATCGAGCACGTGATCCGCGACGCGCGGCAGGCGGACCTCGTGATCGCCAACCACGCGCTCGTGATGGCGCAGGCGGTCTGGGGCGGGCTCGACGATGACAATGTGCCGACGCGCTATGTCTTCGACGAGGGGCATCATATTTTCGATGCCGCCGATAGCGCGTTCTCGATCGAGCTGTCGGGTGCGGCGATGGCGGAGCTGCGGCGCTGGCTGCTGGGGGCGGAGGGCACGCGCTCGCGCGCCCGTGGCCTCGCGCGCCGGCTGGAGGACGTGCTGGCGAGCGATGACGTGATGCGGGCCGCCCTGGACAAGGCGCTGCTCGCCGCCAAGGCGCTGCCGGCGCCGATGTTTTCGGCCCGGCTGGAGCCTGAGCTGAGCCCGGACCACAACCCGGCCGAGGTATTTCTGCGGGCGCTCCGGGTGCAGGCGCGGGCGCGGGCGACGGAGGCGGACCTGCGCGGCGGCGGGCCGTTCGAGACGGATCTGCAGCCGATCGACCCTGCCATCCTGCCCGCCGCGCGCACGCTCTCGGCCGCCATGGAGCAGCTGCGCGTCCCGCTCGCGGCATTGCGATCGCGTTTTCTCGAGCGGCTGGAGACCGACGCCGAGACGCTGGACGAGGCGACCCGCCAGCGTCTCGAGGGTACGGCGCGCAGCCTGAAGCGCCGCGCGATCGACAGCCTGACCGCCTGGCGGCGCATCCTGGACAATCTGGCGCAGGCGGGCGCACCCGGAGACCGTCCGGCGCAGATCGAGTTTCTGCGGCTCGAACGCGATGCCGGCGGCGACCGGGACATCGCCCTGCTCTCGCATATGCTCGACCCTACGCAGGCGTTCATCGAGACGATCGCCAAGCCGGCGCATGGCATGCTGATCACGAGCGCGACGCTGCGCGACGGCGCCGACCCGGAGACCGCGTGGGAGGGGGCGGAGGCGCGCACGGGGGCGGCGCACCTCGCCGCACCCGCGATCCGCGCGGCCTTCGATTCGCCGTTCGACTACGCCGCCCGCACCAAAATCGTGCTGGTATCCGACGTCAACACGCAGAATATCGGCGCTTTGTCAGGCGCGTACAAAACGCTGTTCGAGGCGGCGGGGGGCGGCGGGCTCGGCCTGTTCACCGCCATCTCGCGCCTGCGCGCGGTGCACGCCCGCATCGCCCCGGCGCTGGAGGCCGCCGGCATCTCGCTCTACGCCCAGCACGTGGACGCTATGGACAATGCCACCCTCGTCGACATCTTTCGCGCCGAGGAGCACTCCTGCCTGCTGGGCACGGATGCGATGCGCGACGGTGTCGACATTCCCGGCAACGCGCTGCGCCTGGTGGTGTTCGAGCGCACGCCCTGGCCGCGGCCCGACATACTGCACCGCACACGCCGCACGCATCTCTCAGGCGGTGTGCCGAAGGACTATGACGACGCCATCGTGCGCCTGCGCCTGCGCCAGGCCTTCGGCCGGCTGATCCGCCGCGCCGATGATCGCGGCGTGTTCGTACTGCTCGACCGGCAGATGCCCTCCCGCCTGCTGACGGCCTTCCCCGAGGATGCGCCGATCATCCGTTCTGGCCTGGCCGAGGCCGTACAGGGGATCAGCCGGTTTCTAAAACCCTGAAAAACACGTGGAAAGCCGTGCGCTTTTTGCCACAGGCCCGACAAATCGCACGTACACGAAACACCAGCCCTTTGTCGGAGACGACTGGTTTGCTAGGGCCTTGGGGAGCAGATTTAGACAAAAAGCGGATCTGTCTGGGAGACCTACCTTTGCTACGCCTTTGGCTTTACGCCGTTCTGATGTGCGGCAGCGTCGCCGCGGCGCACGCTGCCGCCATCCAGAACCAGAACCCGACGGGCCGCTGGCTCACCGAAAACGGTCAGGCCGTTATCCAGATCGCCCCCTGCGGCGCTGATCTGTGCGGCCAGATCGTCGGCATCGCCCTCGCCCATCCCGGCGACCCGATGCCGACCAACTGGCAAGGCGGCCCGCAATGCGGCATGACCATCCTGCAAACAGCACCGCAGATGGATAGCGATACGGGTGCGACCGCCTGGGTCGGCTCCGTGCTCGATCCGCGCAACGGCAATGTCTACCACGCGACGATCAGGCTCGATGATAACCGGGACCTGCATTTGCACGGGTATCTCGGGCTGCCGATCTTTGGGCAGACACAGATTTGGGCGCCATATGCGGGGCGGACGCTGGCTGGGTGTAAGCTCGCAGCGTTAGGGTAGGGAAGCGCTTCTTTTTTGAAAAAAAGCAGCAAAAAAAGTCTGGAACTTCGGGCCATGGGCTTTGACGGCGCCGGCACCCCCGGCCCAAAGTTCTAAAGTTTTTTTGCTACTTCCACATCCTCTGTAGCTCCGGCTGCCTATCCAAAATCTGATGTTTCAGCGCCCCCAGAATATGCGCGCCCAGGACCACGTACAGCGCGTACCCCAGATACGTATGGACCGTGCCGAACAGGCTATGCACCATGGCCTTCGTGGCAGGGTCCAGCCCGGTGATGAAACCCAAGCGAAACCAGGGGATGACCCAGAACAGGAAGAGCGGGTGCGCCGGCGCTGACTTCCAGGCGGAATCGTGGACCCAGCCGGTGAATGGCAGAGCGAAGATCAGCACGTACAACGCGGCGTGCGCGGCGTGCGCGGCGAAAGCTTCCCAGGGCTGGTAGTCGGCGGGCAGCGGCGGCGGCTTGTGCGTCAGCCGCCACAGCACCCGCACCAGCACCAGTACCAGCACGGTGATGCCGATCGATTTGTGGAGATCGATCACCGGCCGCACGTCGGGCGTCGGCAGGTAGTTCGACCCGAGCCCCAGGATGATGTTGACCCCGATGAGGGCCGCGATCGCCCAGTGCAGGAGCACGGCGGTGCCGGTGTATTTATTGACGGGCGTCATGTTTATTTATCCAGATTGGTTTCGTGAGATGTTATCCAGGTGGATCAATCACGGACAAAGTCAATTCTCCGCGCGTACGGCTTGGCAACGGATCGGAGCGCTGTAGTAAAGACAGCCCGACACGACTTGCGAGAGGATTGAGCCGTTGCCAACCAGCCTGACGCGCGCGTTGCACGAAAATTCGCCGCGCTGGTCTCGCCCGGCGACGCCGGCCGCGAGCCTGCTGATCCACGGCGCCGTCTTCACAGTGTGGGCGGCACTGCTGGTCAACGCGTTCATCGGCCGCGGGATCGAGGCCTGGGCAGTCGGCATTATCTATATTGCCTACGATACGTTGCTCCTGGCCTTCACCTTCTGGCAGACCCTGGCGCTGCGCAAAATCCCCGCTTTGCCGCCGGCCGAGGCGCCGCGGCCGACGCTCGGCGTCATCATCGCCGCGTTCAACGAGGAAACCGTGCTGCGCGCGACGATCGAGGCGCTGTGCCGCCAGTCCGACCCGCCGGACGAGATCATCGTCGCCGATGACGGCTCGACGGACGGCACCGCTGAGGTGCTGCAGGCGGCCTACGGGCTGATGCCGCCGCCGGTCGGCGAGATCACGCCCCCTGCCCCCGGCCTCGCGCGGCTGCGCTGGCTGCGCGCGCCGCATGGCGGCAAGGCCCGCACGCTCAACCGCGCCATCCCGCTGCTGCAATCGGACCTCATGCTTACCGTCGACGCGGACACCCAGCTCGACCACGGCGCCATCGCCGCGATGCGCGAGGCCTTCGCCCGCACGCCCGGGCTGGTCGCCGCCACCGGCGTGCTGGCGCCCGCCTGCGACGGGAGTTTCAGCGGCCGATTTTTCGAATGGTTCCAAACCTACGAATACATCCGCAATTTTCTCGGCCGCTTCGCCTGGTCGCGAATGGACAGCCTGCTGCTGATCTCCGGCGCATTCGCGGGCTTCCGGCGCGAGGCGGTCGTCACCGTAGGCGGCTTCGATCCCGATTGCATGGTCGAGGATTACGAGCTGATCCACCGGCTGCGCCGCTACGGCTATGACCATGGCCTCGGCTGGCACAGCACCGTGCTCGGCACGGCGCGTGCCCGTACCTCGGCACCCGGCACGGTGCTCGGCTTTCTGCGCCAGCGCCGCCGCTGGTTCGGCGGCTTCCTGCAGACCCAGCTGTGGTACCGGGACATGGTGGGCGCGCGCCGCTATTCCCGGCTCGGCCTGTGCATGCTGCCGGTCAAAGCGGTCGACACCATGCAACCGATTTACGGCCTCTGCGCCTTCGCGCTGCTGCTCTGGTATATTGGCACCGGCAATCTGCGCCTGCTGGTCCCGGTCGGCGGCTTCATCATCGGCAAGATCATCATCGACCTCGCCTTCCACCTCTGGTCGATCCACCTCTACCGCAACTGGGTTGGCGGCCGCACCAAAGCCAATTTCGCGCTGGCGATCCTGGCGTCGATCGCCGAGCCGTTCAGCTTCCAGCTGTTCCGGCACCTGGGCGCAAGCTGGGGGTGGCTGTTCTTTGTCACGGGCCGGGTGAGCTGGGGGGCGCCGCAGCGACGGGCGACGCCGGCGGCAACGCAGTGAGGAGATGAGAAAGCGCTACTTTTTTGAAAAAAAAAGCAGCAAAAAACTTTTGGAACTCTGGGCCATGGGCTGTCGCGGCGCCAACGCCCATGACCCGGCGTTTCAAAGTTTTTTTGCTCCTTAACTACATGACTCAAACCCCCGCCTCAGCGCAGGCCGATTCAAATCCCGTCCGATAAACACAATCTTGCTGTTGCGCGCCTCGTCCGGCTTCCATTTCGCAACGAAATCGCCATCCGCGATCATGTGCACCGCCTGGAACGCAAAGCGCCGGTCCTCGTTTTTGTAGGACAGGATGCCTTTGGTGCGCAGGATATTCTGGCCCTGGGTTTGCAGGATATGGCCGATCCAGGTCTGGAATTTTTGCGCATCGAGCGGTGTTGCGACGCTGAGCGAGATGCTGGTGAGGTGTTCGTTGTGGGTGTGCTCGGCATCCTCGTCGAGGAAGTCCGGCACGGATTCCAGCACGCGGCCGAGGTCGAACGCGTTCAGGCCCAGCAGTTTGTCGATCGCGACGTCACCTTTCGTGGCGTGGTGGATCTGTGCATAGCGGTTGATGGTCCTGATCCGCGCCTCGACGGCGGCGAGCTCTTCCGGGGTGACGAGGTCCAGCTTGTTCAGGACGATGACGTCGGCGAAGGCGACCTGATCGGCGGCTTCGGGCGCGTCCTCGAGGCGTGAGAGGAAGTGCTTGGCGTCGACGACGGTGACGATGGCGTCCAGCCGGGTGCGGGCTTTGACGTCCTCGTCGACGAAGAAGGTTTGCGCGACGGGGGCGGGGTTGGCGAGGCCTGTCGTCTCGACGATGATGCCGTCGAATTTCTGGGCGCGTTTCATGAGACCGCCGACGATGCGGATGAGGTCGCCGCGGACGGTGCAGCAGATGCAGCCGTTGTTCATCTCGAAGACCTCTTCGTCGGAGTCGACGACGAGGTCGTTATCGACGCCGAGTTCGCCGAATTCGTTGATGATGACCGCGTATTTTTTCCCGTGGTTTTCCGAGAGGATGCGGTTCAGGAGTGTGGTCTTGCCGGCGCCGAGATAGCCGGTGAGCACGGTCACGGGGATGAGGGTGTCGGACATGGGGCACCTTTCGGGTAGTTTTCCAGACAAAACATAAGGCCAACATGAGTATAGCCCAAGCCTGGGCGCATGCGGTCAGCGCAAGGCGGGTGCGGCGCGGAGCGCGAACAGGGTTTGACCGATGACGCCGGTATCGAATTGTTGGGCGCGGGCAAGGCCGGCGGCGCTGAGGGCGGCGCGCTTGTCCGGGTCACGGCCCAGCGCGATCAGGGCGGCGGCGAGGGCGGCCGCGTCGTCGGGGGGTACGTAGAGCGCAGCGTCCCCAGCGACTTCGGCGATGCCGCCCTGGCCGGTGGTGACGAGGGCGGCACCGCAGGCCATGGCCTCGAGGGCCGTCAGCCCGAACGGTTCGGCCCAGCGGCTCGGCACCACGACGATGCCGGCCTCGGCCATCGCCGCCAGCACGTCCTCATGCGGCCGCGGTCCCGCGAAGGCGATGCCGGCGGCGGCCGCCCGGGCGCGGATGTCTGCGACATAGGCGGTCTCCGGGCTGTCGGGACCGAAGCGGTCGCCGCCGATCATCCGCGCCGACCAGCCGGGTAGGTCGGGGAGGGCGCGTGCGCAGGCGGCGACAAAGATGTCGGGCGCCTTGTCGGCGGTCATCCGTCCCACGAACAGGATGCTGGTCCGTGGGCCGGCGGTTGCGGGGAGTTCAGATAGGGTCAGCGGGTTCGCCAGAACGGCGGGGGCCTCGCCATCGAGGCCCGTCATGAAGCGGGCGCGCAGATAGGTGGAGACGCAGACGACACGGTGGAGGTAACGCAGCGCCAGGCGGCGGCCCCAGCGCGTTTTCAGGCCGCGCATGGCCAGCGGATCGTTATGGATGAACAGCAGCACGCGGCGCCCGCGGAACAGCAAGGCCAGCGCCAGAGCCAGGCGCGGCTGCTGGTGCACCTCCATGACGTCCGGTCGGCGGCGGCGCAGCGTGCGGACAATGTCGAGAAAACCGCCGACCGGGACGTAAGGGATACCGGCGAAGGTCTGCGCCCGCCTGGTGCCCATCACGAAGGTCGTGGGGGCCAGGCCGGCAAAGCGCCGGACCACGAGGGAGATGGCGCCGGCTGACTCGAGGGAGAAATTTTCGCGCGGCGGGAGCAGGATCGCGGTCGTCGGACCGGCTTCAGGCGCGAATGGCGACATACGATCCAGGCGCGTTCTCGATCGCCTTCAGTTTGCCCTTGCCCGGCTCGCGCGCCGGCACCTTTGTCTTGTCGAACGAGGTCACCCAGCGCTGCCAGTCCGGCCACCAGGAGCCGGCGACCTCGGTCGCACCTGCCATCCAGTCCGCCGGGTTTTCCGGCCGCTCGTCGTTGACGAAATGGTTGTACTTGCCGCCATCCGGCGGGTTGACGACGCCCGCGATATGCCCGGAGGCCGCCAGCACGAAGCGGACCGGGCCGCCGAACAGCCGCGAGCCCTTATACGTGCTGGTCCAGGGTGCGATGTGGTCCTCCCGGCAGGAGAGAAAATAGGCTGGCACGTCGATCCGGCGCAGGTCGATCGGCACGCCCTTCATCGCCACACCGCAGGGCTGCGAGAGCAGGTTTTTCTGGTACATGTTGCGCAGGTAGAACGAGTGCATCGCGGGCGGCATGCGCGTCGCGTCGGAATTCCAGTACAGCAGGTCGAACGGGAACGGCTCCTTGCCGAGCAGATAGTTGTTGACGACAAAACTCCAGATCAGGTCGTTCGCCCGCAACATGTTGAAGGTCGCCGCCATCTCGCCGCCTTCGAGGTAGCCGCGCTTGTTCATCTTCTCCTCGAGGTTGCTCAGCTGCTCCTCGTCGATGAACACGCCGAGCTCACCGGAATCCGTAAAATCCGTCAGGGTGACGAAGAAGGTCGCGGTTTTGATGCGCTCGTCGCCCTTTTCCTTCATGTAGGCGAGCGAGGACGCGAGCAGGGTGCCGCCGATGCAATAGCCGATGGCGTTGATCTCGTGCTGCCCCGTCGCTTTCTCGATCGCGCTCAGGGCGGCGAACACGCCCTCGACCATGTAGTCGTCGAAATTCTTGTCGGCGAGGCGCTCATCGGGGTTCACCCAGCTCACCATGAAGACGGTGTGGCCCTGGGAGACGAGGTAGCGCACCAGCGAGTTTTTCGGCCGCAGGTCGAGGATATAGAATTTGTTGATCCAGGGCGGGAAGATCACCAGCGGCCGGGCGTAGACGGTCTCGGTCAGCGGCGCGTACTGGATCAGCTGGATCAGGTCGTTCTGGAAGACCACCTTGCCAGGGGAGACGGCGATGTTCTCGCCGACGCGGAAGGCATCCGTGTCGGTCATCTTGATGCGCAGGTTGCCACGGCCCTGTTCGAGGTCGTTCAGCAGGTTGTTGAGGCCGCGCAGCAGGTTCTCGCCGCCGGTCTCACGGGTCTTGCGCAGCACTTCCGGGTTGGTCATCACGAAATTCGAGGGGCTCAGCGCGTTCACGAACTGGCGCGCGTAAAAATCGATCTTTTGAGCGGTTTTGGGCGGCAGGCCGTCCACGTGGGTCACCACGTCGTTGATGTAGCGCGCCGAGAGCAGGTAGGATTGTTTGATGAAGTCGAAAATCTCGTTCTGCCGCCAGGCGGGGTCGGCGAAGCGCTTGTCCTTGGGGTCGCTCTCGATCACGGGTTCCGGCGTCTCGCCCATGATCCGCCTGGTCGTGTTCTGCCACAGCGTCATGTAGTCCCGCCACAGGCCCATCTGGGCGTTGACCAGCTGGCTCGGGTTGGCCAGCAGCTTCGTCGTCATCTCGAGGAAGGCGCTGCCGATGTTGAGCGGGTCGAGCGGCACGCCCTCCTTGGCCTGGCGCGTCAGCCAATCGGTCACCAGGCGCTGGGAGCGCGCTGCGATGTCGGTCATCGAGCGGCCGAGCAGCTCGGGGTCGGGCAGCTTCATGCCGGTCTCATTTTGCACCGTGGGCTCGGACATCGGGGACGATCCTTTCCGTGGCTGTGGTTCTCAGGCAAACAGTGACGGCGCGGCGTTGCCTGGCGTTTTTGGTTGCGGAGAGATTTTTGATGACGGGTCGGCGTCTTGGTGCAGCATTTTCAGCCCTGCTGGCCTTTTCCTTGGGCGCGTGTTCGGGTCCGGTAGGTCTCTATCACAGCGCGGAAGGTGGCGCGATCGCGCAAGGGCGGCAACCCCCGCCGGGCGCTGATCTGCCCTACCCCAATCTTGCCGACGTGCCGCCGGCGCGCGCGATCGTGGCCCCCGGCGCGCAGAGTGCCATCGATGCGCAGGTGCACGCCAGCGGACCGGATGTGTCGCCGGCATCCAAGGCGGCGCTGGCCGGGCTCGCACTGCCCGGCGCGCCACCGCCGCTGCCAAACGTGCCGGGCCTCGCCTTGCCGTCCAACCCCTACACCCCGCCACCGCCGCCGCCGCCCCTGCCGCCCGCACCGCCGCACCCGAACGGTACGCCGGTCGCACTCGCCTTCCCGCCGCACACCGCCATCCTGCCGAACCAGGATCTCACCACCATCGCCGCGATCGCCGCCGCGCGGGGCGATGCCACCATTCTGGCCGGCGGTTTTGGGGATAACGCCTCCCTCGCCCTCGGCCTCGCCCGCGCCCGGCGCCTCGCCGACCAGCTCACGGCACTCGGCGTGCCGCCGGGCGCGATCCGGCTGGTCGCGATGCGGGCGGGTTCTGGCGGCTTCCTGCAATTGGTCTATTAGACAAGCGTCACAAACCATAGACGAACCCCAGAGCGCCCCATGTCCGAAGAGTTCCACCGCATCCGCCGCCTGCCGCCTTACGTGTTCGCCGAGGTCAACGCCGCCAAGGCGAAGGCGCGGGCCGCCGCCGAGGACATCATCGATCTCGGCATGGGCAACCCGGACAGCCCGACACCGCCGCATATCGTCGCGAAACTCGTGGAGACCGTGCAGGACCCGCGCAGCCACCGCTACTCGACCAGCAAGGGCATCCCCGGCCTGCGCCGCGCGCTCGCCAGCTACTACCTGCGCCGCTTCGACGTCAGGCTGGATCCGGAACACGAGGTGATCGCGACCCTCGGCTCGAAGGAGGGCCTCGCCAACCTCGCCGCCGCCATCACCTCGCCGGGCGACACCATCCTGGTCCCGAACCCGAGCTACCCGATCCACCAGTTCGGCTTCATCATCGCCGGCGCCTCCGTCCGCTCGATCCCGGCCGAACCGGGCGAGGAGATGCTGCGCGCGATCGACCGCGCAGTGCGCCATTCGGTGCCCAAGCCGACCGCGCTGATCGTGAACTTCCCGTCCAACCCCACCGCATACATGGCGGACCTGGATTTCTACCGGGAGCTCGTCGCACTCGCCAAAAAAACCGGGCTCTTCATCATCTCGGACCTCGCCTACGCGGAGATCTATTTCGACGGCAACCCGCCGCCCTCCGTGCTACAGGTCCCAGGCGCCAAGGACATCACGGTCGAATTCACGTCGATGTCGAAAACCTACTCCATGCCGGGCTGGCGCATGGGCTTTGCCGCCGGCAATCCGCGCCTGATCACGGCCCTCACCCGGATGAAGTCCTATCTCGACTATGGCGCGTTCACGCCCATCCAGGTCGCGGCCACGACCGCGCTGACCGGCCCGCAGACCTGCGTGGACGAGATGCGCGCGCTCTATAAGGAGCGCCGGGACATCCTGATCAAAGGGCTGCACGCGGCCGGCTGGGACGTGCCAGCACCGGCGGGCTCGATGTTTGCCTGGGCGCCGATCCCTGAGCGGTTCGCGCATCTGGGGAGTGTCGGCTTCTCCAAGCTGCTGCTGGAAAAAGCCAAGGTGGCGGTCGCACCCGGGATCGGCTTTGGCGAATACGGCGACACGCATGTGCGGATTGCGCTGGTCGAGAACAACCACCGGCTGCGCCAGGCGCTGCGCAATATCCGCACGTTCCTGGCCACGGATAATGCGGGGCCCGTGGATGCGGCGGCGGAGACGGTGGGGTGAGCGGGCAAGCAAGCGCTTCTCTTTTTAAAAAAAGAAGCAAAAAATGTCGCTATGCCGGACCATGGGCTTTGGGCCGCCAACGCCTATGGCCTGGCGTTATAAAGTTTTTTTGCTACTTTTTGTTCACAAAAAGTAGTCCTTCCTATCCATGACCGCCTTGCGCATCGGCATAGCCGGCCTCGGCACCGTCGGCGCCGGCGTCATCCGCCTGCTGCAGGACAACGCCGCTTTGATCGCGGCCCGCGCCGGCCGGCCGCTCATCGTCACCGCCGTCTCGGCCCGCGACCGGACGCGCGACCGCGGGCTGTCTCTGTCCGATTACACCTGGCATGACGCCCCGCTGGACCTCGCGCATGACCCCGATGTGGATGTCGTGGTCGAGCTGATCGGCGGCGCTGACGGGCCAGCGCGCGCGCTCGTCACCGCCGCTCTCGCCGCCGCCCGGCCAGTGGTCACCGCCAACAAGGCGATGCTCGCCATCCATGGGCTGGCGCTTGCGCAGGCCGCCGAGGCGGCCGGCGTGCCGCTCGCCTTCGAGGCGGCGGTGGCGGGCGGCATCCCGGTCATCAAGGCGCTCCGCGAAGGCCTTTCGGCCAACCGGATCGACCGGGTGGCCGGCATCCTCAATGGCACCTGCAACTACATTCTCACCACGATGCGCGCGCAGGGGCTGGAGTTCGGCCAGGTGCTGGCCGAGGCGCAGGCGCTTGGCTACGCGGAGGCTGACCCCGCTTTCGACATCGACGGCGTGGACGCCGCACATAAGCTCGCCATCCTCGCCGCCATCGCCTTCGGCCAGACGGTGGATTTCAACGCCGTGCATATCGAGGGCATCCGCCGGATCAGCGCGCTCGACATCAGTTTCGCGGAGGAACTGGGCTACCGCATCAAGCTGCTCGGCATCGCGCGGCGCGCGGCGGGGGGGATCGAGATGCGGGTGCATCCCGCGATGGTGCCGGCCGGCCACCTGCTGGCGGCGGTCGACGGCGTGTTCAACGCGGTGCTGCTCGAGGGCGATTTTGCCGGCCCGGTATTTCTGCAGGGCCGGGGTGCGGGCGCGGGGCCGACCGCGAGCGCGGTTGTCGCGGATATCATCGACATCGCGCGCGGCCGGGCAACGCCGGTCTGGGGTGCTGCGCAAGACCGGCTGACGAGTGCCGCCGGCGTTGCCATCGGCGAGCATAGCGGCGCCTATTTCGTGCGGCTGATGGTGGTCGACCAGCCGGGCGTGCTGGCCGACATCACCGCGCTGCTGCGCGATGAGAATATTTCGCTGGAATCCATGCTGCAGCACGGCCGCAAGCCGGGCGAGGCGGTTCCCATCGTGCTTGTCACGCACCATACCAATGAGGCAGCGGTTGCGGCCGCCATCGCGCGTATCGCCCGCCTGGATGCCGTGCTGGAGCCGCCCGCCCTGATCCGCATCGAACCCCAGTAGGAGGACATCCCATGACGCAGCGCCGGCTAGAAGACATCTCGGATCGCAACCTCGCCCTCGAGCTGGTCCGCGTGACGGAAGCCGCGGCGATTGCGGCCTCGCGCTGGATCGGCCGGGGCAAAAAGAACGAGGCCGATGGGGCGGCGGTCGAGGCCATGCGCAAGGCGTTCGACACGGTCGCCATCGACGGCACGGTGGTGATCGGCGAAGGCGAGATGGACGAGGCGCCGATGCTCTATATCGGCGAGAAGGTCGGGCAGGGCGGCCCGGCGATGGACATCGCCGTCGACCCGCTGGAGGGCACCTCGATCACCGCCAAGGGTGCCGGCAACGCGATCGCTACCGTCGCCCTCGCCGAGCGCGGCAATTTTCTGCACGCGCCCGACATCTACATGGACAAGATCGCGGTCGGCGGCGGCCTGCCCGAGGGCGTCGTGCAGCTCGATGCGCCGATTGCCGAGAATTTGCGCAACCTCGCGCGCGCAAAAAACACCGAAGTATCCGAGCTGATGGTGTGCATGCTCGACCGTGAGCGGCACGCCGAGATGATCGCGAAAATCCGCGAGGCAGGAGCGCGCATCACGCTGATCGGCGACGGTGACGTGGCGGGCGTGATCGCGGCCTCGCAGCCTGGCACGGGCATCGACATCTATGTCGGGTCCGGCGGCGCGCCGGAGGGCGTGCTCTCGGCCGCGGCCCTGCGCTGCATCGGCGGGCAGATGCAGGGGCGGTTGATGTTCGAGGATGACGCGCAGATCGAGCGGGCGCGCACCATGGGCATCAGCGACCCGGACCGTATTTACAACATCACCGACATGGCGAAGGGCGACGTGATGTTCGCGGCCTCCGGGGTGACGACGGGCCCCATGCTGCGCGGCGTGGTGCGCTCAGGGCTTGGCGCGGTGACGCATTCGATCGTGATGCGCAGCAAGTCGGGCACCGTGCGGTATGTGGAGGCGCATCATAATTTCGCGACGAAGACGTGGGCGCCGGAGATTTAGGGAGGGGGAGGAAGGACGACTTTTTGTGAACAAAAAGTAGCAAAAAAACTTTGCAACTTTGCGACAAGGGCTGTGACGGCGCCCCCGCCCATGGCCGAAAGTCGCAAAAGTTTTTTGCTTCTTTTTTCAAAAAAGCAGCGCTTACCTCACGACTCTGTTCCGCAGCGTCCCGATGCCGCCGACCGTGATCTCCACGATATCGCCGTCGGCCAGATAGCGGTCCTGCTCCAGTCCGCAGCCATTGCCAATGGTGCCCGACCCGAAAAACTCTCCCGCGAACAGGGTTTCGTCGCGGCTCACATATTCAAGAATTTCCTCGAACGAAAACAGCATCTGCCGGGAATTGCCCTCGGCCCAGGTTTGGCCATTCACCTTGGCAGCAATGTGTAGATCATGCGGATCGGCAATTTCATCGGCCGTGACGATCCAGGGCCCCATGGCGTTACCGGCATCAAAGCTCTTGCCTTTGGTCGGGCCGAGCATTCCGCGCATTTCCAGGCATTGCTGATCGCGCGCGGAGAAATCGTTATAGACCGTATAGCCGAATATATGATCCCGGGCATTGGCGGCCGCGATGTTCTTGCCGCCATGGGAGAGAAATATACCGAACTCCGCCTCGAAATCCATCAACTGGCTGTAGGCGGGCCAGGGCACCGTCGCATCCGGCCCGACCACGCTGAAGCGGTTGGTGATGTAGTAGATCGGCATCTGCGCATAGGCGGGCGGGATGTTATCCAGCGGCTTGGCGGCCTTGGCAGCGGCTTCATCGCCATTCATGCGGGCCGCAATGCGCGCCATGCCGGCCGGTGCGTTCTTGATGTGCCCAGGAAACGTCGAGAAATCCCGCATCTGCACCGGGACTGGCACCGGCGCCAGCAACGTGATGTCCGTTAGCGCGTGAGTGAGGGTCGGGTCATCCGCACGGGCGGCATGAACCGCGCGCGCATGCTCAAGGCCACGCTCGCCGGCTTCGATGAGGCTCTGCATGCCATCGATCTTGCCGCCGGACCCGCCGGTCAGATTGAAAACCGTGCCGCCGGCGACATCGACGATGCCCACTCGTGCGGCTTGATCCTTGGTGCGAAAACTGGCGAGCTTCATAGTTTATCTTTCATTGAGCGTCTGAATGCGTTTTATGCCGCCAAGGCGGCGCCGTGTTTCGGGGAGGCTATCTTGTTCGACGGTGCGGCCGGCCTGGGTCCGGCAGAGGGACGCCGGGGTAGACCTCTCGCAGCGTATGGGTCAGGTGTTCGGCGAGGCGCCTGCAGGCGGCATCGGTATTGCGCGCGAGCACGAGTTGCGCGAGTTCCCGATGATCCTGAACGAAATCCTCAAGCGATGGCATCCGCGTGAACATCGTCTGCCGGTAGCGAAAGGTCTGATCATAAAAGATCTGATGCATGTTGATCAGCCGCGGCGAACCGCAGGCCAGCAGCAGCGCCGTGTGAAACTGCTTATGGACGACATCCAGCGCCGCTCCCCAGCCGTCCGCGGTGGTTCTGAAGTTGGCCGCAAAATGTTCGATTTTTCGCAAGGTCCCGGCGATCCCCGCCTCCCATTCGGCATCTCCGTCGCGCATTGAAGTTCTGAGTGCTGCGATCTCGATCAGCTGACGGGACGAGACGATGTCGACAAGATCTTCCGCGGAGAGGCTGGCGACCCTGAACCCGCGGTTTTCCACCACAGCCACGAAGCCCTGCGCCGATAGTTTTGTTAGCGCCTCGCGGATCGGCGTCGCGCCGATGTCGTAGCGCGCGGCGAGCTCGCGTATGTTGAGCCGCCCGCCTGCGGCATGAACGCCGTTGACGATGTCCTGATGCAGCAGCCGCTCCGCCTGGATGACCAAAGTCTCGTTCACCGCGACGTCCGTGCCGACCGGCGCCCTTAATGACATGCCCTTCGGGCGCGCGAGCTCAACCTCAGCCAAGTTGCTTAACTCCTATGATAGGGCAGCGCTTTGCGCCGATAGACCGGCGCTGTGGCGTTCATCGAACCATGCGGCGCAGGACGGGCATCCCCTAAGTCGTTCGACATTTTGCAGGACCGTCAGTGCTAGTCCCCTAATACACCCGTCTATACCAAAAAATGCGCGAGGCGCAAGTTTTTATCGATGAAACATTATTTTATATGTAAAACTGGTTGAGCTGGCCGAATGCGGGGATTTTCAACGCACTACAGTTGGGGTGCGGCGCTCGAATTTCATAGATAGTCGCCTTCGCATCCGCAAATAAAAATACAAAACATCGGTAAAAAATTTTTTTATCGATAAAACGCTTGTCAATCGATCAAATCTGCGCGTAAACATTTGGTAAGATCCGCTTGGTCCAGGCGGAGGACTACAAAACGATCCAAAACAGATCGAAAAATTGGGAGAGAAGGTTGGAAAATCGTCCTGCGGCTGTGGCCGTACCGTTGTTTTGTTGCGTGCCGCCTGGCGTGATGACGCTGCGGCCAAGCTGCCCATAACCAATCACATAAAAGGGATCGAAAGCACCATGGGCGCCCAAAAACGCTATGAGATTCTGCTTGTCGGAATCATGTTCTTCACCTGGGGAACCTTGTACCTGGACCGCATGACGGTGCTTTTCATAGCGCCGTACATCGCGCCCGACCTGCATCTCACCAGTTTGCAGATTGGCCAGCTTGCGGCGGTGCTTTCGGTCACCTGGGCAATCTCGAGCCTGCTTTTCGGGCTGTTATCGGACCGTGTCGGCCGGCGGCGTGTGTTGATTCCGATGATTTTCGCATTCTCCGTGATGTCGGTTTTCTCTGGTCTTGCGCAGAATTTTCACCAGTTGCTGCTGGCGCGGGCACTGATGGGATTGGCGGAGGGGCCGTGCTGGTCAGTCATGAACTCGATCGTCGAGCGCTCTTCCACGCCACAGACCCGGGCGCGTAACGTCGGCCTGGTCCTTGGCGCCGCCTCGATCGTCGGGCTTGCTGTCACGCCGGTGATCTCGACACAGATCGCCGCGCATTACGGCTGGCGCCTGGCCTTCATGGTCGCGGCCGCACCTGGTTTGATCGGCGGCATACTGGTTTGGCTGTTCATCAAGGAGCCTTCGCGCCAGAATGATGATGGCGTCGTCGAGCATGCCATTCAGTTCCGTGATCTGCCCAGCCTGTTTGGCACCCGCAACATCATTCTTTGCAGCATCGCATCCGCCGGGTTCATCTGGTGGCTGGTTCTGCAGAATATCTTCGGCCCGATCTTTATCACGGCGGTCATGCATCAATCCGGCACGACGGCGGGTTTTCTTCTGGGTGCGGCGGGGCTTGGCAGCTATATCATCGGATCCTTCGGTCCGAGTTTCGCCAACCGCTTCGGCAAGCGCCAGGTTTTGATCGTATTCGCCGTGGCCTCATTCTTTCTGCCTTTGGCCATCATCTACCAGCCGCTCTATGCGCATCTCTGGCTGCTGGCGGGTATTCTGTTCTGCACGCAGGGTGCGCTTGCTATCTCCGCACTCGTCATGGTGTTGATCCCGACCGCTTCCGTCCCGGTCCGCCTCTCCGCGTCCGCCATCGGGCTCGTGACAATGGGGGGGGAGATCATCGGCAGCACGTTCGCCCCGGTTTTCGCGGGCAACCTCGTGCCTGTCTATGGTCTGGCCTTCCCGCTTGAACTGTCCGCCGCCGGCATGATCCCGGTGATCCTCGCCGCCTGCTTTATCAAGGAGCGGCGCGTGGTTGCCAGCAACATGTCCGCGGTGGCGGCTGAGTAACGGCATCGAGCAGGACAAGGACATTTCAATATGGTTCGCCGTATCATCGATCTTTCCGTTGCCATCGATAACGAGACCGCGGCCGACCCGCCGCCGCTGAAACCCGCGGTCGACTACTTCGCACATGATCAGACGATCGGCAGCATCCTGCCGTTCTTTCCCGGGCTAAGGGGCGAGGATCTGCCGGAGGGCAAAGGCTGGGCCTACGAGGACGTGCGGCTCTCCACCCATAACGGTACTCATCTGGATGCGCCGTACCACTATCATCCGACCATGAACCGCGGCGAGCGCGCCGCCACGATCGACGAAATTCCGCTCGACTGGTTTTTCCGTCCCGGCATAAAGCTGGATTTCAGGCATTTCCCGGATGGTTACGTGGCGAGCGCCGCCGATGTCGCCGCCGAACTTGAGCGCATCGATGTCGAGCTCAAGCCGTTCGATATTGTCGTGGTCAATACGGCGGCGGGCGCTGCCTACGGGGCACCGGACTATGTGGCGCGCGGCTGCGGCATGGGGCGGGAAGCGACGTTATACCTGCTCGAACGCGGCGTGCGCGTGACCGGCACGGATGCCTGGAGCTGGGATGCCCCCTTTGTCCATACCGCGAAAGAATTCGCCCGCACCGGTAACGCGGCGTTGATCTGGGAGGGCCATAAAGCCGGTATGGACATCGGCTATTGCCACCTCGAAAAACTCCATGGACTGGCAGCGCTTCCCGCAACCGGATTCCAGATCATCTGTTTTCCGGTAAAAATCAAAGCCGCATCCGCGGGATGGACGCGCGCCGTGGCAATATTCGAGGATACAGAGTGAGGCCGCTCTGCACGGAACCGCAGCTTGCGGCACGCCGAGGTTCTCAAGGCCAGATCCAAAAAATCTAACAAAAGCCAACCAAAAAAGGGAGTTCTCATGTCTTTAAAAATAAAACGGCGCCTGGCAACAGGCGTGTGTGCAGCTGCGCTTTCGCTCGCCACCGGCGCCGGCGCCCATGCGTCTTCCACCCAGCCCGCCGGCATCAACCTCGGCGGCACGAGCTTCAATGACGGCTTCGGCGGGCTGACACCTGGTTGGGCCTATGTGCAGATCGCGCAGTATTATCATTACGATGCGATCAACGACCAGAATGGCCAGGAGGTCGGCGCATTCAAAAATCCGGGGATCGACGCCTACGTCGCGCTGAACCAGCTGCTCTACACCTCGCCCATTCACCTCTTCGGTGGCGTGCTGGCCGCCACGGCGTTGCTGCCGGTGATCGATCTGCACTCGCAGTTCGCCGATGGGAGCCCGGTCAAGTTGACGGCGAACGGCTTTGGCCTGGGCGATCTCACCTTCGGGCCCTATATCCAGATGCCCCCGGTGATCGAGAATGGCCGCCCGGTCTTCTCGCAGCGTTTCGAATTCGACGTCCTCGCACCGATCGGCAGCTATAACCGGCACGCCGACATTAACCAAAGCTCCGGGTTCTGGTCAGTCAATCCGTACTGGGCGTTCAGCGTCCTGCCGACGCCGAAATTCACGTTTTCGGCGCGGTTGCATTACCTGTATAATTTCACGAATGATAATCCGGCCGGGTCCGGTCCGGCCTTTACGATTCCGCAGAATTACCAAGCGGGCCAGAGCGTGTGGACCAACTTCACGGCGTCCTATAATTTCACGCGCAGCTTCGAAGTCGGCGTTTCCGGTTACTACCTGCAGCAGATCACGCAGGACAAGACGGATGGAATCACACAGGCCAAATCCGAGACGACGAATTTTTCGGTCGGGCCCGGGGCTTTCTGGTTCTACAACCCGACCAACCTCATCGAGGGTGAAGTCTACGCGCCGGTGATCGAGAAAAACACGACGAGCGGCGTTCACGTCGTTGTTCGTTATCTGCATATTTTTTGATGAGTACGGGGCCGGCTCGACTTATATAAATCACTTATAAATCATCGTGTCGGCACCAGCCAACCTGAAGTCTCCTGCCTCATGATCAAGCTTTACGGCCATCCTTTTTCTCGCGCCCATCGTGTCCTCTGGATGCTCAAGGAGCAAAACCTGTCCTTTGAACATGAGCCGATCGATTTTCGCAACCGGGGAACGCATACGCCGGAATACCTGCGGATCAACCCTAATGGGCGCGTTCCGGCGCTGGTGGATGGCAGCCTCGTGCTATTCGAATCGCTCGCCATCAACCTGTATCTGGCGCGGCAATATGGCGGCGATGTCGCCCCTCAATCCACGGCGGAAGATGCGATGGCCACGCAGTGGAGCTTTTGGGGCGCCAACGAGATCGAGCACACCCTGCTCTTCACCGCCGCAAATCTATGGCTGTTCCCCCTGGCCGACCGCCGGCCGGAACAGGCAGCACAGGGACTGCGCAAACTGCACCGTCCATTCAGCGTGATCGACGCGCATCTTGCGATGCAACCGTTTTTGCTCGGTGAGCGTTTCAGCGTTGCGGATCTGAACGTCAGCGCGATTCTCTCCTTGGCGGCCCTGGCGAGCGTCGATCTGTCGGCCTACCCGGCGCTGAAAGCGTGGCTCGACAAATGCCTGGAGCGCCCCGCCGCGGCTGACTGGAAACCCATCAATTTCGTCGTGCCCCGCCCCAGCGACGAGGTTCTGCTGACGATGTTCCTGTAGCACCGAACATGACGAACCGGGCGGATCTTCAACAGACCGCCCCTTCGCGCTCGGGCCTTGCCTCGGCGGGCAATTTCCTTCGTTCAGCCCGCCGGTAGCGTCGCCAGTTTTACGGCGTGCAGCCAGCCGCGGTATTTCGCCTGGCGCCGCGCCTCATCCAGCTGCGGCCGGAAGCGTTGATCGGCCTCGCGGTTGCCCGCAAATGCCGCGGGCTCGGGGTAGATCCCCGCATCCAGTCCCGCGAGGTAGCCGGCGCCCAGGGCCGTGGTCTCGCGAAAGGCCGGGCGTTCAACCGTCACGTCCAGGATGTCGGCGAGGAACTGCATGGTCCAGTCATTGGCGGACATGCCGCCATCCACCCGGAACACGAGGTCGGTGATCGGCTCGCCATAATCGGCCAGCATCGCCTGCAGCAGGTCGCGCGTCTGGTAGCCCACACTCTCCAGCGTTGCGCGCGCCAGCTCCTTTTTGGTCGTGCCGCGCGTCATGCCGCTCAGCAGCGCCTGCGCATGGCTGTTCCAGTGCGGCGCGCCGAGCCCGGTGAAGGCCGGCACGAGGTAAACCGGCTGGGCGGGGTCCGACGCTGCCGCCAGCTGGCCGGTTTCAGCGGCGTTTTCCACGAGCCCGAGGCCGTCGCGCAGCCATTGCACGCTGGCACCGGCAGAAAAAATTGAGCCCTCGAGCGCGTAGCGCCGCGCCCCGCCGCGCTGCCAGGCGATGGTGGTCAGCAGGCGATGGCGCGAGCGTTTGGGCGCGTCACCGATGTTCAGCAGGACGAACCCGCCGGTGCCATAGGTCGCCTTCACTGTGCCGGGTGCAAAGCAGGCCTGGCCGATCAGCGCCGCCTGCTGGTCCCCCGCCATGCCGCGAATGCTGATCGCCCCGCCGAACAGATCGGGCTGCGTGGCGCCGAACGAAGCGGCGCAGTCGCGGATCTCGGGCAGCATCGCGGCCGGGATGCCGAACAGCCGCAGCAGATCCGGGTCCCACTGGCCCGTTCGAATATCGCAGAGCAGGGTGCGCGCGGCATTGGTCGCGTCGGTCGCGTGCACGGCACCTTCGGTCAGCCGCCAGAGCAGGAAGCAATCCACCGTCCCGAAGGCGAGCTCGCCGGCCTCGGCCCGCGCGCGCGCGCCGGCGACATGGTCCAGGATCCAGCCGATTTTGGTTGCGGAAAAATACGGGTCCAGCCGCAGCCCTGTGCGCTCGACGACCATGTCGCCATGGCCGGCGGCCTCCAGCGCCTCGCAGATCGAGGCCGTGCGGCGGTCCTGCCAGACGATGGCGTTGAAAATCGGGCGTCCGGTCGCGCGCTCCCACACCACCGTGGTCTCGCGCTGGTTGGCGATGCCGATGCCCGCGATCTGCCGCGGGTCCAGCCCGGCCTGCGAGAGTGCGGCGCGGGCGGTTCCCAAACTCGTCGCCCAGAGCGTCTCCGGATTGTGCTCGACCCAGCCGGGGGCCGGGAAAATCTGCGGAAACTCCTCCTGGGCGCTCGCCACCGGCGCCATCCGCGCATCGAAAATGATCGACCTGGTCGAGGTGGTGCCCTGGTCGATCACCAGCACATGGGACGCCGCCGCGCTCATGCCACGGCCTCGCGCGCGTTCAGTATGCGCTGCAGGCCGTCCGCTACGCGGGCAGCCTCCTCGGAGCTCAGCCGCAGCCCGAGCTTGCTCCGCCGCCACAGCGCGTCATCGGCCGTGCGCACCCATTCCGCGCGCACGAGGTAGCGCAGCTCGGCCTCGGTCAGATCCGCGCCGTAGCGCCCGCCGAGATCATCCAGGCTGTTCGCCTCGCCCAGTATCTCATGCATCCGCGTGCCATAGGCCCGCAGCAGCCGGCGCAGATGGGCGGGTGCGAGAAACGGGTAGCGGGCGGCGGCGGCGCGCAGCGCATCGGCAAACCCCTCCATCGGGAAATCCCCGCCGGGCAGCGTCTCATGCGCGGTCCAGCCGGCCGGGCGCGATGTCGCCTGCGGCAGATGCGGGGCGAGCTGCGCCAGTGCCGATTCCGCGAGCCGCCGGTAGGTCGTGATCTTGCCGCCGAAGACCGAGAGCATGGCAGGGCCCGCGGCCGGCGCATCGAGCTTCAGCACGTAGTCGCGCGTCGCCGCCTGGGCGGCGCTGTCGCCGGATTCATCATAGAGCGGCCGCACGCCGGAATAGGTCCATACCACCATCTCCGGCGTCACCGGCACGCGCAGATAGTCGCTCGCGGAGCGGCAGAGATAGGCGATCTCATCCGCACTCGCCTGCACCAGCGCCGGGTCGCCATGGTAGTCCTGATCGGTCGTGCCGATCAGCGTGAAATCCTGCTCATAGGGCACCACGAAGAAGATGCGCTTGTCGGCATTCTGGAAAATATAGCATCCCGGGTGATCATAGAGTTTCGGCACGACGATGTGGCTGCCTTGCACGAGGCGCACCGGCGCGCGGTCGTTGCTGCGCGTCACCGTTTGCGCGACATCGCCGACCCAGGGGCCGGCGGCGTTCACCAGCGCGCGGGCGCCGATCATCCGCGTGGGGCCTGACGGCGCCGCGCGCAGCGTGACCTCCCACAGCCCGTCCTGCCTGGTCGCGGACAGGCAGCGCGTGCGCGTAAGGATGTGCGCGCCGCTTTCGGCCGCCGCCATCGCGTTCAGCACCACCAGCCGGGAATCCTCGACCCAGCAGTCGGAATATTCAAAGCCGCGCCTGAACGCCGGCTTCAGCGGCAGGCCGGTGACATCGCGCGTGAGGTCGACCGTGCGGGTTTTGGGAAGTTTTTTCCGGCCGCCGATATTGTCGTACAGGAACAGCCCGAGCCGCAGCAGCCAGCGCGGCCGCAGCTTGTTGTGGTAGGGCAGCACGAAGCGCAGCGGCCAGACGATGTGCGGCGCGATCCCCCACAGGACCTCACGCTCCATCAGCGCCTCACGGACCAGCCGGAACTCGTAATATTCGAGATAGCGCAACCCGCCATGGATCAGCTTGGTCGACGCGCTGGAGGTGCCGGAGCCGAGGTCGTTCTGCTCGCAGAGCAGCACCTTCCAGCCGCGCCCGGCGGCGTCGCGCGCGATGCCGCAGCCATTGATGCCGCCGCCGATGATGGCGAGGTCGTAAATCTCCGAAGCAGATTCTGCGTCCACCGGGTCACTCGCTTCAAAATGAGCGCTTCGTATGCGCGGTTTAACGTTTTACGACTAAAAACCGAAAAAAGCGAATGAGAAAATGATTACTCCGGCGCCCATTCCGCCTCATCCGACCCGCCGACCTCGATCACCTGCACCTCATGCGCCTGGCATAATTTGGCCAGGCCCGCGGAGGGCAGCCGGTCGGTCACCAGGATGTCGATATCCGCCAGATGGGCGACGCGCACCGGGGCGTTGCGGGAGAATTTGCTGGAATCGGCGAGCAGGATGACCCGCCGGGCGTTTTCGATGATGGCGCGGGAGACCTGCACCTCCCGGATGTCGAAATCCAGCAGCGTGCCGTCGGCGTCGATCGCGGAGGTGCCGATGATCGCGGTATCGACGCGGAACTGGTTGATCAGCGAAATGGCGGTCTCGCCCATGATGCCGCCATCGCCGCGGCGCACCGAACCGCCGGCGATGATGACGTCGATCCCCGGCGCCTGGAAGATCAGCCGCGCCACGTGCAGGTTGTTGGTGATGACCAGCAGCCCGTTGCGGTCCACCAGCGCACGCGCGGCTTCCTCCGTCGTCGTGCCGATATTGATGAACATCGAGGAATGATCCGCGATCAACCGTGCCGCCGCCTCGCCGATCAGGCGTTTTTGCGTCTGCGCGACCAGACGGCGCGCGTCATAGCCGAGATTCTCGATCCCCGACGCCACGATGGCGCCGCCATGCACCCGCACGAGCAGACCGGCATTGCAAAGCTCCGTCAGGTCCCGCCTGATGGTCTGCGGCGTCACCGCGAACTGCACGGCGAGCTCCTCGACGACCACCTGGCCGGACTGCCTGGCGATCGCCATGATATCGGCCAGCCGCCTTGGGATCAGCGTCTGGCTCATGTCCTTCGCCGCCGCCTTGGCGGTGTCGTGTCGGCTGACCATCACGGCTCCCGTCGGTTCAGTGCGCGCCACCCATCTGCGCGGTCGCGGGTGCGGCCCGGCCCTTGACCACGATGATCACGCCGATCAGCAGCAGCGCACCCTTGAGGATGTCGCGCTCCCAGTCCGACCAGCCGATCAGCGCCGTGCCGCTGACCAGCACCGCCAGCAGCAGCACGGCGAGCAGCGTGCCCAGCACGTTCGGCTGGCCGAGCTTGATCACCATGCCGCCCAGCAGCACCGCGGTCAGCCCGTCGATGAAGAAGGACACGCCGATCCGCGGCTGGCCGGAGGCAAGGCTCGCGGTCAGCAGAATACCCGCGATCGCGGCACAGATCGCGGACATCAGATAGACCAGCACGGTCAGCCGGCGCGCGGGTATACCAGCCTCCACCACGGCATTGCGGTTCTGTTCCATGGCGTAGAGATAATGCCCGAAAACCAGTTTTTCCTGCACGAACCAGGCGGCCGCGTAGAGCAGGACGGTCAGCACCGCGACCGCCGGCAGAAAGCCGAAATGCAGGTTGAGAAACCGGCCGGCGATCCCCGTATCGGCGACCTCGACCGACGAGCCGAGCCCGATGACGGCGGCGATCGAGCGGGCAAAACTGCCCGTCGCGAGCGTCGTGATCAGGGCCGGCAGGCGCATGTAGCCGACCAGAAACCCGTTCAGCAGGCCGACCGCGACACCCGCCGCGAGCCCGGCGCAGGCGGCGAGCGGCCAGCCCCAGCCGGCATTCACGAGGCCCGCCACGATCATGTCGCTGAGGGCGGCGACCTCCATGAAGCTGATGTCGATCTCGCCCGCGGCCAGGACCCAGGTGAGGCCGAGGAACATGATGCCGGAGATGCTGGCCGAGATGAGGATTTCATTGATGTTCTCGGCGCGCGTGAAGTCCGGCCGCAGGATCGAGAAGGCCAGCACGACGATGATGAAAATGCCGGCCAGGCTGTAGCGCACGAGGAACTGCCGCAGCCCCCGGCCGACACCGAGCGGGGCTGCCGGTTGCAAGATGGTATCGCTCATTTGGGCGCTCCGGCGAGGCTGCGGGTTTTGACGATGCGCTGCAGGGCCGCCGCGAAGCGCGGGTCGAACACCGCGATGGCGCTGATCAGCACGACGCTGATGATCGCGTCGGAATAGTAGTACGGCACGCTCAGCAGCGTGAAACCGTTCAGCATCATCGAGATCAGCAGCGTGCCGGCGAAAGTCGCGGGCACCGAGGCGTAGCCGAACAGGGCGGCGCCGAGGTAGACCGACGCGAAAGCCGGCGTGAGGAAGCCGTCACCGGCGCTCGGGTCCGCCTGCCCGGCCTCGGCGCAATGCAGTATCCCGGCCCATACGGCGGTGGCGGAGGTGAGGATGAAGGCCGCGATAACGTAGAGCCGCACATGCACGCCCGAGAACATCGCCGCCCGCGGGTTCTCGCCGGTCGCGTAAAAGCCGCGCCCGAAGCGCGAGCGGTGCAGCACCAGCCAGGCGAGCAGATAGAGCACCAGCATGAAAAAGATCGGCTCGTCGAGATAGGCGATGGTCTGGTCGTTGATGTCGAGGATCCCGGATTCCATGAAATTATCCGAAATCGTCGCGCCGTTGCTGTAAATGAAGGACAGGCCATAGGCGATCGACCCCATCGCGATGGTCGTCACGATGTCGGGCAGCTTCAGGACGCTGATGGCGAGGCCATTGATGACGCCGCAGACGATGCCGACCGCAATGCCGCCCGCGATGCTGGGAAACAGCGGATAGCCGAGTGCGATCAGCTGCCCCGTCGTCATCGCGCCGAAGGCGGCGATGCCGGGAAAGGAGAGGTCGAAGCGGCGCACCACGATCACGAAGGTCAGGCCCAGCCCGGCGATGCCTTCCGCCGACATGTGCCGGAAAATCGCGGCGATATTGTTCTGGCTGAGGAACTGCGAGGATAAAACGCCAAAAATCGCGCCGATCACCACGACCATCGCGAGGAACGCGCCTAGGCGCATGAGCAAAGCGCGGTTCATGCCGGCTGCCTTTCGACCTGCGGCGCGGATGGCCCTTCGGCCGCCTGCTGCGCGCTCATGATCCCCGCTGTCAGCAGCCGGTTGGCTGTGGTCTCGAGTGCCGGCGACTCGAAGGCGATGCGGCCCTTGTAGAGCGCCATCACCCGGTCGGCGAGGCCGTACACCTCGTCGCAATCCGAGGACATCACGATCACCGCCTTGGTCGCGGAGAGTTCGCGCATCAGCGCATAGAGTTTGGCGCGCGCGCCGATATCCACGCCGACCGTCGGTTCGACGAAGATATAAATGTCGGCCTGCGCGTAGAGCCCCTTGGCGATGACGATTTTCTGCTGGTTGCCGCCGCTGAACAGCCCGGCATGGCGCTGCAGTATCGCCGGCTGCAGGGCGACATGGGCCGCAAGTTCAGCGGCGATGCGGCGCTCGGCGCGCAGTTTCATGAAACCCGCGAGGCTCGAGGCGCGGCGCAGTTTCGCCAGCGTCATGTTGAAGGCGACATCGCGCGTCAGCGTCAGCCCCTCGGTCCGCCGGTCCCCGGGGACCAGGAAGATGCCGCGCCGCAGCGCATCGCTTGGGCCGTGAAAGATGATCTTTTTGCCGCCGAGCAGAATATCGCCGCGCTCCGGCCGCGTCACCCCGAACAGTGCCTTGGAGAGCTCGTCCATGCCGGAGCCGACCAGGCCGAAGACGCCGAGGATCTCGCCGCGCCGGGCGACGAGGTCGATCCCCTCGAACGCGCCGTCCTGCCCGAGCCCGCGCGCCTCGATCAGCGCCTCGCCTGGCTGCGCGTGACGGTCCGGATAAAGCTGCCCGGTTTTCTCGCCCAGCATCATCTCCGGGATCGAGACGCCGGCGCGCTGCGCATCGTCCGAGCGCATCGTCGCGATGTTGCGCCCGCCGCGGAAAATCGTGAACCGGTCGGCGATCTCGAAAACCTCCTCAAGCCGGTGGGTGATGTAGACGATCGTGATGCCGGCGTTTTTGAGCGTGCGCATCAGCCGGAACAGCAGCGCCTTCTCACGTTCCGTCAGCGTCGAGGTCGGCTCGTCCAGGATCAGGATTTTGATGTCATCGCGCGTCAGCGCGTGCAGCACCGCGATCACCTCGCGGTCGACCGCCGCCATGTTGCCGATCTCTTCGGCGAGATCGATGCCGATCGGGAACCGGGTCAGCAGCGCCTCGGCCCGCTGGCGCAGGGCATCGCGCTGAAAACGCCTGAACAGGCCGGGCGAGGTTGTCTCGCGGCCCAGGAAAATATTCTCGAAACCCGATAGCCCCGGCACCAGTTCGGGGTGCTGCTGTACGGCCGCGATGCCGTTCTCGATCGCATCGCGCGGGCCGGTGAACGTGACCGCCTCGCCGGCGATGAACATTTCACCCGCATCCTTCAAATAAACACCGGAGAGAATTTTCACGAGCGTTGATTTGCCAGCACCGTTGGTGCCGAGCAAAGCGTGGATCTCGCCGCGCTGCAATTCGAAATCGACGTTATCGAGCGCCTTGACCGCGCCGAAGGTTTTACCGATCCCGGTCATCCGAAGAATGGTTTCGCTCATGCCTGACCTCTGACTATCCGGATCTTTGCGTATCCGGCGATAAAGTCCCGAGGGCGTGGTGCCGCCGGCCCCACGCCCTCGGGGCGTTTTAGAGAACCCGCGTCCAGCCCAGGACCTTATCCTGGCCCGGCTGGTCGTAGGTATCGTAGGTATCGAGCGAGCCCTTTGCCAGCATCTCCGGCGTGACGGCATAAACCGGGCTGATCACGGTCCGCGGCACCTTGCGCCCGGCCAGCAGCTCATGCGCGTAGAAGACGTTCAGATAGCACATCTCGTAGAATGTCTGCGCCAGGCTCAGCTTCAGCGGCGTGTTGGATTTCAGGTACTCGAACGTCTGCTTGCCGCCGTCGATGCTGGTGAGGAACACCTTGTCGCGCCCCGCCGCCTTGACCGCGAGCGCGCCTTCGACGCCGGCGCCATCCCACGCGCACCAGACCGCATCGAGGTCCGCGTGCTGGGTCAGCACGTTGTCCACCGCCTGGCGCGGCGTCACGCTGCCGGCCATCGCGTAGGCCCAGTTGGACAGCACGTTGATGCCTGGATACTGGCTGAAGGCGAGCTTCATCCCCAGCGTCCGCTCGTCCCAGGACTCGTTCTGCGGCAGGCTGACGGTCGCAACATTGCCCTTGCCGCCAAGCTTTTTCGCCATCCAGTCGGCGGTATAGTAGCCCATGCCAAAATTATCGGAGAGCACGCTGCAGGTGACCGGCGTGCCGGGGATCAGGCTGTCGGCGACGAATACCGGGATGCCCGCGGCGAGCGCGCGCTGCACGGCGGGGGCGATGGCGGCGTCGTCGGCCGGGCTGATGAACATCGCGTCGGGCTTCGAGGCAATGAAGGAGTCGATCTGATCCGACTGCTTTTTCGGGTCGAACCCGGCATCCGTGACGGTGGCGTTGCCGCCCAGCCGGGCGATGGAATCGAGATAGCCGTGCTGCAGATGGCGGCCGGATTCATAGGTGGTCCAGCCCAGGGCGACGGCAAAATTATAGGATTGCGCGCGCGCCGGGCGGCCGCCGGCAAGATAGCCCCCGACCGCGAGCGCGGTTGCGGTACTCAGCAGCCGGCGGCGGCTCAGCGCCGTATCGGCAACACCCTGCAGGCTCTCGTGAATTGACAGATTTTTTGACATTTTCTCCCCTTTTGTCGTCAGAAACTCAATTTTGGCAGCCACTTACGCGCGTCCGGCCAACCATCTTTTCGCTTCGCAGATTATTTATTCGGACGTTTGTTCGTATCGTGCTAATTTCCGTACACAAAAGAACAAAACCGCGCAATCCAAATTTTTAATGCGAAAGAAGGCCGCCTAGGCGCGGCCGGTGACGCCGGAGCGAGGCTCCGCGCGAAGACGCCAAAGGCGATCAACCGCCGGCCGGCCAAGGCCAAGCGGCTGATCGCCGGCGCGGTGAGGTATCTTACCGCGCCGGGACGTGGTGGCGGATCAGCATCAATGAAACCACCGTCAGCGACAGCACGATGGCGAGCAGGCCGAAATACGCGTGGCCGCCCCCCGCCGTAATGATCGCGGCCCCGATGAAGCCGGCCGTGATCGCGCCTGCGCGGCCGATGGCGAGCGAGAAGGCCGTGCCGGTGGCGCGCACGTTCGTCACGTACACATAGGTGCAGAGCGCGGTCATGGTCGATTGTACCGCGTTCACGAACAGGCCGTGCAGACCGAGCAGCCAGGTCAGCGCGCCGGCGCTCACGCCGTGGCTGAGGATGCCGGCGGTGACCGCCCCGCCGACCGCGCAGAACACGAGCGGCCCGCGCGAGCCGAATTTGCCGATGGCAAAGGCGCAGATCAAGGCGCCGAAAATGCCGCCGAAATTATAGGCGGTCAGGCCCGATCCGGCGACGGCAACGCTCATGCCCTCGCTGGCCAGCAGCGTCGGCAGCCAGCTGAAGGTGAAGTAGACCGCCAGCAGGTTCAGGAAGAACGAGCTGGCAAGGGCGAGCGTGTCGCGCACCCGGTCGGGCTCGAACAGGGCCGGGATGCCGGCGCGCAACTCGCGTTGCTGCTCATCGGTATCGCTGAAGGCGGTGCCGGGGGCAACGTCGCGGCCCATGCGGCCGAGCAGGCGGGTGAGCTCCGGCCAGCGGGCCGGGCGGCGGGCGAGGAAGCGCGGGGATTCCGGCAGCAGCGCCAGGAGGGCCAGGCCGAGCAGCATCGAAAGGCCGCCGCCGATCCAGAACAAACCCTGCCAGCCGAACACGGGCAAAACCTGATGCGCGAACAGCCCGGCGAAGACGCCGCCGACCGGCACGCAGACGATGGTGACCGTCACCGCCATGATGCGCTGGCGCATCGGCGTGAATTCGGCCGCCAGCGTGGTGGAGGTGGGCAGCGCGCCGCCGACGCCAAGGCCGGCGATGAAGCGCAGGATGCCGAGTGCGGTGATGTTCGGCGCAAAGCCGATGCAGACGGTAGCACCGGCAAAGAGCATCACGCTGAGAATGATGGCGACGCGCCGGCCGAAGCGGTCCGCGATCAGCCCGGCGGAACCGCTGCCGATCGCCATGCCGCACAGCCCCGCCACGACGACCGGCGTGAAGGCGCCGCGGGTCAGGCCCCAGGCTTTGATCAGGGAGGGGATGGCGAAACCGATCATCTGGCCGTCAAACCCGTCCAGAATGATCGAGAAGGCCGCGAAAATGACGACAAGTTTCTGGAAACCGGTCCAGCCGCCGGTATCCAGGATGGTGCCGATATCTTGCGCGCCGCGCGGCGCCGCCGCGACCTTGTTCAGCATGGCGCGGACTCCCGGTTGGTGTGTATCATGTTGGACCCTTCCTTGTTTGTTGCGAGCAAATCATCAGGGCGCAGGCCCGCGCACGATCAGCGCATCCACGGCGATGCAGTCATTCGTCTGCGTGATCAGGAGCGGGTTGATGTCGACGGAGCGGATGTCCGGCTGTTCCCGTGCTAGTGTTTGCAGGGCCAGCAGGGCATCGACGACGGTGGTCAGAACGTGCGCGCCGCCGAGGGCGGCGGCAAGCCTGCCGATGCGCGAGGCGGCCAAACGATCCGTGATCGTGACGGCATCGACCGGCACGGCGAACAGGACCACCTCGTCGAGGATTTCCGCGTTCACGCCGCCGAGGCCCGCGATCAGGAAGGCGCCGAGCGGGCCTTCGACGCTGAGGCCGAGGATCAGTTCGGCTTTGCCGGGCAACAGGGGTTGCAGGATGAACTCGCTGGCCTGGCCCGGCGCCAGCGCCGCCGCGCGGGCCTGCATGGCGGTGAAGGCGTCGGACAGCGCGGCGGCGTCGGCGAGGCCCACCTTGACCAGGCCGTGCTGGAATTTATGGGCGATGCCTGGCACCAGCCCCTTCAGGACCAGCGGGTAGGAAGGGGCGTTGGCGACCGCCTCCGCCGGGCTGTCGGCTGGCACGCTGGAGACGAGCGGCACGCCCATGCGGCGCAGGATGGCGGCACTTTCCAGCTCGGACAGGGCATCGCTGCCTGGGCTCGCCGCCGCCAGCAGCGCCGCGATGTCCGATTGTCGCGCGGCGTCGATGGCGGCGGTGGCGGGCATGGCGGGCGGGGCGGACAGGCGCGCCGTGTAGAAGGCGGCCAGCGCGTCGAAACAGGTGGCGCTGTCATGGAAGACCGGAATGCCGGCGGCGACGTACTGCGCCTCGACCTCGCCAAGGCCGCCGGGGGCGAGGAGCAGCACCGGGGCGGGCACCGTCGCCCGGCGGTGGGTCAGGGCGCTGAGCAGGGCGGCTGTCATCGCCGCCTGTGCGGCGATGTGGGAATAGGCGATGAGCGGGCCATGCAGCCCGGCGCGGTCGAGAATGTCCAGCACCGGGGAGAGCAGCGCCCAGTCGCCGAGCGAGCCCAGATCGACCGGCTGGCGGATGCGCGCGACGGCGGGCAGCCTGGCTATTTCGGCGTCGATGGCCGGGGGCCAGGTGCCGTCGGCCTCACCCGCAATCGGGATGTGCCGGTCGGTCGCGAAATCCATCGCCAGGGCGCCGCCGGCGCCGGAACTGCTGATGCAGATCAGGCGTTTGTCCGTGACGGGCCCGCGCGCGCCGGCGAGCAGGGCGCAGGCGCCGGCCAGCGCTTCCACGCTGGGCACGGCCGCGACACCGGCCTGTGCGAACAGCGCCTGGTAGGCGCGGGCGCTGCCGGCGAGCCGGCTGGAATGCGCCAGCGCCGCACTGGCCCCGGCCGCGGAACGCCCGACCTTGAGCGCCACCACCGGCTTGCCCGCCGCCGCGGCGGCGACCGCGAGGCGCCGGAACCGCGCGCCGTCGGAGAGTGCCTCGATGATCAGGCCAATGACCGCCGTGTCCGGATCGTCGATCAGGAAGTCCAGGAAATCCAGCATGTCGAGATCGGCTTCGTTGCCGACCGGAATGAATTTGGCGAGGCCCGCGCCGAAACCGTTCAGGCGGCGCGCCACGCCGTCGAACAGCGCGCCGCTATGGGAGACGAGCGAAACAGTGCCTGGCGTCATCGCGGTGGCGTGGCTCGCATTGTAGCCCAAAGCGAGTTTTGAGGTTGTGCTAAGGATGCCGTTCGTGTTCGGGCCGATCAGGCGGATGCCGGCGTCGCGCGCGATTTCCAGGAGTGCGGCCTGACGGCCGGTGCCGGTGTCATCGCCGAGCTCGGCAAAGCCGCTGGCGCCGATGATGGCGAATTTGACGTGGGCGGCGGCACAGTCGCGCAACGCCGCCACGGTGGCTGCGGCGGGGACGACGATGAAGGCGACGTCCACCGCGCCCGGTACGGCGGCGAGATTTGGGTAGCCCCGAAAATCTTCGACCTGGGTGCCAGCGGCGTTGATCGGCGAGATCGTGCCGGCGTATCCGCCTTTGACGAGGTTGCGGACGACGTTGTTGCCGATTTTTCCGGGCGTGCTGGAGGCGCCGATCACCGCAACATGGCGCGGGTTGAAGAGGGCCGTGAGCGCGCCGGCGGAGCTCGCGAAATCCGCGCTCATATCATGTAATGTCCGCCGTTGACGTGAATGACCTGGCCGGAGATGAAGCCGCCGGCGGCGCCCGCCAGCAGCACGCAGGCGCCGGCCAGCTCATCGATGTCGCCGAAGCGGCCGAGGGGGATTTCCGAGACGATTTTGTCGCGGGCCTGATGCACATATTGCGAGAGGTCCCGCACGGTATCGATGGCGCCGGGGGCGACCGTGTTGGCGGTGATGCCGTCCGGGCCGAATTCGCGGGCGATGGCTTTGGCGAGGCCGTGCAGGCCGGCTTTCGCGGCGACGTTAGGCGCGCGGTGTGTCACCTGGCCCCAAAAACCGTCGAAGCCGGAGATGACGATGATGCGCCCGGATTTGCGCGCCTGCATGAGCGGGATCGCGTGGCGGGACAGGTAGAAGGCGGCCGACAAATTGATACGGATGACCTCGTCCCATTCCTCCGGCGAGATGTCGAGGAAGGAGCGGTAGCGGCGGATGCCGACATTCGAGACCAGTATGTCCAGGCTGCCGAAGGCGGCGACCGTTTCTGCGACCAGGCGCTCGGCCTCGGCATGACGGCCGACATCGGCGGCAATCGCCACGGCCTCCCCGCCGCGGTCGCGGATGGCCGCCGCCACGGCCTCGATCGCGGGCACATCCGAATGGCCGTTGATGACGACTTTGGCGCCCAGGGCTGCGAAACTCTCCGCAATGCTGCGGCCGATGTTGCGCCCCGAGCCGGTGACCAGCGCCACCTTGCCGTCGAGCCGGAAACTGTCGGTTGTGATCATGTCATTCGATCCTTGCAAAAAAATCGGCCGGCAGGCCGGCGCCAGCGAGGCGGCTCACGAGTTTGTGGCCGACAACCTCTTCGGCAATCGCCGCGGCTTGCAACAATGCGGGCAGATCGAGCCTGGTTTCGATCCCGAGACGTTTGCACAGCAGTGCGACTTCCTCGGTGGCGACATTGCCGGCCGCCCCGGTGACGCCGGCGAACGGGCAGCCGCCGAGGCCGCCTATGGCGGTCTCGAAACGATCAACCCCGCACTCCAGCGCCGCCATGACGTTGGCGATGGCAAGGCCGCGCGTGTCATGCAGGTGCAGGCTGATGCGCGTGTGCGGAAATCGTTCGCGCACGGCGGCAATCGTTTTCACGACGGCGGCGGGATCGGCCCAGCCCATGGTGTCGGCGAGGTTGAGCATCTCGAGGCCCCCGCCCGTGGCAACCGCGATGTCTTGCAGAATCGCCGCGCGCTCTAGCACGCGTTCCGTCGCGATCGGTCCGGCGAAATTGCAGCCGAAGGCGGCCATAATGTTGCCGACCGTCACCGGCAGACCGTGTTCGCGATACACCGCCCCCATCGCCCGCGCGGCATCGGCATCGCCCGCCAGGTCGCGTTTTTGATTACGCAGGGCGAACGCTTCTGAAGCCGACAGAACGAGATCGGCTACAATGGTCAGATTGGGTGCGGCCAATGCGCGCGTAAGGCCGGAATCATTGAGATAGATCCCGGTATAGGCAACGCCGCGCACGGGCGTGAGCGCTTCCAGCACCGCCAGCGCATCGGCCATCTGCGGCACGATTTTCGGATGCACGAACGACACGACCTGGATCGTCCGCACGCCCGTCTTCGCCAGCGCCGTGATCAGCCGGGCCTTCGCCGCCACCGAGATGGCGTCCGGCCGGCCGATGCCTTCGTACTGAAAGCCTTCGCGCGGCCCGACTTCGACAATCTCGATGGCGGATGGCAGGGTCATTGTTTCACCAGTACCCATTTGTCGTTGACGATTTTTACCAGCACGGCGGCACTGGCGTTCAGGCCGGCATGATTATCCGGCCCGTAGGTGAAGATCCCCGTCATGGCGTGAAAATTCGTTGTGTTTTCCAGGGCGTCACGCAGCGCCTGCCGAAACGCCGGGGTTCCGGGCCTGGCTTTCGCCATCGCGGCCGGCAGGGCGTTGGCGATCAGGGAATACGAATCATAGGCCTGCGACGCGAAATTCGAGCGCAAGCCGATACCGTATTTGGCGTCGAATTTCGGCATGAACGCGGCCGACGGCGCCTTGCACGGATTGGACGCAGGCAATTGCTCGTAAACGAGGCTCGGCCCGACGGCCGCGAGCGCGCCATTCAGCGCGGGGCCGCCGACCTTCAGAAACGCATTGGCGGCGACGCCGGATGTCAGATAGATCTTGCCCGAATAGCCGTTCTGCGAGAGGGCGATCACCGGCAGGCTGGCGGGCGAACCCGCGGCGGCCACCAGGATCGCATCCGGCGCCGCCGCGATCAGGTGCAGGGCCTGGCCGTTCACGTCCACGCTGGAGCGGGCATATTGTTCCGTATCCGTGATGGAAAGACCATCCGCCGCGGCCGCCGCCTTCGCACTCTTGAGCCAGCTCTGGCCGTAGGCGTCGTCAAAACCGATGAAGCCGAGCGTCTTCACCCCCGCCGCCTTCATGTTCGCGAAGATCGGCACCGCCATGATATTGTTGCTGGCGGCAACAGTGAAAACCCATTTACGCTTGGCATCCATGGGCGAGACCGGGGCGGGGCTCGAGGTGTCGCACAATGTCGGCGTCGTGCCTGCCGCCACAATGTCGAGCTCCGCCAGGCAGCTCTGCGCGGTGCTGCCGCCGATGATGGCGTCCACATGATCCTGGTCGATGAACTGCTTCACATTCGTGGCAGCGCGGGTGGTGTCTGTCGCGTCATCCAGCACGATGAACCTGATGGCCACGCCATCCACCTGCGTGGGGGCGAGTTGCAGCGCATCCGCCGAGCTCGTGCCCAGCACGGCGGCCGGGCCGGTCAGCGGCTCGGTGATGCCGATGGTGACTTGCGCATGCGCGGTCCCGACTCCCAGACACCCCAGCGCGATGCCCGCGGCCAGGCTATATCTTTTCACATTTTGCCTCATGTTTTTCGTCACTCCCCTGCTTTGTTGTATTCGCGGCGGTGGTTTCACCCCGCGCTGCCGGTTCGCCGGACAGTTTGTGGCCGAGATAGAGCCGGGCGATGCGGTCATCGCCGGCGAGCGTGGCGCTGGAACCCGCGAGCGCGATGCGGCCGAGTTCCATGACATAGCCGCGGTCCGCTATACGCAGGGCGGCGCGGGCATTCTGCTCGACCAGCAGGATCGCTACGCCACGGTCGCGCAGCGCCGTGATGATTTGGAACATGTCCGCGACGATGCGCGGTGCCAGACCCAGGCTGGGTTCGTCGAGCAGCAGCAGGCGCGGCCGCGCCATCAGGGCACGGCCGATCGCCAGCATCTGGCGTTCGCCGCCGGAGAGGGTTTGCGCGGCCTGCCGGCGGCGTTCGGCGAGGCGCGGAAACAGCGCGAAGATGTCGGCGATGCCGCTGGCGCGGCCGCGATGCAGCCAGCCGCCGAGCTGCAAGTTGTCTTCGACCGTCATCGGGCCGAACAACTCGCGGCGCTCTGACACCAGGCTGATGCCGGCGGCGACGCGCGCCTCCACGTTCAGCGCGGCGAGCGCGCGGCCGTCCAGCGCCACGGCGCCGGTGGCCGGCAGCACGCCCATGATGGCGTTGAGCAGCGTGGTTTTGCCGGCGCCATTGGCGCCGATCACGGTGACGATCTCGCCGGCATCGACATGCAGGTCGACGCCATGCACGACGGGCACATCGCCGTAGCCGGCGCGCAGCGCGGCGATCGCGAGCAGGGCGCTCATTCAGCCCCGCCCAGATAGACATCGAGGACGCGCGGGTCGGTTTGCACCTCGGCCGGCTGGCCTTCGGTCAATTTGGCGCCGGCATCCATCACGACGATGCGGTCGACCAGATTCATGACAAAATCCATGTCGTGCTCGACCAGCAGGACGGCAATGCCGGCATCGCGCAAGCCGTGCAGAAGCTGCGCCAGCTCCTGTTTTTCCGCGTGGCGCAGCCCGGCGGCCGGCTCGTCGAGCAGCAGCAGCACCGGGTCGGCGGCGAGCGCGCGCGCCACCTCCACCAGCCGTTGCGGCCCCAGCGCCAGGCTGCCGGCCGGCCGGTGCATCACATCCGCCAGGCCGACGCGCGCGAGCTGGCGGGCCGCTTCCGCCGCGATCGCGGCTTCCTCGGCGCGGTCGGCGCGGAACATCCCGGCGAACAGGCCTTTGCGGCCGCGCAGATGCGCGCCGATCATGACATTCTCCAGCACGCTGGCGCCGCGCAGCAGTTTGACGTGCTGAAAACTGCGCGCGAGGCCGCGCCGGATGGCAGCGCGGGGGGACGCGCCCGTGACATCGGCGCCGCACAGCGTAATCCGCCCGGCGCTGGGGGCGGCAGCGCCGGTGATCAGGTTGAACATTGTGGATTTGCCGGCACCGTTCGGGCCGATCAGCCCGACGATCTCGCCGGCCCGCACCTCGAAGGACATGTCGCGCACGGCACACAGCCCGCCGAACCATTTTTCCACATGTTCGACCCGCAGCAGCACCTCGCCGCGGCGCGGTGCGGCGCGCGCGGGCAGCGGTGCTGCCGGCCCGACCGTCCGCGCCGGCGCCTGCAGGGCTGGAAACCGGGCGACGAGCGCCCCCACGAGACCGAGTCGGCTGCGCTGGAGCAGCAGCACGATGATCAGCCCGTAGGCGATCAGGACATAATTCTCGTTCTGGCCGGAGGTGACCGCCTGCAGGATTACCGGCAGCGCCGTGAGGATCGCGCCACCGGCGACGGCACCCCAGGGGAAGGCAGCGCCGCCGATCATCACCACGAACAGGTCCTTGATGCCGGCGGTGATGTCGAACGGGCTGGGGTTGAGGAAGCGGATGAATTCCACGTAGAGCCAGCCTGCGAGGCCGGCGAGCAGGGCGGCGTAGACGAATACCGTCAGGCGCGTGCGAAACACCGGGATGCCAAAGCTTTCGGCCAGCAGCGTGCCGCCGCGCAAGGTGCGGATGGCGCGCCCGGCGCGCGCGCGCAGCAGGAATTTCTGCGTGACGATGACCGCCAGCACGCACCCCCAGATCAGCACGAAGGAGCGGGCCGCACTTGTCGCCGCCCAGGGGCCGAAACTGACGGGCGGAATGCCGTCCAGCCCAGTCTGGCCGCCCAGCAACTGCAGGCGAGCGAACAGGTAGAAAATCGCCGCCGCCCAGGCGATGGTGGAGATCGGCAGATAATGCCCGGAGAGCCGCAGCGTCACCGCCCCGAGAATGATCGCCGCGAGCGCCACCGCCAGCAGGCAGAGCGGCAACGCCGCAAGGGGCGACAACCCGGCCATCGTGGTGAGGTAGGCGCAGACATAGGCCGCGATGCCTGCAAACGCCGCCTGGCCGAACGAGGTCAGACCCGCCGCCCCCGTGAGCAGCACCAGGCCAAGGCCGATGAGGGCGAGGATCCCCGCGACGTCGGCCAGGGTCAGCCAGAAGGAAGGGGCGGCCCACGGGAGCAGCACGAAACCGGCCACCGCCGCCCCCCAGAGGTAGCGGCGGATCATTCGGCCGGCTCCTCATCGGCCGCGACGTCCGGCGAGAGCAGCGAGCGGACGACCAGGATCGGCAGCAGGGCCGAGAAGACGATCACGTCCTGGAAGGTGGAATTATAGAAGGCCGACCAGGCCTCGATCATCCCGATGGCCAGGGCGCCGCCGACGGCGAGCGGATAGCTCGCCAGCCCGCCGATGATCGCGGCAATGAAGCCCTTGAGGCCGATGATGAAGCCGGAGTCGAAATAGACGGTCATGATCGAGGACACGAGGATCCCGGAGACGGCACCGAGGGCGGCGGCCAGCACGAACGCGACCTGCCCCGCCCGCCGCACCCGGATGCCGACCAGCCGCGCCCCCAGCGCATTGTAGGCGGTTGCGCGCAGCGCCTTGCCGAACATTGTCCGGCCGAAAAACAGGAATAGCGCCAGCATCGCCGCGGCGGCGGTCACGATTACCAGCAGCACCGCGCCATGGATGCGAATGCCCGCCAACGGGATGGACGTCGCGATCAGCGGTTCGGTCCGTACCCCGTCGGAGCCGAACAGGAGCAGCGCCACCCCGCCCATCGCCACATCCACCGCGACCGCGACGATCAGGAGCAGCAGAATGCTGGCATCGGCCATGGGCGCGAACACCAGGCGGTACATCAGCGGGCCCATCGGGATCACGACGGCCAGGGTGAACAGAATTTGGCCGAATGTGCCGAGCTCATCGGTGGTCACGAAGACGGTGACGGCGACCAGCAGCGCCGGCCAGGCGAGCTGGCGCCAGGCGGCGTCACGCAAGGTACGCAGACGCTGCGCGGGGCGTGCCGCGGCCACGTCCAGCAGCGTCACGATCACCGCCAACACCGCCACCGGCACCGCGACCAGCGGCATCACGCCCGATTGCAGCAGCCCGAACGTCAAGGCGCTGAACGTCACGAACTGCCCCTGCGGCACCAGGATCACGCGGGTGATGGTGAAGACGATCAGCAATGCGAGCGCGATGAGCGCGTAGATCGCGCCGGAGGTGAGGCCGTCCTGGATCAGCAGCGTGGCGATCGTGCTGTTCATGGCGCTCAGACGCCTTTGAAATCGGCAGGGCGTTTTTCGTTGAACGCGCGCACCCCTTCATGCCGGTCTTGCGAGAGGACCAGCCGGTTGTAAGCCTCGATCTCGATCAACAGGGCGGTGCGCAAATCCGTTCCGGCGCCGGCATTGATCGATTTTTTCGCCTGGATGACGGAGAGCGGGGCGTTCGCCGCGATCCGGCCGGCGAGTTCCAGCGTGTCGGCCAGCAAGGTTTCGTCCGGGCAGACGCGGTTGACCATGCCCCAGCGCTCCGCCTGCTCGGCGGAAAACGGGGTTGCGGAGAAAATCAACTCCTTGGCGCGGCGCATGCCCACCGCGCGCGGCAGGTTTTGCGTGCCGCCGCCACCCGGCATGATGCCAAGCCGGGTCTCCGTCAGGGCAAAGCGCGCCGAGGCGGCGGCGTAGATGAAATCGCAGCAGAGAGCGAGCTCGCACCCGCCGCCGAATGCGACGCCGTTGACCGCCGCGATCACCGGCACGGCGCATTCCAGCAGACGAAACGTGACGTCCTCGAACAGCGCGTGCTGCGCCAGCCAGGCGGCATCGCTCATGCCGTGGCGCTCCTTCAAATCGCCGCCGGCCGAGAAGGCGCGCGGCCCCGTGCCGGTGAGGATGATGGCGCGCACCGCCTCCTCCTTAACGGCGTGCAGGAAAGCCAGCAGGTCGCGGCCGGTCTGCGTGTTGATCGCATTCATCGCCGCCGGCCGGTTGAAGGCGAGCTGGATGACGAAGGGCGCGGGCCGGCTGACCGCGAGGGTTTCAAATTCCATTTTTGTGTTCGCCGCCGTCATCAAAATGCGCCCACAAACCGGCGAGCGGCGCCGCATCCGGCAGCGACCAGGCGGCGCCGAACAACGCCTCGGCCGCGGCGCGCGACAGGCCCGGCGTGGCGCAACCCACAAATTTTTCGAAAGCCTCCGCCCGCGCGGGCGGCGCGTGCCGGCTGCCGGCCGCGTTGCGAACGGGCGCGCTGACAAGACGGGTGCCGTCCTGCATGTGCAGCGTCACCTGATCGAATGGCGCGAAGGGGGCGATGCCGAGGGCATCGTCCAGCTTGCGGGTGGTGACGCCGATCAGGCGCTGCACCTCGGGGTGGCGCAAAAACTCTGGCGTCAATTGCGCGAGGCCCATGGCGCCGCCTGCCACGAGCACGCCGGCTGCGAAAAACTCGGCGCTGAACTTGGCTTCCAGGACGGTTTTCGGCCGCGAACTGTGGAGAACCCGGGAGGGCACGCGGCCGAGCCGCACCTCGATCGCGCGAATTGCGGCCGGCGCGGGCGCCGCATCGCGCTGCAGCTGGCGGGCCGCATCCACCAGGCGATGCCCATAGTAACAGACCGGATACATCTTGATATCCAGACCTTCGCTCAAAATCCACCAATGCGGCGCGCCGAAGCCGAACGCAGCATCCGGTTTCACGCCGCCACCGGCCACCGCGAGGAAGCCCGCGGCATTTTCGAGCGCGTCCGGCGCCGCATCCACCCCGGCCCTGGCCAGTTGCGCCGCCAGCACGCCGGCTTCCGCGGCGCGGCCGACCTGAAAGGATTTTGCCATGCTGCCGAAATTGACCGTGAGGCCGCTCGCCTGCGCCGCCGCGAGGCCGAGCGCGTTGGCGGTCTCGGCCGCCGGCAAGCGCCAGAGGGCAGCGACCGCGGCCGCGGCGGCCAGCGGGCCGAACTGGCTGCTCGGGTGCCGGCCGAGGCTGTGGAGCGGGTGGGCGCAGGCCGCCCAGAGCAGCGCCCAGGTCTCGTAGCCGGCGACATAGCCGCGCACGAAGTCAGCGCCGGCAGCACCCGGCCCCGCTGCCGCCAGCAGGGCCGGCGCCAGCACGGCGCTGGGGTGCCCGTCCAGCGCGACATCGTCATAATCGAGAACATGGCCGGCGATGCCGTTGAGCAGTGCGGCCGCACGCGCGCCGCACGTCTCGCCGCCCGGGATCAGCCGCGCCGGCCCGGCCTCGAGCGGCGAGAGGGCCGCCCTGGCAGCCGCCACCGCCGGCGCTGAGCTGCCTGCGATCGTAACGCCGATCCAGTCCGCCAGCCCCCGCCGCGCCACCGCCGCCGCCGCCACCGGAATGGCGGATGCCGGCAAACCCGCCACCGCCGCGGCCAGACGCTGCGTCAGGCCGGCCAACGGGACATGTTGGTTTGCGGCGGCGCTCAATAGGACCTCGGCATGCCCAGCACGTGCTGGCCGATGTAAGCGAGAATGAGGTTCACCGAGATCGGCGCCGTGCGCCCCACCCGGATTTCCCGCCATTTACGCTCGATGTCGTATTCCGTTGCGTAGGCGAAACCCCCGAATGTCTGCATGGCGGCCTCCGCCGCCTCCCACGCGGCGTCGGCGGCCAACAGCTTCGCCATGTTCGCATCGGCGCCGCATTCGCGCTTGGCGTCGAACAGAGCGGCGGCTTTGCGCACCATCATGTCGGCGGCCTGCAGCGAGGCGTAGGCCCGCGCGATCGGGAACTGCACCGCCTGGTTCTGCCCGATCGGCCGATCGAACACGATACGCTCCTTGGCGTAGGCGGTGGCTTTCCGGATCATCCAATTGCCATCGCCGATCGCTTCCGACGCGACCAGGACCCGCTCGGCATTCATGCCATCCAGGATGTAGCGAAAGCCCTTGCCCTCCTCGCCGATCAAATTCTTGGCCGGCACGCGCAGGCCATCGAAGAAAATCTCCGTGGTATTGTGATTGACCATGGCCTTGAGCGGGCGGATTTCCATGCCCTTGCCCTTCGACGCCGTTAAATCGACTAGGAGCACGGAAAGGCCGTCGGTTTTTTTAACGATTTCGTCGCGCGGCGTGGTGCGGACCAGCAGGAGCATCAGGTCGCTGTGCAGAGCGCGCGAGGTCCAGACTTTCTGGCCGGTGATCACGTAATCATCGCCATCGCGGATTGCGCGCGTGCGCAACTTGGTGGTGTCGGAGCCAGAGCCCGGCTCGGTGACGCCGAAGGCCTGCAGGCGCAGATCGCCGGCTGCGATTTTCGGCAGATACTCGGCTTTCTGCGCGGCGCTGCCATGGCGCAGCAGCGTCCCCATGATATACATCTGCGCGTGGCACTGACTGGCCGTGCAGCCGGCGGCGTTGATTTCTTCGAGAATCACCCCGGCGGCGCGCACCGGCAGACCGGCGCCGCCATATTCCTCCGGAATCAAGGCCGCGAGATAGCCAGCCTGCGTCAGCGCATTCACAAATTCCGTAGGGTAGCCCGAAACCTCTTCGTTCCGGCGCCAATATTCGCCGGGAAAACCGGCGCAGAGGCGGCGCACGCCATCGCGCAGATCCGGAAAATCCTCGCCGATGGAAACGCCTGGCAACTCACCCGCAAGATCCGGGAACTGCATGTTCATGATGGAAGGGCTCCGGAGAGAATGGCGTCATTATCCGCTCCGCGATGCGGCGCGCGGCGCTTGAAGGGCAGGCGGCGTCCATTGAAACTGAGCGGGAGGGCGACTTGCGGCGTCGCATCGCCGGGCAGCGTGCCGATCATGCCCAAGGCGGCCGTCTGCGCCGCGCCCGCGACGCCGGCGACATCCTGCAGGGCAGAGGCCGGCACGCCGCAGGCGGCGAGCGCATCCTCCCATTCCGCCGTGCCGCGGGTGCGAAAAATCTCCCCCAGGATGTCGACCAGCGCTGCCCGGTTGGCGACCCGTTTGCCGTTGCTGGCAAAGCGCGGATCCTGCGCCAGATCCGCCCGCCCGAGCGCGCCGCACAGGCGCCGAAACAAGCCGTCATTGGCCGCCGCGACCATCAGTTTGGCATCCGCGGTCTCGAACACCTGATAGGGCACGATCGTGCTCATGCCCGACCCGTTCGGCCCCGGCACCTCGCCGGATGCGAGATACGCACTCAGCGGCCACATCATCCAGCCGATCGCGGTCTCATAGAGCGAGACATCCACGACCGCGCCGGCGCCGGTCCGGCCGCGCTCCAGCAGCGCGCCCAGTATGCCGATAACCGCCCACATGCCGGCCCCCATGTCCACGATGGACACGCCGATGCGCACTGGCGGCCGCGCCGCGGATTCGCCGGTAACACTCATCAGGCCGCCATACGCCTGCATCAGCGGATCATAGCCCGGCCGGTCCTTCAGCGGCCCGACCGCGCCGAACGCATGCATGTTGCAGTAGATCAGCGAGGGTTTCAGGGCCCGCAAGGCGGCGGCGCCCAGCCCTGCCCGCTCCGCGGCCCCCGCTTTGAGATTTTGCAACACCACGTCCGCGCGCTCGACGATCAGGCGTTGCAGGGCCGCGACCTGTGCCTGGTCCCGCAGATCGACCTCGATCCCGGCCTTGCCGCGATTGTAACTCTCGAACACCGTCGCCGTATCGCCGCTATAGGGCGGCCCCCAGTCGCGTACCGGGTCGCCGACGCCGGCGCGCTCGACCTTGATGACCTCTGCGCCCAGCCCGGCCAGCACCAGACCGGCATAGGGCGCGGCGATGCTATGGCCAAGCTCGATGACGACCAACCCTGCGGCCGGCAATTCCTGCATCTCTTCCCCCAAGCGCCGCCGCCAGGGGGCGCGCGCCGTGTTATTTGCCGACAGATTTGTGCGGCAGCGCCTGCAAAGTCCAGGACCATGCGGATCAACCTCGCATTAAATCACATCTGTGATATGGCGTTTGACCGCAAGATCATCGATCAATGAGGAAATCATGTCCGCATCCAAAGCCGGGGCCAGCCTGTCCGCTATCAAATCCGCCAAGCGGGTGCTCGAAATTTTTGAATTTTTTGCGCAGCGGCGCCGGCCCGCCAGCATCGGCGAGATCGCGGCAGCCCTCGGCTACCCGCAATCCAGCACGTCCGTCATGATGCGCTGCCTGCAGGAGCTGCGCTA
>Ga0116231_10000049_pt1 | contig 120511 bp, 96 predicted proteins | sample S1TSphgellanicum_2_FD_89695 | JGI IMG/M metagenome (GOLD analysis project Ga0116231, IMG submission 89695) | Host-associated microbial communities from peat moss isolated from Minnesota, USA - S1T2_Fd - Sphagnum magellanicum MG | ecosystem: Host-associated > Plants > Peat moss > Unclassified...
CCGGCGCCGATGTTGGCGCGGGCGCCCACGTGCGCGTCGCCCACGTAGGCCAGGTGGTTGGCCTTGGCGCCCTGCTCCAGGTGGGCCGCCTTGATCTCGACGAAATTGCCGACGTGCACCTGGGCAGCAACAGCGTGCTCGTGGCGCCGGTGCAGGTCGGCGCCGGCGCCACCATCGGCGCCGGATCGACGATCACCCGCGAGGCCCCCGCCGGCAAGCTGACGCTATCGCGGGCGCGGCAGGTGACGATCGAGGGCTGGCGCAGGCCGGTGAAAAAAAAACCTCAGGGCTAGCAGGCCGCGTCCCCTCTCCCACGACCGTGGGAGAGGGCTAGGGAGAGCCCGCCGCGTCCCCTCTCCCACGACAGTGGGAGAGGGCTAGGGTGAGGGTGGCAACGTTGGCACCGTGCCAGCATGCACACCCTCACCCCCAGCCCCTCTCCCGCGCGCCGCGCGGGAGAGGGGAGCTAATTTGCACCGCCCAGCGTTTCGTTGAGCACGTGCGCCAGCCTTGCTCCGGCCAGCGCCAGGCGCTCCTCCACCACGGGCTTGGCGCGGTCGAGATAGGGCGGGCCCAGCGTCACTGTCGGATACGGGCCGCCGGGCGGGCCGACGCCGCAGCCGATGCCGGGGATGTCCAGCGCTACCGTGCGGGCGAGCTCGTTGGACTCGCGTGCCCATTGCTCCGGCCCGAGCGCGACGAGCGCCGGATCCTCGGCGCGGGCGCGCTGCTCCAGGCGGCGCTGCGCCCGTTGCGGTATCTGCCCGTCCCGGACATGCAGCGCCAGCGTCACCAGCTGGATGTCCCAGAAGATGTGCAGCGACTCGCCGTGCCGCTGGTGCCCGTGCGGGGCGACCTGGATCTGGTTGCCGCCGTGGGCGAAATCGGCCGCGTGCAGCGGCTGGTGCAGGTCGCCGACCAGGTGCACCACCCACTTGAGCGCCTCGTTGCGCGCGCGCAGCGGGCGGCTGCGGTCGCGCAGGATCGCCAGCTGGGCGGCGATCTCGGCGCTGTTGCAGTCGGCCTGCACGCACCAGGGCCGGCCCGTGTCGCCGCAGACCGGGCGGTCGTCGTAGTGCCAATGCGGATGGTCGAGCGGACCGCCGCGGATCTCGTCGGCCCAGCTGGCGACATCGGCCAGCGTATGCCGGCCGGAGGGCCGGTCGTCGCGGTCCCGGTCGTCGGCCAGCAACAGCGCGACCTGCGCCTCGGTCGCCGGGGTGAGCAGCGAATCGGCGACCGCGCCGACCGCGCGGTGCCCGGCCGGGCCCCAGGCCAGCGCAGGACCGGACGGCAGCAGCAGCAGCGCGCACAGCGCGGTGCCGGCCAGACCGCTGCGCACGCGCTGCGCGGGCCGGCACGCCGCCACGCCGTGCGCAGGGCTATTGTTCTTCATAATCACGCTCGCCTCCGTTGGCCGCTTGCCTTGCGCCGCGCCCTGCTTCGTGTTCTCTTGCCTGCGGCGGCGGCTTCCGGTTGCCGCCGTCCCGTACCGCGGCGGATTTTGTCACTTGCACCTTGCCACCGTCTCTTCGCCACCGTCTTTTCCTCGATGCCCCCCATCCACAGAAAGCGTCCTCGATGATCGCCACGTTCCCTCGTGTCCTGTTCCTGTGCGCGCTCGCCCTCGCGGCCGCCGCCGCCGCGGCCAACCCCGCCGTCCCCGCCGCTGCCCCGCGGCCGCTGGAGGCCAACGACTTCGACCGCATCCTCGCGGTGGAGAGCCCCGCGTGCGCGCGCGACGGCAAGTGGATCGCCTACACGGTGGTGGGTGCCGATCGCGACAGCGACGAGCGCCGCAGCGCCGTCTGGATGGTCAACTGGGAAGGCACGCGCGACCTGCGCCTGACATCGCCGGCCGATTCGTCGTCGGACCCGCGCTTCAGCCCCGATGGCCGCTACCTGTCCTTCCTGTCGTCGCGCGGCGCCGAGGCCCACACGCAGATCTACCTGCTCGACCGTCTCGGCGGCGAGGCCCAGGCGCTGACCAGCGTGAGCGGCGACATCGGCGACTACGACTGGTCGCCGGATGGAACCCGCCTGGTCGTGGCGATCGCGCCGGGCGACGGTCCGGCCGATGCGGCGCCCCACGCCGGGCCGCGCGCACCGAAGCCGATCGTCATCGACCGCCTGCACTTCAAGCAGGACCGCAAGGGCTACGTCACCGCGGCCGACCGCGCGCAGCTGTTCCTGCTCGACGTGGCGACGAAGAAGCTCGAACCGCTGACCACCGATACGCACTTCGACGACTCCGCGCCCGTCTGGTCGCCCGACGGCAAGTCGATCGCCTTCCTGAGCACCCGCGACAGCGACCCGGACCAGTCCGGCATGCTCGAGCTGTACGTGGTCGATGCGCGAGCCGGCGCGGCCGCGCGCAAGCTGGCGGCCTTCTACGCCCCCAACCACGCGTCGGTGCTCTGGACCCGCGATGGCAAGCGCATCCTGTACACGGCGGGCTTCGAACCGCGCCTCAACGCCTATATCCAGGACCGACTCGTGGTCGTCCCGCTGGCCGGCGGTGCGCCGCGGGACCTCACCGAGCGGCTGGACCGCGCCGTGGCCGATCCGATCCTGGCCGACGATGACGCCAGCGTCGGCGTGATCGTCGAGGACGACCGCACGGAGCTGCCCGTCACGGTCCCGCTGGATCCGGTCGCGGGCCGGCCGGCCATGCAGCCCCGGCTCACCGGCGCGCGCGTCGTGACCGCCCAGTGCAGCGCGGCTGGCCACACCGCGGTCGTCGCCGCCACCGACCGCACGGCGCCCGAGCTGCACGCGCTCGAGGGCGGCGCACTGCGCAGGCTCACCGGGCACAACGACGCGCTGATGGCCGAACTGGCGCTGGGCAGCGTCGAGGACATCGCCTTTGCCAGCCGCGACGGCACGTCCATCCACGGCATGGTGGTCAAGCCACCCGGCTTCACGTCGGGCCATGCCTATCCGACGCTGCTCTGGATCCACGGCGGCCCCAATGGCCAGGACGCGCACGGCCTGGACTTCAGCACCTACGCGCTGGGCCTGGAGCGGCAGTGGTTCGCGGCCCACGGCTACGTCGTGCTGGCGATCAACTACCGGGGCAGCAGCGGGCGCGGCGCGCGCTTTGCCAGCGCCATCGTCGACGACTGGGGGGTCAAGGAAGTGGCCGACCTGCTGGCCGGGGTCGACTACGCCGTGCAGGCCGGGATCGCCGATCCGGACCGGCTGGGCATCGGCGGGTGGAGCTACGGCGGCATCCTCACCGACTACACGATCGCCTCCGACCCGCGCTTCAAGGCGGCGATCAGCGGCGCGGGCAGCGCCAACCAGATCTCGATGTACGGCATCGACCAGTACATCCTGCAATACAACGCCGAGATCGGGCCGCCCTGGCGCGCCACCGACCGCTGGCTGGCCTTGTCCTACGCCTTCTTCCACGCCGACCGGATCAAGACGCCGACGCTGTTCCTCGGCGGCGAGAAGGACTTCAACGTCCCGCTGGTGGGCGGCGAGCAGATGTACGAGGCGCTGCGCACGCTCGGCGTGCCCACCGAGCTCGTCATCTACCCGGGCCAGTTCCACGGCCTGACGCGCCCCAGCTTCGTCAAGGACCGGCTCCAGCGCTACCTCGCCTGGTTCGATCGCTACCTGGCGCCGGGTGGCGCGCCGCCGCGCTAGTCGCGCCAGAACCACAGCGCGGCGCACAGCGCGGCGCCGATGCCGTACAGCAGCCAGACCTCGGACACGAAGTAGGGAAAGGCCATCAGCGCCAGCCCGAGCACGAGCGGGCGCCACAGCATCTGCTTGCGGCCGTAGTTGAAACCGACGAGGCCTACCAGACCGAAGAACAGTGCGGCGAACAGCTGGGCGGGCGTGGGCATGGACGCGATTCCGGCACGGCGAGGCCCGGGGGCGGGCGCCGCGAAGTCTAGCGCCGCGCCCGGCGCGCGCTCAGGCCGGCGCGACGGGCTCGCGCGCCTGCTCGAGCGCTTCCTCGACGACTGCCCGGGTGAGCGTGGGCGCGAAGGTCTCGATGAACGACAGGGCGTAGGCGCGCAACAGCGTCCCGCGCCGGATCGCCAGCCGGGTGGTGTTGATCTCGAACAGATGGCCGGCCTCGATCGCGCGCAGCTCGTGGTCACGCTCGTCGTCGAACGCGAAGCCGGCGACGATGCCGACGCCGACGCCCAGCGCGACATAGGTCTTGACCACGTCGGCATCCATCGCGCTGATGACGATGTGCGGCTTCAGATCCTGCCGTGCAAAGGCCGCATCGATGTGCGAGCGCCCGGTGAAGCCGGGTTCATAGGTGATCACCGGGAAACGTACCAGGCGCTCGAGCGTCAGCGGCTGGCCGTCGAGCAGTTCGTGGTCCTTGGGGACGATCACGCAATGGGTCCAGCGGTAGCAGGGCAGCGCGACCAGCTGCTCGTAGCCGGCCAGCGCCTCGGTGGCGATGCCGATGTCGGCCTCGCCGTCGATCAGCAGCTGGGCGATCTGGTGCGGCGAGCCCTGGTGCAGGTTGAGCGTCACGCTGGGATAGAGCGCGCGGAAGTCGTTCACGGCGCCGGGCAGCGCGTAACGCGCCTGCGAGTGCGTGGCCGCGATGGTCAGCTGGCCGGTCTGGCGCGCGGAGAAGTCCTGCGCGACGTTGTGCAGGTTCTGCGCATCGAGCAATATGCGCTCGATGATCGGGATGACCATCTTGCCCGGCTCGGTCAGGCGCGTCAGGCGCTTGCCGGCGCGCTCGAAGATCTCGATCTGGAGCTCGTCCTCGAGTTCGCGGATCTGGCGGCTGACGCCCGGTTGCGAGGTATGCAGGGCGGCTGCCACTTCGGTCAGGTTGAATCCGCGTCGCGCGGCCTCGCGGACGGAGCGCAGTTGCTGGAAATTCATGGCAGGGGCGAATTCAGTTTGTTATTCGATTTTCGCATTATCGTCGAGGATTAAACGGCAACAAATGATCTTGGCGATCTATCCATATTCGTAATCCAAATATGAACGCTGCCATGCCGAACAATAAGCTGCGGTGCGCCCATGCACATCGGTATTGACCTGGGCGGCACCAAGATCGAGATCGCTGCACTCGATGCCTCGGGCGCCATCATCCATCGTGCCCGCGTTCCGACGCCCGCCGGCGACTACCGAGCCACGCTGGCCACGGTGGCGCGACTGGTCGAGGAGGTCGAGCGCGCGCTGGGGCGCGCGGAAGGCATCGGCATCGGCACCCCGGGTTCGATTTCCCGCCGTACCGGACGGTTGCGCAACTCCAATTCCATATGCCTGAACGATAAGGACGTATCCGGTGATTTGGCCTCTCTTATGGGCAGAAAGATATCGATAGCCAATGATGCGAACTGTTTTGCGCTGTCCGAAGCCAGCGACGGCGCCGGCCAAGGCGCATCGGTGGTGTTCGGCGTCATCCTGGGAACGGGGGTCGGGGGCGGCCTGGTCGTCGATGGCCGGCTGATCGATGGCCCCAACGGCATCACCGGCGAGTGGGGACACAATCCGCTGGTCCTGGGCGAGCAAAAGGGCCGGGACACGCCCCGGCCCTGCTACTGCGGCCGCAAGGGCTGCGTCGAGACGGTGCTGAGCGGCCCCGCGCTGGAGGCGGACCACGCCTGGCAGGCCGGGGTCGCCAGCAGCGCGCGCCTGAGCGCCGAGCACATCGCGCAGCAGGCGGCAGCGGGCGAGCAGGCCAGCGCCGCGACGATCGAACGCTACGCACGTCACCTCGCGCAGGCACTGGCGGCGGTCATCAACATCGTCGACCCGGACGTGATCGTGCTGGGCGGCGGCGTCTCGAACATCGAGGCGCTGTATCGGCTCGTTCCGCAGCACTGGCGCGATTGGGTGTTTTCGGACGAGGTGCGCACGCGCCTGGTACGCAACCGCCACGGCGATTCCTCCGGCGTGCGAGGCGCCGCCTGGCTTTCCCGGCAGTGACGCGGCCGTAGCGTAGTGCTGCGCGGCGGCTGTGCTGCGGCGGCTGTGCTGTGTCGGCTGTGCGGCGGGGCCGGCGCCGCCCCGGATCAGCGGGCCGCGGGCGTTTCCGGCGCGGGGGGCGTATCGGCGGCCGGGGCCGTGCCGGGGTAGGGATTGCACAGCGCTTCGACCAGGTCGTGGAACACCGCACGCACCTGCGCTTCGCTGCAGCCGACCAGCAGCGCATCCTCGAACGCGTCCTGCGCGATCTGCTGCAGCTCGGCGTAATTCTCGTTGAGCACCTTGATCTTCTCGACGCAGGATACGGGCGCACCGTCGTCCTGGCGCCAGACCGGCGGCGCGCCGGGGCCCGGGGCCGGCCCGGCGGATGCAATCAGCTTGTTCTTCATGGTGCGCACATTATGCCCATGCGATGCCGGTGCGGCAGAGACGCCCGGGACCCTCGCTCGCACGGGCGCTGCCCGGGCATGGTGCGCAGGGCCCCGGACGGCTGCGGTAGACTAAAAAAGCCATGTCGATCCCGCGCTTTACCTGGCCAATGCGCTCGCGCATGACCTTGCGCCCGCGTGCCTCGTTGCGCCCGTTCTTGCGCAACGGCTTGCGCGCGCGCCTGCCTGCACGCTGGCCATGCACCCTCCCGGCATTCCTGCTGGCCTTGATCCTGCTGTGCGCGCAGCAGGCGGCGCTGCTGCACGCGTTCGAACACGAGGTCGTGCGTACCGGCGGCACCGCGGCCTCCGCGCAGGCCGCGGTGGGCACGGCAGCGTCGGCGGCCGGCAGCGGCGAGCACGACGGCGGCACCGCCGGCGGCAGCTATTGCGACAAGTGCTTCCAGTTCGCCCACCTGACCGGCGCAGGCTTCGCCACCGCGCCGGCGGTCCTCGACCTCACCGCGAGCACCGAGGCGGCGCGCAGCCGCGGCGTCGCCGAGCGCGCGGTCCAGGCCCCGGCCTCGCGCAGCCGCGGCCCACCGATCGCTCTCTGAACCCAGCCGATCCGCTACCGCCCGCGCCGTCCCGGCGCTGTCCCGGCGGTCCGCATTCCTGTTTTCGGAGAAGCCTCGATGCTGTACAAACTCTCCCGGCGGTTCGCCGGGCCGCTGCTGTTGATCCCTTCCACCCTGCTGGCGCAGCAGGCGGAACCCGCCGCGCCGGCGCCGTCCCCCAGCGCCACGCCGCTGCAGTCCACGGTCGCGCCGCAGCCCCCGCCGACCCCGACCCCCGCACCGGACGCCGCCGCGGCGGCGCCTGCGGCCGCCGTGCTGGCACCGATCGAGGTCGACGCCCGGCGCCTGAACGAGGCGCGCAACGGCATCGAGACCCAGCTCGGCGCCTCGGTCTACACGATCGATGCCGCCGCCATCGCCGCCATGCCGGGCGGCGACAACAGCCTGCTCAACCAGGTCGTGCTGCAGGCGCCGGAAGTGGCGCAGGATTCGTTCGGGCAGTTCCACGTGCGCGGAGAGCACAACGGCCTGCAGTACCGGCTCAACGGCATCATCCTGCCCGAAGGCATCAGCGGCTTCGGCCAATCGCTCGACCCACGGCTGATCTCCTCGATGCAACTGATCACCGGGGCCCTGCCGGCCGAGTACGGCCTGAGGACTGCCGGCATCATCGACATCACGACCAAGAGCGGCGCGCTGGATCCCGGCGGCGCCGTGTCGATCTACGGCGGCAGCCACGGCACGATGGAGCCCAGCATCAACTACGGTGGCTCGTCGGGGCGCTTCCAGTACCTGCTGTCGGCCGACGCGCTGAGCAACGACCTGGGCATCGAATCGCCCGACGGCAGCTCCACGCCGCTGCACGACCGTACCAAGCAGTACCACGCGTTCGGCTACCTCGAGGACATCCTCGACTCGAGCAACCGGCTCAGCCTCGTGTTCGCCCTCTCCAGCGGCGCCTTCCAGATCCCCGACCTGCATGCCCAGCAGGCGTCGCTGGGCCTGAGCGTGAACGGCCAGTCGAGCTACCCGAGCGCGGCGCTCGACGAGAACCAGCGCGAGCAGACGCAGTTCGCGATCGTCAGCTGGCAGCGCTCGGCGGGGAACCTGGACCTGCAGACCTCCCTCACCGCGCGCAACTCGACACTGCAGTTCACGCCCGACCCGCTGGGCGACCTGCTGTTCAACGGCATCTCGCAGGACGCCTACAAGCGCAATGTCGCCTACGACCTGCAGTCCGACGCCGCCTACGAGTTCGACGACACGCACACCGTGCGCGCCGGCGTGTACATCCAGACCGATACCTCGACCAGCCTGACGGGCTCGCTGGTGCTGCCCACCAGCGGCGGCGTCGAGCTGCCCGGCGCGGCGCCCCAGACCATCATCGACAACGGCAGCCGGACCGAGCACATCGAGAGCCTCTACCTGCAGGACGAATGGAAGCTGCTGCAGACGCTCACCGTGAACTACGGGCTGCGCTTCGACACCTTCAGCGCCTACACCAGCGCGACCCAGCTCAGCCCCCGCTTGAGCGTGGTCTGGAAGGCGCTGCCGGCCACGACCGTGCACGCCGGCTTCGCGCGCTACCTGTCGCCGCCGCCGTTCGAACTGGTCGGGGCCGAGGACGTGGCGCTGTTCAACCACACCACGGCGGCCGCCCCGCCGAACACGAGGGCCGATACGCCCCAGGCCGAGCGCGCCAGCTACACCGACATCGGCGTGCTGCAAAATGTGACGCAGCACTTCACGCTGGGCCTGGACACCTACTACAAGCTGTCGGTCAACCTGATCGATGAAGGCCAGTTCGGCGCCCCCATCATCCTCACGCCGTTCAACTACGCCTCCGGGCGCCAGTTCGGCGAGGAGCTCACGGCCAACTACGCCGGCGAGCATTTCTCGGCCTACGGCAACCTGTCCTGGCAGACCGCGGTGGGCAAGGACATCGATTCCGCACAGTTCAACTTCTCGCAGGCCGAGCTGGCCTATATCGCCAACAACTACATCGCGCTCGATCACGAGCAGAAGGTGAGCGCCTCGGCCGGTGCGTCCTACGGCTGGGGCGACACGCGGGTGAGCAGCGACTTCCTGCTCGGGTCGGGCCTGCGCGCCGACCTCGTCGAGCCCGACGGCTTCGCGATCCCCAACGGCGAGCACCTGCCCTACTACACCCAGGTCAATGCCGGCCTGAGCCACGTCTACCACCTGAGCGGTGCCGGCACCCTCACGGCGCGCGTGGACGTCATCAACGTCTTCGACCGCGAGTACCAGATCCGCAACGGCACCGGCGTCGGGGTAGGCGCGCCCCAGTACGGGCCGCGGCGCGGATTCTTCCTGGGCTTGTCCAAATCGCTGTAGCGATTTCACCCCCGTTTCGGTGCAGGCGTGCACCGAAATAATGCTGCTTGTGACCGGTGAAGTTCCCCCTCTCCCGCGCAGCGGGAGAGGGCTGGGGAGAGGGCGGGCGCACTGGCCACTCCCCAGCCATCACCCTCACCCCCTGCCCCTCTCCGGCTCCAAGGGAAAGGGGCGCTTGCTGACGAGGCGTTGCCGCTCTCGGCACGGGTCTTGCAGCCGTCCTACCGGGCTGCGCGCCGGTATTACCGCCGCAGCATTCCGTAATATTCCTGGGGGCTGGCCCTGATGAAAAAACCTTCCTCGACGGCCGGCGCGCGCTGGGCGGCGTTCGCCCGCACGCTGGCCTGCGCGCTCGTGCTGGCGGCGCTGGCGCCGGCCGGGCGCGCGGCGCCCCCGCCGCTGCAGATCGGCTACAGCGACTGGCCCGGCTGGGTGGCCTGGCAGGTCGCCATCGACAAGGGCTGGCTCCAGGAGGCCGGCGTCAACGCGTCCTTCCAGTGGTTCGACTACTCGGCCTCGCTCGACGCCTTCGCGGCCGGCAAGATCGACGCGGTGACGATGTCCAACGGCGACGCGCTGGTCACCGGCGCCGGCGGTGCACGCAGCGTGATGATCCTGCTCACCGACTACTCGTTCGGCAACGACATGGTCGTGGCCAAGCCCGGCATCAAGACCCTGCAGGAACTCAAGGGGCGCAAGGTGGCCGTGGAGATCGGCCTGCTCGAGCACCTGCTGCTGCTCGACGGCCTGAAGAAGGCCGGCATGGCCGAGGGCGACGTCACGCTGGTCAACGCCAAGACCAACGAGTTGCCGCAGATCCTGGCCGCCGGCGACGTGGCGGCGATCGTCGCCTGGCAGCCCATATCGGGCCAGGCGATGAAGAGCGTGCCCGGGGCCAGGCCCATTTTCACCTCGGCCGATGAACCCGGCCTGATCTACGACGTGCTGGCGGTCAACCCGGCCAGCCTCTCGGCGCGGCGCGCCGATTGGATCAAGCTGGTCAAGGTCTGGGACCGCGTGGTGGCGTACATAAACGACCCCAAGACGAGCGCCGATGCCGTCCGCATCATGGCTGCCCGGGTCGGCATCAGCCCGGCGGCCTTCCAGCCGCTGCTCAAGGGCACGCACCTGCTGACGCGGCACGACGCCGAGGCGATCTTCGTCAAGAAGGACGGCTTCCAGTCCCTCTACGGTTCCTCGCGCATCGCCGACCGCTTCAACGTGGCCAACGCGGTCTACAAGAAGCCGCAGGATGTCGATGCCTATATCGACGCCTCGCTGCTCACCGCCAAGTAGCGGCCGGACCTGCCCCCCGCGCCCTTCCCCGGCAGACCCCCGTTCCGTGAGGCCAAGTCCGTGAGTCCGCATCCGTGACCCCCCGCTGGTTCGGCGTACGTGCCCCGCTCAGTGCGCGCGCCCGGCTGGTGCTGGGCATCGGCTCGTTCGCGCTGCCGCTGGGCCTGTGGTGCCTGGTGAGCTACGTGCCCTTCGTCTGGCATCCGATGGTGCGCATCGCCGACCCCGGCGGCGTCGACTACTTCCAGCCCGACATGCTGGTCGACCGCGCCGTGTTCGCCGAGGAGACCGGCAACATGCGCCGCGACGGCAAGGCGCTGCCGGCGGGCGAGCCCGCCAACCCGGTGTACCTGCCGGCGCCGCACCAGGTCGTGCTCGCCTTCTACACCGCCTTCACTACCCGCCCGGAGCAGCGCGATGCGCCCTGGCTGCACGAGAGCCTGCTGCACAGCATCCGCGTGATCTTCCTGGGCTTCGCCATCTCGTCGGTCATCGGCGTGCCGCTGGGCATACTGTGCGGCACCTACACCGCCATCTCGCGCCTGAACGAACCGTTCATCGAGTTCTTCCGCTACCTCCCGGCCCCGGCCTTCGGCGCGCTGGCCGTGGCCATCCTGGGCATCTACGACGGTCCCAAGATCGCCATCATCGTCATCGGCACGCTGTTCCAGCAGGTGCTGATCATCGCCAACACGGTGCGCAAGCTCGACTTCTCGCTGATCGAGGCCGCGATGACGCTGGGCATCAATCGCCTGCGCCTGCTGACCCGCGTGGTCATACCCGCCTGCCTGCCCGACCTGTACCGCGACCAGCGCATCCTGCTGGGCTGGGCCTGGACCTACCTGATCGTCGCCGAGCTGATCGGCACCAGTTCCGGCATCACCTGGTTCATCACCCAGCAGGCGCGCTACCAGCACTTCGACAACGTGTACGCGGCCATCGCGATGATCGGCTTCCTGGGCCTGGGCGGCGATGTCCTGCTCGCCTGGCTGGCGCGCTACCTGTTTCCCTGGGACCGCGCCAGCGCGCGCGCCTAGGCGATGAGCACTTCCGGCAGCGGCGCCCCCGTGTCCATCCCCTCCAACCCTTCCATCGCCTCCGTCCCCGACGTCGGCGTGGCCGACTACCTCGTGCAGAGCCCCGAGGTGCGGGCGCGCTTCGAGCGCATCCGCGCCCGCGATGTGATCCTCGAGGTGCGCGAGCTGGGCAAGACCTTCCGCACGAACCAGGGCGAGGTGACCGCGTTGCGCGGCGTCAACCTGCAGGTGCGCCGGCGCGAGTTCGTCTGCGTGATCGGCCCCTCGGGCTGCGGCAAGTCGACCCTGATCCGCATGCTCGCCGGCCTGGAGAACCACACCGCCGGCGAGGTGCTGGTCGACGGCAAGCCGGTCAACGGCCCCGGCCGCGACCGCGGCATGGTATTCCAGGGCTACACGCTGTTCCCCTGGCTGACCGTGAAGCAGAACGTCATGTTCGGGCCCCTGGCGACGCTGGGCAAGAGCGAGGCGGCGCGCGCGGCGATGCTCTGGCTCGAGCTGATCGGCATGGCGCGCTTCGCCGACGCCTATCCCAACCAGCTCTCGGGTGGCATGAAGCAGCGCGTGGCCATCGCGCGCGCGCTCGTCAACCAGCCGCGCATCCTGCTGATGGACGAACCGTTCGGCGCGCTCGACGCGCAGACGCGCGCCCGGATGCAGTCGCACCTGCTCGACATCTGGCGCAACGTCGACATCACCATCCTGTTCATCACCCACGACCTGGACGAGGCCATCTTCCTGGCCGATCGGGTCCTGGTGCTCAAGGCCAACCCGGGCGAGGTGCAGGAGATCATCGAGGTCCCGGTACCGCGCCCGCGCAGCGCCGCGCAATTCACCAGCGCCGAGTTCCTCGCCACGCGCCGGCGCCTGGACATGCTGATCCATCCGCCCGCGGCCGCCGCGGCCACCACGGCGGCCGAGGATGAAGCCGTCAAGCCCCACCTCATCCGGCTGACCGATGTCGCCGACAACGTCGAATAGGAGTGCACCATGCTGTGGTCGGAATCGACTTGGTCCGAACTGCCCCGGCGCCTGGAGAAGGCCCGGGGCGCCGCGCTGCTGCCGGTCGGCGCCACCGAGCAGCACGGTCCGCACCTGGGCTGCGGGATCGACACCGCGATCGCCGACGTCCTGTGCAAGGCGGTCGCCGCGGCGACCGGCGTGCCGATGCTGCCGACGCTGCCCTACGGTTGTTCGCTGGGCCACAGCCGGCGCTGGCCCGGCACGGTGGCGCTGCAGCCGGTCACGATGATCGAGCTGGTCAAGCAGATCGGCGACTGGGCCTACCACAGCGGCGTGCGCCGCCTCTTCATGGTCAACAGCCACGTGACCAACGCCGCACCGCTGCGCTGCGCGCTGGAGATGCTGCGCGCCGAGCACGACGACCTGATGGTGGCGCTGATCAACACCGTCGACATCAGCGCACGCGTGCACGCCTTCCACTTTGCCGACGCGGCCGACTTCCACGCCAACGATGCCGAGACCTCGCTGATGCTGGCCATGGCGCCGGAGCTGGTGCGCGCCGAGGCCAGCGCCCGGGCCGACGATCCCGACCGCACCGATGGCACCGTGTTCTCGCACCCGGTGAACCGCACCAGCGCCAACGGCGTGACCGGCTACCCCAGCCGCGCCAGCGCCGAGAAGGGGCGGCAGTGGTTCGGCTGGATGGTCGAGGACCTGAGCGAGCGCGTGCGCCGCGGCATGGACGAGAACCCGCCGCTGCCGCACTCCTATTTCGAGCCCGGCTACTGACACCGGCGCGGACGCGCCACCCGCGCCCGGCCCCCTGTTGCCCCACCTTTTCCGGAACGCCATCATGAACCCGCACGAGAGCGTCAAGCACCTGCAGCAAGAGCTCAAGGACAAGGGGGTGCGCTACTGCATCGGCGCCTTCGTCGACATACACGGCACGCCCAAGGGCAAGGTCGTGCCGATCGACCACCTGGCGCAGATGGCGTCGGGCTCCGAGCGCTACACGGGCTACGCGCTCGACGGCCTGGGCCAGGCGCCCAACGACGACGAGATCACGTCGGTCCCCGACCTGTCCCGGCTGATCCAGCTGCCCTGGGAGCCCAAGATCGCGTGGATCCCCGCCGACAATGCGTTCCAGGGCAAGCCCTACCCGCTCAACACCCGGGTCGCGCTGCAGAACCAGCTGGCGGTAGCGGCCGAGCTGGGCCTGGGCATGAACCTGGGCATCGAGTGCGAGATCTACCTGCTGCGCAAGAACGCCGACGGCAGCCTCTCGGTGCCGCACGAGTACGACAAGCTCACCAAGCCCTGCTACGACGTCTCCGGTTTCGTGAAGAACTTCTCCTGGCTCGACAAGGTGGCCGCGTGCATGAACGGCCTGGGCTGGGACCTGTATTCGTTCGACCACGAGGACGCCACGGGCCAGTTCGAGTTCGACTTCCAGTACAGCGACGCGCTGACGATGTGCGACCGCTTCACCTTCTTCCGCTTCATGGCCAAGCACTACGCGCAGGAGGAGGGACTGCTGGCCACGATGATGCCCAAGCCCTTCGCCGACAAGACCGGCACCGGCGCGCACTTCAATCTATCGCTTTATGACCTGGCCAGCGGGCGCAACCGCTTCGCCTGCGCCCCCGAGGACGACCCGCGGGGCCTGGGGCTCACGCCGATGGGCTACCAGTTCATCGGCGGCATCCTGCGCCATGGCCGCGCGCTGTGCGCCGCGTTCGCGCCCACGGTGAACAGCTACAAGCGCCTGGTGCGGCGCGGCGCGATGAACTACTTCACCTGGGCACCGGTGTTCAATTCCTACGGCTCGAACAACCGCACCAATTCGGTCCGCGTGCCGGCCGGCGGCGGCCGCTGCGAGTCGCGCAACGCCGACGGCGCGGTCAACCCCTACCTGGCCGCGACCCTGGTCCTGGCGGCCGGGCTGGAGGGCATCCGCGACGGCATCGATCCGGGCAACCCCAACGAGGACAACCTGTACGAGATGAGCGAGTCGCAGCGCCGCGAGCGCGGCATCGAATTCCTGCCCCAGACCCTGCAGGAGGCGGTGGCCGCCTTCGCCGCCGACCCGCTGGTGGAGAAGACGCTGGGGCGCGAACTGCGCGACGAGTTCATCAAGTACAAGTCGCAGGAGTGGGAGTCCTACCACCAGGCCGTCAGCCAGTGGGAGCTGGAGCGCTACAGCCAGCTGTTCTGAAGGGCCCGGAACCAGAGAAACTCCCCTCTCCCACGCCAGTGGGGGAGGGGCGGGGGAGAGGGCGGCAGCCTGGGCAACACGCCAGCGCCGACCCTCACCCCCCCTCTCCCGCCGCGCGGGAGAGGGGGAACTTCCACGCTACGTCGCGCGGACGGCGTCCAGCGCCTGCGCGAAGTCCGCGCGCAGGTCGTCGATGTCCTCGATGCCGACCGACAGCCGGATCAGGCCGTCGGCGATGCCCATGGCGGCGCGGCGCTCGGAACCGGCCTCGTAGTAGATGGTCGAGGCCACCGGGATGGCCAGCGTGCGGTTGTCCGCCAGGTGGCTCGAGAGGATCGGCAGGCGCAGCGCGTCGAGGAAATCGTAGTGGTCGATCCCCGGGCGCAACTCGACGCTCAGCAGCGGGCCGAAACCGCAGAACAAGGCCTTGGCGCGCTGGTGCTGGGGATGGCTTTCGAGGCCGGGGTAGTAGACGCGGTGGATGCGCGGGTGCAGCTCGAGCCACTGCGCCAGCGCCAGCGCGTTGGCGCAGGCGCGCTCCACCCGCAGGAACAGGGTCTCGGCACCCACGGCGATGCGGTGGGCGTCCTCGGCGCGCAGCGCGCCGCCGAAATCGCGCAGGCCCTTCTTGCGGATCTGCTGCAGGCCCCAGGTGGCCGGATCGCCCTTGCGGTAGGTGTCCAGGATGTTGGGAAAGCGCTCCCAGTCGAACAGGCCGGTATCGCACACCGCGCCGCCCAGCGCATTGCCATGGCCGCAGATGCCCTTGCTGAGCGAGTGCACGATCAGCCCGGCCTGGACGCTGCGCGGCCGGAAGACGGCCGGGGTCGTGAGCGTGCTGTCGACGACGTACAGCAGCCCGCGCTGCGCGCACAGCGCGCCGATGCCGGCGAGGTCGGCGACCTGGGTCCGCGGATTGGCGATGGTCTCCACGAAGACCAGGCGCGTATTGGGACGCAGGCCCTGCTCGACGGCGGCGACCTGCGTGGCGTCGACCAGGCTCACCTCGATGCCCAGACCCTGGAGCGTCTGCACCAGGCTGTTGGTGTTGCCGAACAGGAACTGGCTGCTGACGACGTGGTCGCCACTGCGCAGCAAGGCCACCATCACCGCCGCGATCGCCGCCATGCCCGTGCCGAAACAGGCGGTCGCCCGGGCATCCTCGAGCAGGCTGATCTTCGTTTCCAGCGCGGCCCCGGTAGGTGTACCCTGTCTGGCATAGGCGTACCCGGCCTTTTCGCCCTGGAAGACGGCCGCCAGGTCGCGGGCCGACGGGTAGCCGAAGGCCACCGCGGTGTGTATCGGCTTATGCGCCGAGCCGTGTTCCACCCCGCCGAGCCGGTCGGCGTGCAGGAGGCGGGTAGTCAAGCCATACTTCATGATGGGGCAATGGGCCCTTGAGAAATGCCCGATTCGGGCCGATAAACCCTTAGCGGTCGCCTGCTTTGGACGGCCGGGGGCGCCAGCCCGGGGATCCTGGCCTTAACCTTGAAGGACCTGGATTCGGACGCAGTCAACCCCGGATCGAAGCCCGATTGTATGCGCGACCAGCCGAGCGCTGCCCTGCTTATATGAAACACTCGCCTTCCCGGCCTGCGCGCGCGCGCAACCTGATGGAAAGCGCCGATCCCACGCGGCGCACGCTGGTCACGCCCCTCGAAGGCGCTGCGCTGCGCATGCCGGAGTCCCCGTACGACCGCACGCTGAACCGCTCGGCCATCAGCTGGCTGCACGATCTCCCCAACGACGTGCGGCCGCGCGCCTCCCCGCTGCGCTTTCCCCGCATCGTGAACCGGCTGGCGCGCTTCTGGGATTCGCCGCCGATGCTCGACACCGTCTTCGACGAACTGCTCGTCGACCGGCGCGTGGGCCGCAAGGGCTTCCCGGCCGATGTCCTGGCGGAGATCCGCGCCCTCTACGTCTTTCACAAGGCGCGCAAGGTGCCGCCGCCCAGCACCGATACCTGGGCCGCCGAACCGGACCGCTTCAAGAGCACGCGCTGGCGCGTGTGAGCGCCCGGCGGGCGTCCGCAAGGCCTCATGCGCGGACCGGGCGCTTGCCCAGCTTGCGCTGCAGCGTGCGCCGGTGCATCTTCAGCGCCCGCGCGGTGGCCGACACATTGCCCGCGTGCTCGGCCAGCACGCGCTGGATGTGCTCCCATTCGAGCCGCGGCACCGACAAGGTCTGATCGGGTGCGCTGTCCACATCCGGGTTCTGTTCGTCCAGCAGCGCCTTGACGATCACGTCGACCTCGACGGGCTTGGCCAGGTACTGGCGCGCCCCGAGCTTGATCGCGTCCACGGCGGTGGCGATGCTCGCGTATCCGGTCAGCACGACGATGTCGCAGCCGCCATTGGCCTGGAGCAGTACCTCGATCAGCTGCAGGCCGGAGGCCCCCGCCAGGTTCAGGTCGAGCAGCGCGAAGTCGGGCACGTAGCCCCGCGCGAGCAGGGCCGTGCAGGCGCCGACGCCGTCGGCCGTGTGCACGGCAAAGCCGCGCCCGGCCAGGGCCCGCGCCAGCACGCGCGCCAGCACCGCGTCGTCGTCCACCAGCAGCAGCTTGCCCAGGTGCTCCGCCACGGGCGTGGGCGCCATCGCTTGCATGCCGAGGCCTAGACCGGTGCCGGCGACTGCAGCGGCGCGAGCGGCAGGTACACCTGCGCCCCCGTGCCACCGCCGGGGCGCGGTGCCAGGCGCAGGCGCCCGCCGCTGCGTTCGATGGCCGCATAGGCCAGCACCAGCCCCATGCCGTGGCCGCCCGGGCGGGTCGTGAACAGCTCGCGGCCCAGGCGCTGCTGGTCTTCGGTGGCGATGCCGCTGCCGCGATCGAGCACGCGCAGGTCCAGTGCCTCGCCGTTCCAGTTCGCTTCGACCTCGACCTGGTCCGGGCTGGCGTCGGCGGCATTGTTCAGCAGCACCAGCAGCGCCTGTCCCAGCGTGGCGTCGACCGCCAGCAGCGGACCGGGACGCGGACCCTCCAGTTGCAGGCGCGGCGCCACCAGCGGCCGCTGCACGCGCCAGCGCTGCAGCAGCTCCTCGAGCCAGGGCTGCAACGCCACGGCGCGGATCGCCTCGGCGCGCGCGCTTCCGGCCTGGGCTGCCAGCGCGGTGATGATGCGCTTGCAATCGGCCACCTGGGCCTGCATCAGCTCCAGGTCGGGGCGCAGCCGCTCGGGCAGGTCCGGCACGCGCAGCAGCTCGCCGGCCAGCACGGCCAGCGTGGCCAGCGGCGTGCCCAGCTCGTGCGCGGCGCCGGCGGCGAGGTTGCCCAGCGCCACCACGCGCTCGCTGCGCAGTGCGGCCTCGCGCGCCTGCGCCAGCTTGGCATCGCGCCGGCGCACCGCGGCCGTCAGGCGGACCACCGACCAGCAGATCATCACCGCCGAGAAGACGAAGATCATCCACATCCCGATCAGGTGGACCTGCAGCGCCTTCTCGTGGTCGTGGATGTGCACCTGGGCGTGCACGACATTGACCAGCGAGTAGCAGCCGATGCCGATCGCGCACAGCAGCGCCGCGCGGCGCGCGTCGAGCATGGCGGCCCCGACGGCGATCCAGAGCAGGTACAGGCTGATCAGCGGATTGGCCGAGCCCCCGGCCAGGTAGGCGATGGCCGTCAGCGCGCCGACGTCGAACAGCAGCTGCGCGAACAGCTGCCCGTCGCTGGCCGGACCGGCGCGCGGACCGTAGGCCATCGACGCCAGGTTCAGCCCGAGCTGGGCCATGCAGATCGCCAGCACCGGCTCGATGGCGGTGGTGGTGCCCAGCCACCGGCCCGCCAGCAGCACCAGCGCGAGCTCGGCGATCATGGCCACCCAGCGCACGGCCACGAGGCGGGGCAGGCGGTTGCTGGTGTCGGGTGTCGAGGTTGGGGTGGGGGTCATCGCGGCGCTCGACCCGCGATGTTATACGGCCGTGCCGCCGCCGGCAGGAAAAAAATCCGTCGGGCGGGCGGCCCGACGGGAAACGCAGGAAGACCGGATGAGCGGGCGCCGCGGCGGCGCCCGGACCTCAGAAAAAGTAACGGGCGGTGAGGCCGATCGTCCGTGGCCGCACCGTGTAGCCCTCGACCACGGTGTTGATCTCCGGGCTCTGGATGATCTTCTGGTCGTTGTTGAGGTTCTTGGCGTACAGGGCCACGTCGAACTTGGAGGCGGTCACGGTCACGCTGGCGTTGAGCACGCCATACGACGGGTTGTTGTAGTTCGCGTTCGAGGACTGGTAGCTGCCGTACGAGTGCCCGGTCCAGGAGTAGTCCGCTCGGGTCGACAGCGAATACTCGCCGTTGAGCGGGTGGTTGTACTGCACCGTCGCATCGTAGGTGCCCTGCGGCACGTCGATCAGGTGCGCACCTACCGCCACCGTCGAGGCGTTGTCGGTGCTGGTGACCACCGCGTGCTCGGCGCTGGCGTTGACGGCCAGCTTGAGGCCGCTGATCGGGCGGAACGCAGCCTCGACTTCGGCGCCGTAGATCTTGGCGTCGCCGACGTTGGTGGTGAAGTAGTAGCCGCAGGTGGGCAGGTAGATCTGCTGCTGGATGTTGGACCACTGCGTCAGGAACACCGCCGCGTTGACGGAGAAGCGGTTGTTGTCCAGGCGGTTCTTGGAGCCGAACTCGTAGGTCCACAGGCTGTCGGAGCCGAACTTCGTGGGCTGCGTGGTCTGGCCGATCGCCTCGAAGTCGCCGTTGCAGACGGAGGTCGGGCCGAAGACGATCGGGCCGGTCGGGCCGCCCAGCCGGAACCCCTTGGAGGCCGAGGCGTAGATCTTCGCGTCGGCGCTCAAGTCCAGGTCCAGGCTGGCCTTGGGCGTGAAGGCCTCGTAGCTCGCGGTCTGGTAGTACGGGCTGATGTTGCCGATCTGGTAGAAGCCGATCTCGGTCGACTTGTAGTCCTCCTTCGAGGTGGCGTAGCGCGCGCCCAGGGACGCGTGCAGGGTCGGGAGCAGGTCGTAGTCCACCTGGCCGAAGATCGCGTACTGCTGCTGGACGTAGGTGCGGTTGTCCGATTCATCGATGCTGTTGGGAAACAGCTGCGTGATGCCGGGCAGCGCGTAGGTCTGGTACACGAGCGACTGGGTCGGCGAGTTGATCGAGTAGCCGTAGATGTTCTGGAAGGCCTGGTCGATGCCCTGGATCTGCTGGAAGTTCGTGTTGTGCTCCCACTCGTCGGCGTAGTACAGGCCGGCCACCCACTGCAGCTTCGTGCGCGCACGGTCCTCCGGCAGCGAGGACAGCCGCAGCTCCTGCGAGAAGGTGCGGTAGTGCGTGCTGAACTCGACGGGGGAGCGCAGGTTGGCGATGATCGAATCGTTCTGCGCCGCATACGACGGGTACAGCGGGTCGAGGAAGAACTCTGCGAACGCCGTGCTGTTGTAGTACGTGCCGTCCTCCTGGCGGTCGTGCTGGCGGATGAACACGCCCGTGACGGAGGTGAGGTCGGCAAAGCCCAGGCCCTTGGTCACCGACAGGCTGGGCAGCAGCACCGTGTCATTGGCGAACTCGCGCACCAGCTTGTCCTGCTGCCACAAGCCGGGCACGAAGGTCGAGTCGACGCTGGGCGTGAGGTAGAAGGCGGAGTTGTCGCCGCTGACGTCGCGCTGGTAGAAGATGGCCGGCGTGATCGTCAGGTCGTGGCCCGGCGTGAGCTTGCCCACGAGGTGCAGCGCGAAGTTGCCCTCCGTGTTGACGCCCTTGTTGCGCAGCGTGCCCGACTGGCTGTAGTTGTCGATGAAGCCGCTGTCGTGCGTGTAGCCGATGCTGCCGCGCACGGCGAAGATGCCGTCCTGCACGGGCACGTTCATCGTGCCGGCCTCGGTGTAGTTGACGCCCCCGTGCTTGGTGTCGGAGAGGTCGCTGGTGAACTCGCCGCTGTAGGTGTGCAGGTTGGGCGCCTCGGTCAGGTAGCGGATGGTGCCGCCCTCGGAGCTGTCGCCCCAGAGCGTGCCCTGCGGGCCGCGCAGCACCTCGAGCCGGTCCAGGTCATAGAGCTTGGGCTGCACCGCACCGTCGTAGAAGATGTTGTTGACCGTGATCGACACGTCGTCCAGGTAGATGCCGGTGGTGGACGCGCCCGAGTCCGAGCTCACGCCCCGGATCTGCACCTTGGTGAGCCCCTCGCTGGCGAACGAGGAGTTGAAGGACACGCCCGGCACCGCGCGGCTCAGGTCGTCGTAGTCGGCGATGCGCTGCGAGTGCAGCTCGTCACCGCTCAGCACCGAGATGCTGATGGGTACGTCCTGGACGTTCTCCGAACGCCGCTGCGCGGTGACCACGATCGCGTCGAGCGTCGCGCCGCTGTCCGGGGCGCCGGGGCCCGGCGCTGCGGGCACCGCGGCGTCGTCGGCCGCGGCGAGCTTGACCGAAGTGGCCTTGTCCGGCGGCTCGTCGGCGCGCACGCCGGTGCCGGCCAGGGCCATGCCGATGGCGCAGGTGGTGCTCAAGCACAGGAAAGGGATCTTGTTCATAGCGTCCATCCTCCGTCGCAGGTGTTGCCAGTTGCGGGCGGGGACGCATGCCGGTGCGGTGGGATGGATCCAGGCGCGAGGGATCGTCCCGAGCCCGCAGCATCCGCATGCGTCCTCGAACAGCGATCTCCCGGGCTTTTATCCCGCCGTGTATCCGCGGGCCCTGCGGCCAGCCTCGCCTGTCGGTGGCACGCTGCGGCGGGCAGCGGCGCATCGTCAAGCGAGGCTGAGCCCGCAGGACCGTGGACTGCCTCTCTCGGACCAGGCACCCGCGCACACGCAGGTGCGGGTCGGAACCCTAGAGGCACATTCTCGATGCTTTAGTTAGCAAAGAGCGTGCCTGCCCCCGCCGACTTCTTCGCGGGACCGCCAGGCAAATATATTGTCGTTGATTAACAGGGCGTTATCGACGGTGAGCGGACGGGGCACAGGGTCCCGCCCGATGCCCCGCGTACCGGAGACAAGGGATGGCGCCCAAACGCGCCTCAAACTTGTGCAGATCGTGGGGCCGGCGCCCTATGAACGATCAGCGCCGCACAGGCCGTGCCGTGCAGCCGTGCCGTGCGGCCGTGCAACGCGACGCGCCCGCGGGCCTCAGCCGGCCTGCGCCTGGCCCGACAGCTTCTGCAGCAGCTCCAGGTCGGTCTTCATGCCGGCCGTCTCGCGGATGCGCGCGAGTATCTTGCGGCGCAGCTCGAGGAATTGCGCGGACTGCTTCATGTCCTGCGTGCGGTGCCGGGGCAGCGGAACCTCGTGGATCGAGTCGATGCGGCCGGGCCGCGGCGCCATCAGCACGACGCGCCGCCCGAGGTAGATGGCCTCCTCGACATCGTGCGTGACGAATATCACCGTGCTGTGCTCGAGCTCCGACACGTGCAGGATCAGGTCGTGCATGACCTCGCGCGTCTGGGCATCGAGCGCGCCGAACGGCTCGTCCATCAGCAGGATGCGCGGCCGGCTCATCAGCGCGCGGGCGATGGCCACGCGCTGCTGCATGCCGCCGGAGAGCTGGTTGGGGTGGGCGTGCGCGACATGGACCAGCCCCATCAGCTGCAGCAGCGCGTCCGAGCGCCCCAGCGCGGCCTCGACGCTGGCGGTGGTGCGCTCGCGCGTGTGCGCCGCCAGCTGGCGCGTGAAGCGGATGTTCTCGGTCACCGTGAGCCAGGGATACAGGCTGTAGTTCTGGAACACCATCGCGCGGTCGACCCCGGGCCCGTTCACCGCCGCGCCGTCGACCAGGATCGCGCCGGCGCTGTGCCGTTCCAGGCCGCCGATCGCGCGCAGCAGGGTCGACTTGCCGCAACCGGAGGCCCCGACGATCGTGACGAACTCGCCGTCGGCCACCGCCAGGTCGACGTCCTGCAGCGCGATGATGCGCTGGCCATCGCCACGGCTGCCGCCGCCGAAGACCTTGCCGACCCCGCGGCATTCGACCAGCGCGCGGCCACGGGCCGTCGCCGCCATCGCTGCCGCCGCCGGCGCCACCGCGCTCACGGCCCGCCCCGCGCGTGCAGCCACGGGAACGCGAGGCGGTGCAGCAGGCGAAAGCCCTGGTCGATCGCCAGCCCCAGCGCGCCGATCAGCAGGATGCCGGCGAAGATCTTGTCCGTCTGCAGGAAGCGCTGCGCCTTGATGATCGCGTAGCCCAGGCCCGAGTTGGCGGCCACGAGCTCGGCCACGACGAGGTAGGTCCAGGCCCAGCCCATCGTGATGCGCAGCGTGTCGAGCAGGGCCGGCTTGGCCGAGGCCAGGATGACCTTCTCCAGGATCTCCCCGCGCGTCGCGCCCATGGTCTGCGCCGCCTCGATCTGCGCCAGCGGCACGCGGCGCACGTCCTCGGCCACCATCAGCACCATCTGGAAAAAGGTGCCGATGAAGATGATCGCCACCTTGGAGCGCTCGTCGATGCCGATCCAGAGCATGACCAGCGGTATGAACGCCACCGCCGGCATGTAGCGGATGAAGTCGGTCAGCGGCTCGAGCAGCGCCTGCACGCTGCGATAGGTGCCGATGTACAAGCCCAGCGGCAGGGCGATCAGCGCCGAGAGCGCCCAGCCGGCCACGACCCGGTAGACGCTGATGCCGATGTCCCCCGCCAGGTCGTCCTCGTTCCACCAGGTTCCCAGCCGTACCAGCACGTCCAGCGGCCCGGGCAGGAAGACCTTGCTGATCGTGCCCAGGCTCGTCAGCAGCGTCCAGGCCAGCAGCGGCACGAGCAGGCCTATGGCCGCCAGGATCCAGTAGCTGCGCTGGCTCAGCGGACCGCGGATCGTCCACAGCGCGCGCCAGCCCGCCCCGCGCTCCCCGGGCAGCGCGCGCGCCGGCGCCGCGCCCGGCTCCCCGGCGGCTTGCATGCCCGGGGAACTCACGCGGGCGGCGTCGCGGCCAGGTAGGCCCGCCACCCGCCCGAGGCGCTGATGTCGACCGCGCCCTCGAGCGCGCGCGGCTCGGCGACGAAGCCCTTGACGCTGGAGCCGTCGGCCAGCGTGACCGTGCCGATGGCCAGCGGCGGCGGCACCTCGGCCACGAAGCTGCCGAAGCCGCCGGCATCGAGCTCGTACACCTCGACCTCGATCGCGTGGCCGCCGCCGCCGGCACCCACGTGCGCCAGCGCCGGCTTGGGCGGCGCCTGGCCGGCCATCGCATAGAGCCGGTAATGCGCTGCGGTCCGCGTCGTGGCCACCAGGCGCGCGTCGCGCGCGGCCAGCTGCCAGTGCAGCGGCATGCCGCCCAGGTGGGCCCCGACCACGGCCAGCTTGACGCCCGGCGCGCGCTCGGCGCGGTCCAGCGGAGGGCGCGCGGCGGCGCCCGGCGCCCGCTCGTAGCGCTGCGCCAGCGCCAGCAGCGCCCGGTCGGCCCAGGCCGGCCCGATCAGGGTGATCCCGAAGCCGGTCCCGTTGGTGCGAAAGCCCGCCGGCAGCGACAGCGCGCTCATGTCGAGCAGGTTCACGAAATTGGTGTAGTAGCCCAGGTTGCTGTTGAGCGCGATGGGTTCGGCGAGCACCTCGGCGATCCGGTAGACGGTGGGCGCGGTCGGCAGCGCCAGCATGTCCACCTGCTCCCACAGCGCTGCCGCCGCGCGCAGGTGCTGCTGCAGCGCGTACATGCCGCGGAAGGCGTCCACGCCGCTCACGCCCAGGCCGCCCTGGACGATGCCGCGCACGACCGGGTGGATCGCCCCGGGCTGCTCGCGCAGGAACGCACCCAGCGCCGCCGTGCGCTCGGCCACCCACGGACCCGCGTAGAGCAGCTGCGCGGCTGCCAGCAGCGGCGCGATGTCGACCTCGACGCAGGCCGCACCGGCGCTGACCAGGCGGTCGATGGCCGCCGTGTGGAACGAGGCCGATTCGGCGTCACCGAAGAACTGCAGCTGTTCCGGCCGGGCCACGCCCAGGCGTACCGGGGGCAGCGCGTGCGCCGGCGGCACCGGCGCGTGCGCGCGTGCGCCGCCCGCCCCGGGCGATCGGCCGCCCGGGGCGCGGCGCGAGTAGGCGTCGGCCTCGTCGTAGGCCGTTAGCACATCGTCGACCAGCCCGGCATCGCGCACGTCGGCGGTGAAGACGCTGACGCAATCGAGCGAGCGGCAGGCCGGGAAAACGCCGTGCGTGCTCCAGCGGCCGCGCGTGGGCTTGAGCCCGACCAGGCCGTTGATCGCCGCCGGCACCCGGCCGGAGCCGGCGGTGTCGGTGCCCAGCGCGAAGCTGACGATCCCGGCGCCGACCAGGACCGAGGAGCCCGAGCTCGAGCCGCCGCTGATGTAGCTGCGGTTGAACACGCAGCCGGGCGCGCCGTACGGGCTGCGCGTGCCCACCAGGCCGGTGGCGAACTGGTCCAGGTTGGTCTTGCCCATCAGCAGCGCACCGGCATCGAGCAGCCGGCGCACCACCGTGGCCGAGACCTGCGGCGTGTAGGCGAAGGCCGGGCAGGCCGCCGTGGTCGGCAGGCCCGCCACGTCGATGTTGTCCTTGACCGCGAACGGCACGCCCGCCAGCGGCAGCGCTTCGCCCGCGGCCACGCGCGTGTCCACCCGGCGCGCCTGCGCCAGCACCGCCTCGGCGGGCACGCGCGCGATCCAGGCCTGCGGCTGGATCGCGTCGTAGGCGTCGGCGCGCGCCAGCGCGTCGCCGGCGACACCCATGGCGCTGCGGTCGCCCGCGGTGAGGTCGCGGACTATGGCATGAACGGAGTTTTCGCCCATGAAGGGATCCTCGCTGGTCTTCATTACCTCAGGATGGTCGATCGTGCTCGAGCGCGATGATCGGCGCGCCGGCCTGGACCGCGAGGCCGGGCTGCACGTACACCGCGCGGACGATGCCCGCGGCATGGCTGGGAACGTCGCATTGCATCTTCATGGCCTCGATCGATACCAGCAGCGCGCCCTTCTCGACGCGCTCGCCCACGCGGACGGCGGTCTTCCAGACGATGCCGCTCAGCGGCGCTTCGACCAGCTCCGTGCCTTCCGGCGCGACGATACGCGCCGCCGGCACGGCGGACGCCTGCGTCCCCTCCAGGGCCTCGGCGCGGGCGAACTCGTTCTGCGCTTCCCACTGCGCGCGCTCGGCCTCGAACGCGGCCTGGCGCTGCGACTGGAAGCGCGCGATCGAATCCTGGTTCGCGGACAGGAAGGCGCGGTAGTCGGCCAGGCGGAAGGTCTGCGCCTCGACCTCGATGCGGCGCCGGCCGAACGGGAAGTCGCGCCGCCACTGGCTCAGTTCCTCGTGGCTGACGGGAAAGAAGCGGATCTGGTCGAAGAAGCGCAGCAACCAGGGCTTGCCCTCGACGAAGCTGGGGCTGCGGCCATAGGTGTTCCAGACCTGGATCGTGCGCCCGAACAGCTGGTAGCCGCCCGGGCCCTCCATGCCGTAGATGCACAGGTAGGCGCCGCCGATGCCCACCACGTTGGGCGGCGTCCAGGTCCGCGCCGGGTTGTACTTGGTGGTCACCAGGCGGTGGCGCGGGTCCAGCGGCGTGGCCACCGGCGCGCCGAGATAGACGTCGCCCAGCCCGAGCACCAGGTAGCGCGCGTCGAACACGATGCGGCGCACGTCCTCGACGCTGTCCAGGCCGTTCACGCGGCGGATGAATTCGATGTTGTCGGGGCACCAGGGCGCGTCGCTGCGCACCGAGTCCACGTAGCGCTGCACGGTCTCGGCGATCGCCGGATCGTTCCAGGACAGCGGCAGGTGCACCACCCGCGACGGGATCTCCAGGCCGTCGAGCCCGCCCAGGCGCTCCTCCGCGTCGCCCAGCGCCTGCAGCAGCCGCGCCTGCGGCAGCACGCGGCTGTCGAAATGGATCTGCAACGAGCGTATGCCCGGGGTGATGTCCAGCACACCGGCCAGCGCGCCCGCCTGGGCCCGCTCCTGCAGCCAGAGCATCAGCGCGTGCACGCGCAGGCGCAGCTCCAGGTCGAGCACCAGCGGACCGTACTCGACCAGCAGGTAACGCTCGCCCTGGCGCCGGTACACGACGGCTGGGCGCGCGCCCTGCGCGTCGAGCGCCGCCAGGATCGGCGAGCGCGCCGCGGTGTATGCCGCGCTGTAACCCGGGGTGTGCGCCGCGCCCGGCGGTGGCGTCGCCCCGAGCGCCGGCGGCGCCGCCGCGGTGCCCAGCGTCTGCACGAGCGCATCCTGCGCCGCCTCGAGCGCCGCCGCCGCGGCCGGCCCCACCGCCTCGAAGCGCACCGTGTTGCCCGGCACCAGCTGGCCCATCTTCCACTGGTCGGCCTGGATGATCACGAACGGACAGACGAAGCCGCCCAGCGAGGGACCGTCGGGCCCCAGGATGATGGGCATGTCGCCGGTGAAATCGATCGCGCCGACCGCGTACGGGTTGTCGTGGATGTTGGACGGGTGCAAGCCGGCCTCGCCGCCGTCGCGGCGCGCCCACTGGGGCTTGGGTCCGATCAGGCGCACCCCGGTGCGGCTCGAGTTGTGGTGCACCTGCCAGGCGACGGACTCGATCGCCGCGATATCGGCGGCGGTGAAGAAATCCGGTGCGCCGTGCGGACCGTAGAGCACGCGCAGCGTCCAGTCGGTGCCCAGTGCCGGCCGCAGCGCCGCGTCCAGCGTGCCGCAGGGCGCCGGCGCGGCGGGCGCCGGGCCCAGCCGCAGCACGTCGCCGCTGGCCAGCGCGCGGCCCGCATGGCCGCCGAGCTGGCCCAGCGTGAACGTGGCGCGGCTGCCCAGGTAGGCCGGTACGTCCAGGCCGCCCTCGACGAGCAGGTAGGCGCGCAGGCCCGAGCCGCGCACGCTGCCGATGCGCAGGGTCTGGCCGGCGGCCACCGCGTGCGCCGTGTACGGCGCCAGCGCGATCCCGTCCACGCTGGCCTGCACCTCGGCGCCGGTCAGGCACACCCGCGCCCGGCGGTGGAAGAGCAGCGACGGACCGACCGCCGTGATCTCCAGGCCCGCGGCGCCCTGCTCGTTGCCCAGCAGGCGGTTGCCCAGGCGGAACGCCAGCGTGTCCATCGGACCCGAGGGCGGTATGCCGACGTTCCAGTAGCCGATGCGCCCCGGGAAGTCCTGGACCGTCGTGGCCAGGCCCCCGGCCAGCACGCGGATGCCCTGGGGCTCGTACTCCACCGTCGACAGCGAGCGGGTGGTGCCCGTGCCCTCGGCGAAGAACGCGCTCTGCGCCACCGACTGCAGCCACTCGAGGTTGGTCTCCAGGCCGCCCAGGCGGGTCCGGGCCAGCGCGTCGCGCAGCGCGGCCACGGCCTGCGCGCGGTCGGGCGCGGTGACGATGAGCTTGGCCAGCAGCGGGTCGTAATGGGCGCTCACCTCGGAACCGGCGGCCACCCAGGTGTCGACGCGCGCCGTGGCGGGGAAGGCGACGCTGGTGAGGATGCCGCTGCTGGGCCGGTAGTCCTGGCCGGGGTCCTCGGCATAGAGGCGCGCCTGGATCGAGGCGCCGCAGCTCGGCACCGGTGCGTCGCCCAGGAACGAGAAATCGCCGGCCGCGCCGCGCACCATCCATTCGACCAGGTCGATGCCGGTGACCTGTTCGGTGACGCCGTGCTCGACCTGCAGGCGCGTGTTGACCTCGAGGAAATAGAATTCGTCGCGCTCGCCGTCGTACAGGAACTCGACCGTCCCGGCCGAGCGGTAGGCCGCGGCGCGGCACAGGCGCGTCGAGGCCTCGAGCAGCGCGGCGCGGGTGGCCGGCGGCAGGTGCGGCGCCGGCGTCTCCTCGATCACCTTCTGGTGGCGCCGCTGCAGCGAGCAGTCGCGCTCGCCCAGCGCCACCACCTTGCCGCGCCCGTCGCCGAAGACCTGGACCTCGATGTGGCGTGCATGGCGCACGTAGCGCTCCAGGAACACGCCCGAGTCGCCGAAGTTGCTGCCGGCGATGCGGGCCACCGCGGCGTAGGCCTCGGCGAGCCCGGACGGGTCCTCGCAGACGCGCATGCCGATGCCGCCGCCGCCGGCGGTGGACTTGAGCATGATCGGGAAGCCGATGCGCCCGGCCTCGGCCAGCGCGGCGGCGGCGTCCGGCAGGATGTCCGTGCCCGGCATCAGCGGTACCGATTGCTGCTGCGCCAGGTGCCGCGCCGTGTGCTTGAGGCCGAAGCCCTGGATGTTCAGCGGCGTGGGCCCGATGAAGGCGATGCCGGCGTCCTCGCAGCGCTGGGCGAAGGCGGCGTTCTCGCTGAGGAAGCCGTAGCCGGGGTGGATCGCCTGCGCGCCGGTGGCCCGCGCCGCGGCCAGTACCGCATCGATGTCCAGGTAGCTGCGGCTGGCCGCGGCCGGCCCGATGCAGACCGCCTCGTCGGCCTGGCTCACGTGCAGCGAGCCGGCGTCGGCCTCCGAGAACACCGCCACCGAGGCCACGCCCATGCGGCGCAGCGTGCGCTCGATGCGGCAGGCGATGGCGCCGCGGTTGGCGATCAGGACCTTGGTGAACACGCCGCTGCTATCCGGCGATGACGACGCGCACGGGCGTCGGATTGAAGCCGTTGCACGGATTGTTGATCTGCGGGCAATTGGAGATCACCGCCACCAGGTCCATCTGCGCGTGCAGGTCGACGTAGAGCCCCGGCGCCGAGATGCCGTCGACGATGCCCAGCGTGCCGTCGGCCTCGACGGGCACGTTCATGAACCAGTTGATGTTGGAGACGATGTCGCGCTTGCCCATGCCGTGATGGCCGGCGCCGATCAGGAAGTTCTCCACGCAGGCGTGCTGCGACTTGGTGTGGAAGCCGTAGCGCAGCGTGTTGCTCTCGCAGCTGCAGGCGCCGCCGATCGTGTCGTGGCGGGGGATCGCGGTGCCGACCACCCGGGCCATCGGATTGCCCTCGTTGGAGAGCAGCACCGTCCCGGCGCGCAGGAAGATGTTGCCCTGCGCGGCCATCGTGTCCTGGGCGCTGTAGCGCTCGGCGTCGTCGCCCAGCTTGTACATCAGGAAGTCGACCGCCTGGTTGCCCTCGAGGTCGATGATGCGCAGGGTCTGGCCGCGGCGTACGACGTGGTCCCAGGGCGCCCGCGCGGCGATCACTTGGTCGAGCGCGATCGCTCCGTGCAGTGCCGGCGGGGCGGCGGTGTGGGCTGCGGATTCGGACGGGGTCATGGCGCTTCCTTCCGGGAGCTGGATGGAGAGGGTTTCCTCGGCGTTCGGCGCCGCCGGCTGCGCGCGCCGAACGCCGGTTCAGCGGCGGAAATATTCGTCGACGTTCAGGAACGCGCGCTGCCCCTCCGGGGTGGCGTTGCGCACCGGGTCGTCGGCGCTCGCGGGTGGCCCGCGCCACGCGCTGGCACGCACGGCAGAGACGCAAAAACCGGGCCGGGGGTCGAGGCGGTGCGGGCAATTGGCCAACACCACGATCACGTTCATGTCGGCGCGCAGCGTGATCTCGCGCCCGGGCGCGAACGGCCCGTGCTGCAGCGCAATGCTGCCGTCCTCGGCGATGCGGGTGCCCTTGAACCAGTTGACGCAGGGGTGGATATCGCGCCGCCCCAGGCCGAACTTGGCCGTGGCCAGCAGGAAGCGGTCGCGCGCATTGGGGTGCGGCCCGTGGTTGTCCCCGGAACCGTAGCGCTGCGCGTTGGAGGCCGCGTTCGAGGCGCCGCAGAAGGTGTCGTGCGTCGCGGCCCCGTCCTCGAGCACGCTCAGCAGCACGCGCCCCATGTCGGAGAGCAGCAGGCTCCCCGGGCCCAGGTAGGCGTTCCACTGCACCTTGACGGTATCGGCGATGTTGAGCCGCTCGAACGGGCGCTCGGCATTGAACACCAGCATGGACACGCAGGCGTCGCCGTGCAGGTCGGTGAGGCGCAGGCGCGCGCCGCGGTGCAGCTCCTTGGCCGCGTAGCCCCCGCCGGCGATGGTCTCCTCCCAGAGCATGTCCTCGACGGGCACGCCGGGCGGCAGCAGCGCCGTGGCGCCGGCCGGTACGGTGGGCATGGCTTCCACGCGCGTGCCGGCCATCGCGCGGGCGTGGCGGCGCGCGCCGTCGGGGCTGGCGGTGCCGGATTCAGTCATGGTCAGCGCTCCTTGACGATGTCACGGGGACGGTCCTGGCCGGGGCGCCGCGGCGCGGCCGCGGCGCGTGCGCGACGGGCCGCGCGCGCGTGCAGCGGCGGCAGCAGGGCGGTGGTGGTCACGAGCTTGGTCTGCAGCACGCCGCGGATGCGGCGCAGCCCGTCGCACAGGCGCTGCAGCCGCGGCGCGGCGCCCTGCACCAGCAGCACCTCGAGCGACTGGTCGTCCTCCAGCGCCACGTGCTGCGACGAGATGATCTCCTTGACGAACGCGGCCTGGGCGCGTGCCAGCGCCTGGCGCACGCGGCCGCCCTCGGCGCGGTAGATCAGCGTGACGGTGCCGGCCAGGGCCGCGCCGTCGTGCCCCGCGTTCTGGTCGGCCAGCTCGTGGCGGATGAGCTCGGCGATCACCTGCGAGCGGTTGGGCAGCGCGCGGCGCTCGACCATGGCGTCGAGCTGCGCCATCAGGGTGCCGGGGAGGCTGATGCTGAGCCGGGCCAGCTCGGCCCGCGGCGTGACGCGCGACATGGTGGGTGCAGGGTGCCGGGACGGTGAGGGGCGGCGCGGGCCGGCGGCGCCGGAGTCGGCGGTGAGTATTACGAAACCGCATCGCAGTAATACTGCCAGCCGCAGCGGCGCTGTCAAGGGGAATCGTGGCCGCGGGGCCTGCCCGCGCGCGTACCGCGCTGTCGGTGAACCAGCAAGGTGAACGCCGCACTGCCGAGGTGCGCGCCGGGCGCCAGCACCGGTGGCCAGCCCTCGCCGCGACCGGGCGCGCCCAGTGTCGCCAGCGCGAGCGGCGCCGTGCTCACCGCGCCCGAGGGGGCGGGACGGAAGAAGGCCATCTGGCGCTTGAGCATCAGCACCACGCCGATGGCCACCATGGTCGTGAACAGCAGCGGGACGAGCAGGGCCGCCAGGGCCCAGATATGGCGCTCCGGCGAGGGTCCGGCGTCGCGCGCGGCCGGGGGCGCCGGCGCATCGGCCGCGATCGCGGCGGGGATGGAGGCAGCGCTGGCGACGGCGCTGGCGGCGGCGCTGCCCGCGGCGCGATCGGGGGTGACGGCGGTGTCGCCCGGCACATCCTGCGGTTCCATGGGCGCTGCCCTTTCATCGCCATGCTGCACTCGCGCATGGTAGTCGATCGCCGCTCGGGATATGCTTCCCGCCACATGAGCCGGCTCGCGACCAAAATCCATCCACGTTCCGAGGACTTTGCCGCCAACGCGGCCGCGATGCGGACGCTGGTCGACGAGCTGCGCAGCCGGGCGCAGCAGAGCGCCCGCGGCGGGGGTGCGGCGGCGGCCGCGCGGCACGTCGCGCGCGGCAAGCTGCTGGTGCGCGACCGCATCGACCGGCTGATCGACCCGGGCACGCCCTTCCTCGAGATCGGCCAGCTGGCGGCCGACGGCATGTACGAGGGCGAGGCGCCGGCGGCGGGCCTGGTCGCCGGCATCGGCACCGTCGACGGCCTGGCCTGCATGATCGTGGCCAACGACGCCACGGTGAAGGGCGGCACGTACTTTCCGTTGACCGTGAAGAAGCACCTGCGCGCGCAGGAGATCGCCGCGCAGAACCGGCTGCCCTGCATCTACCTCGTCGACTCCGGCGGCGCTTTCCTGCCGCTCCAGGACGAGGTCTTCCCGGATCGCGACCATTTCGGCCGCATCTTCTTCAACCAGGCCAACCTGTCGTCCCAGGGCATAGCGCAGATCGCGGTCGTCATGGGCTCGTGCACCGCGGGCGGGGCCTACGTCCCGGCCATGAGCGACGAGACCGTGATCGTGCGCGGGCAGGGCACCATCTTCCTGGGCGGGCCGCCGCTGGTGCGCGCCGCCACCGGCGAGGTGGTGAGCGCCGAGGACCTGGGCGGCGCCGACGTCCATACGCGCATCTCCGGCGTGGCCGACCACCTGGCCCAGGACGATCCGCACGCGCTGGCCATCGCCCGCAGCATCGTCGCCCGGCTCAAGCGGCCGGCGCCGGGCGGCGCGGCCGCCACCGCGATCGAGGAGCCGCTCTACGACCCGGCCGAGATCTACGGCGTCATCCCGGCCGACCAGCGCCGGCCCTACGACGTGCGCGAGGTCATCGCGCGCGTGGTCGACGGCTCGCGCCTGGACGAGTTCAAGGCGCGCTACGGCACCACGCTGGTCACCGGCTTTGCCAGCCTGTACGGGCACGGCGTCGGCATCATCGCCAACAACGGCATCCTGTTCGGCGAGTCGGCGCAGAAGGGCACGCACTTCATCGAGTTGTGCGTGCAGCGGGAGATCCCGCTCGTGTTCCTGCAGAACATCACGGGTTTCATGGTCGGACGCGCGGCCGAGAACGGCGGCATCGCCAAGGACGGCGCCAAGATGGTCACCGCGGTGGCCACGGCCCAGGTACCCAAGGTCACGGTGCTGATCGGCGGCTCGTTCGGCGCCGGCAATTACGGCATGTGCGGGCGCTCGTTCTCGCCGCGCTTCCTGTGGAGCTGGCCCAACAGCCGCATCTCGGTGATGGGCGGCGAGCAGGCCGCCAGCGTCCTGGCCACGGTGCGGCGCGAGGCGCTGGAGGCACGCGGCGCGGCGCCCGGCGCCGAGGACGAGGAAGCGTTCAAGGCGCCGATCCGCGCGCAGTACGAGACCCAGGGCAACCCGTACTACGCCACCGCGCGCCTGTGGGACGACGGCGTCATCGATCCGGCGCAGACCCGGCGCGTGCTCGGACTGAGCCTGGCGGTGACGCGCAACGCGCCCGTGGCGCCGACCCGCTTCGGCCTGTTCCGGATGTAGCTGCCGCGCATGTCGGCCAAGGCCCGCATCGAATCCCTGCTCGTCGCCAACCGCGGGGAGATCGCCTGCCGCGTCATGCGCACCGCGCGCCGCCTGGGCATGCGCACGATCGCCGTGTACTCGAGCGCCGACGAGGACGCGCTGCACGTGCGCTCGGCCGATGCGGCGGTGTGCATCGGGGCGCCCGATGCGCGCGCGAGCTACCTGCACATCGAGCGCATCGTCGCCGCGGCGCGGGCCAGCGGCGCCGACGCCGTGCATCCCGGCTACGGCTTCCTGTCCGAGTCGGCGCCGTTCGCGCAGGCCTGCGCGCAGGCCGGCCTGCGCTTCGTCGGGCCGCCGCCCGAGGCGATCCGCGCGATGGGCTCCAAGTCGGCCGCCAAGGCGCTGCTCGAGGCCGCCGGCGTGCCTCTGACGCCCGGCTACCACGGCGCCGAGCAGGGCGAGCCGCGGCTCGCCGCCGAGGCCGGCCGCATCGGCTTCCCGGTGCTGATCAAGGCCAGCGCCGGCGGGGGCGGCAAGGGCATGCGGCGCGTCGACCGGCCGCAGGACTTCGCCGCGGCGCTGGCCGCCTGCCGCCGCGAGGCGCTGGCGGCATTCGGTTCCGACGAGATGCTGGTCGAGAAGTACATCCTGCAGCCGCGCCATATCGAGGTGCAGATCTTCGCCGACACCCACGGCAACGTGGTCCACCTTTTCGAGCGCGACTGCTCGGTGCAGCGCCGGCACCAGAAGGTGCTCGAGGAGGCGCCGGCGCCGGGTTTGAGCCCGCAGCGGCGCGCGGCCATGGGCAATGCCGCGATCCGCGTGGCGCGGGCCGTGGGCTACGTGGGCGCCGGCACCGTCGAATTCATCGCGCCGCGGTCCGCCGCCGGCGGGGGCGCGGACGGCGACGGTTTCTTCTTCATGGAGATGAACACGCGCCTGCAGGTGGAGCATCCGGTCACCGAGATGATCACGGGCCTGGACCTGGTCGAATGGCAGCTGCGCGTCGCGGCGGGCGAAGCGCTGCCGTGCACGCAGGAGCAGATCGTCCTGCGCGGCCATGCGATCGAGGCGCGCATCTACGCCGAGGACGCCGACCACGGCTTCACGCCCGCCACCGGCACGCTGGCGCGCTTCGATACGCCGGCCCCGGATGCGCACCTGCGCCTGGACGCCGGCGTGGCGCAGGGCGATGCGATCACGCCCTACTACGACCCGATGATCGCCAAGCTGATCGCCTGGGACGCCGACCGCGAGGGCGCGCGTGCGCGCCTGGCGCGCGCGCTGGCGCGCACGCATATCGTCGGCGTCGTCAACAACGTGGCGTTCCTGTCGCGCCTGGTGAACGCGCCGTCCTTCGTCCAGGGCGTGCTCGATACCGACCTGATCGAGCGCGAGGCGGCCTTCCTGGCGCCGCCCGCTGCGCCGCCCGACCGCGACACCTGGCTGCTGGCCGCGCTCGCGCACCTGCAGCGCGAGCGCCGCGGCGACCTGGCCCGCGGCGATGCCGGCGGCCCGTGGCAGCGGCGCGACGGCTGGCGCGCCAACCTGCCGGCGGTACGCGGCCTGGAGCTGAGCTGGCACGGCCCGGCGGGGCCCCAGCGGCAGTCCGTGCTGGTCGCCGGAGCGCTGCCGGCGTGCACGCTGCAGATCGGCGGCGCCGCGCTGGCCTGTCGCGTGGCCGCGGACGGGGACGCCGGGGCGGCGCGCCTGCGCGCGCACATCGACGGCCGCGTGCTCGAAGCGGCCGTGGCGCTGCATGACGGCTGCTGGCACCTGTTCGTGGGCGCCGCCCACGACCGCTTCACCTGCCTCGACCCGCACGATGCCGTCCGCGCCGATGCGGCCGGGGAGGACCCGCTCGGCTCGGTGCTGGCGCCGATGCCCGGCAAGGTCGTGGCCCTGCTGGCCGAGGCCGGTGGCCGCGTCGAGCGCGACGCGCCGCTGCTGATCGTCGAGGCGATGAAGATGGAGCACACCGTGCGCGCGCCGCGGGCGGGCCTGCTGCGCGCGTACCTCGTCGGTGTCGGCGACCAGGTGGCGATGGCCGAGCAGCTGATGGATTTCGAGCCGGATGCGGCCGGTGCCGCCGATGCCGCCGGTGCCGCAGGTGCCGCCGATGCTTGAACCGGCGGCAAGCGCGGCGGACACCGCGCAGAACACCGCGGCGGATACCGGGGCCAGCGTGCGCATCGTCGAGGTCGGGCCGCGCGATGGCCTGCAGAACGAGCGCGCGCACCTGACCACGGCGCTCAAGTGCACGCTGATCGAGCGCCTCGCCGCGGCCGGGCTCGAGGACATCGAGGCCGGCGCCTTCGTCTCGCCGGCGCGCGTGCCGCAGATGGCCGACTCGGCCCAGGTGCTCGAGCGGCTGCAGCGCGTGCCCGGCCTGCGCGGGGTGCGCCTGCCGGTCCTCACGCCCAACCTGCGCGGCTACGAAGCGGCCGTGGCTGCCGGCGCCCGCAGCGTGGCGGTGTTCGCCGCCGCCTCCGAGACCTTCTCGCAGCAGAACATCCAGTGCTCGATCGCCGATTCGCTGCGCCGCTTCGAGCCGGTGCTGGCGCAGGCGCGCGCCGCCGGCATCCCCGTGCGCGGCTATCTCTCGTGCGTCGCCGGTTGCCCGTACGAGGGACCGATCGCGCCCGCCGTGGTGGCGGCCCTCGCGGCCGAGCTGCACGCCATGGGTTGCCACGAGATCTCGCTGGGCGACACCATCGGCGTCGGCACCCCGGCCACCGTGCTGCCGATGCTCGAGGCCGTCAGCCGCCGGGTGCCGGTGGAGGCGCTCGCCGGTCATTTCCACGATACCTTCGGCATGGGCGTGGCCAATGCGTTCGCCGCCTACATCTTCGGCCTGCGCGTGTTCGATGCCTCGGTGGCCGGCCTGGGCGGCTGCCCGTATGCGCCCGGCGCCAGCGGCAACGTGGCGACCGAGGACCTCGTCTATCTATTTGATGGGATGGGTGCGCAGATGGGTGCCGGCATCGGTGCGGGGACGCTTGCGGGTGCGCCCGCGGCTGCGGCGCCGCCGCCGGGCGACGCCCGCGCCGGCAGCCCGGGGCGGACCACCGGCATCGACCTGGCGGCGCTGGTCGCGTGCGGCAACTGGGTCTGCGCGCAGCTGGGACGCGAAAGCAATTCGCGCGTCGCGCGTTCGATCAGCGCGCGCCAGGGCCCGCCGGCTGCGGCGCCCGACCGATAAGCATATTCGCAACCCATCCGCAGCGCGCCGCCCGGCGCTGCGGCGCACCGGTGCTGCCCGCGCGCTCGCGTATCCTCTGCCGTTTGCCCGAATTCCCGGAGATAGTCCCATGAGTGGACCCAGGCCTCGTGCCGTCCGCGTCCCCACTCCGCTGGCCGCCTTGATCGCGCCCGGCGCCGCGCTGGCCCTGGCCGCTGCTCCGGCCGCGGCGCAGGAGGCCGGCGCGCCGGCGCCCGCCACGATCATCGTCACCGGCACGCACGCCAAGGACCGCACCGAGCTCAGTTCCAGCGCGCCGGTGGACATCGTCAGCGCCGAGGACCTGCGCGCCGCCGCCGGCCCCGAGGCGAACCTGGGCGATGCGCTGCAGGCGCTGCTGCCCTCGGTCAACTACCTCGACCAGTCCAACTCCGGCAGCGCCGATCACGTGCGCGCGCTGCAGCTGCGCGGCCTCGATCCCGACCAGGTGCTGGTGCTGATCAACGGCAAGCGCGTGCACACGACCTCGGTCGTCAACGTCGAGTCCACCGTGGGCCTGGGCTCGGTGGCCGTGGACTTCGCGTCCATCCCCGTCAACGCCGTCAAGCGCATCGAGGTGCTGCGCGACGGCGCCGGCGCGCAATACGGCTCGGACGCGATCGCCGGCGTGATCAACATCATCCTCGACGACGCGCGCAGCGGCGGCGAAATCAGCGTCGACGCCGGCCTCTACCACACGCACTTCGCACCGACCGGGCGCACCATCGACGACGGCCAGACGCAGAACCTGCAGGGCAAGTACGCGCTGCCGCTGGGCGACGACGGCTACCTGAACTTCGGTGTCGATGCCACCCACCACGAGCCGACCAACCGCGCCGGCTTCGACCAGCTCAACCCGGCCTACCCGGCCCGGGACCTGGTCACGTTTCGCGTCGGCGACGCCCAGATCAAGAACCTCAACCTGTGGGAGAACATGAGCCTGCCGCTGGCCGACGGCGCCTCGGGCTACAGCACGATCCTGTTCAACCGCCGCACCTCCAACGGCGACGCCTACTTCCGCGAGCCCAACGATGCGGTCGACAACATCGCCAGCGTCTATCCCGGGGGCTTCCGGCCGCAGAGCTCGGGCATCAACCAGGACTGGCACGCCAGCGGCGGCGTGCGCGGCGCGCTCACCGATGTCTTCCGCTACGACACGAGCCTCACCTACGGCCTGAACACCTTCACCTACGGGCTCGCCGATTCGCTCAATGCCTCGCTGGGGCCGGCCAGCCCGACCGCCTTCGACCTGGGCGGCTTTCGCTTCGGCCAGGCCACGCTCAACTACGACGTCACCGGCGACGTCGGCGGGTTCGGCCTGGCCAGCCCGCTCACGCTGGCGCTGGGCGGCGAGGTGCGCCGCGAGACCTACTCCACCACCCCGGGCGTTCCGGCCTCCTACGAGGCCGGCAACTACCCCAGCGCCGCGAACCCCGCTGCCCCCGGCTCGCAGGGGGACGGCGGCCTGGTGCCCGCCGATGTCGCCGACCTCTCGCGCACGGTGGGCGGCCTGTATGCCGATCTCTCCGGAAACCTGACGCGCACGGTCTTCGCCGACGCGGCCCTGCGCTTCGATCACTACAGCGACGCCGGATCGGCGACCACCGGCAAGCTCAGCGCGCGCTGGGAATTCGCGCCGCACTGGGGCCTGCGCGGCTCGATCTCGAACAACTTCCGCGCCCCGGCGCTGGCGCAGATCGGCGGCGCCTACAGCCCGACGACCTATGTCGCGGCCGCCAGCCCGGGGACCCTGGCGCTGGGCAGCGTACAGATCGTGCCGGTGTCCAATCCGGCCGCGGTGGCGCTGGGCGCCCAGCCGCTCAAGCCGGAGCGCTCGACCAACTACAGCGTGGGCCTCACCGCGCAGCCGGTGCAGCCCTTGCAACTGTCCGCCGACCTGTTCCGCATCGACATCCGCGACCGCATCGCGCTGTCGCAGCAGGTCTCGCCCACGTCCGGGCCTTACGCCGGCGGCAACTACGAATTCTTCACCAACGCGGTCGACACGGCCACGCAGGGCGCCGACCTCGTCGGTTCCTGGTCGAGCCCGCTGTTCGGCGGCAACCTCGTCCTGTCCGACGCCTCCACCTGGGTCGACACGGGGATCCGCGACATCCACGCGCCGCCGCCGCAGCTGGCCGGCGTGCCCGCCAACGGCTATGGCGGGGGCCTGCTGTTCGGGCTGCAGGCGCAAAACGCGATCACCAGCGCGCTGCCCCGGCACCGGGACGTGCTCACGGTGAACTGGTCCGGTGCGGGCAAGGCCAACACCTGGAACCTGCTGGCGCGGACCATCTACAGCGGCCAGGTGACTCGGGTGTTCGATTTCGGCAACGGCGGCGGCGTCGTCTCCCAGACCTACAACGCCACCGTGCAGCTCAACCTGGAGGCCGAGTACCGCGCCACGCGCGAGCTGGCGCTGGCGCTGGGCGCGGACAACGTGAGCGATCGCTACCCCACGCTGTCCAGCGCCGGCATCAATTACTACGGCAACCTGCCCTACGATTACCTCTCCCCGATCGGATTCAACGGCCGCTACTACTACGTGCGGCTGCGCTACGAGCTGCGCTGATGGAACCCTCATGAGCGATGCGCTGCGGGCCGAGCGCCCGTTCGACCCGGGCGCGGCGGCGGCCGATGCCGTGCCGCGCGCCGCCGCCGCCGCCCCGGTCGCGCCGCGCCGCCACCTGGGCGTGCGCCACGCGATGTCCGTGTGCGTCGGCATGGTCATCGGCGCGGGCATCTTTCGCACGTCCCCCTATGTGGCCGGCAATGTCGGCGCCTCCGCCACGCTGTTCGCGGCCTGGGCCCTGGGCGGCGTGCTCTCGGTGCTGGGCGCGCTGTGCTTCGCCGAGATGGCCGCGGCCTTTCCCCATACCGGTGGCGACTACTCGTTCCTGGCGCGCGCCTACGGCCGCAAGCTGGGACTGCTGTTCGCCTGGTCGCGCTTCTCGGTGATCCATACCGGATCGATGGCGCTGCTGGCCTTCGTCTTCGGCGACTACCTGTCCCAGCTGATCCACCTCGGCCCCTGGGCCAGCCCGGTGTTCGGCCTGGGCGCGGTCGTGGTGCTGATCGCGTTCAACCTGCGCGGGATCCGCATCGGCGTCACGTCCCAGCTGGTCTTCATGTCGCTGGTCCTGATCGGCCTGAGCGGCGTCGCGCTGGGTGGCATATGGCAGGCCTGGAGCGGCACCGCGCCGTTGCGCGATTTCGCCGTATCGTCGGCCCCGGCGCAGGGCAAGAGCTTCGGCACGGCGATGGTGTTCGTCCTGCTCGCCTATGGCGGCTGGAGCGATGCCGCCACGCTCTCGGCCGAGATGCGCGACGAGCGCCGCGGCATCGTGCTCGCGCTGGTCGGTGGCATGTCGATCGTCGCGGCGCTGTACCTGAGCGTCAACTGGGGCTACGTGCGCGTACTCGGCCTCGACGGCCTGGCCAACAGCCAGGCACCGGCTGCCGACGTGATGCGCCTGGCCTTCGGCCGCGCCGGCGAGATCCTCATCGTGTCGACCGTCGCCGTCGCGGCCATCTCGGTCATGAATGCGCTGCTGATCGTCGGCGCGCGCACGACCTTCTCCGCGGCGCGCGACCTGTCCGGCGCCGATACCCTGGGCCACTGGGACGAGCAGCGCGGCACGCCGCCCCGCGCGATGCTGGCCATGGGCGCCATGGCCATCCTGCTGATCGGCTTCGGCACGCTGACCCGCGGCGGTTTCTCCACCATGGTCGACTACCTGGCCCCGGTGTACTGGTTCTTCCTGTCCCTCAGCGCGGTGGCCGTCATCGTCCTGCGCCGGCGCTACCCCGACGTGCCCCGGCCGTTTCGCGTGCCCGGCTATCCGCTCACGCCGATCGTCTTCTTCCTGAGCTGCCTCTACCTGCTGTACTCCAGCCTGGCCTACGTGCGCATCGGTGCGCTGGTCGGCGTCGGCGTCCTGGCGCTGGGCGCGCTGCTGTATGGCCTGCTCGTGGCCAGGAGGCCGTGATGGGCATCGGTACATCCCCGGCGGCCGATGCGCGATCGGCGCCGTTTCGCACCGCGACCAGACCCGACCTCGAGGCGCGGGTCGCTGCGCTGCACTGGCACCATTCGATCGACCTGGGCGACGGGCTGGTCACCCCGGGCAACAAGTCGCTGTCCGTGTGTGCGCGCGAGTCGGCCGCCGTGTTCGATCGGGTCGACCTGGCCGGGCGCAGCGTGCTCGACGTGGGCGCCTGGACCGGCCACTTCAGCTTCGAGGCCAAGCGGCGCGGCGCGGCCCGGGTGCTGGCCACCGATTCGTACTGCTGGACCCACCCGCATTTCCGCGGCCGCGAGGCCTTCGACATCGCCAATGCGGCGCTGGGGTATGGTGTCGAGGCGCGCGAGATCGACGTCGCGCAACTGTCGCCCGAGACGGTCGGCGAATTCGACGTCGTGCTGTTCCTGGGCGTCTTCTACCATCGCATCGACGCGGTCGAGGCGCTGGCCCGCGTCGCGCGCCTCGCCCGGCAGGTGCTGATCGTCGAGACCCAGCTGGACCTGCGCCACCTCCATCGGCCGGCGATGGCGTTCTACCCGGGCAAGGAACTCGGCGGCGACGACACGAACTGGTGGGGCCCGAACGAACATTGCGTTAACGCCTTGCTGGCCGGCCACGGCTTCGGGCGGATCGAGGTCGGCGTCAGTCCCACCGCGCGCTACAACCGCGCCGTCTTCCACGCCTGGCGCTCGGACGAGGCACGCCGCCGCCCGCTGGCGCCGGCCGAGCGCCTGCGCCCGAACAATCCCATCCTCAATTCGGCGGTGGCGCGCCGGGTCTGGAAGCCGCTGCGCCGGCTGCTGGGGCGCTGAGCACGCCCGGATCCTGCTACCGTCGCGTGATTGGACCTGCGCAGCGAGGAGAACCACCATGGAAGTCGAGCATGCCGCCCGTGAACGCCTGCACGGGAACCTGGACCCCACGCCCGGCGGGTCGGTCTACATCAAGCCACAGGACATGGACTGGAAGCCGTCCCAGTTCGCCGGCATCGACATCAAGGTGCTCTACGAGGACCCGGCGCGGGGCGAGATGACCTGCCTGCTGCGCTGGCAGCCTGGCGCCACGCTGCCGTTTCACAAGCATCCGGAGATCGAGCAGAGCTACGTCGTCTCGGGGTCGTTCTCCGACCACGACGGAACCGCGCGTGCGGGCGAGTTCGTCTGGCGCCGGCCGCAATCGATGCACGAGACCCACAGCGCCGAGGGCTGCGTGATCCTGGCGATCTACCGCAAGCCCAACATTTTTCGCAACAGCGCCGGATTCAAGGCTGGACCGGCGTAGTTCCGCCTCTCCCGCTTGCGGGAGAGGCGGGATTTTTTTACGCGAAGCTCGGCTGCCGCTGCGGCACCGCGCCGGAACTGGCGCCATCGGCATCGGCACCGCCCAGCAGCATCTGCAGGCGCGCGGCCGAGAACAGCCCGCGCACCTGGCGCGTGCCGGCCTCGGCGGCGCCCTCGACCACCACCACGTAGCGCTGGCCCGAGGCGCTGATCAGCGCCGCGACGTCGGCCACCGTCATCAGCGCGACGTCGGCGATGTCCAGAACGCGCCAATTCGACACCGGTTCCATGATGTTTTCCACCTGGACATCACGCCAGGCGCAGGTGGTTTCCGAGCAGCCGACGGCCATCATGTACTGCATCGGCTTTTCGCCCTGGATGTCGTAGGAGGTGACCGAGCCCACGAGCTGGCGCTCGGGCCCCAGCACGAACGCGAAGCGCGCGCCCGAGAGCTTCATCTGGACGAGCGCGTCCTCGATGGACGCATCGACGTGCGCGGTGACCAGCGGCGCCGAGCGAAAATCGGTCATCGCCATGCTCGCGGGCGCGGTCGCGGCGACCAGGTAGGGCCGCGTCCCCGGGGCGCCCGGGACGAGTATCGGAAAATCGGCGGCCTGCAATGCGGCCGGGGTCGAGGTGCTGCTCATGAGGTATCTCCTGCTGCTTCCACAGGCCATGCTGGCACCGGCCCGAGGGGTCGTCAAGCATGGCGCGCCCGCGGGCCCGGCGGGCGTACCCCGCCTATGCGGGAGCGTCGAAACGCAGGCCGTGCACGCTGACCACGCCGGCCAGTTGTTGTATCTGCGCCAGCACCGGCGCGCAGATCTCCTCGTCCACCGACACCAGGCACACGGCATTGGCGCCCAGGCGGGTCCGGCCCAGGTTGAAGTTGGCGATATTGACCCCGGCCCGGCCCAGCGCATTGCCCAGGCTGCCGATGAACCCCGGGGTGTCGCGGTTGCGCACGAACAGCATGTGCGCGGTCAGCTCGGACTCGAGCGCCACGCCGTCGATGCCGACCAGGCGCGGCTTGCCGCTGAACAGGGTGCCGGCCAGCGCCAGCGCCCCCCCGCTGGTCTGCACGCGCAGGCCGATCAGCGTGTGGTAGTCGCCCTCGCTGTCCTGGCGGGTCTCGACCACGCGGATGCCGCGATCCCGGGCGATGACCGGCGCGTTGACCATGTTGACGAAATCCGACGATGGACGCAGCAGGCCCATCAGCACGGTGCTGGACAGCGGCCGCGTGTTGAGACCGGCGGCATGGCCCTCGTACGAGATCTCGATCGACTCGACCCCGCCCGGGGTGATCTGGCCCACTAGGCTGCCCAGCTGCTCGGCCAGGCGCAGGTACGGGCGCAGGCGCGGGGCGTCCTCGGCCGACACCGCGGGCATGTTGAGCGCGTTGACCACCGCACCGTCGAGCAGGAAGTCGCTCATCTGCGCGGCGATCTGCAGGGCGACGTTCTCCTGCGCCTCGGTCGTGGCGGCGCCCAGGTGCGGCGTGCACACCACGTTGTCCAGCGCGAGCAGCGGGTTGTCCGCCGCCGCCTCGTCGGCGAGCACGTCGAGCGCGGCGCCGGCGACCTGGCCCGAGCGCAGCGCGTCGAGCAGCGCGGCCTCGTCGATCAGGCCGCCGCGCGCGCAGTTGACGATGCGCACGCCGGGCTTGCAGCGCGCCAGCGCCCGTGCATCGATGACGTGGCGCGTCTGGCTGGTGAGCGGCGCATGCAGGCTGATGAAATCGGACCGGGCCAGCAGTTCGTCGAGCTCCAGCTTCTCGACGCCCAGCGCCTGCGCGCGTTCCGGCGCCAGGAAGGGGTCGCTGGCCACGACCTTCATCTTGAGCCCGAGCGCCCGGTCGACCACGATGGAGCCGATGTTGCCGCAGCCGATCAGCCCCAGCGTCTTGCCCGTGAGCTCGACGCCGAGGAAGCGCGGCTTCTCCCACTTGCCGGCGCGGGTCGAGGCGTGCGCCGCCGGGATGCCGCGCGCCAGCGCGAACATCATCGCGATCGCATGCTCGGCGGTGGTGATCGAATTGCCGAACGGCGTGTTCATGACGACGATGCCGCGCGCCGTCGCCCCGGCCACGTCGATGTTGTCGACGCCGATGCCGGCGCGGCCGATCACGCGCAGCCGGGTGGCGGCGCTCAGGACCGAGGGACTGACCTTCGTCGCCGAGCGCACCGCCAGGCCGTCGAAGTCGCCGACGACGCGGCGCAGCTCCTCGGTCTTGAGGCCGGCGATCTGCTCGACCTCGATGCCGCGGGCGCGGAACAGCTCGACCGCGCGCGGCGACAGCGCATCGCTTATGAGTACCCGGGGTTTCATCCCGCCGGCTTGCCGATGGTGGCGTAGGCCCAGTCGAGCCAGTGCGTGAGGGCGGTCAGGTCCTCGGTGTCCACGGTGGACCCGCACCAGATGCGCAGGCCCGGCGGCGCGTCGCGGTAGGAGCCGATGTCGAAGGCCACGCCTTCGTCCTCGAGCATCGCGGTGATGCGCTGGAACCAGGCCGCCTGGGCTTGCGGCGTCAGCTGCGCCGCGGCGGCGGCCGAAAGACGCAGGCAAACGGAGGTCGGCGAGCGGGTGGCAGGATCGACGGCGAGGTACGCGATCCAGGGCGTGCGCTCGACCCAGCGGTCGATGGCCTGGGCATTGGCGCGGGTGCGCCGCTCCAGCCCGGCCGCGCCCCCGTTCGCCCGGGCCCAGGCCATGGCGTCGAGCGCGTCCTCCACGCACAGCATCGAGGGCGTGTTGATGGTCTCGCCCTCGAAGATGCCGCGTATCAGCTGGCCGTCCTTGGCCAGGCGAAAGACCTTGGGCACCGGCCAGGGCGGCACGTGCGATTCGAGCCGGGCGACCGCCCGCGGCGACAGGATGAGGATGCCGTGCTGCGCCTCGCCGCCCAGCACCTTCTGCCAGCTGAACGTGACGACGTCGAGCTTTTCCCAGGGCATGGGCACCGCGCACGCCGACGAGGTGGCATCGCAGATCGTCAGTCCGGCCCGGTCGTCGGGGATCCAGCTGCCGTCGGGGATGATGACGCCGGCCGTGGTGCCGTTCCAGGTGAAGACGACGTCGTGCGTGAAATCGGCCTGGCGCAGCGGGGGCAGGTGGCCGAAGTCGGCCACGAACGAGCGCGACTGCAGCGGCTTGAGCTGGGCGACGCAATCGGTCACCCACTCCTTGCCGAAACTTTCCCACGCGAAGACGTCCACCGGCCGCGGGCCGAGCAGCGACCAGAGCGCGGCCTCGACCGCCCCGGTGTCCGAGGCGGGGAGGATCCCGACGAGGTAGCTGGCGGGCAGGCCCAGCAGGTCCCGGGTGTCGTCGATGACCCGCTTGAGCCGGGCCTTGCCCGCCGCGCCGCGGTGCGAGCGTCCGAGCAGGGCGGACCGGAGCACCTCGACGCTCCAGCCGGGCCGCTTGGTGCAGGGGCCGCAGGAGAAATGGGGGGAACGGGGGCGCAGCGACGGCCGCGTCGCGGGAACGAGGGACATGGAGGTAGATCCTGTACTGAACGACTCGGTGGGGAGCCGCGACCCGCAACCAGGGTACCCAATGCCGGGGCCGGCCGTCAACCGAGCGCTGGGGGTGCAAATGCCGTCTATCCCGGGCGCCGCTCGACGGGCCGGCACCCCGCCATCGCACCCGCTGATGCGCGAGGCCGCCACCGACTTGCCGCGATGCGGTCCCCGCGGCGTATCTTTTATGTCATTTCTAATTAATAATCCGCGATTGCCCCTGTCCGTCACCCGGCTTGCCCTGCGCGGCCTGCGCTGTGTCATTCCGGAAATGGAAAATCCCCCTATGCCCAAGCACCACCCGGTACGTGCATTAGCAAGCCTTACCTTTGTCGTCGCCTCGCTCTCCCTGGTACCGTCACTCGATGTTCCGGCCGCTCCGGCGAGCCCGGCAGCCCAGGCCGTGGCCAGCCCGTCCAGCGCCAGGCCCCAGCCGCCTTCCGCCGTGGACAGGACGGCCGGCCCCGCCGGCAAGCGCGTGGCCGCGGCCCTGGGCGGCCCGGGCCTGCGCACGCGCACCATCAGCCTGCGCGAACTCGGCGCCTACCAGCCGATCGAACTGCGCGGCACCGATCGCAGCGCCTACCTGCCGCTGACCGTCCGCTTCGACGAATCGGTCGTGAGCGCGCGCCTGCACCTGAACTTCACGTTCTCGCCCGCCCTGCTGCCCGAGCTCTCGCAGCTCAAGGTGATGATCGACGAGGAACCGCTGGCCACGCTGCGCGTGACGCGCGAGCACCTGGGCACGCCGCAACAGGTCGACGTCGACCTCGATCCGCGCTACTTCGTCGAGTTCGCCAAGCTGCACTTCGAGTTCATCGGCCACTACACGACCGACTGCGAATTCCCGTTCCACACCAGCCTGTGGGCGAGCATCAGCAACGCCAGCACGCTCGAGATCGTCACGCGGCCGCTGGTGCTGCGCGACGACCTGGCGCTGCTGCCCGTCCCGTTCTTCGACGCCCGCGACAACCGCCGCCTCGAGTTGCCGTTCGTCTTCGCGGCCAAGCCCTCGATGGCCACCCTGCGCACGGCCGGCGTGCTGGCGTCGTGGTTCGGCGCCGCGGCCAGCTACCGCGGGGCCCATTTCCCGGCCCTGTTCGATGCCGTGCCGGCGCGCCACGCCGTGGTCCTGGCGACCAACGACGAGCGTCCGGCCGCGCTGGGCCTGCCGCTCGTGCAGGTCCCGACCATCGCCGTCATGTCGCTGCCGCAGGATCCGGCGATCAAGCTGCTGCTGGTCCTGGGCAAGGACGCGGCGCAGCTGCAGACCGCGGCCGAAGCGCTGGCGCTCGAGCAGGCCGCCCTCAGCGGAGACCGGGTGGAGGTGCGCTCGGTGCGCCTGCCGCAGCCCAGCGTCGCCTACGAGGCGCCCAACATCGTGCGCACCGGCGCGCGCGTGCGCATCGGCGACGTGGTGCCCAACGCCGCCGATCTGCAGGTCAGCGGCCAGACGCTGGATCCGATCCGCATCAACCTGCGCCTGCCCGCCGACATCTTCACCTGGGAAGCGCGCGGCATGCCGGTCGACCTGCGCTTCCGCTACACGCCGCCGCACGAGAACGGCCAGGCCAACCTCGCGGTGCGCATCAACGACGAGCTCGTGCAGTCGTTTCCGCTGCGCGGCGCGAGCACGACCGGCAGCGCCGAGCGCCTGGAGCTGCCCTTTCTCGAGGACACGGGCACGCTGGTGGCCCAGGCCCTGACCGTCCCGGCCTTCCAGCTCGGCCCGAACAACCAGTTGCAGTTCGTCTTCGACATCCCGCCGCAGGACGAGGGGCGCTGCCGCACGACCCTGGGCGGCGCCCAGGCGGCGATCGATCCGGACTCGACGCTCGATCTCACCCACATCGAGCACTACGCGGCGATGCCCAACCTGGCTTTCTTCGCCAACAGCGGCTTTCCGTTCACCAAGTACGGCGACCTGGGCCAGACCGCCCTCATCCTCCCCGACCTGCCGCAGCCGCCCGAGGTGGAGACCGCGCTCACCGTGCTGGGGCAGTTCGGTGCCGTGACCGGCGTGCCCGCCACGCGCTTCACGCTGCTGGACGCCAGCCATGCGCAGGAGGCCGGCGATCGCGACCTGCTCGTCGTCGCCAGCGGCATCAGCAATCCGCTGCTCGAATCCTGGAAGAACACCCTGCCGGCGCGACTGGACGCGGGCACGCGCGCCAGCTCCGTGCTGGGCGAACTCTCGGATGCGGGCTCGGAATGGTTCAGCGGGGCCGTGCCGCACCTGGTGCCGCGCGACGGCTGGACCGAGATCGCGGCCAAGGGTCCGCTGGCCGCCATCCTGGGCTTCGAGTCGCCGCTGCAGAGCGGCCGCTCGGCGGTCGTGCTCAACGCCACCGATGCGGCGACGCTGCCGAGCGCGGCCCTGGCCCTGATCGACGCCGGCAAGGTGCGGGCGGTGCGCGGCGACCTCGTGCTGCTGCGGGACGACACCGTGCAGTCGTATCGCGTCGGCGATACCTACTTCGTCGGCCACCTGAGCTGGTGGCGCTGGGTCTGGTTCCAGCTCCACAGCCATCCGCTGGTGCTCGTCATCCTCGGGCTGTTGCTGGGCGTCTTCCTCGCGCTGGTCGTCTTCGGCGCCATGCGGCGGATGGCGGCGCGGCGCCTGGCCCCCGATTCGTGACGTCGGTGCGCCGCGGCGCACAGCGGCGCCGCTTGCTGCAGTCCGGCGCGGGCGCCTCGCTGCTCGGCGTGCTGGCCACGGCGCTGCCCGCGGCGCTGGAGCTTGCGCCGGCGCCGGCGCGGGCGTCCCCGGCCGCGCGCGCCGTGCCGGCGTGCCGCGCCGCGGCGGACTGGCCCGCGTGGCGCTCCTTCTTGGCGCAGTTCCTGCGCGACGACGGGCGCATCGTCGATCCCTCGTCGCCGCGCGCGCAGACCGTCTCCGAAGGCCAGGCCTACGCGCTGTTCTTCGCGCTCGTCGCCGATGACCGCGTCCACTTCGAGCACCTGCTGCGCTGGACGGAGGACCAGCTCGCGGGCGGCGACCTGAGCCTGCGCCTGCCGGCCTGGATCTGGGGGCGGCGCGAGGACGGCAGCTGGGCGATCCTCGACGACAACCCGGCCGCCGACGCCGATCTGTGGATCGCCTACGCGCTGGGCGAGGCCGGCCGGCTGTGGCGCGAGCGGCGCTACATCGCGCTGTCCTCGCTGCTGGCCGAGCGCATCCTGCGCGAGGAGACCGCCGTGCTGCCCGGCCTCGGGCGCACGCTGCTGCCGGGCGCGCGCGGCTTCGCGCTGGGTCCCGGCGCCTGGCGCCTCAACCCCAGCTACTCGCCGCCCTTCCTGCTGCGCTGGCTGGCCACGCGCAGCGGCGACCCACGCTGGCAGCAGGTGCTGCAGTCGTCGCAGCGCCTGCTGCGCGAATCGGCGCCCCGCGGCTTCGCGCCCGACTGGGCGCTCTTTCGCCGCCCCGGCGCCACCCCGTCCGCGGGGCCGGCTGCGGACGGGGCGGCCGATGCCGTCGGCGCCTTCACGTTCGAGGATGCGTCCGCCGCCGATCGCGCCGGCAGCTACAACGCGATCCGCACCTACCTCTGGCTGGGCCTGACCGCGGCGCAGGACCCCGACCGCGCCGCCCTGCTGCAGCACTTCGCGCCGATGGCCGAACAGGTGGCGCGCACCGGGGTGCCACCCGAGCAGGTCGATGCCCGGGATGGCAGCGTGCAGGGCACGGGCCCGACCGGATTCTCCGCGGCGCTGCTGCCGTTCCTGCAGGCGCTCGACCGGCGCGACGCCTTGCAGGCCCAGGAGGCGCGCGTGCAGGCCGAGCCGCCGCGCCCGGATGCGTATTACGAACAGGCGCTGCGCCTGTTCGGCACCGGTTGGCGCGATGGGCGCTACGCGTTCGCGCCCGACGGCAGCCTGCTGCCGGCGTGGGCCGCTTGCGCCGATGCCAGCGCTGACGCCAGCGCCAACGGCGGCGCCAGCGGCGGCGCCAGGACCGGCACCGGCGCGGGAGCGCCGCCGTGATGCGGCGGCGGCATACGCGCTCGCGCGCTGCGTCGCGTCCGGCCCTTTGGCCGCGCGTGCGTCTGGCGCTGCGCGCCGCGGCCCTGGCGGCGCCGATGGCGGCGGTCCCCGCGATCGCCGCGGCACTGCCGGCGCGCCAGCCCGACACCGCGGCCATCGACGAACTGCTGCGCAGTGCCCGGCTGTGGCAGTCGCTGGGCCATCCCGAGATCGAGCGGCTCGTGCTGCGCAAGCTGCTGGCCGTGCAGGCCGACGAGCCGCACGCCCTGTTCCTGCTCGGCGAGCTCGAACTGCGCGCCGGCCAGATGGACGCGGCGCGGCGCGTGCTGGCCCTGCTGCGCCGCGCCCAGCCCCAGGGTGCCGCGCTGCGCGAGCTGCAGGCCATGGAGCGCGTGTATGCCGGCGATGCGCGGCGCCTGTCGGAACTGCGCCTGGCGGTGCGCGGCGGCCAGCGCGCGCGCGCGCTGGCGCTGGCGCGCGCGCTGTTCCCCGATGGACGTCCGCCCGGCGACCTGGCCAACGAGTTCGCCCCGGTCCTGGCCGCCACGCCGGCCGGCTGGGACGCCCTGCGCGGCTACCTGCGCGAGCGCATCGCCGCCGACCCGAGCTCTGCCGACCGCCTCACGCTCTACGAGCTGCTGGCCCAGCATCCGGACACGCGCCCGGAGGCGCTGCGCGGCTTTGCCGAGCTGGCGCGCGCGCACGATGTCGAGCCGCAGCGCATCGCCGGCGCCTGGCGCCGTGCGCTGAGCGACCTGGCCGACGACGATGCGGGCCTGGCCGAGCGCCGCCGCTTCCTCGATCGCTACCCGCGCGACGTCGAGGTACGCAGCGAGGTCGCACGCACCGAGGCCGCGCGCCTGGCCCGCGAGCAGCTGGCCGACGACCCCGGCGTGCTCGCCCGCCAGGCCGGCGAGCGGGCGCTGGACGCGGGCGCGCTCGACGAGGCCGAGGCCCAGCTGCAGCGCAGCCTGCTGCTGCGCCCGGGCGACGGCGAGACGCTGGGCACGCTGGGCCTGCTGCGCCTGCGCCAGGGGCGCGACGACGAGGCGCTGCAGCGCTTCAACCAGGCCATCGCGGCCGAACCCGCGTCGGACGGCCGGCGCGCGCGCTGGGTCGACCTGGCCGTGACCGCCCGCTACTGGAGCGCGCTGCAGCGGGCCAAGGCCTTGCGCGATGCCGGCGACCTCGAAGGCGCCGCGCGCCTCGTCGAGTCGGTGCAGGCGACGCAACCGGACCAGGACGAGGCCGCGCACCTGCTGGCCTCGCTGCGCGCCGCGCAAGGGCGCTTCGCCGATGCGGAATCGCTGTACCGGCAGCTGCTGCGGCGCGACCCGGCGGACCGGCGCGCCTGGCAGGGCCTGCTGTCGCTGTGGCTGCAACAGGGACGCATCGAGTTCGCGCTGGACGAGGCGCGCGACCTGCCGCTCAAGGCCGGCATCCCGGTGGCCGACGCGCTCGACGCCGGCGCGCTGCGCGACGCGATCGCCAGCGCGGCCCGCGCGGCCGGCGCGCCGCAGCGTGCCGGCCATCCGGACGCGGCGCTGCGCCTGCTCGAGCGCGCCGTGGCCCTGCTGCCGCGCGAGCCGTGGCTGCGCTACGACCTGGCGCAGGAGTACCAGCGCCTGCAGTTGCCGGCGCTGGCGCGGCGCGTGATGCACGAGGGCCTGGTCCAGGCGCCGGACGATCCGGCCATGCGTTACGCCGCGGCGCTGGTCGATGCCGCTACCGACCACGAGGACGCGGCGCTGGCGGGCGTCGAGGCGATACCCGCCGCGGCCCGGACCGACGGCATGCGCAGCCTGGCGCAACGGCTGCGCTTCGAGCGCGACCTGAGCGCCGCACGCGCCGCGCGTGCCGCCGGCGACGCCCAGCAGGACGCCCACTGGCGCGCCCAGGCGCTGGCCGAGGCGGCCGCGGACCCGGGGCGCCTGCTGCGCGTGGCGCGGGCCGACCTCTCGGCCGACGATGTCACCGTGGCGCGCAGCCTGCTCGCGCCGCTGTCCGAACCGGATGCGCCGCTCACCGACGCGCAGCGGCGCGAGCTCGCCGGCGCGCTCATCGATGCCGGTGAACCGGAAGCGGCGCGCAGGCAGATCGACGCCATGACGGTGACCGCGTCCGCGCAGCGCCTGGCCGCCCCGCCGTCCGCCCCCGCCCAGGATGATGCGGGTGCTGCCGGCGCTGCCGGTGCTGCGGGCACCACGGCAGCGTCCGGTGCCACGCCCGCGGCGCCGGCCGACGCGATGCCCGAACTGCTGTTGCTGAGCGCGCGCGCCCACCTGGCCGAGCACGACGCGGCCGCCGCCCGGGCCGACTGGATGTCGCTGCGGGAGCTGTTGCCCCCGGCCGAGGTACCGCTGCACCTGGAGGCGATCGGGCAGATGGACGCCGACCCGGACCTCGCGCACGCCTGGATGGCCGAGCTGCTGGCCCGGCATCCGCGTGATCCGGAAGTGCTGCTGGAAGCGGCGCGCCAGGCCCGGCGGGGCCACCAGTACGAGACCGCGCTGCAGTTCCTGCACGAGGTGGGCGCGCCGCCGGCCGCCTCGCCCGCCCTGGCCGCACCGCTGTTGCCGGGCCTCGCCCCGCCCGCGCCGGCGCCGGTACCCGGCAGCGTGGCGCTGCTGTCGCCCCCGATCCCGCTGCTGGCGCGCAGCGCCCCGGCCACGGCGCCCGAGGGCGCGCCCGACGCGCGCAGCGCGCAGCGCGATTTCCTGCTCGGCCTGCTCGGCGAATCGGACATGGCCGGCGGCGGCGCAGCGGCCGCGCCCGACCTGCAGGACCCGCGCTACCGGGCCCAGCAGGCGGCGGCCGAGATCGAGGCCCGGCGCCAGCCGCACGTCGATACGGCTTGGCTTGCCTACTGGCGCAGCGCCGACGCCGGGATATCGACGCTGCACGGCACGGAGATCCCGGTGATCGTGACCTGGCCGGGCGGCTACGACGGCCACTGGTTCGCCCAGGTCGATTCGGTGCACCTGAACGCCGGGACGCTGCCGGCGGCCCTGGGCGCGGCCGAGGACTTCGGCAAGGTACTGGCCCTGGCACCGAATGGACTCGCGGCCCCGGTGGCGGAGTCCGCCGAGGGTCTATCGGCCGCGGCGGGCTGGCGCGGCGACGACCGCCGTTTCGACCTGGGCGTGGTCGGAATCGGTTTCAAGGTGCCCAACATCGTGGGCGGCTGGCGCGAGAGCGCCACCTGGAACGACACCGATGTGAGCGCCGAGGTGTCGCGGCGCGTGCTCACCGGCAGCCTGCTGTCCTACGCCGGGGCCGCCGATCCGGTCACCGGGACCGCGTGGGGCGGCGTCACCAGCACCGGCCTGACGCTGCGCGCCGGGCGCGACTTCGCGCACGGCTGGAGCGGCTCGACCAGCCTGACGCTGGGGCTGCTCACGGGCCGCAACGTGCAGTCCAATTCCGACGTGCAGTCGCGCACGGTGATCGACCGCGACTGGGTCCACCGGCCCGACTTCCGCTTGAGCGCCGGCGGCCTGCTCAGCGTCTGGCACTACCAGTCCAACGACAGCTTCTACACCTTCGGCCAGGGCGGCTACTACAGCCCGCAGCGCTACGTATCGCTGGGGGTGCCGGTCGAGGTCGAGGGGCGCCACGGCGGCTTCTCGTACGACGTGCGCGCCGTGCCCTCGCATTCCTGGACCTACGAGCAGAACGTGCCCTTCTATCCCACCGACGGCGGCCTGCAGCGCCTGGCGGGCGATCCCGTGCACAGCGCCGGCTCCGGCGGCGGCCTCGCCGGCAGCCTGCGCGCCGACCTCGAATACCGCGCCGCTGCGCACTGGACGATCGGCGCGTGGTTCAACATCGACCGCTCCGCGTACTACGCGCCGACGCAGGCGATGATCTACCTGCGCTACTGGTTCGAGCCGCAGCAGGGCCCGGTACTGTTCCCGCCGCACCCGGTGCTGCCGGTGTCGCAGTTCTGAACCCGGCGCGCACGGCGCGTGGCCGAGACCGTTGCTTGATCGTGCGCGGGCATCGCGACGCCGGCGATGTCGGCGTCGCGCACCGGAGCACAAGGTCCTTACCTGGCGAAATTCATCGCGATGCATCGGGTTCGCCCTGAAACCAAGCGATCGTTCGCGCCCGTTGCGAACGCCGACGCACGCGTCCTGATCCTCGGAAGTCTTCCCGGTGAGATGTCGCTCGCCCGCTCCCAGTACTACGCCCATCCCAGGAACCAGTTCTGGCGGATCATGGAGCCGATAATCGATGCCCGCCTGATCGATGTGGCGTATGAAGTGCGGCTCGCCACGCTCGTGTCAGCCGGGGTCGCCCTGTGGGATGTCGTCCACTCGGCCCGTCGTTCGGGCAGCCTGGATTCGGCTATCCGGGACTGCCGTCCAAATGCGCTGCAGGAGTTGATCGGCAAGCTGCCGTCGTTGCGGGCAATTGCCTTCAACGGTGGCAAGGCTTCCGATCTTGGCCGGCGGGAACTTGGCGAACCCGACAACCTGGAACTTCTCTTGCTCCCATCCACAAGCCCCGCCAATACCGCCCCATTTGACGGCAAGCAGGCCCAATGGAATCGCATCGCGCGTTTCCTCGGCCGCCCGGGCGCTCTCCCGGAGTCTTGAATTGAAGGCTGCCAAGCGCAGCGGTCAAGCCTCGGCATCGATTCGGGTTTTCGAGCCTCGAGCCGCATGGCGCACCACTCCAGCGCATCGGCGGCAAACGCCGGCTGGCGCCGCTGAACAGCCCTCAGGACACCATCTTGTAGTCCAGGTCGAGCAGGTGCGGGACCAGCCAGTCGTACAGGTGGCGCACCGCCAGCGCGACGCTCTGCCGGTTCACATGCAGCAGGATGCAGTGCAGCTCGTCGAGGAAATGCATGTTGCGCGTGCGCAGGTCCGCGGATCCCTCGAACGGGGACGTGCCCAGGTGGCGCGCCTCGGTGGCGAAGTGGATGCGCAGCAGCTCGATGATCTCGCGCAGGTCCTGCGCCAGCCGGCCCGGGTCGGCGCCGCCCTGCAGGTCCTCGAGCAGCGCATTGGTCCGGACGACCAGCGCGCGGTGCTCGGCGTCGATCTCCGGCACGCCGACCGTGTACTCCTCCAGGAAGTGCAGCGGTCCGATCGCGGTGAGTTCGGCATTGCTGGCGTCGGTGAAGGCGAAGCGGCCGGCGGTGGTCCCGGCCACGGAGCGCATGGCCAGTTCCGCATGCGCGAGCAGGCGCTCGGACGAGGTGCCGTCGGTCGGGTACACCGACACGCCGATGGTCGCTATGACGCGGCGCGGCGCGGCGGTGGAGGCGAACAGGTGGGCGATCGACTCGACCACGCGGGCGGCCGTGATGCCGGCATCGTCGCGCTGGCCGATCTCGGGCAGCAGCAGCACGAATTCGCGCGTGCCCAGGCGTGCCACGGTATCGCAGTCGCGCACGCAGTTGCGCAGCGTCTCGGCGATCGTCACCTGGACCTCGGCGGCGGCCTCGCCGACGAGGCTGCCCAGCAGGACGTCGAGGCGCTCGAGGTCGATCCGCAGCACCGCGCTGCGGCGGCGGTGGCGCCGGGCCGCGGCCAGCGCGATCCTCATGCGGTCCAGCAGCAGCGGGTAGGTGGCAAATCCGGTGGTGCGGTCGAAGCCCAGGAAGTGGTGCGGCGTGCTGGCGACGGACGTCGGACCGACCCAGGGGCGCAGGTCGGTGACGACGAGCACGATCTGGTGCGTGCCCTCGACGCGGATGCGGTTGCCGCCCAGCAGCACCGGAATGAGCGTGCCGTCGGCGTGCAGCAACTGGCACCGGTGCTCGATGCGTGCGTCCTCGCGCAGCAGCGCGGCGCAGAACTCGGCCACGGCGGCCTGGTCGGGCTCGGCGACGAGCGCGAGCAGCCCGTGGCCGTCGATGTGCTGCTGCGGCGAGGTGCAGCCCAGGATCTCGCGCAGCGCGGGCGAGGACGCCACGACGTTGCCCGCGTCGAGCACCGCGAAGGCCACCAGGCCGCTGCGCATCAGCGCGCTGGCCAGGTCGTCGATGCTCGAGGGAAAGCGGGTGCGGCTCGGGGGATGGGACGAGCGGGTCAACGATGTCATGGGCGACCTTGGTCTGGTATCGGCCGGCAGGATCCGCGGCCCGCGCTCGGCAAGCAGGACGCGCGGCGCAGGCGCCGCGCGCTGCGGCCCGGGACAGCCGGGCGATAGGCGGAAGTGTCGCCAAACGCCGCGGCGCCGATGGCAGCGTAAGTTGCCCGAAGCGGCGGCTATTCCCGGGATCGGCCGCTGTGCCCGGAGCGCCGGCGCCCTCAGCGCGGTTCGACCCCGTAGCGCACGCCCAGGCGGTGTTCGGCGCCGGGCTCGAGCCGCAGCGTGTGCTCCAGCGCATTGCCGCTTTCCACGCACAGCATCTCGCGCCAGCCGCCCTGCCCGCCGCTGCCCGGCCCGAGATCGCCCAGGCGCTCGGCCTTCGCGCGCCACGGGTTCCAGACGATGGTCGAGGCGCTGCCCGTCTTGGCGATCCGGATGCGCCGGCCCAGCCCGGGATCGTCGATGACGCAGGGCGCACCGTCGTCGGCGTACACCCGGTCGACCTCGCCCTCGAAGGCGATCGGCCCGTCCTGCTGCTTGCGCCGGGCGCCGTCGACGCTGTCGACGAAGGCGCGCCCCTCCAGTCCCTCGACGCGGACCGTACCGATGTCGCCGATGCGAAAGTAGGTGTGCAGCGCCTCGCCGAGCAGCACCGGCGCGCTCCCGGTGTTGCGCGTGACGAGCTCCAGCCCGAGCGTGGCGCCCACGCGCAGGTGCAGCGTCAGCGAGAAGGCGTGCGGCCACAGCAGGCGCGTCGCCGCGTCGTCGCCCAGCGCCAGCGTCAGTTCGATCTCGCGCGCCGCCGTCCAGCGCGCTGCCCGGGCCTGCCAGCCCTGCGTGCGCGCGAAGCCGTGGCTGGGCAGCCCCGGCGCCGGGGCGGCGGACCCGAACCAGGGCCAGCAGACCGGGATCCCGCCGCGCGTCGCCTTGCCCGCGCCGTAGTGCGGGGTCTCGGGCATCCAGATCACCGGGCGGTCCTGCGCGCGCGGTTGCCAGGCCGTGAGCTGGGCGCCCTGCAGGCAGATGCTCGCCGAGGCCAGCGCGGTGTCGATGTCCGCGAACACCAGGCCGCCGGCGCCGGCGCGAAAGTGCAGCGGCACGGCCCCGGGTGCCGCCGGATCGCACAGCGCAGCCCCCAGCAGCGCATTCAGGTGCGCCGCCCGGCCGGCGGCGTCGCGCGTCGTGTCGTCCATGCCGCCGCCGTCCCAGGCACCGCTCATCGTGCCGCGCGCCCGGCTGCCGCGTCGAACTCGCTCCATTCGCCCTTGGGCGTGCGCAGGTAGTCGCGTCCGCCGCTGTGGAACAGCACCGTGCCGGCGTTTTCGGCCACCCACTCGGTGGGCGGCAGCGCGCGCAGCAGCTGCTGCAGCGATTCGCGCGTGGTGCCGGCCGGCCCGCTCTGCGTGAGGCCGGCGATCAGCGTGCTCAGGTCCAGGTAGCTCGACGCGCGGTCGACGACGAGCGGCGCGTCGCCGGCGCGCACCGGGTTGGCAAAGCCGATCAGCTTGACGGCGGCCGGCACCGTGGTGATTTCGCGCGTCGGCAGCTCGCGCAGCCCGGCGATCTGCACCGCGTCGCCGCGCAGCGCCGCGCCGTGCTCGGGGATCAACACCACCACCGTCGGGCGGCCGCTGGCCTCGATCAGGTCGAGGAAACGGCCCAGGTCGGAGAACAGCCGCTTCAGGCGCGGTCCGTAGGTCTGCAGGCTGGTCCCGGGCAGGCCGGGGACCCGGTTGCCGTCGTGCAGGCTGATCGTGTTGTAGAGCAGCGCCCGGTGCGCCTCGCCGCTGTCATGCCCGTTCCACCACTGGGCCAGCAGGTCGAAGTCGGCGCGGATGGGCGTGCCGTCGAAAGAGGTCATGGCCACCGGCGCGCCCCGGTTGTCCTCCGGGTCGATGCCCAGCCCTCCCTGCATGCGCAGCTGGCCGGCGAAATCGTCGAAGTGCCCGTCGTGGTTGAGCAGCAGCGCCGGGCGATAGCCGGCCGCCGCCAGGTTGCGGAACAGGTAGCAATCGTCCGCCGCCGTGCCGCTGTAGAGCGCGCTCTGCGGCGTCTGGCCGCAGGTGCCGTGCAGCAGGCGCAGCACGGCCGGCCCGCTGTACGTGGCCGCGGAGTTGAACTGGCGAAAGGCGATGTCGAAGCGGGCCAGGAAGGGCGCGTCGCGCAACTGCAGCAGGTCCAGGTCGTCGTCGGACAGCGAGCAGACGCTCAGCACCACGAGGTCGAAGCGCGGGATGCCGGCGCGCCGGAACGACACCGTCTTGCCGTGCTCGGCGTTGTAGAAGTTCTGCAAGGCCGCGTCCAGCTGCGGGCCCGACAGCACCGGCCCGGGCACGTCCGGGGCCGCCGCCGGCTCGCCGGCGCGCACGTAGCGGCTCTCGTCGGGCGGCGGCGGCGGCGGCACCGGCGGCGGCACGACGGCGGCGACGAGCAGCCCGAGCAGGGCCACGGTGGCAAAGCGCACGCGGTGGGCGAGCAGCCCGTACACCAGGGCCATCGCCACCAGGCCGAGCACCCAGTAGGGCGAGACGAAGCGTTGCGCCAGTTCCGCCAGGTAGCCGGCGCGGAAGTCGCTGAGCGCCCCGGCCTCGTCGATCAGGCGCTGCCAGGGCGGCAGGTAGGAGTCGTCGTAGAGCAGGGCCAGCCCCAGCGGCACCGCGATGGCGGTGCGCGCCAGCCGCCAGCGCCGCGCGGCCAGCGGCCAGGCGAGGGCCAGCGCGAAGGCCATGTTGAGCCACCAGTGCAGGCCGATCACATGGCCGTAGTACAGCGCCAGCTTGGCGAGAAAGTAAAGGCTCCAGGCACCCATGGTCGCTTGTCGAGATCGTGACCGCCGGCCTTCAGCCTTCGGTGGTCCCGCCGCGCACGGGCGCGGGCTCGCCCCAGGCCGCCACCCCCCGGCGCACGGCGCGCACCGCCGAGCGCAGCAGGCTGGTGTAGCCGTGCAGTCCGAGCGTCACGATCTCGCGCAGCCCGCGCAGCGGCAGGTCCGGGGCGTATTGCTCGTGCCAGTGCGTCCAGGCATCGGCACGCCCGAACGTGCACTCGATCAGGCGCTCCTGCTGCGACGCCGACTGCTCGGTGAACTGCAGCCCCACTTGCTGGTCGCGCCGGGCCGTGACGCGCGCCTGGAACGCGTACTCCCGGTCGCCGGACTCGAGCGTCACCTGCAGCGCGGTGCCCGGTTCCAGGTGGATGGTCTCGGCCAGCTCCACGCCCAGGCCGTTGAGCGAGTAGTTGAGCGTGTGGCAACGCTGGGTGTGCCCGTCGGGCAACAGCAGGCCGACCGGCAGGCGCGCGCCCACGCGGTGGAAGTTGCGCACCTGGCGGCGTTCGTGCGCGACCCCGATGGCCGCGCCCAGTATCAGCAGGTTGAACGCCGTCCACAGCAGGTTGAGCACCACCGTACCGGCCTCGAAGCGGTTCCAGTACACGAGGCGGAACAGCCCGATGCCCAGCCCGATGCCGTTGAGCACGATCAGGCCGAAATACGGGCGCGAGATGCTCCAGTCGAAATGGGTGCGGCTGACCCGGCCGCCCTTGGCCGTGACGTTGAAGCGGCCGACGCGCGGATTGATGAAGGCCAGGGTCGTCGGCACGGTGATGTACCAGGCCAGCACGGTCTCGTAGACCTCGGCCCAGAACGAATGGCGGTAGGCGCCCTGCATGCGCGCCGTGGTGATGTGCGGCAGCACCAGGTGCGGCAGCAGGTAGATCGCGAAGATCGCCGCCGAGGCGCGGATGATGTGCAGCTCGAAGTACAGGTAGGCGAGCGGCGCCGTCAGGAACACCAGCCGCGGTATGCCGTAGAAGAAATGCAGCATCGCGTTGCTGTAGCACAGCCGCTGCATCCAGGTCAGGCCGGGCCCGAACAGCGGGTTGTCGATGCGCCAGATCTGCGCCATGCCGCGCGCCCAGCGGATGCGCTGCGCCACATGCTGCGCCAGGCTCTCGGTGGCCAGGCCGGCCGCCTGGGTGATGTTCAGGTACGCCGTCTTGTAGCCGCGCCGGTGCAGCTTGAGCGCCGTATGCGCGTCCTCCGTCACGGTCTCCACCGCGATGCCGCCGATCTCCAGCAGCGCGCTGCGGCGCAGGACCGCGCACGAGCCGCAGAAGAAGGTCGAGTTCCAGAAATCGTTGCCGTCCTGCACCAGCCCGTAGAACAGCGAGCCCTCGTTGGGGATGCGGCGGAAGGTCTCCAGGTTGCGCTCGAACGGATCGGGCGAGAAGAAGTGGTGCGGCGTCTGGATCATCGCGCAGCGCCGGTCGCGCACCATCCAGCCCATCGAGGTCTGCAGGAACGAGCGCACCGGCAGGTGGTCGCAGTCGAAGATGGCGATGAACTCGCCGTCGGTGCGGCTGAGCGCGTGGTTCAGGTTGCCCGCCTTGGCGTGCCGGTTGTCGGGGCGGGTGAGGTAGGCGACGCCGACCTCGAGCGCGAACTGGCGCATCGACTCGCGCCGGCCGTCGTCGAGCAGGAAGATGCGCAGCTTGTCGGCCGGCCAGTCGATCCCCTTGGCGGCCAGGATCGTGGGGCGCAGCACGGCCAGCGGTTCGTTGTAGGTCGGGATGTAGATGTCCACCGTGGGCCAGTCGGTGAGCGCGGCCGGCAGCGGTGCCGGCGGCCGCTTGAGCGGCCAGGCGCACTGGGCGAAGCCCAGCAGCATGATCAGCCAGGCGTAGAGTTCGGCGCCCAGCAGCACGTAGCCCAGCGCCGTCTCCCAGCCCGGGTCGAGGTCCATCGACTGGGTGATGCGCCACCAGCCGTAGCGGCACGATGCCACCAAAGCCAGCGTGATGAGCATCAGCGTGGGCACCGTGCCCGGCGTGTTGCGCACGTGGATCGCCAGCACGATCAGTCCGACGCCGAAGACCAGTTGCGCGCCCCAGTTGAGCGGCGTGGTCACCGCCAGCCAGAAGATGAACGCGCAGCAGAGCAGGCCGGCCAGGCGCACGCCGCGCAGCGCCAGGGCCGGCGCGTCGGCGCTGTCCTCGAGCCAGTTGCCCAGTTCGATGTGGTTGATCCGCGGCACGCGCTCCACCGCGGCCGGCCAGGCACGTGCCAGCAAGCGCGCCACCGCGCCGGCCAGGTGGCGCGCCCAGGCGGGGCGCCGCCCCGGGCGGCCCGCCGGCGCGGGCAGGAACAGCCGGATGCCCCACTGGCCCGGGCGGTCCAGGGCATCGACGTCCAGCCCGCTCGCCAGGCGCACCATGACCCAGCCGAGCACGCGCGCGGCGGCGCCCGGCCGCTGCTGCGCGGGCCGCAGGAACAGGCGCAGCAGCCAAAGGCGCGCTCGTTCGGGTTGCTCGACTTCCAGCGCGCGGGCGCCAAACGCCAGAAGCCTAGACCACATTACTGCCGGTACGCGGTTCCTTCATGGTCCGGCATTGTCGCTGAATCCAGCGTAAAAGCCCATTGAGGTCATGGACGACCTGCGCATGGGCGGCATGGTCTTCGGGGGCGATGCGCCGCGCGAAGGCCGCGGGGATCGCCTCGTCGCGGTGGATCGGATAGGGCGAGAGCCGCTCGCCCAGGCGCTCGTAGAGCAGCGCGACGACGTCGGCCTGCAGCGTGCGCCCCGGCTCGAACGCGTTGACCGCCACCAGCACCGGCTTGTCCTCGAGCATGTCCAGCGCGCTGTCGAGCAGGGCCATCGCGGTGCCGTCGGCGTGCAGCAGGAGCAGCGTCGCATCGGCGGCGCGCGCGGCCTGGCGCGCCAGCACCGAGGGCGCGCGCGGCGTGTCGATGAAGGTCCAGCCGTCCGCCGGCCGCGCCAGCGTGTCCAGGCGCGCGTAGAGCCAGTCGGGTTCGACGATCAGGCGCCGCTCCCAGTCGACCAGGCCCGGCGCGTCCATCGCGCCGAACGGCAGCACCAGCGTGCCGTCGCTCGCCGCCAGGGCGGCCGTGTTCCACGCTTGCCCGGCCGCGGCCCGGCTCGCCAGGCCCTCGGCCGGAGGGTGCTCGGCGCCAAAATGCAGGGCCAGCAGGTTCTGCGGATCGAATTCCGTCGCCAGCGCCCACTGGCCGCTGCGCGAGGCCAGGCGCGCCAGGCACGCCGTCAAGGTGCTGCGGCCGGTGCCGCCCGCGGGCGACACGATGGCGATGGAGGGCATGTCGGCCTTGCGCTGCGGCCTAGCGGCGCTCGCCGCGCTGCGCCGACAGGTCCAGCGGGCGTACGCAGCGCAGTGCCTGGCCGTCGGGCAGTCCGCCACGGCCAGGGCGCGCGAGCCGGCGCGCGAGCGCTCCGCCGCCGGCCACGACCGACGCCAGCAGCGCGCCGCTCAGCAGGGATTCAAGGAAGAGTTGCATCATTTTGATCACCGTTAAGCGTGGATCGTCGTGGATCGACGGGAATATTCGGTCCTGAGGCGTGGCCGGGACGAGGCGGACGGCGCTCTATGCGAGGGCCGTGCGCAACGGCAGCACGTGCGCCTGAACCCCGCGTGCCGGTTCGACGTCGCGCGTGGGCAGCACCGTGGCTTGCACCGTGGCCAGCACCGGGGCGGTACGCGGCGCGAGCGCCTTGGCCGCGCCGATGCCGAGCAGGATCGCCGAGTAGTCCACCGGGGCGTGCTCGCTGGCCAGGCGCAGTTGCACGAGCGCGTCGCGCTGCGAGGACTCGTCCGGGTCGATGCGCACGTGGTGGGCCAGTTCGGAGCAGGGCAGGCTGAACAGCGCGTCGAGCGCCGGGACCACGTCGTCGGCCGCGCAGCCGAACAGGAACAGATAGAGCCCGTGCGCGTCGGCGGTGACGAGGTCGCCGTGGCGGCGCGGATTGCAGGCGAGCAGCGCGTCGACGTGCGCCACGTGGGCCAGCAGCGGCAGGTAGACCAGGCTGTGCTCCAGGCGCGCATCGGCGTCGCGGGCGATCGGCCGCACGGCGGCCGTGCGGTCGAGCATGCGCTCGACCAGCGCGCAGAAGGCCAGCGGGGGCAGGTAGCCCTGCACCGGCTCGGGTGCCAGCGCCTGCAGCGTGCGCGTGGCGTCGAGCGCCGGCCCCTGGCCGTAGGTCTGCTCGCGCAACTCCTCGACCTGCTGCACGAGCAGCGGGAAGCCCAGCTCGCGCTCCATGACGGCGTTGGCGCCCAGGCGCAGCAGGGCCAGTTCACCGTTGCGGCGCATCGCGGCGTCGGTCTCGCGCACCACGATCTTGAGCAGGTGCGGATGTTCGCTGCGCAGGCGGTGCACGGCCTGGGCCAGGGCCGGCAGGTCGTCGGGCTGGTCGTGCGCGAGCACCACCGTGGCGGCCATCGCGTCGGTGGTCGCGGCCAGCAGGGCCTCGAGGCTGGCGTGTACGTGCCAGTGCTCGGGCGTCGCCGCGGCATCGTGCAGCGCGCCGCGCATCGCGTGCACCGTGTGCGCATCCGCGGCGGTGAGGGCCGGGCCGGCGTCGAGCGCTGCGGCGGCGCGCTTGTGCCAGGCGCCGTCGGGGCGGCAGTCCAGCTCGAATCGGGTGGCGGCGAAGCGCGCCGCGCCGTGACCGGCGGTGCTGCGGGGCGATCCCCAGCGAAAGACGTCCAGCCGGGCCGCGCTGCCGTCGCGCTCCAGGGCGGCGAGGCGCGCCATCTTGCTGCGCGCCAGCAGCGGCAGCAGCGATTGTCCGCGATGCCGGGCCGGCCCCAGGGCCAGTATCGGCCCCTGGTGCTCGCGGCTGCAGCGCGCGAGCAGGCGGGTGGCCTCGGCGACCGCCGCCTCGAGCGCGGCATCGTCCGGGATGCCGGCCAGCCAGGGCTCGAACGCGTCGATGACGAGCAGGTCCTGCGCCTGCATGCCGGCGGTGACCAGCTCGCGCAGCAGGTGCACGGCGCCGAGCTGGCGCAGTTGCAGGGCGGCGTCCTCGCTCCAGCTCAGGACCCGCAGCTGGCGGCGCTCGGCCGCCAGCAGGATCTCCGGCTCGGCGAACTCGGGCACCCGGCCGGGCGCGCACAGCCAGGTCACCGCCCGCTGGGGCAAGGCCTCGCCCAGCAGCGAGCGCAGCAGCGTGCTGCGGCTCGCCTCGTCCGCGCACAGCAGCAGGGCCGCCTCGCCGGGCGGCAGCTCACCGACGCCGGCGGGCAGGCCGTCGATCGGCAGGCGCGCACTGCGGGCGTCCCGGTGCAGCGCCGCGCGCATCCAGCGCCGGATCCGGCCACCGAGCGCGGCGGGCACCGGCGGGCGGGGGCCGAGCAGGGCGCTCACGAGCGCTCTCCGGACGGCTTGCCCAGCAGCGGCCAGCGCTGGTGCGACTGCGCGATATCGCGCAGCCGCTGGACGTCGAGGTAGCGGGGCAGCTTGGCATCGTGCCGGCGCAGCATCCGCTCGACATCCCGGGGCGGCGCGCCCAGGCAGTTCCCCGGGTCGGCGGCCGAATGTGTGTATGCGCTTACTTTGTGTTCGTCATCGAATGCCGCGTCCGAGGATGTAGAGGTCCCGGGGCGCGTGTCGATGCGTGGCTGCTTGAGAGCGGTCATAGCGGACATCCGATGGTTCGACGATCGGTTCGCACCGGCAAGACACCCCGGTTCCTGCAACGATCAACGGCCTCGAACGTCCGAACTTGAGGGCGAAGTACATTCTTTTTTTAGCCCGGCGAAACGGATGCTCCAGTAAACGGGTGCAAATTCAACCCGCTGGCGGCTCCTCCGGCGGCGCAAAGGAGCGCTCGGTCCACCGGCGCACGTACTCGGGCTCGGCGGTCGAGCAGGCGGCATCGCGCACCGGGGCCTGCGGGCTCAGCTGCAGCGGCAGCACGCCGGCCCAGACCGGCCACGCCATGTCCTCGTCGTCGTCCTCCGGGGGGCCGGCGTGTACCTTGGCGGCAGCCTCGTCCAGGCCGATGCGCAGCACGGTCGTGGCCGCCAGCTCCTTGGCGTTGCCCGGCCGTACCTCGGCCTGGCGGCCGGCCAGCAGGTGGTCCAGGAAGGCGGCCAGCGCCGCGGATTTGCCCGGCTCCGGCACGATCTCGAAGTGCCCGTAGATCACCAGCGAGCGGTAATTCATCGAGTGGTTGAAGGCCGAGCGCGCCAGCACCAGGCCGTCGAGATGCGTGATCGTCACCGCCGCGCCGTGCTCGGACTGCAGGACCTTGAGCATGCGGCTGCCGTTGGAGCCGTGCACGTACAGGTGTTCGCCCATGCGCCAGCAGGCCGTCGGGATGCAATGGACGCCGGCCGGGTCCGTGAACGCCACGTGGCAGACCAGCGCCGCGTCGATGATGGCGTGCACGGTGGCCGCGTCGTAGCGCGCGTTGTCGGGGATGCGCCGGATGCGCGTGCGCGCCGACGGGGGGGCGGAAGCGGCCGGGAGGCCGGGCGGGGGACTATCGATCGTCATGGGGTCGTCAGGGTCGGCGGGTCGCGGAAGCGGTCAGCTGCGCGGATTCACAGGGGAGGCCGACGGGTACGGATCGGCATGCGCGCGCCCGTCCGGGCGATCGTAACCCGCGCCTGCGGCAAATGCGCGCAAAATGCCGTCCACGGGCAGCGCCGAACCCGGCGCCGCGGCGCGCGCGGCAGCGCCACGGCGCGGTCCGCCGCCCGCGGATGCGGTCCGATCACCACGCCTTCGAGCACATGAAGATTCTCCTCACCGGTGGTACCGGCTACATCGGCAGCCTGACCTGCGTGCGCCTGATCGAGGCCGGCGAGACGCCCGTGCTGCTGGACAACCTCGTCAACAGCAAGGCGGCGGTGCTCGACCGGATCAGCGCCGTGACCGGCGTGCGCCCGGCCTTCGTCCAGGCCGACATCCGTGACCGGCGCGCGCTCGACGAGCTGCTCGCCCGCCACCGCATCGAGGCGGTGATCCATTTCGCCGGCCTCAAGGCGGTGGGCGAATCGGTGCAGCGCCCGCTGCTGTACTACGACAACAACGTCCACGGCTCCAACGTCCTGTTCGACGCCCTGCACGCTGCCGGCGTGCGCACGATCGTCTTCAGTTCGTCGGCCACCGTCTACGGCGAGGCGGCGGCGATGCCCATCGGCGAGGACGCGCCCACCCGGGTCGCCAACCCGTACGGGCGCACGAAGCTCATCATCGAGGACATGCTCACCGACCTGGCCGTGGCCGAGCCCGGCTGGTCCGTCACGCTGCTGCGGTATTTCAACCCGGTCGGCGCCCACCCCTCGGGGCTGCTGGGCGAGGATCCGCAGGGGGTGCCCAACAACCTGATGCCGTACATCGCCCAGGTGGCCGTCGGGCGGCGCGAGCGGCTGACCGTCTTCGGCGACGACTACGCCACGCCCGACGGCACGGGCGTGCGCGATTACCTGCATGTGATGGATCTGGCCGAAGGGCACGTGGCCGCGCTGCGGGCCCGCCACGGGCAAGCCGGGACGCGCATCTTCAACCTGGGCGCCGGACGCGGTCACAGCGTGCTGGAGACGCTGCGCGCGTTCGAGCGCGCCTCGGGGCGCCGCATCCCCTACGTGGTCGCGGCCCGCCGCGCGGGCGACATCGCCAGCTGCTGGGCCGATCCGGCGCGGGCGCAGCGCGAGCTCGGCTGGCGCGCGCAGCGCAGCATCGAGCAGATGTGCGAGGACACCTGGCGCTGGCAGAGCGCCAACCCGCACGGCTACGAGGCGCCGCCGGCGGCGTGAGCCGCGCGCGCCGGCGGCTGGCCGCCGCGGCACCGCCCCGCCCCGGATCGTTTACAGTCCGCCCCCTCCACCGCCATCCCCGGGCACCGATGCCATGACCATGCGCTTCAATTTTCCGATCGTCGTCATCGACGAGGACTTCCGCTCCGAGAACGCCAGCGGCCTGGGCATCCGCGCGCTCACGCGGGCGCTCGAGGAGGAAGGGGTCGAGATCATCGGCGCGACCAGCTTCAGCGACGTGCGCGGCTTCGCGCAGCAGCACAGCCGCGCCTCGGCCTTCATCCTGTCGGTCGACGACGAGGAGTTGCCGGCCACCGAGGGCAGCCCGATCGTCGCCGACCTGCGCGCGTTCCTCGAGGAGATCCGCTTCCGCAACGCCGACATCCCGATCTTCCTGTACGGCGAGACGCGCACCTCGCGCCACCTGCCCAACGACATCCTGCGCGAGCTGCACGGTTTCATCCTCATGCACGAGGACACGCCGGAGTTCGTCGCGCGCTACATCGTGCGCGAGGCGCGCTCGTACCTCGAGGGCCTGGCACCGCCGTTCTTCCGCGCGCTGGTGCAGTACGCGCAGGACAGCTCCTACTCGTGGCACTGCCCGGGCCATTCGGGCGGCGTGGCCTTCCTCAAGAGCCCGGTGGGGCGCATGTTCCACCAGTTCTTCGGCGAGAACCTGCTGCGCGCCGACGTCTGCAACGCCGTCGACGAGCTCGGCCAGCTGCTCGACCACACCGGGCCGGTGGCCGCGGCCGAGCGCAATGCCGCGCGCATCTTCGGCGCCGACCACCTCTTCTTCGTCACCAACGGCACCTCGACCTCGAACAAGATCGTCTGGAACTACATCGTGGCCCCGGGCGACGTCGTCATCGTCGACCGCAACTGCCACAAGTCGGTGCTGCACGCGATCACCATGACGGGCGCCATCCCCGTGTTCCTCAAGCCGACGCGCAACCACTACGGCATCATCGGGCCGATCCCGCTCGAGGAGTTCCGCTGGGAGAACATCGAGGCGCTGGTGCGCGACCACCCGCTGGTGCGCGGCGACGAGGGCAAGCCGCGCATCCTCACGCTCACCCAGAGCACCTACGACGGCATCATCTACAACGTCGAGACGATCAAGGCGCTGCTGGACGGCCGCGTCGATTCGCTGCTCTTCGACGAGGCCTGGCTGCCGCACGCCGCGTTCAACGGCTTCTACCGCGACATGCACGCCATCGGCGGCGTCGCGGCGCCGCGCGAGCGCGCGCGCCGCTCGATGGTGTTCGCCACCCAGTCGACGCACAAGCTGCTCGCCGGGCTGTCGCAGGCCTCGCAGATCCTGATCCAGAACTCGCAGAGCGAGAGCCTGGACCGCTGGATGTTCAACGAGGCGTACATGATGCACACCTCGACCTCGCCGCAGTACGCGATCATCGCCTCCTGCGACGTGGCCGCCGCCATGATGGAGTCCCCGGGCGGTCCGGCGCTGGTCGAGGAGTCCCTGACCGAGGCCCTGGATTTTCGCCGCGCCATGCGCAAGATCGACGCCGAGTACGGCGCCTCGTGGTGGTTCCAGGTCTGGGGCCCGGAGGCGCCGCTGCCCGAGGGCCCGCCCCAGCGCGACTACTGGATGCTGCGCGCGGGCGAGCGCTGGCACGGCTTCGGCGCGCTGGCGCCCGACTTCAACATGCTCGACCCGATCAAGGCCACGATCATCACCCCGGGCCTGGACGTCGACGGCTCGTTCGACGAGACCGGCATCCCCGCCTCGGTGCTGACCAAGTACCTGACCGAGCACGGCATCGTCGTCGAGAAGACCGGCCTGTACTCGTTCTTCATCATGTTCACGATCGGCATCACCAAGGGGCGCTGGAACACCCTGGTGACCGAACTGCAGCAGTTCAAGGACGACTACGACAGCAACCAGCCGCTGCTGCGCGTGATGCCCGAGTTCGTGCGCCTGCACCCCCAGTACGAGCCGCTGGGCCTGCGCGACCTGTGCCAGTCGATCCACGCCATCTACCGCGCCAACGACATCGCCCGCCTCACCACCGACATGTACACCTCGGTCATGGAGCCCGCCATGATCCCGGCGCGCGCCTATGCGCGCATGGCGCACAACGAGATCGACCGGGTCCTGGTCGACGACATCGAGGGGCGCGTCTGTGGCGTGCTGCTGACGCCGTATCCGCCCGGCATCCCGCTGCTGATCCCGGGCGAGCGGGTCAACGCCCAGATCGTCAATTACCTCAAGTTCGTGCGCGAATTCAACGCGCGCTTTCCGGGCTTCGAGACCGACATCCACGGGCTGGTCAAGCGCGAACGCGAGGGCCGCACCGAGTACTGCCTGGACTGCGTGCGCGAGCGCACGTAGCCCGCGGCTAGCCGTGCACCGGCGCGGCGCGCTGCTGCTGGCGCCGGAAGACCGCGAACAGCGCCAGGTCGTAGCCGATCTTGAGCAGCGCGCAGGAGAGCAGCGGGGCGGCGATCCAACCGCCGGCCAGCAGCGCACCGCCGATCGAGGGGCCGGCCGCCGCCGCCAGGCTCTTGGGGATGGACGTGAAACTGGCCGCGGCCACGCGCTCGGCAGGTGTCACGACCGCCATCACGAAGGCGCTGCGCGCCGGCACGTCCATCTGCGACAGCGCGCTGCGCCCCAGCAGGCAGGCCAGCGCCCAGGGCAGGCTGGAGGACAATGCGGCGCCGATCAGCAGCAGGCTTGCCGGCAGGTGCGTGAACACCATCGTGTTGAGCAGTCCGATCCGCCGCGCCACCCGCGGCGCCAGCAGTTGCGATGCCGTCGACAGCAGGCCGGCGCAGAAGAAATACCTGCCCGCCGCCGCCGGCGACAGGCCGTAGCGCTCGAAGAGCCAGGTGGCCAGCAGCGCGTTCACCAGCAGGCCGCCGGCGAACGAGTCGACGCTGAACAGCGCGGCCAGGCGCAGCACCACCGCGCGCGAGGCACCCAGCGGTGCCGGCGCCACGGTGGCGCCGCCCGGCTCCAGCGCAAGCCCGCGATAGAGCCGCCAGTTGGCCACGCCGATCGCGCCGTACACCAGGAACAGCGCGCGCAGGGCGCTCAGCGGCGCCACGCCGGCATGTGCGCCCAGCCAGGTCGGCAGGGCGGCGCCGAGCGCGCCCACGGCGCCCAGCAGCGAGCCGGTCAGCGCGTAGCGCGCGAAGAGCGCCGCATGCACGCCCTCGCCCTGCGCGGCACCGGCCAGTTCGGCCTGCTCGAGCGGCAGGAAGATGCTCGTGTCGCCGGCGCTCGGATTGAGCGTGCCGACGAGGGCCACCACGGCCAGCGGCCAGAACGACGACAGGCCGGCGAAGCCCAGTCCGGTGCCGGCCATCAGCAGCGCCGCGCCCTGCAGCAGGCGGCGCTGCGGCACGCGACCGGCGCCGGCGCCGATCGCCAGGGTCATCAGCGCCGATCCGGCCAGCGTGATGGTGCTCAGCGTGCCGACGGCCAGCGGCCCCAGGCCCAGCGCCAGGAGGTACACCGGCAGCAGCACGGCCACGCAGCCGTCGGCCAGCGCGCGCAGGCCGCGCGCGACCAGGATGCGCCGTGCCCACGGGGCCACGCCCGCGGGCAGCGGCCAGCGGCTCACAGCCCCAGCGCGGACAGGCCCGGGTGCTCGTCCGGCCGCCGGCCAGCCGGCCAGTCCATGCGGCGCTGCGCCGCCGCGATCGGCAGGTCGTTGATGCTGGCGATGCGCCGGCGCATCAGGCCATTGCCGTCGAACTCCCAGTTCTCGTTGCCGTAGGAGCGGAACCACTGGCCCGAGTCGTCGTGCCACTCGTAGGCGAAGCGCACGGCGATGCGGTCGGGGCCGTTGGCCCACAGTTCCTTGATCAGCCGGTAGTCGAGTTCGCGCGCCCACTTGCGCTGCAGGAAGGCGCGGATCTGCGCGCGCCCCTGGAGGAATTCGGCCCGGTTGCGCCACAGGCTGTCCTCCGTGTAGGCCAGCGCGACGCGATCGGGGTCGCGCGAGTTCCAGGCGTCTTCGGCCAGGCGCACCTTCTGTGCGGCCGTCTCGGGGTTGAAGGGCGGCAGCGGCGGCCGTTGGGCTGGGGCGGCATCCATGGGTCTCTCCATCGGTCATGGCCACGGGCACGGTGCCCGCGGCTCAAGGGGTGGTGATGGCCTGGCGCAAGTCGCGCAGCTTGGTCTTCACCGGCGTTTCGTTCGAGGCTCCCATGCGCACCAGGATCTTCTGTCCCGCCGGCAGGCTTTCCAGGTCGGGGTCGACGTAGCGGAACATCGCCCCGGGCGCCACCACGGGGATAGGCGCCTTGGGCTCCGGGGCCTCGAGCAGGTCGTCGATCACCACCACCAGCCGGTCGTTGAAGTACCCGGTCGGATAGCCCAGTTCGCGGTACGCCTGCTGGAACAAGGGGTAGAAATGGCGGTAGGTGGCCACCAGTTGCGCCGTATCGAGCGCCAGGAAGGCCTCGATCGTGAGCTTGTAGCGCAGGGCGTTGGCGGTGCTGATGAATATCCCCTTGTCGGTCGTGGTCACGCCGAGCGAACCGGGCACGGCTTTCACGGGGTTGGCCTGCAACGGAAGCTTCTGGCGCGGCAGTGCATCCACGGTGGCCACGATATGGCGGATCAGGTTGGTCGGCAGCAGCAGGTGCAGTACGCTGGCGCGCCATCCGTCCACCTTCGCGAGCGCGGCCAGGAAGGCCGCATCGCTCTGGTCCAGCGGAGTGTCATGGTCGGCGGCCGTATCGTCGATCGGGTGCACGTAGGGCGGGGGCGCCGGCGCGGCCGGCGGTGGCGCCGCGACCGGCGCGGGCGCCGGTGCGGGCAGTGCAACGGGCAGCGCCGCCTCGGAACGATGCGTGTACCAGTAGTACCCGCCGATCGCGACGGCGAGCACCGCGACGATCGACAGGCCAACCACCACCAGCTGCGTCAGGGGTTTGCGCTCTTCTTCCATCGATGGCCTCCCGGGCCTGGATGCGTAGACGGGTCGAGCCGGGAATCTATCATCCGCCGCCGCCGGGGCGGCGGTATGCTCTTGCCGATCACCGGGGGGCAATGATGGCCGTGAGCGTATTCGACCTGTTCAAGATCGGCATCGGGCCGTCCAGTTCCCACACGGTCGGACCGATGCGCGCGGCGCGCATGTTCGCGCTCGGGCTGCAGCACGCCCAGCTGCTCGCGGCGACGCGCCGCGTGCGCACCCAGCTCTACGGCTCCCTGGGCGCCACCGGCAAGGGCCACGGCAGCGACAAGGCGGTGCTGCTCGGGCTGGGCGGACACGAGCCCGACAGCATCGACGTCGACACCATCGGGCCGCGCCTGCGCGAGATCCGCAGCACGGGGCGCCTGCCGCTGCTGCAGGAACACACCGTGGACTTCGACGAGAAGTCGGACCTGCTTTTCTATGCGCGCGAGAGCCTGCCCTTCCACGCCAACGGCATGCGCTTCACGGCCTACGACGGCGCGGGCACGGAACTGCTGGCGCGCACCTATTACTCGGTCGGCGGCGGCTTCGTCGTCAGCGACGAGGCGGCCGGCGACGGCGCGCGCCAGAAGGTGATCGCGCCCGACGCCACGGTGCTGCCGCTGCCCTTCCACAGCGGCGACGAACTGCTCGCCCTGGCGCGCCGCCACGCCTGCTCGATCGCCGAGATCGTGCGCCGCAACGAGCGCCACTGGCGCAGCGACGAGGAAACCCGCGCGCGCCTGCTGCACCTGTGGCGCGTGATGGGCGAGAGCATCGAGCGCGGCTGCCGGACCGAAGGCGTGCTGCCCGGCGGCTTCCAGGTCAAGCGCCGCGCGGCCGGCCTCTACCAGGCCCTGCAACACGCGCGGCCGGGGGAGGACAAGGATCCGCTGCTGGTGCTCGACTGGGTCAACCTGTTCGCCCTCGCCGTCAACGAAGAGAACGCTGCCGGCGGCCGCGTGGTCACCGCGCCCACCAACGGCGCGGCCGGCATCATCCCGGCGGTCCTGCAGTATTACGTCCGCTTCGTCCCGGGCGCCAACGACGACGGCGTCGTCGACTTCCTGCTCACTGCCGCGGCCATCGGCATCCTCTACAAGGAGAACGCTTCGATCAGCGGCGCCGAGGTCGGTTGCCAGGGCGAGGTGGGCGTGGCCTGCTCGATGGCGGCCGGCGCGCTGTGCGCGGTGATGGGCGGCACGCCCGAGCAGGCCGAGAACGCCGCCGAGATCGGCATGGAGCACCACCTGGGGCTCACCTGCGATCCGGTCGGCGGCCTGGTGCAGATCCCCTGCATCGAGCGCAATGCGATCGCCTCCGTCAAGGCGATCAACGCGGCGCGCATGGCGCTGCGCGGCGACGGCACGCACCACGTCAGCCTGGACAAGGTCATAAAGACGATGCGGGAAACCGGCGCCGACATGATGACCAAGTACAAGGAAACCGCGCGCGGCGGCCTGGCCGTCAATATCGTCGAGTGCTGAGCGGCTGCTCGCACTCGGGGCCGTCGTGCCGGCACGGTCGAATACTCACTGACGCGCAAATAACGGCACTCCGTTAATACTAAGAACTAAGAAACCAACGGTTTCTTTATGTCCCCGGCCGGTGCTGCGCCTCCCGGCTACCCGCTGCGCGTCCCCGGTGTTGTATGCGTGTCATAGCGGCATCCATCGCCGCGCGATCGGTGCCATATTCGCCCCTGCCGCAACGCCAGCGCGCCGCGCCGGGCCGGATCGCCCCGACGCGGTGCGCAGGATCTTGCGCTGCACCAGGAGCGGGCGAGGCCGTCGATGGATGCCGCGCCAGTGCGTCGCGCATGAGAGTACTTATTCATTCCGTTTACTGATTACTCACTATTGCCCAGAAGGAGTGGAGAGCCACCATGCGACTTGCGCCGCGCGTTGAGCTGACGCAGGACCAGCACGATTGCCTGTCGGCGTGGGCGCGCGGGCGCCGCACGCCGGTGCGCCTGGCCGAGCGCGCGCGCATCCTGCTGCTGGCCGGCGCGGGCCTGACCGACAAGGACATCGCCGCGCGCGAGGGCTGCGACCGGCGCACGGTGGCGCGCTGGCGCAGGCGTTTTCTCGCCAGCGGGCTGGCGGGCATCGAGAACGACGCGCCGCGCCCGGACGCGTCGCGCCGCATACCGCTCGAGAAGGTGGGCCGCGTGGTGGACAAGACGCGCAGCGAACCGCCGCCCAACGGCAAGCGCTGGAGCACGCGCGCGATGGCGCAGGCGGTCGGCCTGAGCGAGGCCTCGGTGCGGCGCATCTGGCGTTCCGTCGGCCTGCAGCCGCGCATCGAGGAGTCGGCGCCGGAGCGCGCACTGCGCGCGCCGACGCGCTGAAGGCCGGGGCGATAAGTACACCTTTGTCTGACGCGCGCTGTGCGGTGCGCGTCCGGCGCGCACTCGTACGGGCGGGCACGCATATTGCAATCAGCTTGCGTCGGGGGCGGTATGCGCGCCCGGTCCTCGACGAGAAGAGGCCGGCGCGATGACCGGTTCATCGAAGGTTCCAACAGGGGAGATCATGTCGCTTTTCAAAGTACGCTCTGCATCGGCCGCCGGCGCTCAGCGCCACGGGATCGTCCAAGGCTTCACGGCCATCGCACTGGGTGTCGCCGCGCTGGCGCACGCCGGTGCGGCCAGCGCGGCGGATGCTGCGCCGGCAGCCGCGCCCTGCGATCCCTACAAGAAATACGACTGCCTGGACAGCTACCTGGGCGACGGTTTCTGGGAGCGGTACTACAACTACAACGAGCTCGAGTGGGGCCAGCCGTCCGCGCCGTCCGACCCGAAGGCGCCGCCGAACCGGCGCGACTACTGGCCCGCGACCCCGATGACCACGCCGCCCATGCCGTTCACCGAATGGCCCTATGGGGGCACCACGGCGCTGGGCGTGACGCGCACCGGCTCGATCGACAGTCCGCTGATGGTGGCCATGGGCAACACCGCCCTGGGCAAGTGGATGAACGAAACCGGCCTGCAGTTCTACGGCTGGGTGGATGTCGGCGGCAACATCAGCTCGAGCACGACCAAGCCCGGCGGCAATGCGCCCGCCGCCTACATGTATACGCCCAACACGGTGACGCTGGACCAGGCGGTGATCTACCTCGACCGCTTCCCCGATACCGTGCAGAAGGACCACATCGACTGGGGCCTGCGCCTGTCGGCGATCTACGGCGAAAACTACCGCTACACCACCGCCTACGGCCTGGACAGCTGGCAGCTGCTGACGCGCAACCGCACCAACGGCTACGACTTCCCGATGATCTACGGCGAGTTGTTCTTCCCGCAGTTGGAGGAGGGCCTGATGGTGCGCGTCGGCCGCTTCATCTCGCTGCCGGACATCGAGGCGCAGCTGGCCCCGAACAACTACATGTACTCGCACTCGATGACCTACGCGCTGGACAACTACACCAACACGGGCATCCAGACCACGCTGGCCGTGACCAAGCAGTGGTTCCTCCAGCTCGGCGTCACCGTGGGTACCGAAGCCTCGTTCATGCACCTGAAGGCGCGAACCGGCAATCCGGTGCAGACCTTCGACTACAACGGCACGATCATCGCCAACCCGCTGTATCCGGACGCGACGATCAAGGTCGACCCGGGTTCGATGCCCTCGTACACGGCCTGCGTGCGCTGGAGCTCGGAGGATGGCGTCGATGACTTCAACGCCTGTGCCGACGCCATCAACAGCGGCGAATGGGGCTACAACAACCTGCAGTGGTACGGTTTCACCGCGTATCACAAGTTCAACGACAGGTGGCACCTGTCGTATGAGCTCTACCACGAAGGCGAGAAGGGTGTGCCGAACCTGAACAACCCGATCGTCCAGAGCCTGAACGCGCAGTTCGGGACCGACGGCGGCACGCCGTTCTCCCCGCTGCAGGGCATCCTGTTCAACAATCCGGACGAAGCGCAGTGCGCCAACCCGAACGTGGTCAAGTGCACCGCCGGCGCCACGGGTACGGTGGCCTACCTGAACTACTCTCCGAATCCGTTCAACAACTTCTCGATCCGCCCGGAGTTCTATGCCGACCTGCAGGGACAGCGCACCGGCGTGGCCACCCGCTACGGCAACCTCGCGTTCGGCTGGCAGCACTGGTGGTCGCCGCAGTTCGAGGCGCGCCCCGAGATCGCGTTCTACCACTCGTTCAACGCCCCGGCTTTCAACGGCAATTCGAACGCCGGCATCCTGCCGGACAAGAACAACCAGGTCATCCTGTCCGGCGACCTGATCTGGCACTTCTGATCGTTTTCCGGTGTGCGCCCGCGCCTCGGTGCGGGTGCGGAAGAGCCCTGCTTCGGCCGGGCTCTTTTTTTTGGTGCGCCCTGAAGGGCGCACGCTTGCGGGCGCGAGGGTGCGCGGGCTAGCGCTGGTTCAGGCGCGCGCCGCCGCCACCGCGTCGACGATGGCGCGCGCACGCCGTGCGCTGGCCTCGATCTCGTCGAAGCGGCCCGCCGCGATCCACTCCGCTGCCACCATCCACGAGCCGCCCACGCACAGCACGTTGGGCTGCTGCAGGTGCTCGGCCGCGTTGGCCTCGTTGATGCCGCCGGTCGGGCACAGGCCCACGTCGGGGAACGGGCCGGCGAGCGACTTGATCATGCCGATGCCGCCGGCGGACGAGGCCGGGAAGAGCTTGACCGCATCGAAGCCCAGGTCCATCAGGGCGATGATCTCCGAGGCCGTGGCCGCCCCGGGCACCACCGGCAGGTGCATGCCCGCCAGCGCCGTGCCCAGTATCGGCGGCGTGCCGGGGGTGACCAGGAAGTCGACGCCCTGGTCCTGCGCCTCGTCGGCCTGGCGCGCCGAGCGCACGGTGCCGGCACCGACCAGCAGCTGCGGCAGCTCGCGCTTGAGCACGCCCAGCGCCTCCATCGCCACCGCGGAGCGCAAGGTGACCTCGACCGCGGTGAGGCCCCCGCGGGCCAGCGCGGTCGCGATCTGCACCGCCTGGGGCACGGTCTCCACGGTCACGACGGGCATCACGCCGGCCGCGCGCAGCAGGCTGCGCGTGCGTTCCTGGCGTGACGGGGTATGCGGATGGCTCTGGCGCATGGCCTTCCTCCTCAGGCGGCGTGGGCGGATACGGCCGCGGATGCGGCCACGCTCGCCGCATCGGGGCCGCAGGAAATCGACAGCGCGCCTTCCTCGGCGCTGCCCACCGCCGCCCGGTTGCCGGCGAACAGGCTTCGCCCGAGGTCGAGGTGCGCGGGCGTGGGGCGCATCGCCGGCGTGCGCGCCGCGAACGCCGCCGCGTCGACCTGCAGCTCGAGGCGGCCGGCCTCGGCGTCGAGCAGCAGGATGTCGCCGGTGCGCACGCGCGCCAGCGCGCCGCCGTCCAGCGCCTCGGGCGTGACGTGGATAGCCGCCGGAAACTTGCCCGAGGCACCGGACATGCGGCCGTCGGTCACCAGGGCCACCTGGCAGCCCTTGCCCTGGAGCATGCCCAGCAGCGGCGCGAGGCTGTGCATCTCCGGCATGCCGTTGGCGCGCGGCCCCTGGAAGCGGACCACCGCGATGAAGTCGTGCGGCAGCTGGCCGGCCGCGTGCAATCGGCCCAGCTCGCGCGGGTCGTCGACCACGACCGCCGGTGCCTCGATGCGGCGGTGCTGCGGCTTGACCGCCGAGATCTTGATCAGCGCACGCCCCAGCGCGCCGCGCAGCAGGCGCAGGCCCCCGTGGGCTTCGAACGGCCGTGCCACCGGGCGCACCACGCTTTCGTCCCCGCTGGCCTCGACCCCGGGCACCCAGCGCAGCACGCCCTCGCGCAGCTGCGGCTCCTCCACGCAGGCGCGCATGCCGGCCTTGCCGGGCGCCATCGATGCCGCGTCGGCGTGCATCAGGCCGGCGTCCATCAGTTCGCGCGCGACGAAGGCCACGCCGCCGGCCGCCTGGAACTGGTTGACGTCGGCGCTGCCGTTCGGATAGATGTGCGTCAGCAGCGGGACGGCGTGCGCGATCGCGTCGAAGTCCTCCCAGTTGATCGCGATGCCCGCGGCACGCGCGACCGCCACCCAGTGGATGGTGTGGTTGGTCGATCCGCCGGTGGCCAGCAGCATCACCAGCGCATTGACGATCGCGCGTTCGTCCACCACGTGGCCGATCGGCAGGTAGTCCCCGCCCAGCGCCGTGTGCGCGAGCACCTGTCCGGTCGCGGCACGCGTCAGCGCCTCGCGCAGCGGCGTGCCGGGGTTGACGAACGACGCGCCGGGCAGCTGCAAGCCCATGGCCTCGAGCAGCGTCTGGTTCGAGTTGGCGGTGCCGTAGAACGTGCAGGTGCCGGCCGCGTGGTAGGAAGCCGCCTCGGCGTCGAGCAGTTCGGCGCGTGTCGCCTTGCCGGCGGCGTAGCGCTCGCGCACCTCGGCCTTGCTCTTGTTGTCCAGGCCGCTGGTCATCGGCCCGGCCGGCGCGAAGATCACCGGCAGGTGCCCGAACGCGAGCGCGCCGATCAGCAGTCCGGGGACGATCTTGTCGCAGACACCCAGGCAGATGACCGCGTCGAACATGTCGTGGCTGAGGGCGATCGCGGTGGCCTGGGCGATCACGTCGCGGCTGAACAGGGACAGTTCCATGCCCGGGCGCCCCTGCGTGATGCCGTCGCACATGGCCGGCACGCCGCCGGCGACCTGCGCCGTGCCGCCGGCGCGCCGCGCCGCGTCCTTGACCACGGCCGGATAGCTCTCGAACGGCTGGTGCGCCGAGAGCATGTCGTTGTAGGCCGTGACGATGCCCAGGTTCGGCGCGGCCGCCGCGCGGATCGCGAACTTGTCGGCCGCGGGGCTGGCGGCGAAGCCGTGCGCCAGGTTGCCGCAGCTCAGCGCGCCGCGCGCGGGCCCGTTGCGGCGCGAGGCCTCGATGCCCTCGAGGTAGGCGCGCCGGGTGCCGGCACTGCGCCGGCGGATGCGCTGCGTGACGTCCTCAATGCGCGGGTCGAGCTTCATTGCCGCTCCTCATCGTCGTGGTTCGGGGCGCCGGACCGGGCGCCGGTCGGTGCCGCTGCGGGCAGGTGCCGCGCCACGGCGGCGCAAGCCGTGTCACGGACACCAGTGCACCTCGAGCGGCGCCGTCCCGGTGCGGATGGCCGCGCCGACCGGCAGCAGCGCGGCGTCGCGTTCCTGTACCGCACGCTCGAAGATACGCCGCTTGGCCTCGCCGCGGATCAGCAGCAGGCGCCGGCGGGCGTGCATCCAGCCGCTGGGCGTGAGCGAGATCCGCAGTGGCCACGATCCGGCGCCGGGGCATCCGCCGGCGTCGAGCGCCGCGTAGGGCAGCGTGGAATCGAGCGCCGCGCGCAGGTCCGGACTGCCGGGAAAGAGCGATGCGGTGTGCCCGTCGTCGCCCATGCCCAGCAGGACCAGGCTGGGGCTGGCCAGGCCGGGCGTGGACGCGAACCGCGCATTGGCCTGCGCCACCGAGCCGGCCAGGCCCAGCGCGACGTCGGCCAGCGGCCAGAAGCGGGGCGCGACCGGGACCTCGGCGAGCAGGGTTTCGTGCAGCAGGCGCGCGTTGCTGCCGGGCGAGTCGGTGCCGACGAAGCGCTCGTCCACCAGGCCCGCCAGCACGCCGCCCGGATCGGGCAGGTGCTGCGCCAGCGCCCGGTAGAGCGGCACGGGGGTCGTGCCGCCCGACAGCAGCAGGTTGACCGGCCGCCCGGCCGCGCGCTCGGCGCCGACCGCCGCCAGCACGGCGTCGAGCACCTGCTCGAGGAAAGCGGCCTCGCTGCCATGGGCGTGGAAGCGCGAGCCCGGCCCGTCATCCTCGCCCGTGGTCAAGGCGCCCATGTCAGCGTGCGCCCGCGCCGGCGCTGTCGCGCAGCAGCGTGCGGCCCGACGCGGCCACGGCCACGGCGGCGGCACCCAGCAAGCCCGGTTGCGGATGCGTGATCAGGGCCACCGGAACCTGCGCCATGGCCTGCATGAAGCGCCCCTTGTCGTTGAAACGGCGGCGGAACTCTCCCTGGGCGAGCCAGGGCGACAGCGGCGCGAGCAGGCCGCCGGCCAGGTACACGCCATCCCAGGCGCCGTAGGTCAAGGCCAGGTCTCCGGCGACGGTGCCCAGCAGGCCGCAGAAGAGCTCCACGGCGCGCACGCAGAGCGGATCGCTGCGCCGCTGCGCCCGCGCGGTGATCTCCTCCGGTGCCAGTGCGGCGGCGGGCGCGCCGCCGCCGGGCACGCCGTCGCGGATCGCGCACAGCGCCTCGTGCAGGTTGGCCAGGCCGCTGCCGCAGAGCAGCCGCTCGTCGGAGACGCGCCCGAAGCGCGCGATCAGGTGGCGCAGGATGGCGATCTCCTCCTCGGTCGTCGGCGCGAAGCTGCCGTGTCCGCCCTCGGTGTCGAGGCCGATCACGATGTCGTCGCGTACCACCAGGGCGGCGACGCCCAGCCCGGTTCCCGGGCCCAGCGTGCAGAAGGTCTGGCGTCCCGGGCGCCGGCCGATGGCCGCGACCGGCGGCCCCAGCGCGAGCAGGTCGGCAGCGTCGAGCAGCGGCAAGGCCATGCCGACCGCGGCGAAGTCGTTGACCAGGCGCACCGAGTCCAGCGCGAGTTCCTGCTCCAGCAGCGGCGCCGAGATGCGCCAGGCGTGGTTGGTCAGCTGCACCTCGGTGCCGCGGACCGGGCCCGCGGCGGCGATCACCGCGTGGCGCGGGTGCGCGCCGACCGCGGCCAGGTAGGCGCGGGCGGCATCGGCGAACCACGGGAAGTCCGCCACCCGGTAGGCGCGGATGCTGGCCGTGTCCAGCGGCGTCCCGTGGCCGGTGCGCGCCAGCGCGAAGCGCACATTGGTGCCGCCCAGGTCGGCCAGCAGCCAGGACTCGGACGGCGCCGGGCTCACGACGCGCGCCTGCCGACCATCGGCACGTAGGGGGCGGCCTCCGCCGGCCCCCAGGAACCGGCCAGGTAGGGCAGGATCGGCATGCCGGCCGCCTGCCATGCGTCGGACACGCTGTCGATCCAGGTCCAGGCCGCCTCGACTTCGTCGTTGCGCACGAACAGCGCCGGGTTGCCGTTGAGCGCATCGAGCAGCAGGCGTTCGTAGGCGATGCGCCGGCGCGGGCTCAGCGCCATCGACAGGTCGAGCGGCAGCGGCTGCAGCTCGAGCGCCCCCCATTCGGGCGCGGCCAGGCTGCTCATCAGGTCGAGCTCGATGTTCTCCTCCGGCTGCAGGCGGATCACCATGCGGTTGGGCGTGGCGCGATCGCGGCTGGGCTTCTCGAACAGCCAGTGCGAGACCCCGCGGAAGGTGATGACGATCTCGGTGCAGCGCTCGGCCAGGCGCTTGCCCGTGCACATCAGGAAGGGCACGCCGGCCCAGCGCCAGTTGTCGAGGTGCGCGCGCAGCGCGACGAAGGTGTCGGTGGGCGCCTGCCCCGCGGGCAGCGCGAAGGCCGCCGCCGCGCGTCCGGCCACGACGCCGGCCTGGTAGCAGCCGCGCACCGAGTCGGCCGCCACGGTCTCCGCGGTCATCGGGCGCAGCGCCTGCAGCACCTTGACCTTCTCGTTGCGCACGGCGTCGGCGTCGAGCGACCCGGGGGGCTCCATCGCGATCAGGCACAGCAGCTGCAGGATGTGGTTCTGCACCATGTCGCGCAGCGCGCCGTAGTTGGCGTAGTAGCCCTCGCGCCCGTCCACGCCGGCGGTCTCCGCGACCAGGATCTCCACCGATTCGATCCATTGCCGGTTCCACACCGCCTCGAGCAGCGTGTTGCCGAAGCGCAGGGCCAGCAGGTTCTGCACCGGCGCCTTGCCCAGGTAGTGATCGATGCGAAAGACGCGGTCCTCGCTCGCGCACGTGCCGATCGCCGCCATGATCTCGCGCGCGCTCGTCAGGTCGCGGCCGATCGGCTTCTCCAGGACCAGCCGCGACGGCGCATCGAGCAGCCCCGCCGCCGCCAGGCCCTGGCTGATCGGCACGAAGAGGTTCGGCGGCACGGACAGGAAGCTCACGCAGGGGCGGCCGGCCAGCGGCGCCAGCTGCTGCGCCACGTTCTGCGGATCGGCCAGGTCGGCCACGATGTACTCGGTGCGCGCCAGCAGGTCGACGACCTCGGGCGCGTGCGCGTCGGTCCCGACCTTGGCCGTCATCGCGGCGGCCAGGTGCTCGCGGAAGGCCGCCGGCGTCAGCTTCTGGCGCGCGACGGCGACGATGCGGAAATCCGCGGGCAGCAGGCGGTCGCGCAGCAGGTTGGCCAGCGATGCGAACAGGTAGCGCTGTGCCAGGTCGCCGGTCGCGCCGAACAGCAGCAGCGTCTTGTGCATCGTCATCGGTCCTCGGTGCGGCCCAGGGGCGGCGTCGGTTTCGCCGCGCGACGGGATCGCGCACGGATGGCCCATTATGCCGCCCCGGCCGATCCGGTCGCGACCGCCGATGCGCCGCGCCGCGCACGCGCTACCCTATGATGTGCGATCACCGATACGGCGCGAGCACCAGCCACCATGACCCAGAACCCGATCCAGGCCGACCCCGGCGTGCCGCCGCAGGCCCACCCGGTCGCCGAGCGCAGGGCGATGCGCGCGATCGCCCTGTTCGAGGCGGCCAAGGGCCTGACGGCCCTGGCCGCGAGCCTGGGCATGCTGAGCCTGCTGCACCACGACCTGCACCACGTCGCGGTGGCGCTGATCAGCCACTTCGGCCTCAGCCCGGGCGACCATTATCCGGCGATGCTCGTGCGGTATGCCGACGTGCTGGCCGATTCCAACCGGCGCTCGCTGGTGCTGCTGGCCATGGGCTACGTGACGCTGCGCCTGGTCGAGGCCTACGGCCTGTGGTTCAACCGCCCCTGGGGCCAGTGGCTGGCGGCGCTCTCGGGCGCCCTGTATGTGCCGTTCGAAGTGCGCCACCTCGTGCACGCGCCCAGCGCCATCAGTGCGGCGGTGCTGCTGGGCAACCTGGCCGTGGTGGCCTACATGGTCTACGAGCTGTGGCGCGACCGCCGCCGGGGCGTCGTGCCGGTTCCCAGCTCAGCGACGTGACAGCAGGCGCAGCAGGTCCATGAACAGGTTGAGGATGTCCAGGTAGAGGCGCATCGTGGCCATGATGTAATTGGTCTCGCCGCCGTGGATGATGTCCGAGGTGTCGTACAGGATGTAGCCGCAGAACAGCAGCGCGCTGACGGCGGCCAGCGTCATCTGGTAGGCCTGCGAGGGCACGAACAGGCCGATCACGCTGGCCACGACGACGACGATCAGGCCGACGAACAACATGCCGCGCAGCGCGCTGAAATCCTTGCCGGAGACGTGCACGTAGGTCGACAGGCCCAGGAAGGCCAGCGCCGTGAGGCCGGTGGCATCGGCGACCGTGGAGGCGCCGTTGGGCGTATGCAGGTAGGCGTTGATCACCTGGCCGAGGCTCAAGCCCTCCAGCGCGGCGAAGCCGAACAGCGCCAGCAGGCCCAGCCCCGAGTTGCGCAGGCGCATGGTGACGAACAGCAGCACGAAACTGCCGATAATGCTGCCCAGGTAGGCCCACGTGGGCAAGGGGATCTCGCGCGTGCCCCACGTGACCGCGGCGGTCAGCAGCAGGGTTCCCGAAAGCAGGATGTAGGTGTTCTTCAGGACGCGCGTAGCGGGCGCTACCGCATAGTCGCGCTGTACGAGGGTGTCGGGCATGTTGGTGCTCCCTGTAGGCATGGATCGGGACGTGCGTTCGGACGGATCGCCGGGCTGCCGCGCATGGCCGGAGCCCGCGGCGCGCAGCAAGGACGACCGTACCTTTAGTGCACAGTTTAGCGGAAGCGCCGGCTTTCCAGCGGGGAAGACAGCATGGCGATGACGGCGCCGCCGCCGGGGGTGGCGGTCAGCGGGCCCGGGTTTTCCGTGCCGCTGGACGAGGTCGAGCTCACGCCGATCCGCGCCCAGGGGGCCGGCGGGCAGAACGTCAACAAGGTTTCCAACGCCGTGCACCTGCGCTTCGACATCGCCGCCTCGTCGCTGCCCGATGAGCTGCGCGCGCGCCTGCGCCAGCTCGGCGACCAGCGCATCAGCAAGGACGGCGTCGTGGTCATCAAGGCGCAGGAATTCCGCAGCCTGGAAAAGAACCGCCAGGAGGCCCTGCGCCGGCTGCAGCAGATGATCACGGCGGCCGCGGTGGTGCCCAAGCCGCGCCGCGCCACCCGGCCCAGCCGCAGCGCCGTCGCGCGTCGCCTCGACGGCAAGGCCCAGCGCGCCAGCGTCAAGTCGGGGCGGGCCAAGGTCCAGGACTGAGCGCCGGCCGGCGCCTCCTCAGGCCGCGCAGGCTTCGTTCCTGACCCGGCGCCAGGTATTGCGGCCGGCGCGCTTGGCTTCGTACAAGGCCTGGTCGGCCGCCTTGTAGAGCGCTCCCGGGGCCTTGCCCTCGTGGGGACAAACCGCCACGCCGATGCTCGCGCTGACCTGGACCGGGGTTCCCGCCAGGTCCAGCGGCTGGTTCATCTGCGCCAGCAGTCGCGCGCAGGCCGATTCGATCGCCTCGGTGCTGCAGGGCTGCGCCAGCAAGACGGCGAACTCGTCACCGCCGAGCCGGGCGACCCGGTCGGACTCGCGCATCAAGGCCGCCAGGCGCTGGGCCATGGCGGCGAGCAGGTGATCGCCGACGTCATGCCCGCGCAGGTCGTTGATCTGCTTGAAGCCGTCCAGGTCGACCAGCAGCAGGGCGAAGTCGCCCTGGCCGCGCCCCGACTGGGCGACCAGGCGCCGCAGCTCGTCGTTGAACAAGCGCCGGTTCGGCAGGCCGGTCAGCGAGTCGAAATACGCCATCTGCTGGAGCTGCTCCTGGCTGCGGTGCAGCTCGCGCGTGCGCCGCTCCAGCTCGGCCGTGCGCTCGGCGACCAGGCGCTGCAGCTCGCGCTGGCGCCGACGCAGGTAGAGCGTGCGCAGGTGCACCAGGCCCGCCAGCAGCGCCAGCGCCAGCGCCGCGCCCAGCGCGCGGACCGCGCCGTGCTGGTACCAGGCCGGCTGCACGTGGATGGCCACGTCCAGCGGTGCGGTCCAGGCGCCGTCCGCCGTCGTGGCGCGCAGCTGCAAGGTGAAGTCGCCGGGCGGCAGGTTGGTGTAGGACACCAGGCGGCGCGAGATCGGCGTGGCGATCCAGGCCTTGTCGAAGCCCAGCAGGCGATAGCTGTAGCTCAGGTGCTCCGGGTCGGCATAGTGGAGCGCGGCGAACTCCAGCATGAGGTTGCGTTCGTCGGCGCCCAGGTCGATCCGGGGCGCGTCGAGCACCTGCGCGGTGGGCAGCGCGCGCTCGCCGACGTGCGCCTCGGTGATCACCAGCGGCGGCGGTGCGCTGGCCGGGAGCGAGCGCTCGGGATGGACGATGGTGAGGCCGCCCAGGCCGCCGAACATCAGTTCGCCGGCCGGCGTCCGGGTCCCCGAGCCGGTCCAGTTGTCGAGCACCCCGACCCCCTCCGCGATGCGGTAGGCGCGTACCTTCAGGGTCTGGGCGTCGACCTGCGCCAGTCCGTCGTCGGTGGTCGCCCAGATGTCTCCCTTCCCATCCATCAGCAGCATGTCGACGCTGTTCTGCGGCAGGCCGTCGTGGGTGGTCAGGCGCCGGAAGCGCGTACGGCTGCCCGCCTCCGGCCCGTCCTGGATCTGGATCCCGCGCCCGAACGAGCCCACCCACAGGCGGCCCGAGCGGTCGAGCAGCAGCGCGCTGGTGTGGCCGCCGGGCAGCTGCCCCCGGTCTTCCGGATCGATCGGCATGCGCGTCGCAAGCCCGTTATCCACGTCCAGGTGCACGAGCCCGGTGTACGTGCCGACCCACAGCGAGCCGCCGCGGCCGCGCACCAGCGAGGTGACCATCGACGAGCCCAGCTCCGTCTCCAGGTGCCGGTGCACCACGGGCGGACCCTGGGCCGGCAGGCTGACCTCCCAAAGGCCGTCGTCGCCGCCGATCCACAGGCGCTGCTGGTCGAAGTTCAGCGTCCACGTGATGCTGGTCGGGCTGCGCTGCGGGATCAGGATGCGCCGGATGTCGCGCCCGTCGTTGCTGGCACGGTACAGGCCGCCCTGCGTACCCAGGTAGACGCTGCCGTCGGGCGCCTGGGCCATCGTCATGATGCGGCCCTTGGGCAGCGCGCGGTCCGGGTGCCGCGGATCGGGACGCAGCTCGCCGACGCGGCCCCGTTCCGGATCGAGTATGTCGACGCCGCCCTCGCCGACCGCGATCCACACGCGCCCGTCGGCCAGCGCGAGCAGCGAAGGGACGTTGGCGTGGCCGACCAGGCGCTGTCGATCGGCGCCGCCGAACAGCGTGTCGATCATGTGCGGGCGCGGGTCATTGCGCGAGAGTGCGGTGCTCGTGGCCACCCAGACCAGGCCGGTGCGGTCGCGAAACAAGGTGTGGACTTCGTCGTCGGGCAGGCCGGACGGCTGCCCGTCCTGGTGGCGTTCGCGCCAGGTGCGGCCGCTGGCGGCGTCCACGCGCACCAGCCCGGCGTAGGTGCCGAGCCAGATCTGCCCGTCGCGTGCCTCGGCGATCGCCGTGACCTTGTCCGATTCGAGCGTGCTGGTCGGTCCGGACTCGCGCACCGGGACCGCGCGCTGTGTCCCCGGGGCGATCACGAACGCGCCGTTGAGCTTGGTGCCGACCCAGATCCGGCCCGCGCTGTCCTCGAACAGTGTCGTGACGGTCGGCTCCACGCCGTCGCGGTTGGCCAGCGGCACGGTCGTGGCGGCCGCGCCCGGCGCCACGCGGCGCAGCAGCCCGGTGCGGGTGCCGATCCAGAGGGCGCCGTTACGGTCGTGCAACAGCGCGTAGGCGCCCCCCTTCGGGATGCCGGCGCGCAGCGATAGGGTCCGGCCGTCCGTGGCGTCGACGTGATCGACGCCCTGGTCGCTGCCCACCAGCAGGCCGTCGGCCCCGTCGTCGACGATCGCCGTCACGAGCGACGCGGCAGCCTTGCCCGTGCCCAGCGGCACGGGGATGAAGTCGTCCTTGGCCGGGTCGTAGCGTGCGAGGCCGCCGGCGGAAGTGCCGACCCAGAGGCGGCTGTGCGCATCGACGAACAGCGTGCGCACGTAGGTGTCGGGCAGGGTGCCGGGGATGTCCGGGTCGGGTCCATAGGTGCGGAAGCGATAGCCGTCCCAGCGCAGCAGGCCCTGTTGCGAACCCAGCCAGAGAAAACCCTGCGCATCCTGGGCCATCACCGTGAGGTTGGCGGCGACCGGCGAGTTGAAATTCTCGAATACCAGGTCGCCCGGCAAAACCCACGGGCGCGGCGAGGGCACCGACGCGAAAGCCGGCACGAACAGCCACGCTCCCGCGATCAGGAGCAGCGTGCACCGCAAGATTTTGCCGATCGCCATCCGTACGCTCGTGCTTTCATGAGCTGCGCGGCGCCCCGTTGCGCACGCCCTGCCGCCATCCAGCCTACCTTCGGTTCAGGGCCAAGGTACTTGAGGCGGCGCCCGTAAACCGGCGCTTTTCGGCGCATGGGCGCCGCGGCTTGGCGCTCCTGCCCTGGCGTGGCGCCTCGGCGCGCTCAGGCATCCCCGCCCGGCGCGCAGCGGGCGCTCCAGCGGCGCGCCAGGTCACGCGCTGCCAGGCGCAGCGCCAGCATGCCGGCGATCGCGCCGACCGCCGCGGGCAGCGCGACGATGGCCCCGGGTGCCCTGGGCGCCAGGGCAGGAACGCAGGCCAGCAGCAAGCCCGCCACGACGAGCGGATAGCCGGCCCGCGCGGCCACGACGACGATGTACCACGGCATGCCGAACACCGGCACCAGCAAGGCGAACGGCAAGCCCCGGCCGAGGTGGCGCCAGCTGCTGGAGTAGTCCACTTCCCCCCACGGCTTGCGGCGCTGGGACCCGAGGATGACGGCCATGGCCCACGCCAGCGCCAGCAGCGTCGCGCCGGGCGGCGCCGGCGCCAGCCACAGCGAGAGGTAGGCGGCCAGCGCCGCCGCGGCGATGCCCGCATCGGCCTGCCGCGGCATGGCCAGCGCGACGCCCAGCACCGCCAGGGCGGCGCCGATCGCGGTGTGCGCGTCGTCGGCCACCGCCTGGGGTCCCGACATCATGCCCGCCGCGACGACCAGGATGAGCACGCCGATCCACGGCCACCAAGGGCGCAGGCGTCGCCAGGGCAATCGTCCGAGCCGCGTCCCCGGGCGTTGCGCGAGCGCCAGCCACCGCAGCGCGCGCGCGCAGGCCCGCGGACCGACCCACCCGATCCACCCCAGCTGCAGTGCGTCGCCGAGCGCCGCGCCCGCGCCGGGCGCGCAGGCCAGGCAGGCCAGCAGCACGACCAGCCCGACGGTGGCGACCCGCAGTGCCTGCCCGTATCCGATCGTCCGCCGGAGCCGCTCGCGCCGCGGTGGGTCCAGCCCCAGCCGCGCCAGCAGCCCGGTGCCGGCCTCGTCGAACTGGCGCTCCAGCGCCGGCCCGAGCAGCGCGGCCAGCAAGGCCGCCGCGAGGCGGCGCTGCCGTTCGATCAGGGCGTGGAGCGCGAGCGTGTCCGCGTAGGTCTGGAGGATGCGCGGATCGCTCAGCGGCGGCCGCAGCACGCCGATCGCGGCGCTCAGGGCCTCCAGGCGGCGCGTGCCCAGCAGCTTGCCGGCGCGGAAATCCTCGAGCCAGGCGAAGTGCTCCTGGAGCAGGCGCTTGGCCGCCGGCGGCAGGTCCGGGGTCTGGAGCACGAGATCGGCGAACAGGGTCGAGGCCAGCGGGCGCCATTGCAGCGGCAGCGCGGCGAGCTCGCGGCGCAGCTCCGGCAGCAGGGCATCGACCGCCCCGGGCCCCCGGGCCTGCGCGTCGAGCAGGCGTGCGCACAGCGCCGGCGGCGCGGCGCCCGGGCCCGGCACGCCGGCCTCCGCGACCTCGATGCGCAGCGGCGCATCCGGCGCGGTGTCCACGAACGGCAGGTCGTGTTCACCATCGGCTGCAGCCCCGGCTCCGGCCTCGGCGCGCTGCGCGCCGTGGAGCAGTCGGTCGTAGGCTTCGCGCAGCGACTGGTAGGCCACCGCGTCGTCGTCGGGCCGGGCATGCCGCAGCGCCCGGGCATAGGCGCGTTTGATGATCCGTGCGTCCTGCGTGGGACCCTCGAGGCCCAGGCGCTGCCAGTCGAACATCGGGCGCCCGTGCCGCCGTCAGAAGCGGAATCCGCCGTCGATGCCGTCCAGCGCGGTGCGCAGCTCGAACTGCGCCGCGCGCACCGTGTGCGGGTCCTGGGTTTCGAGCGCCGCCTCGAAGCGCGTCAGCCAGGCCTGGACCTCGGTCCTTGCCGCGCCCAGGCGGTCCTCGTACAGGCGCTTGGCCCGTTCGATCAGAAAGCGGTTCTCCTCCTCCTCGCGCGGGTGGCGCTTGAGCTCGCGCAGCTTCTCCAGGGCGGCGGCGACCTGGGCCTCGCTCAAGCGGGTCGACGCGTTGCGTATCAGGCTGCGCGCGCTGCCCCCGGCGAGCAGGTCGTGCGCCTCGACCTCGAGCAGGCCATTGGCGTCGTAGGTGAAGCGCACCTCGATGCTCGCCTTGCCGGCCGCGGCTGCGGGCACGTCGACGTCCAGCCAGCCCAGGTGCAGGTTCTCCGAGCCGATCGGCGACTCGCCCTGGCGCACGTCCAGGCGGATGGCGGTCTGGTCGTCCTTGACCGTGCTGTAGCGCTTCATGCGCGACACGGGCACCGGCGTGTTGCGTTCGATGATCGGCGAGAAGCGGTCGTCCACCCACTGCGCGCCGACGTGCTCGATCACCACCACGCCCAGCGAGTAGGGCATCACGTCGGTCAGCACCACGTCGTCGAGGGCGGCATCGCGCGCCTTGAGTCCGGCCTGGATCGCCGCGCCCTGGGCGATCGCCAGGTCCGGATCGATGGTCCGCAGCGGCAGCCGCTGGAACAGGCGCGCCGCCAGCTGCCGGATCATCGGCATGCGCGTCGCCCCGCCCACCAGCACCACTTCGTCGAGCGCGTGCGCCTGGATGCGGGCATCGCCCAGCGCGCGCTCGATCGGCCGGCGCAGGCGCTGCAGCAGCTCCGCCGCGGCGTGCTCGAACTCGGCGCGGGTGAGCGTGCAGCAGAGGCGCCGGCCGTCGTGCAGCAGGCTCATCCGCGTGTCCTCGCGCTCGCTCAGGTCGCGCTTGGCCTGCTCGGCGGCACGCCACCAGGCGCCGCTGTGCAGCAGGGCCTCGCGTCCGGCCGCGTCGAGGCCGGGGCAGCGCTCGACGAACAGCGTGCCCAGCGCCTGGACGAAATCCTCGCCGCCCAGGCGCGTATCGCCGGCGCTGGCGCGTACCTCGACCACGCCGTCGAAGTACTCGAGCACCGACACGTCGAAGGTGCCGCCGCCCAGGTCGAAGACGAGGAAGGTGCTGTGGTCGCTGCGCTCCTGCAGCCCGTAGGCCAGGCCGGCGGCGGTGGGCTCGTTGAGCAGACGCTCGACCTTCAGCCCGGCGATTTCGCCGGCGGCGCGGGTCGCCCGGCGCTGCTCCTCGTTGAAGTAGGCCGGTACCGTGATGATGGCTTCGGTGACCGGCGTGCCCAGGAAGGCCTCGGCATCGGCCTTGAGCGACTGCAGGACGAGCGCCGAGAGCTCCTCGGGGCGGAAGCGGCGCTTGCCCAGAGCGATCTCGCGGTCGGTACCCATCCAGCGCTTGAAGGCCTGTGCACTCTGCCGCGGATGCAGCGCGGCGCGTTCCCGCGCTGCGAGGCCGACCAGCACGCGTCCGGTGTCGTCGACGCTGACGGCCGAGGGCGTCAGGTAGTCGCCCAGCCGATTGCGGATCAGTTCCGGCCGCCCATCGCGAAAGACGCCGATCAGGCTGTTGGTCGTTCCGAGGTCGATACCGACGAGCATGATGCGGGCGCCGAGTTCAAAGAACCGATTCGAGGATAGCAGCGCCGATGCCCCGGCGCGCGCCGGTATCGGGGCCCCACGTAATCGTCGAGGCTGCCGGCTACGGCTGCTCGGCCAGCGATTCGCCTATCGCGTTGACGACGGAGTCGATCTGCGCGCGCTCGGCGATGAAGTGCGGCGCCAGTTGCAGCGTGTCGCCGGCGTAGCGCACGTAGAAGCCCTTGGCCCACAGGCGCAGCGCGACCTCGAACGGGCGCCGGGCCGGCTCCCCGGGCATCGCGGCCAGCGTGATGCCGGCGGCCAGGCCGAAGTTGCGGATGTCCGTGACGTGGCGCACGCCCTTGAGGCCGTGCACCGCGTTCTCCAGGTACGGTGCGAGTTCGCGCACCCGCTCGAACGCGTTCTCCTGCTCCAGCAGGTCCATGCCGACCATCGCCGCGGCGCAGGCCACCGGGTGCGCCGAATACGTGTAGCCATGGGGGAACTCCACCGCGTAGGCGGGGCCGCCGGCGTCCATGAAGGCCTGGTAGATCTTGCCGCTGGCGACGACCCCGCCCAGCGGCACCGTGCCGTTGGTGATCTGCTTGGCGAAATTGAGGATGTCCGGGCGCACGCCGAAGACCTCGGCGGCCGTCCAGCCGCCCGAGCGGCCGAAGGCGGAGATCACCTCGTCGAAGATGAGCAGGATGTCGTGCTGGTCGCAGATCTGCCGCAGCCGCTGCAGGTAGCCCTTCGGCGGCACGATGATGCCCGAGGCGCCCGACCAGGGCTCGACGATGAGCGCGGCGATGTTCGAGGCATCGTGCAGGGCGATCAGGTCGAGCAGCTCGTCGGCCAGATGGGCGCCGGTCTCGGGCATGCCGCGGCTGAAGTTGTTCTCCGGCAGCATCGTATGGCGAAGGTGGTCGGCGCTGATGCCCTCGCCGAACAGCTTGCGGTTGGCCGGCAGGCCGCCGACGCTCGTGCCGCCGTAGTTGACGCCGTGGTAGCCCTTGACGCGGCCGATCAGGCGCGTCTTGCTGCCCTGGCCCTTGACGCGCCAGTAGGCGCGCGCCATCTTCAGGGCCGTGTCCGCCGCCTCCGAGCCCGAGCACACGAAGAACACGTGGTCCAGGCCCTCGGGCATGTGTTCGACGACGCGCTCGGCCAGCTGGAACGAGAGCGGGTGGCCGAACTGGAACGACGGGGCGTAGTCGAGGGTCTCGAGCTGCTGGCCGACCGCGCGCGCGATCTCCTTGCGCCCGTGGCCCAGCCCGGTGGTCCACAGCCCCGACAGACCATCGAGTATCTGGCGGCCGTCGGCATCGCGGTAATAGCAGCCCTGGCCGGACACCAGCATGCGCGGGTCCTGCTTGAACTGGCGGTTGCCCGTGATGGGCATCCAGTGCGCCTTCAACTGCGCTTGCGTCGGCCGGCCGGCGGCGTCCGGGAGTGGGCTGCGGTCCATGAACCGTCTCCAGGGTGGAATAGTGATATTTTCGGCAGAAAAATTGTGCTTATAACCTTTATTCTAGCGCGGTAAGGCGGTCCCCGGATTGGAACCACCATGGTGTCCCTGAGCGCGGCCCCGGCCGCCACCCCGGCCCATCGCTCGTTCGCGGCGATGCGCCACCCGGGCTACCGGGCGTACTTCGTCACCTACGTGCTGGCCATGATGGCCGACAACATCGAGCACGTGATCAGCTACTGGATGGCCTTCCAGAAGTTCCATTCGGCGGCCCTGGGCGGCTTCGCCGTGCTGTCGCACTGGCTGCCCTTCCTGCTGTTCTCGGTGCCGGTGGGCGGCCTCGCCGACCGCTTCGATCCGCGCCGCATCATCCAGGTCGGGATGCTGCTGTTCATCACCGCCTCGCTGGGCTGGGGCTACTTCTTCATCACGGACTCGCTGCAGATCTGGCACGCGATGCTGCTGCTGGTGCTGCACGGCTGCGCCGGCGTGCTCTGGCAGACCTCGAGCCAGCTGCTGCTGCACGACATCGTTCCGCGCGCCGAACTGCAGAGCGCGATCCGCATGAACGCCACCGCGCGCTACCTGGGCATCCTCGTCGGGCCGGCGGTCGGCGCGGCGATGATGCTGGCCCTCGGGCCGACCCGCGGCATCTTCCTCAACACCGCGTACTACCTGCCGCTTCTGCTGTGGCTGTGGAAGGCCCCGTACGGACCGCGATTCCGCGCCGGCGCGCCCGCCCCCGTGCGCGCGGTGCGCGGGCTGGCCGACATCCTGCAGACCATGCGCGACATCACCGCACAGCCGGTCATCGTCTCGATGACCCTGCTGGCCGGCGCCGCGTCCTTCTTCGTCGGCAACAGCTACCAGGCGCAGATGCCCCGCTTCGCCACCGACCTGGGCCACGGCGATCCGGGCGCGGCGTACAGCATGCTGCTGTCGGCCGACGCCAGCGGTGCGCTGATCGCCGGCTTCCTGCTCGAGAGTTCGGGCTGGCTGCGGCCGCACGTCCGCACCGCCCTGTTCCTGGCCCTGCTCTGGTGCATCGCCCTGGCCACGTTCGCCATGGCGCACAGCTACGTCCTGGCGCTGGCCTTGCTTTTCGCCGCCGGCTTCTTCGAGCTTTCGTTCAGCAGCATGGCGCAGAGCCTCGTGCAGCTCAACGCGCTGCCGGAGATGCGCGGCCGCGTGATCGGCCTGTTCAACATGTCCGCGCTCGGGCTGCGCTTCTTCAGCGGCATCACCGTCGGGCTGGCGGGGACGCTGGTCGGCGTCCACGTGTCGCTGGCGGCCTCGGCGGCAGCCTTCGGCGCCGTCGCGCTGTGGCTGATGACGCGGCGCAGCCGTTGAGCCGCCGGCGCGCCGCTCCGCGTTCCCCGCGCGCCGCGCCACCGCAGGCGCCGGGTTTAACTAAACTAGGGCGTCGCGGTGCCGGGAGGGCGGGAGATGCGCGTACGAACCGAGGCCAAGCGCGACGCGATCGTCGGTGTCGCTGCCGCCGTCTTTGGCGAGATGGGCTTCGAGCGCGCGTCGATGGACGAGATCGCCGCGCGCACCGGCGCGTCCAAGGCCACCGTGTACGGCTACTTCGGCTCCAAGCAGGAGCTGTTCCTGGCCGTGATCCGCGACGCCGCCGAGCGCCGCCTCGGGCCGGCCTTCCTGGAATTCGAGACGGGCAACACGGACACCACGGCGCCGCTGTGCCGCTTCGGCATCGGGCTGGTGGGCTTCCTGTGCTCGCCCGAGGGCCTGCAATACACGCGCATGGTCATCGGTGAGGCGGGCCAGTCGAACATCGGCTGCGTGTTCTTCGACAGCGGCCCCAAGAAGGGCGACGAGGCGCTCGCCGCCTTCCTGGCGCGGGAGATGGATGCCGGCCGCCTGCGCCGCGCCGAGCCCCTGGTCGCCGCGCGCCACTGCATCGCCCTGATGCTGGCCGAACTGCACTGGCCGATGCTCTACGGCGCGTTCAAGCGCGTCACCCGCGAGCAGGTGCGCCGGGCCGTGGAAGGCGCCGTCGAGGTCTTCCTGGCCGCCTATGCGCTACCGCAGCCGGCGCCGGCAAGGTCCGCGCTGCCCCGATGAGCCGCCATGACCATCGCTGACCCGAACCTGCACGACCCGGCCCAGGCGCCGCAGGGCCTGGGGCGCGTGGCCGGCGTCCTGGGTTTCGGCACGGTCCTGGCCATCCTCTACCTGGGGCGCGACGTCCTCGTGCCCATCACCATGGCCGGCCTGCTGGGTTTCCTGATCGCCCCGCTCATCCACCGCCTGCGCCGCGTCGGCGTGGGGCACACGGCGTCGATCTGGCTCGCGGTGTTCGGCGCGGCCGCCGTGCTGGTGGGCATGGGGCTGGTCATCGCCTCGCAGTTCGTGCAGCTGGAGGCCGCACTGCCCGAATACGAGGAGACCGTGCGCGCCAAGCTCACGGCGCTCAATGCCTTCACCGAGGACAAGCTCAGGATCCTGGCCGAGCCGGCCGAGCGCCTGATGCACCCGCTCAACGAAGTCCCCGGCACCGCCGCGGCCGGCCGCTCCGGTCCGGCGCTCGGTGCGGCGACCGCCCCGGTGCCGGTCGAGGTGCGCGCGCCGCAGGCCGGGCCGGTGCAGTTGCTCGCCCAGGTGCTTTCCTCGGTCTGGACCCCGCTGGCCTCGGCCGGCGTCGTGTTCGTGATCCTGGTCTTCGTGCTGCTCGAGCGCGAGGCGCTGCGCGACCGCTTCATCCGCCTGGCCGGCGGTTCCGATCTGCGCATGAGCACGCTGGCCATCAACGACGCCGCCACGCGCCTGTCCCGGTTCTTCGTGTCGCAGTTCGCGGTCAACCTGTCGGTCGGCGTGCTGGTGTGGTTCGGCCTGGCGCTGCTGGGCCTGTCGCATGGCCTGCTCTGGGGCATGCTGACCGCGGTGCTGCGCTTCGTGCCGTACATCGGGGTGTGGATCGGGGCGCTGTGCGCTGCCGGCTTCGCCGCCGGCGTGGCCCCGGGCTGGACGCTGTCGCTCGAGGTGCTCGGGCTCTTCCTGCTGGTGGAGTTGGTCGTGTCGCAGCTGGTCGAGCCGCAGCTCTATGGCCACAGCACCGGCCTGTCGCCGCTGTCGGTCGTCATCGCCGCCATCTTCTGGAGCTCGCTCTGGGGCCCGGTGGGCCTGGTCGTGTCGACACCGCTGACGCTGTGCCTGGTGGTCGCCGGCCGCTACGTCAAGGCGCTCAACTTCCTCGAGGTGCTGTTCGGCGACGCCCCGGCGCTGAGTCTGGCGCAGAACTTCTACCAGCGCGCGCTCGCCGGCGACGCCGGCGAGATCATCGTCGGCGCGCGCCAGTTCCTCAAGGGCAAGACGCTGGCCGAGTACTGCGACGCGGTGCTCATCCCGGCCCTCGTGCTCGCCCGGCGCGATGTCGACGAAGGTTTCATTTCCGAGGCGGAACAGCGCCAGGTGGGTGGCGCGATCGCCGCCGTGCTCGAGTCGCTGGCCGGTCCGCGCCGCTGGTGGAAGCCGGTGCCCAAGGTCTCGCTGCTGGCCCACGTGAGCCTCGGGCGGCAGTTGCGTGGCCAGCGCGAGCTGCAGACCGGCAAGTGGCAGGGTCCGCTCGATGGGCCGGCCGGTTCGGTGGTCCTGTGCGTCGGCCTGGGCACGATCGGTCACGACCTCACCGCCGAGGTGCTGGTGCGGGTGCTGCGGGCCCAGAAGATCGACGCCCGCCACGTCGCCTTCGAGGAGCTCGATGGGCCCACGCCGCCCGGCGCCGGCGCCGGGCTGGTATCGATGGTGTTCATCGTCAGCATCGACATCGCGCGCGAGCACGAACGGGTCGCCGCGGTGGCCGAGATCATGCACCACCGCTTTCCGAGCGTGATCCGCCTCGCGCTGATCCTCACCGGGCCGTCCGCGGCGCCGACCCCGCCGGGACTGAAGATCGAGGGCATCGAGCGCGCGGCCTTCTCCTATGCCGAGGCGCTGCAGATCTGCGTGGAGCGCCGTGGGGCGGCGAGTGGGCGACGGCCGAACGGATGAGCGCGCTTTGGCGCGCCGCGAGCCTCATGTTTCCGGCCGAGTATCCGAAATCCGGATATCGGCGCAATGTATATCTGCTGCGGCCGTTCGCGCCCGGCAGGCTGCCGGGCCTCTCCTGCGCATCACGGAAACGCCCGACGCATCATCGTGGAAACCGCCCTCCTGCCCTGCCCCCTCACGCCGCGCTCCGGCGCTGCCCGCGCCCGCGCCGCACGCGCGACGCGCCTGCCGGCTGCCCTCTTGCTGCTCGCGGCCCTCGTCCTCGCCCACCCGGCGCATGCCCAGCCGGCGGCTGCAAGCCATGCGCACCGCGTAAAGCTGGCGCCGGCCGCGCCCCCGCCGCTGCTCCAGCCGTACACCTGGCCCGCGCGTTTCCTCGACGGCGTGGGCACGCCCGTCGATCCGCTCTACGCCCGCATCGATGAATTCCTGCGCCGCGCGCGCGCCGACCTGCGCGGCTTCGGACCGGCGGCCGACATCAGCTACCCCGCGCGCACCGGGGTGCCGGCCGCCGCCGAAAAGCTCGCCAGCTTTGCCGAACAGCGGCCCGACCTGCAGGACGGCGCCACGGGCGGGAGCTGTGTCGTGCGCTTCATCAATTACCGCCTGCCCTGGCTGATGACCCCGGAGAGCGCGGTCCACGCGCTGCCTACGCTGTCCATGGGCGCTGCCGGAGCCGGCCTGCATTTCGATGTGATGGCCGGCGCCATCGGTGGGCGCAGCGCCGCGTTCGGTCAGTTCGTCTTGCGCTTCTAGCTCCCGGAGGGCGCGTCCGCTTCCGCGGCGACTGCTCCGAACGAGCGCGCCACGATCGATAGCGCGATGCGCGCTGCCGCGATCGGGATATCGGCCTCCTTGGCGATGAACGGCACGATCTCCTGTGCGCTGCTCGGCCGGGCCGCCAGCGCCATGTCGACTGCCTTGCCGTCCGGTGGCGGACGGCGCGGCACGATCGCCAGCTCCTTGGCCTGCCGCGCCCCCAGGAAACCCTGTACCGCGGCCTTGGCTGCCTGCTCGGCCTTGTCGTGCGGGATGCCGGCGGAGCCGGCGATTTCATCGATCAGTGTGCCGTTTTGCATGCCTGTCTCCAAAGGGGGTGGGCGGAAACGATAACCGGATATCGCACCCGGCGACCTGTCACCCATCCCATACGCAAATCCGGCGCCGAACCGGACAGCCGCCGGACCTCCCCTTTGCGTGCGCGGCGATCTACGGCGCCGCTGCCGTCAACGCGAGCGCCGCCACCTGCATTTGTCGCAGCGCGGGATGATCCTTGCCCACCGTGGGCAGCAGCTGGTCCGCCGCCGCCCGGTATGCCTGCCGCGCCTCCGCCAGGGCCCCCCGGGCGGCCAGCACCTGGGCCAGGGTGAATTGGGCTTCGCCCACCCAGGCCGAGTACGGCTTGTCGCCGCGCAAGGCCTGGCCCAGTTCGAGCGCCGCGTGCGCGTCGCGCAGCGCTTGGTCCGTGTCGCCCAGGGCCAGTGCGGCCAGCGCGCGCAGGCGGCGCGCCGTGGCCAGGCTGATCCGGGACGCGGGGCTGCTGGCCTGGATCGCCGCGTCCAGGTCGGCGCGCGCGGCGGCGTAGCGCCGCGCATCGGCGTCCATCCATGCGCGCGTGAGCAGCGCCGCGGTCCGGGATGCCGGATCCGCCCCGGACGCGGCGCCATCCATGTCCCGCAGCGCCTGCCGGTACTGCGCTTCGGCGCGCTCGTGCAGGCCCAGGCTCGAGAGCGCGCGCGCCGCCCGCAGCCGCGCCAGCAGTTCGATCGATCGGTCCTGGCTCGCCGCGGCAAGGCGGGTCGCGCGCGTGAAGTCGGCCAGCGCGTCGCGGCTGCGCCCCAGGCCCTCGAACGCGACGCCGCGGGCGTACAGCATGTCGGCCGGAGGAGGGCGGTCGCCCACATCCAGGGTCACGATGGACAGCGTCTCGTTGGCCAGCGCCAGCGCGTGGTTCAGGTCGCCGCTGTCGAGCGCCGCCATGAAGCGCGCGTAGCGGACGAATTCGCCGCGCGGGCCGCGGTCCCGGCCCAGGTGCTGCAGTTCGCCGATGACCTGGTCGTAGCTCGCCTCGGCCTTGCCGGGCTCGCCGTCGAGCGTCTGCGCCTGGGCTGCGCGGGTCTGCAATTCCAGGTGCCGGATCGGCGAGCGCCGCGCCGAACGCCCCCACGCGTCCAGGCCCAGCGCGGCGGCCCGCGCGGCGGCCGGGCCGTCCCCGCGGGCGATCTCGAGCTGTGCCAGGTCGCCGTAGCAATCGCTCAGCGACTCGGGCGGGAGGCTCGCATCCGCGGTGATCGCCTGCAGCGCCTGCGCCGCCTCGGCCTCGTGCCCGAGCAGGCCGCGCAGCAGGGACCGGTCGCAGTCCAGCTCGGTGCGCAGCGCGATGTCGGGCGAGCCGGTGAGCAACTGCTGCGCCCGGTCGAGCACTGCCAGCGCCTGCTCCGGGCCCTCGATGTCGAGCTTGAACTCGGCGACGGTCTTGAGCACCGCCGCTCCCGCCCCCGGGTCGCGCTCGAACGCGTGTGCCGACAGCTCGTCCGCGCGCGCGATCAGGCCGGCCACCGAGACCGGCTTGCCGGTGCGGCCGGCCTCGAGCAGCAGGTCGGACATGAACTCCTCGACCGCCTCGCGGTGCAGGGCCGCCGCCAGGGCCGCATCGCGCTCGCCGGCGGCGATCTGCGCCTGGCGCCCGGCCTCGCGCGCCTGCCATAGCGCCATGCCCAGGGCCAGGAACAGGGCCAGCGTCGCCGCCGTGGCGGCCGCCACCGCATAGCGGTTGCGGCCGACGAACTTGCGCAGCTGGTAGCCGCGCGAGGCGCCGTGCGCGTGCACCGCGCGTCCGTCCAGGTAGCGCGCCAGGTCGTCGGCCATGGCCTCCACGGTCGCATAGCGCGCCGCCGGCGCGCGTGCGAGCGCCTTGAGGAGCACGGCGTCGAGGTCGCCGCGCAGCGCGCGGCGCAGCCGCGGCACGGTCGTGCCGCGCAGCGCCGCCGCGGCGGCGTCGGGCGTGGCGCTGGGCAGCGCGATGTCGCCCTGCAGGATCGCCTCCTCGAGCGCCGCCGGCGACCCGCGCTTGGCGCGATACGGACGTGCGCCGACGAGCAGTTCGTAGAGCACGACCCCGAGCGCGTAGACGTCGGCAGCCGTCGTCACGGTGCGGCCGGCGACCTGCTCCGGTGCCGCGTACGCCAGCGTCATCGCCGGGCCGCCCAGGCGCGTCAGGTCCGCCGCATCGGCGTCGTCGCCCGCGAGCAGCTTGGCCACGCCGAAGTCGAGCAGGCGCACCTGGCCGTCGCCGGTGACGAGGATGTTGGCGGGCTTGATGTCGCGGTGGATGACCAGCCGGCTGTGCGCGTACTGGGCCGCCGCCAGGACCTGGCCGAACAGCCGAACGCGGGCGCGCACGTCGAGGCGGCGATCGTCGCAGTAGGTGTCGAGCGCGCTGCCCTCGACGTATTCGAGCGCCAGGTAGGCCTGGCCACCGGCGCCGATGCCGGCGTCGTAGAGCCGGGCGATGTTCGGGTGCACGAGCCCGGCGATGATCTCGCGCTCGCGCGCAAAGCGCGCGGCCAGGGCCCGGCTCTGCCCGGCCAGCAGCGGCAGTTTCAGCGCGACACCGCGGCGCACCAGTCCGTCGCTGCGTTCGGCGTACCAGACGCTGCCCATGCCGCCGCGGCCGAGCAGCCGCAGCAGGCGGTACGGGCCGACCTCGTCGCCGACGTCCTCCGCCGCCGCGCCGGACTGCAGGACGGTGACGAGCGCCGGGTCGTCGAGCTTGGGCAAGGTGTTGAACCAGGCCGCGGCATCGGTGCCGGTGGTGGCCTGCAGCAGCTCCAGCAGGCGGGGGCGCAGCCGGGCATCGGGCTCGCCCAGCGCGCGCACCCAGTCCTCGCGGTCCGCGGGCGGGACCTCGAGCATGCGGTCCAGCAGGCGGGACAGCTCCGGCCAGTCCTGCGCATCGACGTGCACTATTGATCCTGTCGACGATCGCGACCGCGATATTCGAGCGTTCTCACCCTCTCCCCTCGGGAGACGGTCGGGGTGAGGGGTTGCGCGTTCTGACAGGGGTGCATTTTGAACCGCGCAATACGGCCTCGGCGCTGGCCGGAAGCTAGCGCAGCGCGGCCGCCAGCAGCAGGCGCGCCTTCTCGAAATCGCGCCGCACCGTGCGCTCGGTCACCCCGAGCACGGCGGCGATCTGGGCCTCGGAGAAGCCGGCGAAGAAGCGCATCTCGACCACGCTGGCGAGGCGCTCGTCGACCTGCGCCAGGCCATCGATGGCCTCGGCGATCTCCACCACCTGGTCCTCCGGGCGGGCGATGCTCTCCATCAGGTCGGTGTCCAGCGTCACCTTGTCCAGGCCGCCGCCGCGCTGTTCGGCCTGGCGCTTGCGGGCGAAATCGACGATGACCGAGCGCATGACGCGCGCCGAGTAGGCGAAGAAGTGCGCCCGGTTCTCCACCTGCACCTGGCCGCCGTTGAGGAAGCGCAGGTAGCACTCGTGCACCAGCGCCGAGGTGTCGACCATGGTCATGCGCTGGCCGCCACGCAGCCGCGCCCGCGCCAGGCGCGTGAGGTCCGGATACAGCGCAGCGAAGATGCGATCGAAGGCGCTGCGGTCACCGGCCTGGTAGGCGGCGAAAAATTCGGTGAGTTCACTCATGTGCAAGGGATTTGGGCAGCGAGCGACTCTAGTCCGTGGCGTGCCCCGGGCGCAAGGGTTCGTCGGCGGCACGCCGCCTCGTATGCGGTAGACCCGGCGCGACGGCGGGCACCGCGCGCGCCGCCGATGTCCCCAAGTGGCGGGCGGATGCGTATATCGATCCATGGAATCCGCACGCCGCATGCGCAGGCGTGCGCTGCCGCAGTGCAACACGGCCACCGCGCGCCGCCATTGACGACCCCGCCAGGAGCTGATCAGATGAGCCGGTACGATGCACCAGCAAACCCGTACGCCGGGTGGGAACTCATGAAGACCTTGCCGGTTCGGCTCTTCCCGGGCGAAGACCTGCGCCGTGCGCTCGAGGCCGCGGCGGCCGGCCATGGCATCGATGCCGCCTTCGTTCTTTCGGGCATCGGCAGCCTGACCGATGCCCGGCTGCGCTTCGCCGGTGCCGCCGAGCCGCACCGGCTGGTGGGCGAACTCGAGATCCTGACGCTGTCGGGAACCCTATCCGGCGTGGCCTCGCACCTGCATGCGAGCGTGGCCGGGTCCGACGGCCGCGTCTTCGGCGGCCATGTCGCCTACGGCTGCACGATCCGCACCACGGCCGAGGTGCTGCTGGCGCCGCTCGACGACTGGCGCTTCACGCGCGAGGCGGATCCGGCGACCGGCTACGCCGAACTGGCGATCCATCCCAAGGTCACCGGCGGATAACGCGCCGCAGCTAGGCTTCGCGGGCGATGGCGGCGCGCCCGCGACGACCCCGCATCCGGAGACCCCACCTTGACCACCACCCGCCCCTCGCGCGGCCTCGACGCGCGGCAGATCGATCGCGTGATCCGCGCCAACCTGGAGCGACTGGGCAAGCCGGGGGTGCTGTCGGTGCGGCCCGGTTACGAGATCACCGGTCATCGATTGACCGGCCGGACCGCCATCGTCGTGACCGTGCACACGAAGCGGGCGCCGGCGCCTTCCGGCGCCGCGCTGCCGGCGGCGATCGAGGGCATCCCGGTCGACGTGCGCGAGGCCACGCCGCACCAGCGCCTGCGGGCGCGGGACCCGGCCGCCGCCGCGATAGCGCTTGCCTACGGGCCGCCGGAACTGGCCCAGCCCAGCTGGCCGTATGAACGCCTGATGCCCGGGGGCAAGCTGCTGCGCCGCCCGGGCGCGGCTGCGGCGGCGTCGCGCGTCGCCGAGCCGCCCGCGCTCGCCGCCCGCGCGAGCAAACCGCAGCTGCCCTACGTGCCGCCGCCGGGTTTCCCGCTGCAGCCGGTGACCGTGACGACGACGCTCACCGCCAGCGTGAGTCCCGACGCCGGCCTGGCGACCCTGACGGCCTTTCTCCAGGGTGCCACGACCTCGCTGGTGGTCGGCATGTACGACTTCACGTCGGCCCGGATCCTGGCGCTGTTCGAGCAGACGCTGGCGCCGTCCGCGCGCCGGCTCGATCTCGTGCTCGACAATCCGCCGCCCAATCCCACCCGCGACCAGACCGACACGCAGACTGCGGCGGCGCTCGCCGCCGCACTGGGCACCCGCGCCCGCATCGCGCGCGCGCTCTCGCGCACCGACACGCTGGCCAACGCCTGGATCTTTCCCTCCGCCTATCACATCAAGGTCATCGTGCGCGATGGCAGCGCCGTGTGGCTCTCCAGCGGCAACCTCGACAACAGCAACCTGCCCGACCCGGCGCAGCCCCCGGCCACGCAGGACCGCGACTGGCATGTGATCGCCCAGGACCCGGCGCTGGCCGCCCTGTTCACCGCTTATCTTGAGAACGACCTGCAGGTGGCCAGCGCGCACCAGGCCGCGGTACCCGCCGAGATCCAGCGCGCCGTGGACGATGCCCGGCTCAAGCTGGTGGAGGACACCCGGCCGCTTGCGCCCGCGCCGCCGCCCCTGCGCCCGCGCGCGGCCGCGGCTGCCGCGCCGGTAGCGGCCCAGACCTTCTCCGCGATCTCGGCGGTCATCACGCCGCTGCTCACGCCCGACACGCTGCCGGGGCAGCCGGGCACGGGCGCCTACCAGAGCCGCATCCTCGCGCTCATCGCATCGGCCCGGACCTCGCTCTACCTGCAGATGCAGTACGTGGAGACGCCGGCCGACGACGCGGCCGGTGGCTTCAAGCAACTGCTCGCCGCCGTGCTCGAGCGGCTGCAGCAGGGCATCGACGTGCGCATCATCGAATCGCTGGAATACGGCGAGGTCTGGGCCGAGAAGATGAAGACCCTGCCGGATGTCGACCTCACGCCCGCCATCCGCCTGCAGGCCAATGTCCACAACAAGGGCATCGTGGTCGATTCGCACATCGTCGTCGTCAGCAGCCAGAACTGGTCGGCGGCCGGCGTGCTGCAGAACCGCGATGCCGGGCTCATCATCGACAACGCCCCGGTCGCCCAATACTTCCAGAACGTCTTCCTCGACGATTGGAAGAACCGATCCCAGCCGTTTGCGCCCGCGACGCCGACGCGCCCCACGGCGCGTCGGCGTCGCACGTGATGTCCCCACGCCGGCGCGCCCCGCTGCGCGTCGGCGTCGCACCGGATGTCCGTACGCCGGCGCACTTGCGATCACATCGCCGACACCGTGATTCCGGTGAAATGCCGCGGCAGGCACGCGCTTTTGCGACGAATCCGTGCCCCGATCGCTGCTACGGTGCTTCCGGGGGCGCCGCTGCACCGGTGCCCATGCGGGCGCTTCGGTGCTCTTGACACCGTCCGCTCCGCCACCAGGAAGGCCAAGGTCGCAACGTGATCGGTTCGCTACGTAGTCGTTTTCGCGGTCTGCTGTCCGGACGCAAGGAGCGGTCGTTGCCGCGGCGCGGCGCCAAGCCGTCGATCGGCGCCTACATCGTCAATGGCGGCGTGCGCATGACGATCCAGGCCGGCATGAGCGACCAGCTCTGGCGCTGGCTGATGGACCAGGGCTGGCGCGAGCCCGGCTATCGCCCGGACCGGCGCTGCTACAAGGAAATCCCCGCCAGCTGGGTCACGCTGCTGATCGATGCGCAAGCGGACCAGCGCGAAGAGGTGCTGGGCATCGCGATCGCCAAGGCCACGCACCGGCCCGGACTGCGCAGGCCGCAGGGCATGCCCGCGTACCTCAAGCGCCGCTGAGCCCCGCACGCCGCCGCGCCGGGCAGCGCCGGCGCCCGGACCGCGTCCATTTCAGCTCGCGGTACCGGAATCTCCCAGGCACAGGTGCACCAGGGCGTCCTCTCCGAGCCGCGCGCCTTCGAGGCGCCAGGCCTCCAGCGTTTCCGCCACGACGCCCGCCGCCGCAAAGCCCTGGGCCAGCAGCGATGGCAGGCGCCGCAGCGCCGCATGCCGAACCACCCCCGAGCGCGCCTGGAAGGCCGCAGCGGCACCATCCAGGCGCCCGGCATCGGCCAGCCGTCCCTGGTGCAGGGCGATCAGCGCCGGCACGCCCAGGTACTGCAGCAGTTGCTGGTCGCGCTGCCAGCCGCCGATCCCCTTGCGCATGATCTGCATCGCCTCGCCAGTGCGCTCCAGGTAGGCGAGCGCGCAGACCGAGGCGATCTGCGCGTAGACCGTGATGCGCGGACTGCGGCTGCGCTGGATGATCTCGCCGGCCGCGGCCAGCGCCTCGGCGTCGCGCGCCAGGGCCAGCAGCGCGAAGCACAGGCACGCCATCTGCATCTGCAGCGACTCCTCCTCGCCGGGCTCCGTCTCGAGCAGGGCGCGCAGGCGCCCCAGCACGGACACCGCGTCCTCGAAATGCTCGCGGTCCTCCAGCAGGCCGATCTCCACCAGCAGGCGCAGGCCCAGTACCCGGCCCGGCCACGAGGGCCGTTCGAGCGCCTGCATCGCCGCGGCGAAAGCCGCCGCTTCGTCTACCCGGCCCACGAAGCGCAGGGCCTGGGCGCGGCCGAAGAGCCCCCGGTACAGGCGTTGCGGGCGGCCCAGCTCCGAATACAGGCGCACCGCGCGCAGCGATGCGTCCAGCATCACGTAGCTGGGCACCCGCCCGTGCTTGCCCAGGAAATTGAGCTCGTTCCAGAAGAGCGCTGCGCCATGCGGGTCGGCGGCTTCGGTCGCGCTGTCGAGTTCATCCCGCAGCGCCATCATCGCGCGCGCCGATTCCTTCGAGTGTCCGAGCAGGCGCAGCGCCTCGGCCGAGGAGCCGGCCAGGCCGACCGCCAGGCTCCGCTGGCCGCCGGTCGCCATCGCCCAGTCGCGTGCGGCACGCAGGTTGTCGATCTCGGGCGTCAGGAGCGCCAGCAGGCCTGCCGTGCTGAGGCTGCCGCCTTCGTCGTTCTTGGCCGACTCGGTCTGCTGGAACAGGCGCCAGATCGCCAGCGCGTGGCGCTGGCGCACGGCGGGAACCTCCTGCGCGGCCGCGAGTTTCTCCAGCGCGTAGGCGCGCGTGGTCTCGAGCAGGCGATAGCGCGGCGGCTCCCCGGCATCGACCGCGACCAGCGACTTGTCGATCAGCGCCCCGAGCACGTCGAGCACCGCCCATTCGTCGAGCGGCGGCGCGCCCGGCCGTGCGGGGGCGCCGTCGGCGTCGGCGGCCACCTGCTGCGCCAGTTCGAGCGTGAAGCCGCCGGCGAAGACCCCGAGCCGCCGCAGTACCGCCTGTTCGTTGGCCGACAGCAGCGCATGCGCCCAGTCGAACGTGGCGTGCAGGGTCTGGTGGCGGGCCGCGCCCGATACCATGCTGCTGCCGAGCACGCGAAAGCAATCGTGCAGGCGCGCACGAAGGCCGTCGACGCCCAGCAGCGGCACGCGCGCGGCCGCCAGCTCTATGGCCAGCGGCAGGCCGTCGAGGCGGCGGCAGATGTCGGCGATCGCCGCCGCGTTGCCGCCGTCGAGCGCGAAGCGCGGGTCGGCCGCGGCCGCGCGGGCCTCGAACAGCGCCATCGCGCCGAATTCGCGCAGGTCGGCCGCGCGTGCATCGGGTGGCACCGACAAGGGCGGCACGCGGTACTGCTGCTCGTGGGCCAGGTGCAGCGGCTCGCGGCTCGTCACCAGCAGCTTGACCTGCGGTGCCTGCGCCAGCAGCGTCGCCGCGAGCGCGGCGACGGCCGCCAGCAGGTGCTCGGCATTGTCGAGCACCAGCAGCAGGCGCCGCGTGCGCAGCGCACCCGCCAGTTCCTCGGCCGGCGCGTCGCGCCCGGGCAGGCCGATGCCCAGCACCTGGGCGACGGCCGTGGCCACCGCCGAGGCATCGACCAGCGGCGCCAGTTCGACCAGCCATGCGCCCTCGGGCCAGTTCGCGCCTTCGATCAGCGCTGCCGCCAGCGCGAGGCGCGTCTTGCCGATGCCGCCGGCGCCCACGAGCGTGACCAGGCGGTGGTTCTGCAGCAAGGCGAGGACCGTCGGCAGGTGGTCCGAGCGCCCGAACAGCGGCGCCAGCGCGGCGGGGATGTTGCCCGCGGACGGCGCGACGGCTTCGGCAGCGGTGGCCGGCGCCAGCAAGGAGGCGTGCGTGCCGGCCCGCGCTCGCGGCGCCTCGCCGGGTTCGTCCAGTTCGGCGATGAAGCGATAGCCGCGCCCGGGCACGGTGGAGATGACCTTGGGTCCGAGCAGCTTGCGCAGCGTGGACACGTGCACGTAAATGTTGCTTTCCTCGACGGCCGTGCCGGGCCAGACGAGGTCGAGCAATTCGTGCTTGTCCACCATGCGACCGCGCTGCGCGATCAGGGCCAGCAGCAGGTCGAACGCGCGCGCGCTCAAGCGGGCCGGCACGCCGTCGACGAGCAAACGCCGGGTGTCCCGCTCGACGGTGAAGCGGCCGAAGACGAACACCGTGTCGGCAAAAACGGCGGTCATGCGGTTCTCGTGCAGTGCCATCCTGGAGATGGGACATGCGCCGCGGTGCTGCCCGGCCCCGCAGGCGCGGTAGGGCAGCGCTGCGCCCGTGACGCCTGGTGCCGGATAGCGGGCCGCTTGCGCCGGTCCAGCGGCCGGCGAAGCGCTGGCAAATAGTAACCAAATTCAACACGGCAACGCCATGACATTCGCATTGATGCGCAGAACTGACGCACGCCCGATTAATTTCGCATTTTGAAAAGACGCGCGGCCATTACCCGGTGCTTACCCGCAAACGCAGCGCCGACGCGGGTCTGCGGCGATTACGCGGCGCATCCCGCGCCGCCACGGGCGTGTGCTTGATTTAGAAATCTTTAGATCCGCGTTAAGGACGCCGTCACACGGTCTCGCGATACTGAGCCGACTCCCCATCCTTCTCACACCCTCGGATCCCGGCACGGAAATCGGCATGTTGATAGCGTCACTGCGCAATCGCGTCCGCGTGATCTTCAATATCCGCCAGAAGCGCAAGCCGGCGCGGCGAACCGGCAAGCCGGCCATCGGGACCTTCGTCGTGCGCGACGACGTGCGCCTGACCACCGTGGCCGGGATGAGCGACGAGTTGTGGCGCTGGCTGCTCGAGCAGGGCTGGCGCGAAGTGCGTTTCCAGCACGACCGTCGCCGCTATCGCGACATACCCGCGGTCTGGGTCACGCGTCTCGTCGATGCCGCGCCCGACATGTACGCACGCATCCTCGCCGCGGCGGTGGCGCGCGCCGCGCAGCGGCCGAGCCTGCGCGTGATCAACGCTCCGGGCGCGCCGTCCAAGGCCAAGGCGAGCACCGCACGCCCCGGGGTCAGCGCGCGCAAGTAGTTCTGCCGCGGTGCCGCCGCTGCGCGCGGCGCTCGCTCGCCTGCTCCGCCGCGTGCTCCCGTGCCGTCGTGCCGTCGTGCCGATGTGCGGTCGTGCCGCGCTGCCCCGCCGTGCCGGCGGGGCGTCCCCAGTACACTCGCGCACCGATGCGCACAGGACGTCACTTCCTCTACAACCTGCTCGGCGCAGGCTTGCCCTTGCTGCTGGCGATCGCGGCGGTCCCGCTCATCGGCCGCCTCGCGGGCTACGATCGCCTCGGCTTCCTGACCATCGTCTGGGCGGCGGTCGGCTACCTGGGATTCCTCGATTTCGGCTTGAGCCGGGTCTTTGCCCGCCGCGTCGCCGTGGCCGCTGCGGCCGGTCAACTCCCGAGCGAGGTGGCGTTCCTGCGCTCGATCGCACGCCGCCTGCTGGTCGTTTGCGTGGCCCTCGCGGCCCTCGTGGGCTTCGCCTTGCCGGCCCGATGGCTGGCGGGGAGCAATGCCGCGCCAAGCTGGCTGGCCGAGGTACAGATCGCGTGGTGGTTGCTCGCCGCCTCGATCCCGGCGCTGGTGCTCTCCAACCTGTGGCGCGGCGCCATGGAAGGGCGCGAGGCCTTTGGCGTCGTCAACGTGTTCCGCGTCGTCATGGGCTTGTGGACCTTCGGTGCGCCGCTGCTGCTGCTGCCGTTCTCGGCCACCTTGCCGGCGCTGGTCGGCGGCATCGTGCTCGGGCGCTGGGCCTCGCTGGCGCTGCACCTGGGCTGGTGCCGGCGCCACCTGCCCTGGACGGCGCACCTGGGCGAGCCGGCGGTGCACGAGCGGCGCGACGCACTGCGCCACACGCTCGCCGAGGGCGCGTCGATCACCGTGAGCGGCGTGGTCGGGCCGATGATGGTGGTCTTCGACCGTTTCGTCCTGGGCGCGGTGGGGGCGCTGGGCGAGGTGGCCTTCTACGCGATCCCGCAGGAGATGGTCCTGCGCCTGCTGCTCGTGCCCTCGCTGCTCGCCGGCGTGCTCTTCCCGCGCCTGGCCGTGCTGGCGCGCAGCGACACGCGCGCCGGCGCCGAGCTGATCGACCGGGCGACGCGGGTCACGGTGCTCATGCAGCTGCCGGTGTGCCTGGCGATCGCCTGCCTGGCCCAGCCGCTGCTGTCCGTATGGCTCGGTGGCGGCGTGGCCGCGCCGGCGGCACCGATACTGCGCTGGCTGCTGGTCGGCTGCATCGTCAACACCGCGGCGCAAGTGCCCTTTGCGCACCTGCAGGCGAGCGGCCGATCGTGGCTGACCGCGCGCTTTCACCTGGCCGAGCTGCTGCCCTATGGCCTGGCGCTGTACTGGGCCGTGTCGAACCACGGCGCGCTGGGTGCGGCCTGGATCTGGAGCGGGCGCTGTGCAGTGGACGCGGCGCTGATGCTGCTGGCGACCTGGTCGCTCGACCGGCACGCGGTGTCGCGACGGCTGCTGGCCACCCTGATTCTGGCCACGGCCGCCGCCGCGCTGGCCGCCGTCGCCGTGGCACGCGCACCGGCGGCCGGTGGGCTGCTGCTCGTGTTGATGGCGGCGTTCACGGCCGGTGCGGCCGGCACGGCGCTGCGCCGGGCCGAGTTCCTCGATCTTTACCGGCGCGTGCGCGCGCTGGGCCCGGCGTGACGGCGCGCCGCGCGCGGAAGGGATAGGGCCGCGTGCAGGACTACAGCGACAAGGACGAGCGCTACTTCTCGGGCGCGCGCCGCGAGATCGAGCCGTTGCTGCCGGCGCGCGCCGAGCGCGTGCTCGAGCTCGGCTGCGGCACCGGAGCGACGCTGGCCTGGCTCAAATCGAGCGGCCGCGCGCGGCACGCCACCGGTGTCGAGATCTTCGCGCCGGCGGCAGAGCGGGCGCGCGAGGTCGCCGACGTGGCCTACTGCCTCGATGTCGAGCGCGACCCGATGCCGGCCGGCGTGGGCCGCGTCGACCTCATCCTGTGCCTGGACGTGCTCGAGCACCTGGTCGACCCCTGGGCCGTGGTCGATCGCCTTGTGCGCCAGCATCTCGAGGTGGGCGGCACGCTGGTCGTCAGCCTGCCCAACCTGCGCCACCACAGCGTGCTGTCGCCGCTGCTGTTGCACGGACGCTGGGACTACCAGGACGACGGGCCGATGGACCGCACGCACCTGCGCTTCTTCACCCGCCGCACCGCCGTGCAGCTGCTCACCCATCCGCTGCTGGACGCGCCGCGGTGCCTGCCGACCGGTTTTGCGCCCGGCACCTGGAAGCGCCGCGTCGACCGGCTGACGCTGGGCCTTTTCACCGAGTTCCTCGCCTTCCACTACCTGCTCAGCGCCGTCAAGGCGCGCGATGCATAGCACGCCGTCTGCAGGGCGCCGCGGAGGTTCAGCCCCAGCTGAGCCTGCCAAAGGCATCGAGGGTTGCCGTCTGCCCTTGCCGCTTGAGGATGACCTGGTCGCGGTTGGCGAACACCGGCCGCGCGCCGCGGCGCAGCAGGTCCTCCAGGTTGTACTTGGCCACCGGCGTCTGCGGCTGGAAGCGCTCCAGGCTCACGGTCTCCTGGTGCGGCTTTTCACCCCGGCGCGAGGTACGACGATGGGCGATCAGGTTCGACTGGTACAGCATCGTTGCCTCCATGGGCTGGCGCCGCGACATCCGGTTTGCCGCGGCGGGTGGATCGGCTTGCACGTACGACAGCAAAAACGGCGGGCAAAAATGAAAAGGCCCGGGGGCTTGCGCTCACCGGGCCTTGGCGGGTTACCGCTTGGGTGGAGGGACGCTTACGGTCCTTCACCCGGGCCTGGTGTGCGCGTGACGGTGTTCTGGTTCGGGGCATGGTTTCGCATCTCGACGGGGCTCACGAAGCGGGTGCCACCGCAGCGATGCGCGCGGCGCGCTGCCGACGCGCACGAGCGCACGCCCGGGCGGGTTCGTGCCCATCGGGATGCGGTGCTCGGAAGCGTACGGCGCTGGATTGACGGTTTCATGGCAGTCATCGAGGTATCGTGCAATGCTAAACGATGCTTTAGCAATGTCAAGTCTTTTTCGAGACCGAGGCCACCCGCAGCACCGGCAATCCGCGGGCGCGGGGCGGCCTGGCGCTCCTGGCGAGCTCGATCTGTACGAGGTCGAGCAGGCGCGCTTTGACGTCCTGCGGGTTGGCGCGGTACGCGGTGAGGAACAGCGCCACAGCGAAGCGCTCGGCGGCGTCGCGCGGGCTGTCCTCGGGCGCGTCGCCGGCCACGCTCGCCAGCGTTGCCGGCGCCCGGCCGGCGCCGCGCGCCGGCGCGCCGTGGCGCGCGTCGAGCCAGCCGGCGGGCTTGCCGCAGCGCGCCTCGAACTGGCGCGCCAGCGTGGCGCCGATCGAACGGTGCCCGCCCTTGAGCTGGCTCCATTGCGCTGCGGAGATCTGCAGGTGGGCCGAAAAGGCCTTTTCCAGGCCCAGCAGCGGTGCACTTCCGGGAGCGTTGGTGTCCTTGAACTCCTCGAACAGGAGCAGGGTGTTGCCGATGCGGATCTTGGCGAGGTCGAGCATGCGGCCATGCTAAAGCAAATTTGCGCAGGCCGCTAAAGTGGATCCGCCATTTCCGGCGGCGGCCATGCCAGCAGCTCGGCCAGGCGCCGGGTCACCCAGCGCGCTTCGGCCGGCGTGACCACCGAACCCTCGGCCAGCAGGCCGCGATGCATGCGGTCCAGCACCAGGGCCTCGGTGATGCCCAGCGCGAACAGCGCCGATTGCGCCGGTTCGGTCAGCAGCTGCGCCATGTCCTCGCACAGGTCGTAGCGGGCCGCGATGTGCTGGCGCGTTTCGACCGGCCGCGCCCGGCCACGCGGGACGAAGACCTCGATGAACGAAGGTGGTATCGGTGACTGGTTCTCGTCCTGCATGGAGTGCCGGCCGGGCTCAGGCGCGCGGCGCGTTACCGGGTTTCCACTTGATGCTGCAGCCGATCGAGCCGGCCGCCGCCGGCGCCGCCGGCACACCGGCCAGCAGCCGGTCGGTCGCGGCGCGCAGGTCGGCGCCGGTGGCCGGCGCGCCGCCCGGCCGGGTCGGGTCGAAGGCGCCGTGGTAGTACAGGCGCAATTCGCCGTCGTACAGGTACAGGTCCGGCGTGCAGGCCGCGTTGTATTCAAGCGCGACGCGCTGCTGCGCGTCCACCAGGTAGGGGAAGGCCAGGCTGCGTGCGACCTCGGCGATGCGCTCGGGTGTCTCGTCCGGGTAGGCGACCGGGTCGTTGGGGTTGATCCCGATCACCTTCACGCCGCGCGCGGCGTAGTCCAGCGCGTAGCGCTGCAGCGCATCGCGCATGTGGATCACGTACGGACAGTGATTGCAGATGAAGATCACCAGCGTGCCCGCGGCGCCGGCGTGATCGTGCAGGCGCACCAGGCGGCCTTCGCCGTCGGGCAGTTCGAAGGCGGGGGCGGGGGATCCGAGTTCCACGGGATGGGATGTGGCTGCCATTGGCGTCTCCAGGGGTTGTCAGAATTTCAGTCGATGCATCGTGGCCCGGATTGCTACGCCGGCAAAGACGGCGCGGTGCCCGGTCAGCGGGCGATGCCCAGGTCCTCGAAGCGCACGTTCTGTATGCCGTAGTGCTTCCAGTCGCGATAGTCGAAATGCCACCACTCGAATTCGTACACGGTGAAGCCCTCGGCCTCCATGTGCCGCCGCAGCAGGTCGCGCAGGCGCCGCTGCCCGGCCGTCCCGCCCGCATAGGCCGGGTACGCCCGTTCGCTCGTTTCGTCGTACTCGCTGGGCATCTGCACCGCGCGTCCGGTCGCCAGATCGTACAGTGTCAGGTCCACCGCGCAACCGCGGTTGTGGCGCGAACCTTCGGCCGGGTCGGCCACGAAGATGTGTTGTTCCGGTGGCATCGCGTCCCAGAAGATCTTCGTCACGTACCACGGCCGGTACCCGTCGTGCACGAGCAGGCCGTAGCCCTCGGCCGCCAGCGAGCGCTGCACGCGCAGCAGCGCCAGTGCGGCCGGCCGCTGCAGGAAAGCGCGCGCCTGCTGGTACAGCGGTGCGCCGATGAAATTGTTGGTGCTCGCGTAGCGGATGTCCAGGTGGATCGTCGGATCGAGGACGTTCAGCTCGACCAGGTCCGGCGCACGGAAGTCGCCCTTCTCGACCGGCGGCCGCGCCGCCAGCGCGATCGGCAACAGTTCCGCGATCGGCCGCACCGGCGCGGCCAGCGGCGGCGGCGCCGGGCGTGCGTCGCTGCGCATGGGGTCGGTCACGGTGTCGCAGGCGGCCAGTGCCAGGGTGAGGACGAGTGCAAGGGGAAATTTCAAGGGGCTATCCGTCCGAGGCCGCTGCCCCCGTTGCGGTGCGTCTGCATCATCGCTCATGTCGGGCTTGCCTGGCCAGCGGCCGTGGCGGGGGCCGGTTGCGCGAGCAACTGCGCGATCAGTTGCGCGCTGTGCACGCGCAGCTCCGGCACGGCGATCGCCTCCCACAGCGTGGCCTTGAGCATCGGGCCAAGGTAGAACAGGTCCGGTACCGCCTGTCCGTCGCGGCCGATCACCCGGTAGCGCGCGTCGATCTCCAGCCCCAGCCGCGCGGAATCGGCTTGCAGCAGCCCCTCGTCGTGCAACTGCGTGAGCAGCGGGCTCGTCCGCAGGCCGATGTCGTAGCTGGGCCCGGTGCAGTTGACGACCGCGCCGACCGTGATCTCCCGCATCCGGCCGTCGCGCCGCTGCCGCAGATGGATGCCGATGTCATCGCCCCGGCGCTCGCACGATACGACCCGGCCGGCCACGATTTCCACCTGGCCCGAGGCCAGCAGGCGCTGCAGGCGCAGGTGCGCCGACGGCGCCAGTCGGTGGCGGTGGATGTCCCAGTAGGGCAGCACGCGCTCCAGGAAGCGCTGCCGCTCGTGCGCCGGAAGCTGCCGCCAGAGTTCGGGCGTGTGCGGACGCAATTCGTTGACCACATCGCGCCAGTCGTCCCCGGCCGCTGCCCGCCGCGCCGCTTCGCGGCGCACGGCGTGCAGGGTGGCGCGCACCGTCGCGCCGCCCTGCTGCGCCAGGTACGAGGGCAGCGCCACCGCGAGCGGCTGGCGCGGGCTGCGCCGGTGCGCGTGGGGCAGCAGGCCGCGACGCGATATCAGATAGCGCTTGCCCGGGCTGCGGCGGCCGCCCAGGCGGAACAGCGTATCGATTGCCGTGTGGCCCGAGCCCAGCAGCGCGACCGGGCGATCGCGGTCGATGCGATCCAGTGCCGCCCAGTCCCAGGGGTCGGCCAGGTAGGCGCCGCCCGGGGTCGCGGCGCGCAGGTCTGCCGTCGCGGGCGGATGCGCCGGCGCGCCGTGCCCCAGGGCCAGCACCACCTGGTCCGCCGCGATCCGGCGGCCATCGGCCAGGTGCACCGCGAAGCCGGCCGGCGGGGCGTCGCGCCGCAGCGCGACCGCGTCGCCGGCCACCTTCTCGAGCACGCCTCGGCCGTCGCGCCGGGCCTCGTCCAGCGCGTCCTCCAGGTAATCGCCGTACATGCGACGTGGCACGAACGAGCCCGCATTGAAGTTGGGATCGATGTTGCGCAGGTAGGCGACGAAATGCCCGGGGTCGTCGGCCAGCAGGCTCATGTTGCCGGCCGGAACGTTGAGCAGCAGGTTGTCGTCCCAGGTGCCGTAGGCCAGGCCCCGGCCCCAGGGTGGCGTGCGCTCGACCAGCACGATGCGCCGCCCGCCGCCCGGATCCTGCCGCAGCAGGTTCACCGCCACGCTGGTGCCGCTGAAGCCGGCGCCCAGGATCGCGATGGTTCGCGGCATCAGGGCACCGATGCCGCGCCCGCCGGCGCGCGAGGGCATCTCGCGAACCTGGCGTGCGTCGGGCGGCGGACCATCGTGCGTCTCATCATAAATTCGGGCGTGCGCAACCGGGCTTTGATATGCGTACAGATAATGCCCTACCTACCAATGGTTCCTTGTCGCTACGGCGGCGCGGCGCTAAGGTCGATATCCCCATCCGCGCCGGACAGCCGTCCCGGCAGGCTGGGCAACCAAGCAGGGGATGTCGATGTCGAGTGTGGCACGGAACCTAGGCGCGGCGCACGGTGCCGCGGGCGGGCAGGCCCCGGCGGGGCGCAGCTGGTACCAGACCGAAGACTCGTGGGCCATATTGCTGGGCGTCGGCCTGGTCGTGATCGCCGTCGCGGCGGTGCTCGCGGGCTCCAACATCAACTGGATCGCGGTGGCGCCCGGCGCCTGGAACACGAGCGATGAAATCGGGCACCAGCTGCTCGCCAATGCCGGCCGCTATGCCGCGCTTTTCCTGTTCTGGCTGGCGCTGTTCGGGATCAGCACGCCCGCGCTGGGCATCCGCCCGGCGCATTTCGTGCCTGCGTTCGCGCTGCTGTTCGCGGCCTCGCTGCTGGTCATGTCGCTGGGGGCCTGGTCCGCGGCCAACCGCTACAACCTCGAGCCGCCGCTCGTGGCCCTGGCCCTCGGGCTGATCGTCTCCAACACCGTCGGCCTGCCGCGCTGGCTCGACGCGGGTTTCCGGGTCGAGTACTACATCAAGGTCGGCATCGTCCTGCTGGGCGCCACGCTGCCGCTCACGCTGCTGCTGTCGGCCGGGCCGGTCGCCATCGCGCAGGCAGCCGTCGTCTCGCTGGTCACCTTCGGCGTCATCTACTTCGTCGGCGTGCGCCTGGGGCTGGACCGGCGCTTCGCGGCGACGCTCGGCGCCGGCGGCGCCGTCTGCGGCGTGTCGGCGGCCATCGCGGTCTCCGGGGCGGTCGGCGCGAAGAAGGAGCATGCGCCGGTGGCGATCACCATCGTCATCTTCTGGGCCATCGTCATGATCTTCGTGCTGCCCGTGGTCTCCCGGGCGCTGGGGCTGCCCACCGGCGTGGCCGGCGCCTGGATCGGCACGTCCGAGTTCGCCGACGCGGCGGGCTTTGCCGCGGCGCAGGCCTATGGGGGCTACGCCGGACATGTGCCCGGCATCCCGGGCAGCGCCGATGCAGCGGTCAACGCGTTCACCCTGATGAAGGTGATCGGGCGCGACCTGTGGATCGGCATCTGGGCCTTCGTGCTCTCCATCGTCGCCGTGACGCGCTGGGAGGCCACCGGCGTCGATACCCGCACGGGCGCAGGCCAGATCTGGCGGCGCTTTCCCAAGTTCGTGATCGGCTTCGTGATCGCCTCGGCGCTGATCTCGCTGCTGGCCGCCGCCTATGGCAGCACCGATTTCAACAAGGTGCTCAAGCCCGAGGTCGTGGGCCCGATCAAGACCCTGCGCACCTGGGCCTTCACCTTCTGCTTCCTGAGCATCGGCTTGACCACGCGCTGGCGCGAGCTGGCCGGCGTGGGCCTGCGGCCCTTCCTGGCCTTCTCCAGCGGCGTGGTCGTCAACGTGCTGCTGGGCTTCGTGCTCTCGGCGGTCGTGTTCGGCGGCTACTGGGCCGCGCTCGGTACGCCGTGAGCCTGGCTGCGCGCATCGCCGGCGCGCTGCGCCCGTCCACCCCGCCGCAGGCGCGCTGCGGGGCCTGCCGGCACTTCCGCAACGAAGCCTTCCACCTGGAACGCGCGCTGCCCGGCTATGCGGTGCTGGGCTCGGCGCTGGGCGCCGTGCGCGGCGACGATGGGCACTGCGAGCGTCATCAGCGCGTCGTCGTCGCGCTGGGCGCCTGTGCCGGCTTCGAGCCCTGCACGCTGGAGTAGTGCTCGGCTGCCCGGCACGCCTGCCCGGCGCGTGGCCCCCCGCGCCGGACGGTGGCGGCGCTGGCGCAATGGCCCCGCGTCGATGCCCGCTTGGGCGGCCTCAGGCGGCGACCGCCTCCGGCGCGGCCTGCGCGAGCGTGAACGATTCGACGAGACCGGCCAGGCGCCCGGCCTGATCGCTCAAGCTCTGCGCCGCCGCCGCGCTCTGTTCCACGAGGGCGGCGTTCTGCTGCGTCAACTCGTCGAGCTGCGTGACGGAGGTCGTGACCTGGCCGATGCTGGTGTTCTGGGCACCGGCCGATTCGGCGATCTCCGACATGATGTCGGTGATGCGCTGCACGCTGGCCACGATGTCTTGCATCGTGCTGCCGGCGGCCCCGACGAGCTGCGAGCCGGCCTGCACCTGTTCGGCGCTCGACTGGATCAGGCTCTTGATCTCCCGCGCCGCCTGCGCCGAGCGCTGGGCCAGCGTCCTGACCTCGGCGGCCACCACCGAAAAGCCACGGCCCTGCTCGCCCGCGCGGGCCGCCTCGACGGCAGCGTTCAAGGCCAGGATATTGGTCTGGAAGGCGATGCCGTCGATCGTGGTGATGATGTCGGTGATCCGCCGGGAGCTCGCGTATATGCCCTCCATCGTTACCACCACCTGCGCCACCACGCTGCCACCCCGCTGGGCGACCTCGGAGGCCGAGGCCACCAGTTGATTGGCCGCCGAAGCCGCACTGGCGCTCTGTCGCGCCGTTCCGGTGATCGCGTCCATCGATCCGGTGGTCTCCTGGAGGTTGGCCGCCGTCTTTTCGGTGCGCGCGCTCAAATCCTGGGTGCCGGCAGCGATCTGCGCGGACGCCGAGGCGATGGCGGTCGCGGCCGCCTTGACCTCGCCGATCATGGCCACCAGCGACTGGTCGGCCTTGCGCAGGTCATCGATCAACTGGCCGAACTCGTCCCGCGCGCCGGTGGAAGGCACGGTTCCCAGCCGGCCGTCGGCGATGGCCCGCGCCGCCGCGGTGACGATGGCGAGGTTGCGCGAGACGCTGACGTACATGCCCAGGTACAGGTACACGGAGGCGAGCAGCGCCAGCACGATCACCAGGGCGAGCACGTTGCGTTGCATGGCCGCCGCCGCGGAGCGCTCCCGCAGCAGGCGGTCGAGCACGTCCCGGTTGGCTTCGACGAGTGCCCAGGCGGCGTCGATCGTCGGCTGCGCAGCGGCACCGGCGGCCTCCTGGCTCACCGCGATGTGGTCCACGTCGATGAAATTCCTGCGCGTGTAGGCGAGCAGCTCCTTGGATGCGGCCTTGAGCGCGGTGAACTTCTGCTCCAGCGCCTCCTTGACGACCGGGTTCGCCGCCATCGAGTTCTGCAGCATGCTTTCGACGACGCCGAAGGTGTCGTTCAGGCGCGCCTCGGTCACCTCGTAGAAGACCTTGTCCTTGGGCAGCACCTGCCCGCGCGTGACGTTCAGCACGGCATAGGCGGCAATGCGAACCGCGATGCCCGCCGTGCTCGGCGTGTTGTTGGCAAGGGGATAGCCGAGATAGAAGATATCGGCATCCGGATCCTGTGCCAGTCCGGACTTGTTGCCCAGGATGCTCATCGCCGCGTACAGGCGCGTGTACTCGGGCAGGTGCGCGGCAAAGGCGCGCTGGGCGAAGTTCTCGTCGATCGGCAGCGCCAGCACCGTGGCCTTGAGCTTGCCCCAGCCGTCGCGCATCGCCGCCACCTCCGTCGTCATGTCGAAATACGGACGCGCCCGGGCCGCTGCATCCTCGACCTGCACGAGTTCCCGCTCCACCACCTGGGCCTGCTCCTTGAACGCCGCCAGCCGGGCTTCCCCGCTCGCGCCGCTGATCGCGACACGGCGGCTCTCGATCAGGACCTTCTCCCATTCGACCAGCACGCCCATGAAGCGCGTGGCCTCGCGCTTGGCGTCGAGCGCGCTCACCCGCGCCTGGAGCGAAACGATCAGCGTGTAGGCGACCGCCAGCAGGACGGCGAGCGCGATGATCCCGGTCAGCATGAACTTGCCGGTGAAACGCAGTCGCGCCATCAGGGCGACGGCCGGGCTCAACAATCGTTGCATGGGCGCTCCTTGATCGTCCGGCGCCGGCGCAGCGCCGCTCGGATTGAAAAATGTCGTGCCGGCAATATTAGGAAAGCAGCGACAAATCAATGATCCGAAAAAGTCCGCGCGGCCATGAAAGTTCGACGCCTACGTCCCTGCCGGCGTGCGTGAGCTGCCCTAACTCGGTGCGGGTCTCGCCTGGGTGCGGAAAGTGCCCCGGGAAGAATTTATTATGTTTGCGATCTTTTCTATTCCTCTTCGTGGATCGCAGGCTGGAGCACCGTTCATTTGCCCGCAGGCGGTTCCCAGAGCTCCACGCGATTGCCTTCGGGGTCAGTGACCCAGCCGAATTTTCCGGCCTCGGACGTTTCGACCTTGTCATCGATCTTGCATCCTTCCGCTCGAAGGGCGGCCAGCAGCGCTGGCCCCGATCCCCGTCACCCCGCGCAGCGTCGTGGCGGGCGCTTGCGGCGGCGCCGGCGGCGACTGCGCCAGTGCCGGCGGCATCGACGCCGCGACCGCGACGGCGAGCGCGAATCTTCGGATCAGCATCGAATCTCCTTGCGGTGCATGAAACTCGAGTGCTGGCGGTTCATCCACAGTTCCGCCTGCTCCAGCGGCTTGGGCGCGAGACGGTAGGTGCGCACGCGGCCGGTCTTTTGCGAACGGACCAGGCCGCAGTTCTCGAATACATCGAGGTGCTGGGCAAACGAGGGCAGGGCCATCGGGAATGGCCGGTGCAGGTCGCTCATCGCCGCCGGACCGCGGCCCAGCCGTTCGAGGACGGCGCGCCGCGTGGGGTCGGCAAGCGCCTGGAACACGCGGTTCAACTGCGGCGAATGCTTAGGCATGCGCCTTGATGCAGGGTCGACGATTGCCCAGGTCAATGCTTTGATGATTCCGATCGAATCGACCCTGCGCTGGCGGCCAGCGCCGTGGCCTTGGCAAAATACGGCAGCAGCCGGTCGGTCTCGGCCTTGACCACGGCATAGCACTCGCAGCTGCGTTCCTCGAGCGCGGGCCGATCGACGACGGTGATCCTGCCGCGCGTGTAGCGGATCACGCCGGCCTTCTGCAGCTTGCCTGCGGCTGCGGTCACGCCCTCGCGGCGCACGCCCAGCATGTTGGCGATCAGCTCCTGGGTCATCGTCAAGGTGTCGCTGGGCAAGCGGTCCAGCGACAGCAGCAGCCAGCGGCACAGCTGCTGGTCCAGCGAGTGATGCCGGTTGCAGACGGCCGTCTGCGCCATCTGCGTGATCAGGCACTGGGTGTACCGCAGGATCACGGTGAGCAGTTCGCCGTGCCGGTTGAATTCCTCCTTGAGCCGCACGCGCAGCAGCCGGTACGCGCTGCCGGCGCTCTGCACGACGGCCCGGCTGGGCGTGCTCTCGCCGCCCAGGAACAGCGAAACACCGACCAGGCCCTCGTTGCCCACCACCGAGATCTCGGCCGAGGCGCCGTTCTCCATCACGTACAGCAGCGAAACGATCGAGTCCGTGGGGAAATACACGTGGCTCATCGCCGCGCCGGACTCATAGACCACCTGGCCCAGCGTGAACTGCACCAGTTCCAGGTGCTCCGAGAGCCGGCCGAGGACTTCAGGGGAAAGTGCATCGAGGATATGGTTCTTGCGCATTGCGGGGGTGACGGGCATTCGGCTTCCCATAAAAAAATTTCCGGGAATTTCGACCCAGATCGTGACGACGATAGGGAAGGGGAGCCGTAGGAGTCTGTGCGCTAGCGAACATACCGTGCGCCGCGTTCGGGCGCTTGGTTCGGGCGCTTGTTCAGCTCGTGCCGGAAAGCGCCTGGCGCTGGGTAGCGTCGCGATAGGCCGCGTAACTGCGCTGCGTGGCGATGTGGTCGGCAATGTGCCGGGCATCGTGCCACACGCCCCAGATGAAGGCGGAACCACGTCGCGACAGCCAGGGCAGCCCGACGAAGTAGACACCCGGCTCGGACGAGATGCCACGATGATGCCTCGGCCGTCCCCTGTCGTCGAACGCGCCGACCTTCAGCCAGCCGTAGTCGAGCGCAAAGCCGGTGGCCCAGATGATCGAGCGGACGTCTGCCCTGGCCAGGTCGAGTTCGAGCGTGGGTGTGACCAGGCATTGCGGGTCGGGGAGCGTGGTGCGGGCCTGCGGCTCCGGCGGCAGGTCCAGGCCCATGCGCTCGACGTAGGCGTCCGCCGCGTCCAGCAGCGCCCGGTAACTCTCGTCGCCGCGGGCGATGTTCGTTGCCAGATCGGGGTGGAAGCTTGCGACGCCGTCGACGAACGCGCGGGTCATGCCGACCAGCTCTATGCCCTGGTGGGCCAGAGCCCGGAAATCCACGGTATGCCCGCCAAGGGCGCCGCTGACCGCGATGGTGATGTGTTCCGTGCCCGGCTTCACCGCCGGGGCATCCCAGTCGCCCAGCACGCCCAGCCACCAGCAGAAGTCACGCTTGCGATAGGCGCGCGGTGGCCGCTCGTGCGGCCCGACCGAGAGATACACCTGCCTGCCTGCCTGTTGCAGCTCGGCGGCGATCTGCGCCCCCGACGAACCGGCGCCGACGACCAGGACCGCGCCCGCGGGCAGTTGCCCGGGGTTGCGGTATTCGGACGAGTGCAACTGCCTGATCTTGCCGTCGCTTGGCGCGATCGATGGGATGACGGGGCGCTGGAACGGCCCGGTGGCCGCCACCACGCGGTTCGCTTCGATCACGCCGGCCGAGGTGTCGATCGTGAAACCGGGGCGCCCCGCATTGCGCTCCACCTTGAGCACCTCGACGCCGGTGCGGATCGGTGCCCCGATCTGCCGGGCATAGTCTTCGAAGTACCGCGCGATCCGCTCCTTTGAAGCAAAGGCGTCGGGATCGATATCGTCGAACTCCCGACCCGGAAAGCGATCGTGCCAGGCCGGGCCGTTGGCCACCAGCGAATCCCAGCGCTCCGAGCGCCAGCGTTCGGCGATGCGCTTGCGCTCCAGGACCAGGTGCGGCACCTTCAGTGCGCCCAGGTGCTCGCTCATGGCCACGCCGGACTGGCCGGCGCCAACGACGAGCGTATCGGTCGTCTCAGCCGCCATCTTGGTATCCCTGGCTGCAAATCATGGAAGAAGCGGATTCATCACGCACAACGTGATGGTGCCAAATGAAGACCGTCGGAACCTCATCGCGCGTAGGCCGCTATGACTCCCTGACCGGGCATAGCGGGGTGTCGCCCAAAGCGGCCGCAAAATCG